>JAEEGG010025670.1_pt1 | contig 11320 bp, 12 predicted proteins | sample 9134161 | NCBI WGS metagenome assembly JAEEGG01 (sample SAMN16246543, study PRJNA631951) | gut metagenome | biome: gut microbiome; feature: rumen; material: CR-attached | host: Bos | place: Iran: Karaj | collected 2018-10
AAGTGTTACGAGATCCCTGAGGGCGACAAGAACTCGAAGGGCCGTGCCATCCAGAACATGCTCAACATCGAGCCCGACGATTCGATCAACGCCGTACTGCGTATCAAGAACTTCAATGACGAGGAATTCCTCAACTCCCACTATGTGGTGTTCGCCACGAAGCAGGGTATCATCAAGAAGACCTGTCTCGCAGCTTATAAAAATGTACGCGCAGCAGGTGTGATCGCCATCAACATCAATGAGGGCGACGAGGTGGTAGGCGTTCGCCTGACCAACGGCCACAACGAGCTGCTGCTCGCCAACCGTAACGGTCGTGCCGTCCGCTTCGATGAGAACGCCGTCCGCACGATGGGCCGTGTCTCTACTGGTGTGATCGGTATGCGCCTCGATGGCGACGACGACGAGGTGGTAGGACTGGTATGCGTCAACGATCCTCAGACCGAGACCATCATGGTGGTATCTGAAAACGGCTACGGCAAGCGCTCAGAGGTGGAAGACTATCGTAAGACCGCCCGTGGTGCGAAGGGTGTGAAGACCCTCGCCATCACTGAGAAGACGGGTCGCCTGGTAGCTATCAAGGTGGTGACCGACGAAAACGACCTGATGATCATCAACAAGTCGGGTGTGCTCATCCGTCTGAAGGTGGCCGATGTGCGCGTCATGGGTCGTGCCACGCAGGGTGTCCGTCTCATCAACCTCGCCAAGAAGAACGATGTCATCGCCAGCGTCTGCAAGGTGCAGCACTCTGAGGAGAACGACGATATCGAGGAGGCAGAGATCGTGAACGAGACAGAAGCCCCTGAGACTCAAGAAAATAACAAGGAATAAACAATAAATTTACGTTCAACTAATAATTTTTACGTGTATGAAGAAATTAATGATGATGGCAGTGATGTTCGTAGCCAGTGCTACAGCATTTGCCGGTGACAGTGACGCTTTGAAGGCTATCCTCAAGGCAAAGACTTATGCAGAAGCAGAACAGCTCGTTAAGAGCACACTCGATCAGTTGGCTTCTCCCGCTGAGAAGGCCAAGGCTTATAACAAGCTCGTTGACCTCGCTATGGATGACTTCGAAGCTCAGAATGCCATTGTAACCGAGAACCAGGTGAACAAGCAGATGGGTAAGGAAGAGAAGCCCGTTGACATGAACATCATGAATAATGGTGCTTACAATGCTCTTTGTGCAGCTATGGAGTGCGACAAGTACGACCAGCAGCCCAATGAGAAGGGTAAGGTAAAGCCCGCTTTCGCAGATAAGAACGCCCAGCGCATGTGGACCTCTCCTCGTTTCGCCCTCGTGAACGCAGGTCAGGACGCTTTAACGGCAGGTGACAATGCCAATGCCCGCAAATACTGGCAGATCTTCGTGCTGAGTGATGCAGCTCCTCTCTTCGCTAAGTGCGACCGCACCCAGCAGAAGGACTTCTTCGGCCAGGTAGCCCGCTTTGCAGCTGTCTTCGCTTATCAGGACAAGGATATCGACATGGCTAACCAGCTGGCCGACATCGCCATGAAGGATCCTCAGGAATATGAGAACGCCCTCAACCTGAAGCTCGAGATCCTCGGCGACGGTCTGAAGACCCATGAGGACTCTCTCAGCTACTGCAACAAGCTGAAGGACGTCTATGCTGAGCACAAGACCGACGGTGTGATGGAGAAGCTCTACAACACCCTGTATGGCATCGGCCAGAAGGACGCTGCTTTCAAGGTGCTCGACGATGCCCTCGCAGCTAACCCCAACAACTTCGTAGCCCTCGCTGACAAGGGTCTTGGTATCCTCAACGAGAAGCCCGAGGAGGCTGCTGCCTTACTGAAGAAGGCTTGTGAGATCAAGGGCGACGTGGCCATGATTCAGACCTACGCTGGTACTGCACTCTCACTCTCTGCTCAGAACACAGAGGATCCCAACGCTAAGAGAGCCCTCTATCAGGAGGCCATCAAATACTTCGACAAGGCCAAGGAGCTCGATCCCGACCGTCTGAACAGCAACTGGGGTTACAACCGTTATAATGCCTACTATAACTACTATGGTGAGGATGCACCTGAAACCAAGCAGGCAGAGGCTGACAGCAAGTAAATCGTTATTCACGTTCTCAAGTATCGTGAGCTTAGGGACATTGTTGTTTTACAATGTCCCTTTCTTCAGTTATGTGGCTCAGAATACCGATGAACCGACGGGTGGGAAACTCTTCCTGCTCGCATCCCTGGTGGTCATCATGTTAGTGCTCAACTTCATGATGACCTACCTGGTGATGTGGCTGCTGCGGGTGGTGGGGCGCGTTCTGCTGGCCGTTCTGGCCGTCATCAACGCCACGGCCCTCCATTTCATCCTCACCTACGGCGTCATCATCGATGCCACCACCATCGAGAACGTGTTCAACACCCGCTACTCCGAAGCCTCAGGCTTCTTCAGCTGGTCGTTGTGGCTGTGCATCCTGGGGCTTGGTGTGCTCCCGGCTCTCTACTGTCTGTGGCAGCCGGTGGTCTATGGCAAGGCCAAAAAGCTGGCCGTCTGCTGTGGCAGTTCGCTGGCCGTCGTCCTCGTCATCGCCCTGATGCACATCGGTCAGACGCTCTGGATCAGTCAGCACGACACCGAACTGGGTGGCCTCCTGCAGCCATGGTCCTATCTGGTGAACACCTGTCGCGTCCTCAGCAGTCAGCACGACGAACAGGCCGAAGAGATCAAGCTGGCCGACGGTCAGATCACCGACCATGAAAAAGCGGTGGTGGTGCTCGTCATTGGCGAATCAGCCAGAAAAGCCAACTTCCAGCTCTACGGCTATCAGCGCGACACCAATCCGCTGTTATCGAAGCAGGAGGGACTGAAGGTCTATCAGGCCAACGCCTGCGCCACCTACACCACAGCTGGCACCAAAGCCATCCTCGAGCCCATCGACAGCGGCGACCTCTATGAGCTGTTGCCCAACTACGCCTTCCGCACGGGTGTCGATGTATCGTGGCGCACCTACAACTGGGGTGAGCCGCCCATCCATATCGACGAATACCTCACGGATGTCGATCTGGGCAAGATGTATCCCGATGTCAACAGGGATTATGACGGTATCCTCTTCGCTGGCCTGCGTGAGCGCATCCTCTCCAGCAAGAAGGACAAGGTGCTCATCATCCTGCACACCAGCACCAGTCACGGCCCGAAATACGCCGACAAGTGTCCTGAGGAATTCCATGTCTATCAGCCGGTGGATAACCTGGTGAATGCCTACGACAACACCATCCGCTATACCGACTTCCTGCTCGACGGGCTCATCAACACCCTGCGCGGACTGACAGATTGGCACACTGCCATGATCTTCATCTCCGACCACGGTGAGTCGCTGGGTGAAAACAACATGTTCATGCATGGCCTGCCCATGAAACTTGCGCCCAAGGAGCAATATGAGATACCTTTCCTCGTGTGGACCTCCGACAATTTCAGGCGTTACAAGCCGACGGCCAAGTCTCAGGATGCCCCGGTAGGCGAGCTGCCCGCATTGCTCGAACAGCACTACATCTTCCATTCGGTGCTCAACCTGCTCTCTATCGAGTCGCCCGACTACAACGAAAAGTTCGACATCTTCCTAAAATGAATCCTCGCCCATTGACGAGGATTCATTCTTTTAATGTTTAATGTCCTATGCAGGATGTTGCACCCAGTGCAGTTAGGATCGCACTCGCAATCGACACGATAATCTGCACAATAAACTTAGTAGTCTCTTTTTTCGTCATAATCAATTCTTATCGAGATCATCACCACCGTCACCGCCGCCTGTGTTTCCACCGCTGGTATTGCCACCGTTGCCACCTGAGCCGCTGCCTGAGCCGTTGTCGGTGCTGCCACCGTTCTCGTTCTCAGTGTCCTCAATCTCACCGCTGTCACCCGAAGTCACGCGCTTCAGCACGTTGCCATCCTCATCGAGACAGGTAATCTGGATCGAGGTGTTCTTCAGCTCATCCTTCACCTCCACGTTAGGCGTGAAGATAATACGACGCACACTGATCAGGTTTGTCTTCACATCCTCCAGCTTCTCAACAGCCTTCGAGCGCACGCCAAAGCGCATTGTGCCAAGTCCGGGCAGGGGGATAGAGTGACCTTCAGTCGCCCAGGTGCGGATCACCTCACCGGCAGCATCCCAAGCAGCCTTGATCACACCTGAGGAGATACCTGAGTGGGTAGAAGCCTCCTGAAACACCTTCTTCTCGGCGATGGGTACGTAGAGGTCAGGTCGCATCACGAACTTCATTCCAGGATTCTTACCGAGCTTAACTTCACGACGCTGTGCAATAACTTTAATAGCCATAAATAAAAAAAACAAATCGAATAGTTGATGTTAAATGTTTTCATAGTCATAATCAAACGCCTGAATATCGTGTATTAAAGAAAAATATTGCTACCATTAATGCGCGCAAAATCTAGATTTAAATCTAGCAATTTTTATCCTTAATCATGCATCTCTGCGTCTTTCATAATGACAGTGCAAAGGTACAAAAAAATTCAATACAAACCAAATATTTTTCGAATTATTTTTGAATTATTTTTGGGCCATTTCGAAGGGCGCAACGCGCAACAAAGCAACGCGCAACTTTTCGAAATGCCAGAATCAGCAGAAAGGGAGTATATTATTATAATATTATATATATATTATAATATATATATAATATTAATATATTAATACAAATAATCCTTCTCCTCAGTCGATTCGCTTTCCACAAAAGTTGCATGTTGCTACGTTGCGCGTTGCGGCCAACTCTTGCCATTTGTTATTGTTACCCCTGTAAGTCAACATAGCAATTAAAATAAAAATATCCATCGGACAGGTTTTGTCTGCCCCTGCCCGTATCTTTGCACCCAGAAACTTAAAATGGAGGGTAAAGATATGAAACAAGACAAAGATTTAATGTTCTTGGCCAGTTGCCAGAATGATGACCTTCGTACGTTGTGCGATATCCTCACCTATAATAATAAAGGTGAGGTAAGGCTGAGTGAGCAACTGACGGATACGGATGCCTATCTCAACTGTTATCCGGACAAAATGAACCTGATGGCAGCAGAGCTGGCGGAAGAGTTGCGGAAGTTCGGCAGCAATACTGTCAGGACGATCTGTCGCAAAGGAGAAGCAGACAGTTATGAGACGATTGTAAGACGCGTATGTAAGAGGATGGGTGTTAAAGTGAATGACTGTGATGACACCCCAGCTATGGAACGTGAACTGCTGACTACGATCTGCGAACAGACTACCAGCAAACTATCTGATGAAGAACTGAGAAAACTGGCCGACAAAGCTGGTATTCCTCACAAGAGCCTGAACCACCAAATGCTTGTAACTGCCATCTTGTTTGCCATCCGCAGAAACACTTATTTGCTGACAGAGATGATCTATTATGTCACGTCACGAATTGCCAGTATGCTGTTAGGTCGTTGGATTGGTATGATGGGCATGAGTGCTGTCAGTCGATATTTGGGAATGGCTGCAGGTCCTATAGGCTGGGCGCTCTTGGCAGGCTGGACGCTGAGTGATATTGCTTCTCCTGCCTATCGTGTCATGATTCCCGCTGTTATCATGGTAGCCTCTATGCGCTTCCGTCAGACAGCATCATTAACCCAAAAGTATTAGCCTATGAAAGCTTCAGATATCATGCATCCAGAGGATGCCAAGGCATTACAGGTGCTGCGTCGGCTGAAGGGATTCGATGAACTTATAAGACTCTCGATGGAGTATGGCTATGAGCAGCTTTTTCGTGGTGAGAACCTTGGTATGCTGCTGAAAGTCAATGCCGAGAATTTCCCCAGTCTCTATTCTGCTTTCCAAGGGGTTGTGAAGACAGTTGGCATACGAGAGCCTGAGCTCTATATCTACAACGATCCTGTAATGAACGCCTATACTTATGGTGAAACCAACACGTTCATTGCGTTAAGCAGTTCTATCGTAGAGCGGATGAACATCGACGAGTTGCGTTGCATCATTGCTCATGAGTGTGGTCATATCCTTTGCCAGCACACCTTGTATAATACGTTGTTGCGAACCATCCATGAGTTAGGCTATTGGTTGGAGTTGTTATCCTATGCCACTTTGGGGCCTGCCTTGATGGCTATGCAATACTGGAGCCGCAAGAGTGAACTGTCTGCTGATCGTTGTGCTGCGGCCGTAGTAGGGGAGCGTACATTTCAGATGGCCATGCTGAAACTCACTTGTGGTATGAAGGAGATAAAGGGCAGTCCTTACCAGCTTGTAGAGCAGGCTCGCGAGTACCATAGTCTTGAAAGATCCTCATGGATAGATCGTATTCAGCAGAATTGCCGAGTAGCCTTCTACACCCATCCCCAAATGGTAAACCGCGCCTGGGAGATAGATCGTTGGAAAAACTCCTGGCAATACAGAAAATATAGAGAATCTTTATAAGAAATGTATGAAACATCCCATTACTAAAATTCCGATAGAGCCTTATGAAGAAATAACAGAAGAGCTTGTTCAAAGGAAATACAATGAATATAACCATTTATACTTTTCAGGTGAACTACCACCTTGTAAATTCCGTTTTAATGCGATGTCTCTCTATTATGGATGTTTGGGCCAATATTATGGATATAATGACATTCCTGAAATCTGGATTGATATTATGACAACATATGAACCAGATTGGGTAATTCGTGAAGCTATCATACATGAAATGATTCACTGTTATATAGACAAGGTTATGGAAGTAAAAGAAAAGACTCCACATGGACCATTATTCTCTAAGATACGCAAATATCTCAATAAAAAGTATAATCTAGGAATATGTAATTGCCAAGGCAGATATGACTACAACGATGAAGTATTTGCATATAATATATACGCCGTAGAATACGAACCTAATAAATTATAATGATATGGTAAAGAATTGGATGATACTAGGTGACGAAGCCTTTGACAGTGAAAGTAAGGCCGTTGGAGTGATTCGCCTTACTCCAGAGGAGATGGATAATTGGCAGGATGTTGCTTGGGGCCGTTTTGCCGATGTGGTAAACAATAACCCATTAGTCAGAAAGATGGTATTTGGATGTAATTATTTATATGTAGGAGGATCGTTTAACAGAAAAGCAGGTGTTTCTTTTTCCGATCTACACAATTTTGCACTTCATTTTGGAGAAGTTCTGGATAATCTGGAGTTCGGTAGAACACACATTGATTATGATTCCTCTAATGACACGAATAAGTTGTTCCTCATATTTAACATTTGTAACCCAGAAGAGGAAGTTGCTCGTTGTCTTTCTAAGACGATGTGCTTGGTAGGTGATACCATAGTGCCATTAAATATGCAGTGTAATCAGATTCGTTCATAATAACAGAGTATGACATTAGATATTGTAACTAAAGGTATTCCTTACCTCCACATGGCTATTGTTGCAGTCATGGTTATGTCAGGTATTCCCAGAATCTTTTCTTATACAGCTTTGATCTGGGGATGTTGTGCTTGGGTGGCGATCCCTCTCACTGAGGAAGGGTTCTACTTGGAAATTCCTGCCTTATGGCGATACAGGCATCTGTTTGGCTTGGGAGTTTGCTATATGATTTCACAGAGTGTTAAATTTTAAAATTGAAATTATGACTAAAGAAGAAATGAACAATCTCGTTGACAACATGTCTGGTGAAGAAAAGGACATGATGTTTAGAATGATACTAGAGTCTGGCGGATTTGATGAGTTTCGTAAACAGCAAGCCTCTTGCTTAAAGTTGAAGGAGATCCCATATAAACTGATTGAGTTAGGAGAGGTACCATATACGCCACTCATGAGCAATTTCTTGTACGTATTTGAGTTTTGCCGTCGCCGTTATTTGGTAGTGAGCGACTACGATAATGTTGAAGGTTATTCTTTCGATAATGACAAATTCCTTTTCCTCCTTCGACACAATTTCGGCATCAGAGTAGATCATGATGCTGACTGGACCCTCCAAAGCATGAAGGAACTGATGCTCTATGTCGAAGCAGAAACGACACCTGAGTACAGAGAGATGCTGAAAATTGAGATGGAAAACTACGATAAACAGAGACAGGAACTTTTAGACCTGTTTGTCTTTTGTAATAAGCAGAAGGCGTTGCGTTTTGACGGCAATCCTGCCTTTACGGATATTGATTATAATGAGTTGAATATGCATCTTTACAACGATTACCACATCTATCTCTCAGCAGCAGATCGTCGTACACTGAATACAGTAGGCAGAATGATCAATCACATCATCTACCGCCTGAAAGATGGCAATGGTAGTTTGTAACTGCAATAATAATCAGTCCGTGATATGAAAAAAGTGAGTAAATGCTTTGTCGTTTCAGAAATATTCCCTATCTTTGCCCCTGCAATCTTAGAGAAGACGAGCGGCAACGCTCTATTTGACATATTGCACGACAGGCTGACAAGCTTTGACCTAGTTAAATCTGGAAAATTTGAAATAGGCGTCAAATCAAGTCTAGTCAAGCCAGTCTTGTACCCTGATGAAGGGCGCGGACTGTCTTACTATATTTGTGACTCCGGGTTTTCCAGAACCTTACTAGGCAAGTATGTAGAGAGGACGTGTCCTTCTCTTTTTGTCGCATAAATGTGGAACTTAAAAACTATAAAAGTATGAATGAATTAGATTTTGGAAATTATACAAATGATGATATCGCCATTTCTGAAATTACAGAAATGACGGATAAAGATTTTGAAGAAATTGAGACAGCAGATTGGGATTCGATTTATAATTCATTGGAACAGGAAGAATTAAGACTTCTTGATAAACTAGAATTTACAGGTCAAAAAAGCAAGAATATCGATACCAATGAGCAAGTTTTTGACTTGGCAAATGAATGCAAAGACATTGTTATAGACAGTATTCTGGGACCCTTCGGCCTGTCAAGAGCAATGTTTGATGATAAAGATGGCGGGGCAGTTACTACCCAACATAATGCAGAAAAAGATATCTTTGCTAAGGATAGTGAGAAATATAAACGTTCCGATTATAATGTCGATAAAAAGGTTAAAGAGAAAATAGTTGAAGAGAGAAAAGTTGATGGCAAAAGTGTAGATCAATTAACAGGAAAAGAAACAGAAGATCCTCATGTTGATCACCACGATCCTGCAAAAAATTATCATAAAAAAGGAGGGTGGATGCAAACCCCAGAAAAAAGAAAGGAATATGCCAATGACGAAAGGAATCTGAATGTAGTAGACGGTTCTCTTAATGAATCTTTAGGTGAAAAAGATAAATATGAATACGAACAGCAACAAAGTCGTCGTAATCCAGATAAAACGAATAAAGAAGATCGAGGAATGGATAATCGACGCGTTAATGCTGCTCAAAGAAGATCTGATGAAGCTGTTAAAGAACACGAACCGACAACAACAGAGAGAATTATTTATCATACCGAAGAATTAGGAAAAGAAGGAGCGAAAGCAGGTTTTGAGTTGGCCTTACGCCAAGCTATGGGTTGTGCGCTTAAAATAATGGTAGAAGAGGGCTTTAAAATTATTAAAGATGCAATAAAGAAATATAAAGAAGGATTATTGAAAGGGTTCCGATCATTAATCCTATATATTATTGAGGGCTTGAAAAATATTCGTTATAAAATTCAGGAGTATCTAAATAAAGTTGGAAATTCAGCCTTAGAAGGTGGAATATCAGGTATCATTTCTACTATTATCACATTTATTATAAATAGTTTCATAACAACCGTAAAACGCGTAGTTACAATAATTAGAGAAGCAACACTTTCGCTAGGGAGGGCAGTTAAAGTACTGTGTGATAATTCCATGCCAATGGAAGAAAGAATGCAGGCTGCTGGGAAAATAGTATTTGCAGGTATTTCAACTTGTATAGGCATCTTCCTAACCGAAGTCATTTCAAAATTCTTGTCAACAAATTTGCCAATGTTGGGTTCTTTGTCTGATGATGTGGCAAATGTATTGGTTTCAATTGTTGTTGGCCTTGTTGGAATACTCATTACTTATCTTTTTATTCAGTATAAGAACAATCAGATACGGGCAAACTCTTTAGCTGAATGTAATATGAATACTGATAGGATAAAAGAATTGTCTTATTCTTATATGCAAGTGTCTTCTGCCAAAGCTGATGTTGGATTATTAGGAACATACCAATATATGTATTCCTATATTAATAATTTTATAGAAGTTCAAAGAGAACGGCAGGAAATCGAAAAGATAGAAACTGAAAATAACGAAGAGATTAATTCTAGATTTAAAGAAATTGATAGAATCCAGAGTGAAAACGATATGAAATTGTCTAATCTTAGAAAACTAATAAAAAAATGAACAAAGACTTATTGCCAGCTAAGAAAGAATCCCCAAAGTCTCTTTCTGATTTACAAATAGAGCTTTCAGAACTAGAGAGGAGTGTTTCTGAAAACAATGGTAGTATATCCACCTTAAAAAATACAATTTATAATGGTGGAGCTGATATAGAAAAAGTAGGCAATATATTGGGAGCAGGTTGGGCGCCTCCATCAACGAATTCTGTGAAAGCTGCATTGACATCAATTAATTCCGATTTTACGAGTTCATTTCGTAACACATCAACGGCTATTGGTCATCTTAATGACAACTTATGCAATACTCTTAATATTATAAAATATATGATTATATGTATGGGACAAATTACGTATAATCAGAGAAAGGACAAACAAGCCAGTGATAAAGCAGTTGAAAGGCTGAAAGATCTTGCTGTTAAAATTGAAAAAGGTGAAATCAATTTATCAGAGTTAATTGATATATTTGCTGAGAATGTAGAAGCTGAAGCAAAAGAGTATATTCGACTTGAAGATAAATTGACTAATTTGCAGTCAGAGTGGCATGATATTCAAATAGAATTGAATGATAAACTAAAAACAATATTACTTGAAGCAGAATCATTAGAGAAATCCCATGATTCATATATTACAGACATCAACAAAAAACTATCTGATACTATTACAGATATCAAAAACAAGCAGGAAGAGGCATCTTCGTTATTGAAAAATGAACAGAAAGAATCACTAGATAGAATAGAGAAACACTTTACTGATTCTCTTGCTGAGATAAAACGATCATCCGAAGAATTAGTAAAGTCACAAGAGAAATTTGTTTCTCAGAGTAAAGAGCAAACATCATTGGCCTTATCAGAATTCCAGAAAGAAGCAAAACATAAAACTGCTGAGTTGCAAGAACAGACAGACGGCTTTATAGAGAATCAAAATGCTCTATTTGAAAAAATGAAGAAACAGCAAAAGTTTTATAAGGCCGTTTCGATTACTGCCCTTGCTGTATCAATTGCATCTTTATTATATGGAATTATCTTATAAATCTGAGATT
>JAEEGG010025671.1_pt1 | contig 11320 bp, 4 predicted proteins | sample 9134161 | NCBI WGS metagenome assembly JAEEGG01 (sample SAMN16246543, study PRJNA631951) | gut metagenome | biome: gut microbiome; feature: rumen; material: CR-attached | host: Bos | place: Iran: Karaj | collected 2018-10
GCGTTCGTACTACGTCCAGAATGGAGGTGACGTGCGCTTCCACTGGTTCTGCTGCGCATCGCGGAGCCAGGGTGGAGAGGGCAGTATTGAACTCAACGGCGGCGTGCTGAAGGTCCCAGGATTCGAGATTTCGGGTAGCGGGAGCGATCCGTATTCCGTCGCGACGACCCTGCACCTGAACGGCGGCGTGCTAATGCCGCATCCGAACAACTACGGATGGGTGTCCGGCGAGATCGTGCCGCCGTGGCTTCCGACGGTGATCGGCAGGGCCGGAGCGAAGATAGACACGGCCTGGCGTGACGTCCGCATTGCCTCGAACTCGCTGACGGCTGACGTGAACGACGGCGGATTGACGAAACTCGGCGGCGGAACGCTCGCTGTCGTGCGAGGCGTCGTCTGGAGGGGCCCGACGAAGGTAATGTCGGGGACGCTCGATCTGTGCGGACACTCCGACTGGCTGCCGTGGGGATCTAAGCTCGTGCTCGGGGGTGGCAAGGTAGCAAATCTCGGGCCAAACGCGCGCTTCTCGGACGTCACGGTCGAAGACGGGGAGTACGAATCGTCGGAGGTCTTCTGTGCCGACGGCGGCACGGTGCATCTGAAGGGCGGAGTCCTGACCGTCCCGAAGGACGCACCATATCATGTGTCCGTCTCCGGCGGTTCGCTTGTCGTCTCTGGCTTTGCGCCCGACGAGCAGGTTTCGCTGCCTGCCTGCGTGGAGTTTCCGCAGGAAGCCTCCGGCGGCAGGTTTGACGTCTGCTTTGCCGAACGGACGGAAGTCCTAAGCGTTTCTGTCGATGGTGATGGTCGTGTCTCCGGAATGTCGACTGGCGCGACATCGCCGAAATACGTTAACGGCGAGTTCTTCGGGAACCCGATCCTCGACCACCGCTTCACTGCGGATCCAACCTCGGTCGAGCACAACGGACGTCTCTACGTCTACGCCACGAACGACCACCAGCAGTTCGAGGAGTCTGCCGCAGGGACGGGGAACTCGTACGAAAAGATCAAGACGATCACGATGATGTCGACGGCCGACATGGTGAACTGGACCTATCACGGGGAGATAGATGTCGCGGCGATAGCGCCCTGGGTCATCGCCAGCTGGGCGCCGTCGGTCGTCTCGCGTGTCGAGGCTGACGGACAGACGCATTTCTACATGTACTTCTCGAATTCAGGCGCGGGCACGGGTGTGCTGACTGCAACAAGTCCTGTCGGTCCATGGTCAAGCCCGCTGTCGGGTCCTCTTGTGGACCAGTCGTCGTGGTTCATCCGCGGATGCAAGGTGCCGTTCGATCCGGGTGCGGCGATTGCCCCTGACGGCACGGGCTACCTCACCTTCGGAGGTGGCGGCGATGCGCGGATCGTCAGGCTCGGGGCGGACCTGGTTTCCGTCTCGGGCGAGGCGTCCGTACTGCCTGCGCAGTTCCATTTCGAGGCGAACGAGCTCAATTTCATCGGCAACAAGTGCGTGTACTCGTACAACGTCGACTGGACGGGTCACGACGGCTGGGATGCGCAGTGCGCTGCGCCATCCTCCTGCGCCATGGTGTATATGACGTCGGGTGATCCGATGAACGAATCGAGCTGGACGGTGCGAGGGGAGTACAACGCAAATCCAATGAACTTCGGCTGCATGCCGTGCAACAACCACACGCATCTGCAGAAGTTCAAGGGAAGATGGTATCTCATATACCACAACCAGGAGCTGCAGAAGGATCTCGTCCATGCCACGCGCGGAATGCGCAACATCAACATCGATCTCTGCGAGGTTGACGAAGACACGGTCACGATCAGCCCCGTCGAAAACACGCGAAGGGGCGTCGAGCAGGTGGAGAGTCTCAACCCGTACGGCAGGCTGCAGGCCGAGACCGCGGCCGCAACGTCGGGCGTGTGCTTCGTCCCGCTTGCGGCGCCAGGGGACATGGCGGCGAGGGCGAAGGCCGGACGCGGGTGGATCGCACTGCGCGGCGCCGACTTTGGTCCGACTTCCCCGGAGCTGCTGACATTCCGCGCAAGGGGCAGTGGAAGCATAGAGGTTCACCTCGACGCGCCGGATGGACCGCTCGTGACCGTGTGCTATGTCGGCGCCGGATCCGAGTTCGAGGCGGCGACGAGTTCTAACTGGGCCTGGGCCACAGGGGTCCACGACATCTTTGTGGTCCTTGACGGTTCGGTCGAGCTGGACTGGTGGACGTTCGGCGGATTCTCGCGCAGCGCCGCGGAGTTCGTGAAGGACATATCGCTTGGGATCAACATCGGGAACACGCTGGATTGTCCCACCGCGAACGAGCTAGACTGGGGTTGTCAGCGGGTTACGAAGAGTCTGTTCAGGCTGTACAGGGAGAAGGGAATAAACGCCGTGCGCGTGCCTGTCACGTGGAAGAACCAGTTCAGCCGCGACGATCCTGAGCACAGGATCAGCAAGGCGTTTCTCGACCGCGTGCAGGATGTTGTCGACATGTGCCTTGCCGAGGGGATGATCGCGATACTCAACACCCATCACGATTCCGGCGGAGCGGGCTGGCCTGATGAATGGCTTGCGGTCGACGGAGCAAACGAGGATGCCGCGAACGCCGTCCTTGCCGACGTATGGCGCCAGATAGCGACGCGCTTCAGGGACTACGGCGAGCGGCTTGTCTTCGAGGGCTTCAACGAAGTCAGGAAGGCGATCGCGTATTCGGGCTACGACGGCCAGCAGTCCGGCATTGACGACTGGAGCGGAAAGCCCCTCTACTGCGAAGCGGTGAACAGGTACGCGAAGACCTTCTACGACACTGTCCGCGCGACGGGCGGAAACAACGCAAGCAGATATCTGCTCATCGCGACTTATGCGGCGACCGACTACGAGCCGTCCTGCCTTGCGTGGCGCCATCCGTCGCCAGGGGACGACCATGTGATGGTCTCAATCCACGCCTACGAGCCGGGCTCGTTCTGCCTGTGGGGGGATGGCCCGGAGTACAAGGAGCAGGAGTTCGCCGACTGCTTCGAAAGCGTTTTCGGAATGCTCAAGCGCATCTTCTCCGACAAGGGCGTCCCGGTTATTATAGGCGAGGTCAACGCGGGCATGCGATTCTACGACGATGCGAAAACCATTCCGAACGACGCGGACCGCGTGAACTGGGCCAGGCACTATGCCCGCGAAGCGGCAAGATACGGCTTCCCGTGCTTTCTTTGGGACAACGGATACGACAGGGGCATGGGGCTAGTAAACCGCAGGGACGTCGAGTGGAGCCATCCCGAGATCGTCGATGCGTTCAACGAGGGCCGCAGCGTAGGGAAGGGGCTCCCAATCCCCACGGCTCAGCGCGTCACGATGACGACGGCGGCGCCCGTTCCGTATCAATGGCTTGAGCCGTATGTTCTCAAATACGGCGGCGGAGACTACGAGGCTGCGGGCAACGCCAGCGGAGCGAACGGGGGCGCGCTCTGGGAGTCGTATGTAGCGGGGCTTGATCCCGACGACCCAGACAGCCGCCTTCTGGCGATGATCGAGATGAAGGCCGACGGCTCCCCTGAAATATCCTGGGATCCCGATCTCAGGAACGCCAATCCTCCACGGAAGTACACGGTCCTGGGCAAGCCGTCCCTTGACGACGCGTCGTGGACAGTGGTGACGGAGGAGAACCTTGACCAGATGAAGTTCTTCAAGGTCGTCGCGGAAATCGACAGCTCCCGGCTATCATCCTGAGGGGTGATACCGCGTGACAGGTGCAATTGATACAATATAGGCGAAAACAAGTCTCAGTGAAAGGACTGTCTATGAATAAAATAGTGGCTGCAGTCGGAATGGCGACACTGTCTCTCGGAGTGCTTGCGGAAGACAACGTTGCCAAGTATATGTGGGACGGCAACGCCGGCAATCTGAACCTTGCCGATTCCGGAAACTGGTACCTTGACGGTACGCAGGACGGGGAAAAGCAGCGGGGACTGCCGTCCTTGAACGAGGAGTCGTATTTCAAGTACCATACGGACCGCGCGGTGCTGAAGGATCAGTCTAGCTTCGAGACGCTTAAACTAGAGGTGTCGCAGTGGGGCGGCATCGCGCAGATCGACGTGACGAACGCCACGATGCAGGTCGTCAACAATCTGATGATCGGCTCCGGTGGCGGCAGCGCCGCCGTGAACATCTACGACGACGCGACAGTCGACGCTGGTTTCGTCGAGGTGGGCTTCTGGAACTCGCATCAAGACTGTTCGCTGAACGTGTACGGCGGCAATCTCATCGCAAGCTCGAATGACTGGGCAGGCTCGATCGTGATCGGCAAGCAGTCCGAAAGTCCGAATCATCCTGTCAAGGGCGAGATGAACGTATACGGCGGCACTGTCTCTGCATTCGACAGCATCAAGATAGGCTACGGCCCCACGGTGAATCCATGCAGGGAGACGGCGAGTGTCCTCAGTATCGAAGGCGGACGGACGACAGGCGTGGTGATGGAGCTCGGATGCCACCAGCCGACGGCGTCGGGATATGTCTCGGTCTCCTGCGGAGAGCTTGCTCTCTCGGGCGACATGAACATCGCGTGCCATGATAATACATGGTGCGAAGTGGATGTCTCGGGCGGTTCGCTCTCCGTGGGCGGGACGCTTCGCGTCGGCAATGACGCAGAGGCGCTTCATGCCGCGATGACGGTCTCGGGCGGCGAAGTGAATGTCGGCACGCTTTCCATCGCGAGGCAGTGCGACGGCACCGTGAATCTTACCGGAGGCATCGTCTACGCCACGAAGATCGAGCAGAGCTCCAGCGCGCCGGAGAGCGCCGTCTCGCGAATATATGCAAACGGCGGGGAGATTGTGGCAAAGGGGGACAACGACAGCTTCATGACGCGTCTTGACGAAGTCTGTCTCGGCGCGTCCGGACTCGTAATCGACGACGGAGGTTACACGGTCAAGGCCACGGGCACCTGCACCTTCACCGGCATCGGCGGAATCACGAAGGAGGGAACAGGCACCCTCAAGCTGGATGCTGCGTACAACGCGCACGGCGTCATCAACGTCCTGTCGGGGACGCTCCGCCTGCCGGCGAATGCGACTGTTTACTGTGAAGGGGTCAATGTTGCGGGAAATGCGACTCTGAACTACAATAACGCTACAGTGGTAACAGTTACGAAAGAGGTCGTTTCTTCCGTCTGGACAGGCGCAGCGGGCGACGGTGATGTCTCTAACCCCGCGAACTGGCGTTCTGCAGTTGCCTTCTTCGACGAAGACGGAAACGAGATCGCCGAGATAGCGGCGACCTATGACGGCGTGGCCCCAGCGGAAGACACGCCGGTCAGGGTTCCCGCTGGATTGGATCTTGGCGATCTCGCCACGGGAGAAGTGACGTACGTCGTCGATTCGGATATATCCCTTGTCGCTGGATTTGACGCTACCTACGAAAACTACGCCGCCGGCAGCCTCGTCGCGACGGAGAACTTGAAGATACTGAACAACCTGAACGGACTCCTGAAGTCTGCCGTCGCATGGTACGATCCGAGCGACGTCGCGACACTCACGGTTGGTGACGACGGATTTGTCAAGACGGTCGCAAACAAGGGCTACCTCGGCGCGAAGATGAACGCCCAGGCCCGCGAGCAGAACGGCTCCGCTGTCATTGCGGCGGAAGAGTTCAAGCAGAACGGACTCAACGTCCTCGTCTTCACGAACAATGTCGGCTACACGTCCGCGGAGAAGCTTGGCACCATAGCGGACGATCAGCCGCGCGCCCTCTTCGTCGTTTCCGCGCGCCAGATAATCGGCGACTTCGCAATAGACTACGAGTTATTCCCAGACAATGAAAAGAACAACAAGGTCGAGGTCATGGGAATCGAAATCGCTGACACGAGCCATACAGGCGGGAACCAGCCCGGCGTTTGCGGAATCGACCAGGTCGGCTGGGGCAACAGGACGAGGATGCATGTAGCGAAGGATGGAAGCGATGAGCAGCAGCTAGCCGAAGCGAACTTTGGCGCCGCGCCCTACGGACGCGCCGTTGTCCTTGCAATGAACGCGAAGGCGACGTCCGTTTCCAGCGCGCAGAGATATCGTTCCGACGACGGGCAGAGCTTTGTTCGTGATACCAAATCTGCCGAATACCAGAAGCTTTTCGGCGGCGAGAACATGAGCGTCGACTACGGATGGCGTGCGGAGTGGAGCTGCAGGTCCAGAGGTCGTCTCGGCGAAGCGCTTGCGTTCACCCGCGACCTTGGCAGCGATGCGGCGGAGGCGGTCGAGTCGTATCTTGCGGCGAAGTGGCTCGGCGATGAATCCGCGGCAGTTGCCATCGGCACGACATCGCTGGGCAGCCTTGTCCTTGAGAACTCTGATGTTGACTTTGACGGAGCTGCCGTCAAGATCGGCACGCTGTCCGGCTCCGGGGCAATCGTCAACGCGGTCTCTCTTGATGTAGATGCCGTCTCGTTCAACCTTGATCCGGACGGCGCACTGCCGCGCATCTCGTTGTCGGTGTCGCTCGACCTTTCCGAATCAGGAATCAATGTTTCGCCCGATGTTCTGTCTTTGGTAGGTAAAGCCGACGCTCCCGTTGCGCTGCTCGAGACGACAGGCAGCCTTGCCATCGGGCGGCGCCGCCGCTTCACGGCTGGAAACAGGCGGTATGTAGTTTTCGCCGAAACCAAGGATGGCGTATCCAGGCTCATGGCCGGCAGGGACGCCGGATTTGCGGTCAGCTTGAGATAGTGTGAAGTCAATGCTAATGGAGCTGCCTTTAACTGCGCCGTATGCCATCCTTCGGCATGCGGCGCATCATCCTTATAGGTGATGGCGCAATTATGGAGACTGTGATAGAATGTTGGGCATGAAAAGCAAAATAACCATAGTACTTTCTCTCGGCGCGCTCGTCTGCGCGATGCGGCTTTCCGCGGCCGCGCCGTTCTCGCGCAGCGCGGCGGATTTCGTGAAGGACATAGCGCTTGGCATAAACATCGGCAATACGCTTGACTGCCCGAGCGGCAACGAGACGGAGTGGGGCAACCGCCCGGTGACCCAAAGCCTCCTGCGGCTGTACAAGTCGAAGGGCATAAACGCCGTCCGCCTGCCGGTGACGTGGCGGCGTCAGTTCAGCGTGGACGATCCGAAGCACGAGATACGCCCGGCGTTCCTCGACCGTGTGCAGGAAGTAGTCGACATGTGCATCGCGGAAGGCTTCGTCACGATTATCGACATCCACCACGACGGTGGGAGCGAAGGCTGGCCCGAGGAGTGGCTGACGATCGACGGCGTAAACGAAGACCGCGCCAACCAGGTGCTTGCTGACCTGTGGCGTCAGATCGCGACGCGATTCAGGAACTACGGCGAGAAGCTCGTTTTCGAGGGGTTCAACGAAATCCGCAAGGCGAAGAGCCATCCCGGGCCGGACGGAGGCGAAGAGGGGAAGGACGACTGGGGCGGGAAACCGCTCTACCGCAGGACGGTCAACCGCTATGCGAAGACTTTCTACGATACGGTGCGCGCGACGGGAGGGAACAACGCAAAGCGCTATCTCGTCATTCCAACATACGCCGCAACTGGGGTTGAGTCGTCCTGCCTCGCGTGGGAGCATCCGAATCCCTCGGACAACCACGTCATGGTCGATCTGCATATTTACGAGCCTGGGTGGTTCTGCCTCTGGGGCGACAGCGCGGAATACAAGCGCGAGGAGTTCCAGAAGCGCCTTGCCGAGGTCTTCGAGCAGCACAAGCGCATATTCCTCGACAAAGGCGTTCCCGTTGTGATTGGAGAGGTAAACGCGGAGAGGCGGTACCACGGCGGCGACAAGTCGAAGCCCAACGACGAAGACCGCGTGAAGTGGGCGAAGCACTTTGGGTTCGTCGCACGACGCTTTGGGTGTCCGTGCTTCATCTGGGAGCCGGGCGGCTACGAGTCGATGGGGCTGATCGATCGCTCGAAGGTAGAGTGGTCCCATCCCGAGATAGTCGACGCCTTCAACGCAGGACGCAAGGCCGCGGACAAAAAGCGGTAGATCCCCGGGATGCGAGTCGATTGAAATTCAAATAGTTGGAGACGCGGCATCCTGCCGCGTCCCTCTCTATCATCCCGCTGGGTGATACCGCGCCGCGGCGACTGTTTGGTAGAATATCGGCGAAACTTCAAATAGAAAGGTTGCTGATATGACACTCAAGCAGATGGGCTCGTTCATTGCATCGGTTCTGTCGCTGTAGGCGTTCGCCGGACCCGACTGGAACGGCAGGACTGACAACAACTGGTGGACGCTATCGAACTGGGAGACGGGCTCCTGGCCGAAGGATGATCAAGATCAGCCAATTGTCCCTGCAGAGGTCCCGTCGTCGATGGTTGAGCCGTATTTTGGGTGGCAGATAGACGACCGCTCGGCAACGACCATCAATCTGGGTGGGCGGGACAGGCCGATAACAGCCACTGGAAATTTCGATGTCTGCAAGGATGGATATGAAATCACATTTACAAACGGTTCGATAGCTGTCAGCGGTTGGCTGAAGGTCAGTACCGACAAGCAGACAGAGAACGTGGTCATGCGGTTGAAGGACGTTGACTTGATCTGCGGCGTAATTCAGATTGGAGAACTTTGGACGCCGCCAGGATGCGGGACGTTTGTCGTGGACAGCGGGACGGTTTCTGCGACGGACATGAGGATGGTACCGGACAGAACGGAAACGTCGACATTCGTCATGAACGGAGGAGAGACGCGCCTACACTGGCTGTCTTGCTCATCCAAGGGCGGCGGTAATGGCCGCATCGAGCTAAACGGCGGCACACTGAAGGTCCCGGATTTCTCTTATGTGAATTGGGAGGCTCCCCTAAATGAGGAGAACGGAACAACGAACATAAACATGACTCTCGTTTTCAATGGTGGAACCTTGAAGGCTTGGCCGAACAACTCTGACACGGTCTACGGGTACAACTTCGTGCCGGTGTGGATGAAGACGGTTATCGGCGAAGGCGGTGTCATTATTGACTCTAATGGCTACGACGTTACGTTCGGTGCGACGAACATAACTGCGGTCGCAAACGACGGAGGGCTGACTAAAAGGGGCGCGGGCACGCTCAAGGTGGACAAGGGCGTGGTCTGGAGCGGTCCGACAAAGGTGCTCGGCGGAACTCTCAACCTGAACGGCGGCACGATAACGGGTCCGCTTGTGCTGGGCGGTGACGGCAAGATAGTCAACGCGACGATACAGACGACAGACATCACGATTCAGGATGGTTATGCACTGTCTCCCTATGATTTCGCAACTGTGAGCGCTGAAGGCGTAGTACAGATGGCGACACTCGTTGTCGGGGTTGGCACTTCTTCCGTTTCGCCTGTTGCCGGGCTCATCGCGTCCGCCTCGGGCTGGTACGATCCGTCCGACGGCGATACGCTCACGACCGACGAAAACGGCGGCGTCACGAAGATTGCCAACAAAGGCTCCGCCGGCTCAATGCTCGACGCCGAAATCGTGAACGACACGGGTTACATCACGGGACAGAAACATGCAGGGGTGGAATTGCCGTACGTCGGCAAATTGAACGGCCTCGACGCGCTTGTGTTCACGAATAACATCACCGGATTCCAGACGTCTTCGCGCCAGTTCTTGGATGGAAGCGGAAAGGCTGTGTTTGCCGTGTCGATGAGGTCGGACGCACTTGTTCCTGAAGGTTCGATTGAGAGTGTAGGGTGCGTCTATCCCGCGGAATGGTGCAGGGGCGGATGGGTTTGGGACACGGAAAACTTCCTGGGCGTCGCCTCGATGGACGGCTGGCACCACTTGAGATACAAGCTTGATGATGAGCATGGCTCATTAAGGGATGTAGATTGGGGCGATACTTCAGTCACCGACTGGCCGGAGCGTCAGATGTTTGATCAAATGATATATGTCAGCAGCATCCGGTCAACTGATCGCGGGGCAGAAGGGAAAAGCTCTGTATATTCCAGGGCGGACCGCTACGACAATGGAACGCTCAAGGTTGCGAACGGAGCTTCGGAATCCGTGGCGTTACAGCAGTCGGAGAATATGGAATCGCGCATCTGCATCGGCTGGTCCAAGGTCATGAAGTGGCATAACGAAGATGTCGGCAATATCCCTAGCGTGACTGCAGGGTATGTAGGGGAGATTATTGCCTTCGACCGCGCGGTCAGCGGCTTCGAGTCCGAAATCATACATGCCTATCTCGGACACAAGTGGCTATCCGATGAAATTCCAGCTCCACAGGCGAAGCTTTCGATCGGCACGCTAACGCTTGACGGAGGCACGGTTGGCTTTGAGGGGTCCGACGTCACGATCGGCAACCTCGTCGGGGCAGGCGCGATCACGGACGTCGCAAAGGTGACGGTCACTGGGACGATTACAGCTAAGCTTGCCGCGGAAGGCGCTTCAGTCTCCGTTGCCGCTCCCCTCGACCTCACCGGAACGACGTTTGTCATCGACGAGAGCGAATTCGAGCTGGCCGTGTATGGACAGACAGCGACGGTGTTTACGGCGACAAGCATAACGGGTACGCCGACGCTCCAGCTCGCGGAAGGGGACACGCGCAGGATCAAGGTCTGGAACACCGGCACGGCGATTGTCGTCGAGCGCGTCAATCCCGGGCTGACGGTTCTCGTTCGATAGCGTTGTTTAATGGACGGGTGACAAGGAGGAAGCGGCATTTGTTGCCGCTTCCTTCTCCTGTAAGCACCGCCCTGGGTTCGATTGCGCATGCGTAAGCGCCGCGCGTCTGCGTTGGTCTGTGGTTAAAAACACTGCGCCGAAGCAGGAGGGTGAGCAACTATGCGCGCGGTCTCTCCTGCCGTGGAGAGTGTGTTGGTGATGCTCTAAAACGGATTCGCGTCCGCTTTGGTGCCACTAAAACGGATATGTATCCGTTTTGGTGTATCCGTTTGGGTGCGCAATAGTCCACTTGGGTGATGGCGGGGGAGTAGTCTCATTTGGTAAAATTCTGAACAGGAACAGGTAAGTACTGTATCAAAACAAACAGGAGAATGCTCGCCATGAACAAAACATCTGTGGCGCTGGTCGCGGCGATTGCGTCATGCGGCGCATTTGCGAAGACCATCGACTTGAACGGAGAATGGAACTTCTCCAAGGACGGCGGGCGACTGTGTTGCCGTGACCGCGACGCGTGATCCGTATTCGGACGAGAACGACGAGTTCGTGTTCTACCGTCTTGCGGCTGTCGACGCGAAGGGCGTGCTGTGTCCGTGGGAGGACCGCGAGGTCGAGATATCCGTTTCCGGCGCTGGGGAGTTCGCTGCTGCGGGCAACGGCAATCCTCACGACCGCAGGGGCTTCGCGTCGAAGAGGCAGAAGCTCTTCTACGGCCGCGCAATGGTCGCAGTGCGCCGCACCGGCCCCGGCGAAAT
>JAEEGG010025672.1_pt1 | contig 11320 bp, 9 predicted proteins | sample 9134161 | NCBI WGS metagenome assembly JAEEGG01 (sample SAMN16246543, study PRJNA631951) | gut metagenome | biome: gut microbiome; feature: rumen; material: CR-attached | host: Bos | place: Iran: Karaj | collected 2018-10
CAACTACTATTGTGGTAGGAGTTGATAAGGAGTTGGGTAGGAGTTGGTAAGGACATGGTATTGATTATGTGGTAATTGAAAAAGGAATAATAGTTCTAAAAAAAGAGGCGCCCGCAGGCCATGGCCTACGGGCGCTCAACTAATCAGTCGAACTCATTATTCCACATTGAGAATGTAGTAATTCTTCTTGCCTTTCTGCACTAGGATGCATCCGCTGGCGAGGATGTCGGCAGCGGTGAGGGTGCATCCTTCGGCGACCTTCTGCTTGTTGACGGAGATGGAGTTCTGCTTCAGTTCGCGACGAATCTCGCCCTTGGAGGCGAACATGCCCACTTCGGCAGCGAGGTCCACTAACGAGGCACCAGCCTCTATGGAGCTACGGCTGACCGTATACTGCGGCACACCGTCGAAGACAGAGAGCAGTGTGGCGCGGTCAAGGCTGTTGAGCTGCTCCGTGGTGGCTTTGCCAAAGAGGAGCTCGCTGGCTGCGATAGCGGTATTATATGCCTCCTCACCATGCACACGCACGGTAATGTCCTTGGCCAAAGCCTTTTGCAAGATGCGCTGCTCGGGGGCTTCGGCTTGCTGCTTCTCAAGCGCTTCTATCTCCTCCTTGGAGAAGAGGGTGAAGATGCGTATGTAGCGAGCTGTGTCGACGTCGGAGCAGTTGAGCCAGAACTGATAGAACTTGTAGGGGGAAGTCTTCTCAAGATCGAGCCATACATTGCCGCCTTCGGTCTTGCCAAACTTGGTACCGTCAGCCTTGGTGATCAGAGGACAGGTGAGTGCAAAAGCCTCGCCGCCTTCCATACGGCGGATGAGCTCGGTGCCAGTGGTGATGTTGCCCCATTGGTCGGAGCCACCCATCTGGAGCTTGCAGCCCTTGGTGCGGTAGAGGGTGAGGAAATCGTAGCCTTGGAGGAGCTGGTAGCTGAACTCAGTGAAGGAAATGCCTGTCTCCATGCGCTTCTTTACGCTATCCTTAGTCATCATGTAGTTGACAGTGATATGCTTACCGACATCGCGGATGAAATCGAGGAAGAGGTAGTCTTTCATCCAGTCATAGTTGTTGCATATCTCGGCTCCGTTGACGGGGTTGTCAAAATCGAGGAAGCGTTCGAGCTGATGCTTGATACACTGCACGTTGTGCTGAATTTCCTCGACGGTGAGGAGTTTGCGTTCCTGGGCCTTGAAGGAGGGGTCGCCGATCATGCCCGTGGCGCCGCCGACGACAGCGAGGGGCTTGTGACCCGCCATCTGGAGGTGTTTGAGGAGCATGATGGAGACGAGGTGACCGATATGCAAGGAGTCGGCCGTGGGGTCGATGCCGACGTAGGCCGTTGTCATTTCTTTATTGAGCTGCTCTTCGGTGCCGGGCATGATGTCGTGGATCATGCCGCGCCATTTGAGTTCTTGAACGAGGTTTGTGTTCATCTATATAATATATATTGTATTCATTAATTAATAAAAGAGGTGCTGCTCTATCGGGCGGCACCTCTTTCAGTGTATTATCGTGCCCGATTAGCGAACCATCATCTTGCCGGTAGCAGTGTGTCCGGAGATGATTACGTTGACCAGGTACATGCCTTTGGCGTAGCCTTGGGTGTTGAGGGTGAAGGTATGTTCGCCTTCGGTGACATAGCCAAGGTTGCTGTCCATGACGAGGCGGCCGTTGATGTCGTAGACACGGACGACGGCATTGCCGGCGACAGCAGCGTTAAGGTCGAGGTGAGCCTCAGTACTGACAGGGTTGGGGTAGAGATTGATCTTGTTAAGACCAACAGTGTGGACAGTGGGGATGTCGACGGTGGGAGTATAATCCTCGGGGTCGACAATTTCGTTGGTGAAGTCAGTAACATACTGCATGTCCATAAAGATACCACGTCCGTAGGTACCGAAGTAGATAGCGCCGGGCCACTTGGTTTTGGCAAAGGCGAATTTATTCTCGGTGATACCTGTGTGGGTGATGTTGTGTCGGATGGGCAGTTTGCGGGTCTGCTGGCAGATGGCCGTCACAGGGATACCAGTGAGGTTATCGTAGGACTGCCAAGCGGCGTTGCCGTTTTTGGTGAAGACACCATTGGCGGTGCCAACATAGATGGTACCATTGGAGACTTCTACCATGGCGCAGTAGGCGGGAAGCGAAGGATCGGGCAGGGGGGCAGTCTCAACAGACATTGTGCTGCTACCAGGATTGTTAAAGATCATAACGTTGGGGAAAGAGGAGTTGAAGTCTTCAAAGGTAACGATGAGACGATCCTGACCTTCGCGGGGGTCGACAGCGATGTTGCTGATAGGACGGGGGAACCAAGCGCTGTTGTTGTAGTAAATGGTGTCGACATGGAGGGGTGACTCGGAGACGCCGACCATAGTTTTGTCAGAGATTTCCTTGTCAGTGAGGTGTGTAGAGAAGTCCATATCTTCAAGATGAGAGATGCGGACAAGCATGGAGTTGTGGGAGGCAGTGTCGTAGACGCTGACATAGACGAAACGTCCGTCACGGCTCATCACAGCATAACGGGGGAAGACGTTGCGGTAAGTGTTACGGTTGACATGGTAGATGGGGCACCAGATAGATTGACTTTCGAAGTTGTTGGCTGCCCATTCAGCTTCGTCGAAGACCTTGGTGAAGTCAGTGGCGGTCCAAGAGAGCCATACAGCGGTGCTATAGGAGTTGGTGCTCATACCAGGAGCCTTCTCTCCACCAATGGTGAGCATACGGACCTGCAGGGGGTTCTGGAGCAGGAGACGTTCGGAGGCGAGCTGCGGAGCGGTGAAGATGTGTTGGAAGGGATAGTCGGCGTTAGCACGGCTGTTGAAGTAGGTCATGTCGCCGGGGAGCACTCTGAAGGAGCCTGCACGGCCGACAGCACCGGGATAAGGCACGGTGTCAACGGGACGGCCTTCATCGTCGCGCACGATGATACCGGCGAAGTCCTTACCCTTGGGGGCCAGGAGAATGGTGTCGTATCCATTGTTGGCGTTGGGGCGGAAAATGATGCCGAGGGTGTCGATGGCAACATTTATAGAGTCGTTGAAGATAGTGTTGTTGTCAGTTTCCCAGAGGCTGACGGAGCCGATGGCGGGGCCGCCAGTGAATTGGTCAGAGAGGAAGCTGGAGCCGATGGTCCAGGTAGTGGTATTGGTGTAGTTGAGGTAGTCGGCATAGGAGCGGCCGAGGTTGCCGTTGGAGCTGGAGGTGAAGATGGTACGACGGGAAAGCGGGGTCACCTGCTGGAAAGCGGAGGCTGCGACCATACCGCCGTCGCCTGTCCAAAGGACGTTGGCCTCATGGTTGAGAATGAGGGAGCCGTCGTGATACCAGTTGAGGTTATGCTCGCTATAGTTAGTGTCGCTGACGTTATGGGAGAGGTGTGCTTCGATGATGGGGCAGGCGTTGCTGTTGGCACCACTGATGATGGAACCATCAGGGCTGACAGCGAGGCCATTGATCTGGACGTTGTTGAGTCCACGGTTTTCATTGGTGAAGTTGAGGAATCCAATTTCGTCATAATCGTTGCCTGAGTAGACACCGCCGTCGGTAGCGAAATAGTAGGTATGGAAGGCGATGCCGTCGATGACATGGTAGACGGGGACAATCTGGTGAATGCCGGAATGTATGAAGCTGTAGTTATTGTAGACGTTGGACATGTAGTCACCGCCGTTGAGTTCGAATTCGCTGGCGCTGACGGTGGTCCACTGGTAGTAGCCGCCATCCACATAACCTTCACCGACCATGACTGTGGTGCCGCCGATGATGACACGACGAGGATTCTGCGGGTCGATAGCGATGGCACCGGAGGTACGACCAGAGGTGTAGGTGATGGGCATGATGGAGGAGGTGGTAAGGGTGCTCCACGTTTGTTCATTGTTGGTGACATAAAGTGCATCCATCAGACCATTGGCTTTGATGACCATGGCATAGAGGTAGGCCGTGTCGGTCTGTGAGATAGCAAGTTTGATGCAGGCGTTGGAGCCTCCGAAAGCGGGGTTGGTAGAAGAGATATTGATGGGGTTGAGCTGGCTGGCAGGGGCTACAACGTTACCGATGCGGTAGAGTTGGTTGCCGCTGCTGAAGAAGGCAGTTCTGTGGTTGCGGGAGATAACGAGTTGGTCGACTCTGCCGTTGAAGACGGGTGTAGGAGCCTGACTCCAGTCGTCGGAGCCGTCGACATGACGCCAACGGTAGAGGCCACTGTTGGTGGCGGCATAGAGATAGAGAACACCGTCGACATAGATATATTCGAGAGCATGGACGGATTTGAAGTCATCGCTGGCGGTGTTGGGTATCATGACGAAGGAGGCGTCGGCGGGATTGAAACGATAGATACCGACACCTTGACGGGACATTTTGCCATAGGTGGAACCGAAGGGGTAGTCGTCGTTACCAGTACCGATATAGATGATGTTGTCGGGTCCCTGTGTCATAGCGTTGATGGGAAGGGCATACTCGCTACCGTTGAGCTGGCAAGGGACACGATGCCAAATAGTGGTGTCGCCAGCAAGGATTTCAACGGAAGCTTGGTCGTAGCCGAAGCTGGTGTAGAGAGCGTTGAGGTAGTCACGGCTCGCCGATTTGACGAAGAGACCGCCGGTGGTGGCGCCAGCATAGATGGTGGAGCGGTTGGTGTCTTGTCTGTCGATGACAAAACTGGAGACCTGTCCACCGATATTATCGGGACCAATTTCATAGAAACGGGCACCGTTCTGGGCGCTTGCGACGCCTCCGGCCAAAGACAGTAGGGCCACAGAGAGGCCGAGAAGTACTTTGTTTCTTTTCATAATATATTAATAATTAATTAGATATTTTATTTTCCTTATAAACAAATAACGTACAAAGATACACATTTTTCTTTATATAATGGGGAAATATGTGTTTTTTTTGAAAAAAAGTTTTCCACAATGCGGGAGGTGTATGTTTTTCCAAGGTGGAGAAGTGGTGGCTAGGTGGGTATGGATGTGAGGTGTACGATGTGGCACGGGGAGGAGAATGGAAAAATGTTAAAAAAATATTAAACGTGGATATTGGGGGACAATAATTTTTTGTTTTCGTAGTTAGTGAGAATGTCTTGAGAGTAGAAGGATGTCGCTTTCAGGAAATGGCATCATAAAGAGTGATGAATTAAGGAAAAAAAAATAAATTTTAATAATTAACAGGAGACAAATAAGATTATGGAGTCTTTCGATATTCAAGAGCTAAATGAGAGGATAGCACGCGAGAGTGCGTTTGTGGAGTTGCTGACCAAGGAAGTCGGGCGACGTGTTGTGGGACAAGAGCATATGGTAGAAGGATTGCTGATTGGGTTGCTGAGTGGAGGCCATGTGCTGTTGGAAGGTGTTCCGGGACTAGCCAAGACTCTGGCGGTGACGACGTTGGCGAAAGCTATAGATGCTAAGTTCAGCCGTATCCAGTTCACACCGGATCTGCTGCCGGCGGATTTGGTCGGAACGATGATATACAGCCAAAAGAGTGAGACATTCCAAGTGAAGAAAGGACCCATTTTCAGCCATTTTGTTTTGGCCGACGAGATCAACAGGGCTCCGGCGAAGGTACAGAGTGCACTGTTGGAAGCTATGCAGGAACGCCAGGTTACGATCGGGGAAGAAACTTATAAGCTGGAGGAGCCATTTCTGGTGTTGGCGACACAGAATCCTATCGAGCAAGAAGGCACGTATCCGCTGCCTGAAGCACAGGTAGACCGTTTTATGCTGAAGGTAGTGATGGGATATCCGAGGAAAGAAGAGGAGCGTATGGTTCTGCATCGGGAAGTGAACGGAGGTGCAGAAGGTGCTGGAATAGAGGAGTCGAGAAGGGCTGTTCTCCAGCCCGAGGATGTACTGCGAGCACGGAGAGTGGTGCGAGAGGTATATATGGATGAGAAGATAGAAGGTTACATTACCGATATAATATTTGCGACACGTTTTCCAGAGGAGTATGGACTAGGTAGTCTGCGAGGGATGATCAATTACGGTGCATCACCGCGAGGAAGCATCAGTCTCGGAGCCGCTGCGAAGGCATATGCGTTTATGAGGAGGAGGGGGTTTGTGATACCTGAGGATGTGAGGGCAGTGGCGATGGATGTTTTGCGTCATCGCGTGGGTCTGACTTATGAGGCCGAAGCAGAGAATGTGACGAGCGAGGACCTGGTGAAGGAGGTTCTGAACAGGGTGGAAGTGCCCTGATTGTGGGAATGCGTTAATACGTTAATGTAGAAATGTGTTAATGTGTTAATTTAATATGGATGAATCGATTATAAAGAAGGTAAGGAGGATCGAAGTCAAGGCGCGAGGTTTGTCGCAACAGTTGTTCTCTGGAGAGTGGCATTCTGCTTTCAAGGGGAGAGGAATGGTGTTCAGCGAAGTGCGCGAGTACCAATATGGTGACGATGTGAGGAGTATCGACTGGAATGTGACGGCGAGGCTGGCGCGACCATATGTGAAGGTATTTGAGGAAGAACGAGAACTGACGGTGATGTTGATGGTGGATGTGAGTGGGAGCGGCTTTTTCGGCACAGAGGGACGTCTGAAGGAGGAGTTGGCAGCAGAAGTGGCGGCTACACTGGCATTCAGCGCCATGGCGAACAATGACAAAGTGGGGTTGATTTTGTTCAGCGACAGGATAGAGCTTTTTGTTCCTCCAAGGAAGGGAAGGAACCATGTGCTTCGGATTATCAAGGAACTGATCGGTTTCCACCCGGAGGGGCGTGGTACGAATGTAGGGCTGGCACTGGAGTTCTTCACGCAGGTGATGAGGCGCCGGTGCACAATGATTATGCTGAGTGATTTTATCGGTGCCGCTTCGGAGAATGGTGACAAGAGAAAGGAGGGGGAGTGGACAAGAAGCCTGAGGATGTCGTCGAGGAAGCATGATGTGGTGGCACTGAGGCTGGTAGACAGAGGTGAGAGGAGGGTGTCGAATGTGGGGTTAGTGAAATTCTACGATCCAGAGAGTGGATCGACAGTGTGGGTGGATACTGGCAAGAAAGGTGTGAGGCGAATGGCAGAGGAGCGTTTTGCGGAGCATGAGAGAAATGTGGACGAGACTCTGCGACGCTACGGAGTTGATGTAGCGGTGTTGACGACGGGGGAGGACTATGTGGTTCCTTTGAGGATGTTGTTCGAAGCCAGGGGGGTAAGATGAAAGAAAAAATAAGAAGTTCTAAAAGAATGAGGATGCTGCCGGCAACTATTATGAGGGTGCCAATGGTGGTGTGTATTTGGCTGTGCTGCCTACTGCCCATGATGACAAATGGTCAGGTAACGATGAGGCTGAGTGCTGACACCATAGTACTAGGTGAAGAGACCGTGCTGACAATGAGTGGGTTGAAAGGTGGCGGAGAGATTGCTGTGGGAGGGGATCGGATAGAGGTTCTACAAGTATCTTTCGATGCTCTGCATGGGGAACAGCGTGTTGTTGTGACGAGTTATGATCCAGGAACGCGTTATATCAGGGTTGGCGAGGATTCGCTACAACTTGAGGTGCAGGGTGTAGCGGTGGACGAACGCAGTGAGGATCCGAAGGATATTGCTGATATAGCAGATGTTGCCGACCTGGATCCTGAAAAGGATATGGAAGGTGGAGGATGGCTGTGGTTGTATGTATTGGCGGGTATTGCGGTGTTGACAGTGACGGTGTGGATGGTGCTGAAGAAACGGAGAGGTACGCCCGTGGAAGTGCCGACGATAGCGCAGGAGGATGGACGTACGGCTAAGGAGCGAGCGCTGGAGAGACTGGAGGCATTGAGGAGACAACGGCTGTGGCAGTCGGGCGAGACAAAGGCTTACTATACGGGGCTGACGGAAGCTCTGCGACTGTTTATCGAAGAAAGCAGCGGCATCAGAGCCACGGAGCAGACGAGCGAGGAAACGATGGAATGTATGAGCAGGCTGATGAAAGAGAATAACAGTGACGAGACATGCGAGGAGGAGAGGAGAAGGAGCCTCGAGTGGCTGAAAGATATTTTGACAACGTCAGATTATGTAAAGTTTGCCAAGTGGGAGCCGCGGGAGGAGGAACACGAGAGAATGTTCGAGATGGCCGTGGCTTTTGTGAAGAACACAAAATTCGAGGGAGGAGACAGGGATGATAGATAATATCACGTTCGCGCAGCCATGGGTGCTGACCGGGTTACTGATTGTTCCGGTGCTGGTGATGTGGTGGTTATGGAGATACCGGAAGCAGGATGCGGCGCTGCAGCATTCTAGCATAACCTTTTTCGCGGGCATCAAGAGAAGTCTTCGTCAAAGGCTACGGTGGGTGCCTTATATGTTGCGGGTGATAGCACTGGCGAGCATCGTGGTGGCACTGGCACGACCACAGAGCGAACATAGCCGTGAGGAGAGTTCGATGGAGGGTGTAGACATAGTGATGGCACTGGATGTGTCAAGCAGTATGCTTGCCGAGGATTTCTCTCCCAACCGACTGGAGGCCGCGAAGCGTGTGGCAAGCGATTTCATCGAGGGACGCAAGCACGACCGCATGGCTTTGGTGGCTTTCGCCGGTGAGGCATACACAAAGGTGCCACTGACGGTGGATCACACTGTGCTCGAGGAGCAGCTCAAGGGGTTGAAGCTGGGCACAATGAACGACGGCACAGCTCTGGGTGATGGTACAGCTACCGCCATAAACCGTATCAAGGACAGCAAGGCGAAGAGCAAGGTCATCATCCTACTGACAGACGGTGTCAACAATCAAGGCAGCGTGGATCCGATGAACGCCGCAGAGATAGCAGCGCTGTACGACATCAGGCTGTATACGATAGGAATAGGAACGCGAGGGAAGGCGCCCTACCCTCTCCGGGACCAGTTCGGGAGGGTATTCTACCAGAATATGGAAGTGGAGATTGACGAAGATCTGCTGAAGCAGATGGCCGCTGCCACGAAGGATGGACGCTATTTCCGAGCGACAAACAAGAAAGCTTTGGAAGAGATTTTCGGCCAGATTGACCAGATGGAGAAAAGCCGGATCGACGTGTTGCAATTCGCCAAGAAGAAAGACGAGTTCTTGCCACTGTTATGGCTAGCGGCAGTGGCCCTGGCTCTCGAAGTGTTGCTGCGTCGCATCTGGATGAAGAGTTAAGCGTAAAGGAGGAAAATAGGTTATGATTCATTTTGAACATACAGAATATTTGTGGCTGCTGGGAGGGGTGGCGTTTTTAGGGTTCGTGTGGTGGCTGACACATTGGGGAGAGGAACGTCGGCTGAAGCGGTGGGCAAAGAGCGATCTATTACAGCGCATGATGCCCGACCGGAGCAGCTGGAGACCTATAACAAAAGCGGTACTTACCCTATTGGGTATAAGCCTGGTGGTCATAGCCCTTGCCAATCCCCTGATGGGGCGAAAGCTCGAGAAAGGGAAGCGCACAGGAAGTGATATTGCAATATGCATCGATGTGTCGAACAGCATGATGGCGGAAGATGTAACTCCCAACCGCCTGGCTCGTAGCAAGCATGTGGTCAATAATCTGCTGAATACAATGACTGGCGACAGGATAAGCCTGGTGGTCTTTGCAGGCAGCAGTTTCATCGAGATGCCGTTGACGAGCGACTACAATGCCGCAAAGCTTTTTTTGGAGCAGGTGGACTGCAGCATGGTTACCGCGCAGGGAACGGCTATAGGAGAAGCTATCGAAAAGGCCATGGCCACATTCGGCTACGGAGACGAGGAACGGGAATGGACTACAAACAACAGTAGAGCCATCATTGTCATCTCCGACGGAGAGAACCACGAAGACGATGCCGTCGGTGCTGCCAAGGAGGCTGTATCACAAGGCATCCGAGTCTGCACGATAGGACTCGGCTCGCCCCAAGGGTCCCCTATCCCCGGGAAAGATGGCAACTACTATCGTCGCGACCGCGAGGGCAATGTGATCATCACCCGCCTGAACGAACAGATGCTCCGCGAGATAGCCCATGCCGGCAAGGGGGTGTATGTGAACGGTTCGGGTTCTGTCTCCGACATCACAAATATGCTTGAAAGTCTGGAAAAAAATGATTTCGACGAAGCGATTTTTAATTCCTTCGAAAGCCGCTACCAGTATCCTCTGGTAGCCGGACTCTTTTTGCTGCTGGCCGAGGTGTTTATCTTCGAACGGAGAAACAAGAAATGGCGCCTGGCATTTTTATTCGTCTGTCTCTTCTTTGGCAACGCCCAGGGCCAAAGCTCATGGCAAGGAAAGTTCAACCAGGCGAATTCACACTATCGGCAGCAATTATATCTGAAGGCCGCAAACCAATACTATGGAGTGCTAAAAGACAGCACCCTGAATGATGAAAACCGACAGAAAACACTATATAACCTAGGAAACTGCTTCTACAAGCTTGGGCATGAGAGCAACGACCCAAAGGCTTTGAATACCGCCACAAATTGTTACAGCGAAGCCCTGACGCTACAGGGGAAGTCGACAGGCGCCCCCCTAGCCGCCAAAATCCATTACAATCTAGGCAATGCTCTCTATCTTCAAAAGAAATACTCCGATGCCACAGCCCAATACAACGACGCTCTATCCAATACACCAGTAAACTCACAAGCAGACAATCTGGCGTTCCGCAGCCATACCATGTACAATATGGGCAACAGTTTGCTCAAGGAATCATTGAAAGATCACGACACCTCTACCCTGCAGACAGCCATCAGTTGCTACCGCAACGCGCTGCGACTCGATCCCACCAACGACGACTACCGGTACGCCCAGTCACTTGCCTACAAGTTACTTGGCAAATGGACCAAGAAGAAACCGCAGAAGAACGAACCTCAGTCTAAGAAAGAGAAGAAAAAAGAAGAACAAAAGCAACAGGATAAAGAGCAGCAACAGAATGATAAACAACAGCAAGATCGACAGCAACAACAGAATAAGCAACAACAGAATAAGCAACAACAGCAACAACAACAGCAACAACAACAGCAACAGCAACAACAACAGCAACAGCAACAGAAGCAGCAGCAACAACAGAAAGAGCTGAACGACGAAGTGAACCGCGAGTTGCAACGCCAACAGGAAAAACAGTCTCAAAAAGACAATCAAAAGCAATCGAAACAACAACAACAACAACAACAACAACAACAACAACAACAACAACAACAACAACAAAACGATAAAAAAGACGGCAAGGGTCAAAAAGAATCCCAACAGCAGGACAAAGGCAAGAATAACAGCCAAAACCAGCAGCAAAAACAACAGGAACAAGGGCAGAACAATCAAAATCAAAATCAAAATCAAAACCACCAAGACCCTCAACAAGGCCAGAAGCAAAACCACCAACAGAAAAAGCAAGGCCAACAGCAGGAGGACAACGAAATAAAGAAAGAACACGAACGACA
>JAEEGG010025673.1_pt1 | contig 11320 bp, 8 predicted proteins | sample 9134161 | NCBI WGS metagenome assembly JAEEGG01 (sample SAMN16246543, study PRJNA631951) | gut metagenome | biome: gut microbiome; feature: rumen; material: CR-attached | host: Bos | place: Iran: Karaj | collected 2018-10
GCACCGGATTGCCCTTTGTAGAAACACCGCTTTTGAAGGACACATAACGCATGGTTCCATCAACATGTGTCATAGAGATAGACGGAGCGGAAACAGCCTCCGGCTCATCGTCGCTGGTCCAAATCTGCATGCCGTAGAGAACATTCTGCGATTTACCATTGAACTTGATGAAGAGCGGTGCTGCATCGCTGATGACGCGGAAATAGCGGAGGCGGTCGGAAGAACCTTCCTCAGCGAGTTCCTGAATCTGATGCACGCCGTCAGAGATAGGCTCCACAATAAGCGGGTCAGACGGAGTGTCCGCCCATCCGGTCTTGCTGTTGCAAGCAATAGAGTTCACCACAAACGCAGTGGTGTCGTCGCGAGAAACGTCGAACACGAGAATCTGTCCCACGCGAAGGTTGTGGATACCGATCCAGCGCTCATTTTTGGTTGTTCTCAAACCAGTGCCATTGACCAGATTGATTTCGCCAAGATCAGCCTGACGGGAGAGGAATTCGAGTCCCACATTAGTACAGCGTTTCATTGCATAGCTGTTACATTTGTAGCCCTCATCAACTCCGTTCACGTTCAGCTGGTTGTTCGGATCGATGTCCACTCCGTTGACGGTACCGCCTTTGAAATCGACATTCTTCTCAAGGATGTAGCCCCACTCTGAGAGTACGGCATTTTCCTCAGTCATGGTCTGAGCAGATGCGCCGAACGGCACCATCATGGCCATGAGCAACATAAATGCGTAGAATTTTCTCATAAAGTTTAGTTTGAATAGTTAGAAATATAGTTTGAAGTAAATATAGACGATTCTATATGCAATGGAGTTCTATCGTAGCCAGTTAGTTTATGAATTCTTGGCAAAATTACGAAATAATTTGAATAAAAGTAATAATTTCAATGTTAAAATGTTGATTTTTTGATGAAATGCCATGATTTTTCATCAAAAATATATGCGATTCACCCAAATTATAAGCAATCGGAAATGAAAGAAATTTGCGGATCACTTCTCAGATTTGGATTTGAGATACCTCAGTACAGCAGCGTTGCGCTTGGTGAAATATTTACGCGCCGCACTCTGGATTTGTTCAGGAGAGATGCTGCAATAGTTTTTGATTTCCGTCTCGATGGCGTGAACATCGCCAAAGGCTGCGTAATGCGCCAGATTCTGTGCGCGCTGCAAGTAGTTGACCGATTGGAGATAATGATTGGTTTCGAATTTGTTCTTGATTTTCTGGAGTTCCCTCTTTTCCACGAGTTGATGCTTGAGTATGCCGAGCTCATTCCACACCGCCTGCTCACAGACATCCACATCAGCCCCTTCCGGCATGACCCCCTCAATGACGAGGAGTCCGTTGTCGAGCCGCCCGATGACAGATGCATCAAGCGAAAGAAAAAGTTTCTGTTTCTCAACGAGTTGCGCATTAAACCGACTGGACTTTCCATTAGCCAGCACATCGGTGATCATATCGCATACCTTAAACTCCGGATCCATGAATTTAGGGATGTTGAAGGTGATGACCAACACGTCGTTGGGCACGTTCCTTCTGACCGTCTTTCTCCTTATCCTGAGCTGGCGGGGTTCCTGCGGAATCAATTCCTTCCCCATCGGCTCCGTTCCCCTCGGAATATCACCATACCATTTCTCCACAAGTTGCTGCGTTTTCTCCCAGGAGATGTTTCCCACAATGGAAATGATGGCGTTGTCGGGTCGGTAGAATCGCTTGAAGAAACTTCGCACCTGGTCCATTGTTGCATCCTCTATATGCTTGAGCGACAAGCCGATGGTTGGCCATCGATAAGGGTGAACCTTGTAGATGTTGGCAAAGAGCAGATGGGAGATGTCGCCGTATGGCTGGTTGATGTAGTTCTGTTTGAATTCCTCCATGACCACTTTCCGCTGGACCTCAAGCGACTGGGGCGTGAAGGCGAGAGAGAGCATCCTGTCGCTCTCAAGCCAGAGCGCCGTCTCGATGTTAGTCGCCGGCATCATGACGTAATAGTTGGTGAAATCAACATCGGTAAAGGCATTGTTCTCTCCCGAAGCCTGCTGGCATTGCTTGTCGTAGTCAGGTATATTGATCGAGCCTCCGAACATGAGATGCTCGAAAAGATGGGCGAATCCAGTGTGTTCCGGCTCCTCATTCCTTGAGCCGACCATATATAGCGTGTTGACTGCCACCATCTGCGTGGTTTTGTCCTCGTTGTGAATGATTTGAAGACCGTTCGGCAGTGTTTTTGAATTGATTTGCATTTATTGTTAATAATTAGGAATTAGGAATTAGGAATTAGGAATTAGGTGCCACGTATCAGATAATCGTTGACACTTTTGTGTCAGATGATTGTTGACACTTTTGGATTTAGTTTTTCGATAGGAAAGCCCGTTCTACATATGTAAACCGTATAGTTATGAGCTTTTAAAAAGCTCATTCTAAAGAGCCTGAAAATTGTAAACAATCATCTGATATACGATACCTAACGTCTAAAGTCTAAAACTTCACCCCTGCACCTTGTAGCTGAGTTTCGACTCTGCGTCCATCCTCAGGAATATGAAAAGGAGGATGGTGAATCCGAAAAGGGAGGAGCCGCCGTAGGAGAAGAACGGCAGTGGAATACCGATGACCGGAGTCAGGCCGAGCACCATGCCAACGTTGATGAACAAGTGGAAAAGGAAGATGCAAGCCACGCTGTAGCCATACACACGGCCTGGCGTGTCGGGCTGACGTTCTGCAAGCATTATCAACCGCCAGATGAAGAAAGCGTAGGCAATCAGCAGCAGCACCGACTGCAAGAAACCGCCCTCTTCTCCAATCGTGCAGAAAATGAAGTCCGTCTCCTGCTCCGGCACGTAACGCAGCTTCGTCTGAGTACCCTTCAAGTAGCCCTTGCCCTCAAAACCTCCTGATCCGATGGCGATTTTCGCCTGGTTGACATTGTACTCAGCGCCCATCTTGTCGGATTTCTTACCCAACAACACCTCGATACGCACGCGTTGGTGCTTTTCCAGACGATCGAGCATGAAATCACTGATATAGAACGACACAGCGGAGAAGAAAGCAAAGGCTGCCACGATATAGTAGCGCGACAAGCGTGTGTTGATGCCGAGATAGGTGAGGTAACCCACCTGAGCCAGACAGATGAGCAACATGATGGCTGTAAAGTCGAACGGGATGACGAATGCCGAGAAAAGGAACAGGATGAAGGTTACTCCAAGCCCAATGACGGCCATCCACTTGGCGGCGAAGTCGTTGCGGCAGACATATTTGGTGAGCAACGTGATGGAAACCTGAGCCAACAGCAGCACGGAGAACTCACCGATGCTGACTGCCTCGTTGAGGAAAAGGTCGTCGCTGAATCGCACGCCCACCACGAAATAAACAATCGCCATGAAGAAATAGAAAAGCACGGAGCCGGACATTCCCTCACGGTAGAGCACAAGGAAGAAAGCCAGATAGACAAGGGCTGAACCAGTCTCACGCTGAAGGATGATGATCGCCATCGGAAGCAGGATAAGAGCCGCCGCTTTCCACGCATCCTTCTTGTTCGACATGGAGAAACCGAGCTTGTCAATCAAGTGGCCGAGTGCCAGCGCCACACTGAACTTGGCGAACTCTGCAGGCTGAAGCTTCATGAAGCCAATCGGAATCCAAGAGCGTGACCCCTTCGTTTCGGGGGCAATGACAAGCGTGATGAGCAGTACGGCGATGAACAGCCAATAGAAGAAATTGGAATACATTTCGAAAATCCGCTTCTCTATCACCAGCAGGATGCTCCCCACGAAAAAGGCGATGCCTATCCACAGCAGCTGCTTGCCTGAGTTGCTGTCGAGTCCGAAGATATTCGGGTTGTCGAAGTTGTAGGAGGCACTGCAAATGGTCACCCATCCCCAAATCACGAAGGCGACGTAGATAATCACCGTGACCCAGTCGATGGACCTGAATATGTTTTTATTTGCCGAATTCGTCACTTTGCTTTGTTTTTTTCTCAATTATATGTTGATGATTTGCCGCTTTTGAAGGAGCCGGACAGATGTTGTCATTTCGCAATCCGCTCTTTCATCCGGCGGATGAGGCGGTCGGTCTCCAGTGCCTCGTCGTAGAGCACTTTGCGTTTCTGCTTGTAGCGCCGCTCCTTGTGGATTTTCCGCTCTTCTTCTTTCCTTCGGATTTCCGCGGCTTTCTTGCGCGTCTCCTCCGCCTTGGCTCTGACTTCCGCCTTTTCACGGGCCTGCTGCATCATCAGTTTTTCCTTCTCCGCTTTCTTCCGAGCCTGCTCCTGCTGCATCTTCTTCAGCTCAGCCTTCCTCCGGGCTATCTCTGCCTTTTTGGCGGCTTCAATGCGCTCACGCTTTTCCCTCAGCTCTTTCTCCTCAGGAGTCTCAGCTTTCTCCTTCTTGCGCGCTGCGTTGATGGAGTCTTTGGCGGCCTTATCGGATTTATCCCCGTCGGCTTTTCCCTTCTTCGGCTTTTCAGTGTAGCTGATCCGTTTGTGCTCAAACTGCGTGGCCTTGTCCTTTGCGGCAGGAGAGAGCTCCCCCCGCAGATACTGCTCTATCATCAGTGCACCGATCGGCACACCATAGGTGGCACCCCACTCTCCATTCTCCACATACACGCAGATGGCGATTTTAGGATTGTCCATCGGAGCGAACCCCATGAAAGCTGAGTGGTCGCGGCCATGTGGGTTCTGGGCCGTACCGGTTTTTCCGCACACGTCATAACCAGGGATGTTCGCACCCGTACAGGTTCCGTTCAGCACAGCGCCACGCATACCCTGAACCACATAGTTGTAATACCCAGCTTGCACGTCTGTGGTCTTGAACCGGGTGAGTGAGTCGGCCACCATCCCACCTTTGATGGATTTCACCACATGAGGGGTCTTGAATTTGCCGCGGTTGGCAATGGTGGCGCAGAGGTTGGCGATTTGCATCGGTGTGGCGAGCACCTCACCCTGACCGATGGAGATGGAGATGACGGAAAGTGGATTCCACTTTCCATTGTAGGCCTTGTCGTAATACTGGGCATTCGGAATCAAGCCGCGGGACTCGCTCGGAAGATCCACACCGAGCTTGTAGCCGAATCCCATCGACACCATGTAGTCCTTCCATTTCGTCATCGCCTCCTGAAGACTGCGGTACTGTTTGCGGTTGTTGAACATATAGTATAGTCCCCAGCAGAAGTAGCCGTTGCACGAAGTGGCAAGGGCATGAGTGAGGTCGATGGGCGACTGGTGGGTGTGGCAGCCCACCTTCATGCCCTGATGACGGAATCCGCGTACGCAGGGATAGTAAGTGTTGGGGGTGATGATGTGCTCCTGAAGGAAAGTCAGCGCCTGGGTTGGCTTGAACGTGGAGCCGGGAGGATAGGCGCCCAGAAGGGCGCGGTTGAGCAGCGGGTTCGACTTGTCGCTGAACAGGCGGCTCATGTAGTTGCCCCTCTCCTTTCCTTCCAGACGGCGGGGGTCGTAGGTGGGCGATGAAACCATACACAGGATCTCGCCCGTTTTGGGTTCGACTGCCACGATGGCACCACGCTTGCCCTTCATCAGCCGCTCGCCCAGCGCCTGGAGTTTCAAGTCGATGCCCAGCGTCACATCCTTGCCTGGCTTCGGCTTCGTGTCTTCAGCGCCGTCCTGATAGTGGCCGTGCACTTTGCCCCTCGCGTCGCGCAGCAGAATCTGAACGCCTTTCTCTCCGCGGAGTTCTTTCTCGTAAGAGCGTTCCACACCCTGCTTGCCGATGAAGTCGCCGGCAGCGTAATAATCGTCGTTCTCAATGTCTTCCGGGCTCACCTGCCCCACGTCGCCCAGCACATGGGCAAGATAGGGATAGGTGTATTTCCTCACGGTGCGCTTGCGGATGGAGAAGCCGGGATAGCGGATAAGCTTCTCCTGAATCACCGAATAGTCCTGCTCGGTGAGTTGTCCCATGAAGAGCTGTTTGGAATAGGAGGAATAACCAGGGTTGATGTCACGGTTCTTAATGTCTTCCATCCGTTTGACGAAGGCATCTTTGGTCATGCCGAGCGTCTTGCAGAGTTCCAGCGTGTCGAGGTTGTGGATCTCACGCATCGTCACCATGATGTCGTAGGCCTGCTGGTTGTAAACCAGCAACTTGCCATGGCGGTCGTAGATATTTCCGCGCGACGGAAAAATCACGCTGCGGTAGTAGGCGTTGCTGTCCGCCTTAGTTTTGTATTCGTCGCTGATAAGTTGGAGCTGAGCCAGACGGAAGATGTAGATGGCAACAATCGCCAAGATTATGCCGCCAATCATGTATTTCCTGTTTTCAAGAATATTTGCTTTCTCCATACATCCGTCTGTAGAAAAAACAGTTGATTTTCAACTCTCTGTGTCAATCAATGTTCGCATCCTTCGGCAGCAGCACGTCGGCTATCACCGTGAACAGCACCGCCAAGGCTGTGCCGAGCAGCGCTCCAGTCACCATCAGCCTCACGTGGTTCAGCGAGAAGTCTTCCAAGAAATAAAACACGAGGTGGAAGATGAGCATCGACGACACTGCATAATAGATATAACGGTCAAATCCCATCGATTTGAATGAGGGAACGAGCATATCGACCGACTCGTTGGGTGAGAAAAGTCGGAGCAGATAGGGCTGAAGCATGCCGAGCAGGGTGCACGAAGCCATGCCCTTTCCCATCGTGTTTGAGAATATGTCGAAAATCAGTCCTATCACGAATCCCCAGATCAGAAGGCTCTCGCGGGCGGAGCCCCTGTGGAATTTCATCGTGAGGTATGGCAGCACGATGGGCGAGGCATACCCCAGGATGTGGATGTTGTTGCACAGCAGGATCTGAAAGAGCAGGATGGCCACCAGCCTGATGATTCTATGTTTGATTGTCTCGTTCATCGTCCTTATTCTTTATCCATGAGCAGGGTGTCAACCTTCATTTCCAGTTCCTTGCGCTCCTTACGGGCGTAATTCTTAATCACCGACACGTTGCGGAGCTTCGAGAAGTCGGTGTAGAGTTTCACAGCCAGTGAGTAGGAAAGACCGTCGGCGGAGTCTTCCACGCGCTCCACCTTGCCAATCGGGATGTGCTCCGGGAATATGTCGGAGAAACCGTTCGTCTCCACCTCCATCCCCACACGGACTTTAGCATGGCGCGGAATGTTGTTCAGATACGAGATGTCAGGACGGCCCATCTGCCATTGCATCGTGCCGAAATAGTCGGTGGTGTCGAGCTTGCAACTCACCATCGACTTCTCATTGATCAGCGGAACCACTACGGCATAGTGGGCGGACGCCTTGAACACCACGCCTACCACACCCGACGAGCAGACCACGCCGGCCATCTCCTTCACGCCGTCGTCCAGTCCGCGGTCAATCGTGAACACGTTGTTGGCCCGGTTAAGCGTAGCGTTCACCACATGAGCCCCCACAAAGTCGTAGGACCGCAGGTCGCGGTTCTTCTCCGACAGCAGGTCGATGGTGTTCTCGTCCTCCTTCAGGCCCGAGCGCAGGTCGTTCAGCCGCTTGCGAAGCATCTCGTTCTCATGCTCCAGGCGCTCGTTCTCGCTCCTCAGCTCAAAAAACGAGGAGATGCTGCTCGTGAAGCTGTACCAAGCCCCCGAAACAGTATTTGCCGTCGTGAAATACACACTGCCCTGATATCTGTTGAACTTCACGAGCGACACCAGGCTGACCACCTCGAGGGCGATGAAAATCAGCCAGAATCGGTATTTCAGATAAAGTTCAATCAGATAGCGCATCGTTCTGTTGACTTATGGATCAATGTTCTTTGGGTTTGTTCAAATTATTCTTTTTGTTTTCCGCTGAGTGGGATTCCTCAATTCCAGAAACTTGCTTCCGAGAATCTATAGGGATTCAAACCACACTCAGGACATACTGCATTCGGTATGTCCTGGAGGGAGGAAAACGTATGAGAGGCGCATTGCCTTATCTCATGAGGAAGGAGAAGTTGTTCACGTTCTTCAGCGCGATGCCGGTGCCCTTCGCCACACTGTGCAACGGATCCTCAGCAATGCGGAACGGCATCTTGATCTTGTCGCTCAATCGCTTGTCGAGTCCTCGCAGCAACGCACCACCGCCAGTCAGCCAGATACCGTTCTTCACGATGTCGGCATAGAGTTCTGGCGGAGTGTGCTCCAACGCACTCAGCACGGCTGTCTCAATTTTGGCGATGGACTTGTCGATGCAATGTGCGATTTCCTGATAGCTTACGGAAATCTCCATCGGCAGAGCCGTTATCCTGTTTGGACCGTGAACCACATAGTCTTCAGGCGGATTCTCAAGGTCGGTGAGCGCTGAGCCCACATTCACCTTGATACGCTCGGCCATTCGTTCCGACACCTTCACGTTGTGCTGACGGCTCATGTATTCCTGGATGTCGTAGGTGAACTCGTCGCCTGCAATCCTGATGGAGCTGTTGGCCACGATGCCACCCAGAGAAATCACGGCGATTTCTGTGGAACCACCACCGATGTCAACCACCATGTTGCCTTCTGGAGCCTCAACGTCAAGACCGATACCGATGGCGGCGGCCATTGGTTCGAAAAGCAGATAAACGTCCTTGCCGCCGGCATGCTCAGCGCTGTCACGCACGGCACGGAGCTCCACCTCGGTGCTTCCCGAAGGCACACCAATCACCATCCGGAGCGTCTGCTGGAAGAAATGATGATGCATGTTCACCATCTTGATCAGTCCCCTCATCATCTGCTCGCAAGCGTTGAAGTCGGCAATCACACCGTCTTTCAGAGGGCGGCAGGTGAGGATGTTCTCATGGGTCTTCTCATACATCATCTTAGCTTTGCTTCCCACCGCAATCATCTTCTTTGTGTTGCGGTCGAGCGCCACGACCGACGGCTCGTCCACCACAATCTTTCCATTCATGATGATGATGGTGTTCGCAGTGCCAAGGTCCATGGCTATATCTTGTGTCAAGCTAAAAAAACTCATCGAACAGTTTTACGTTTTTTTCGGATTACGTATATTAATATTTTGTCAGGTGGAGGCCATGAGCTGGCTGTATCAGCTGTTTTATGAGGCTTAAACGTCCGTTGCCGTTGTCTCCCCCACCCCTTGCCATCGCTGTTTATTTTGCAAAATAAGCATGGATGGCGGTGTCGTAGTGGGAGCTGGTGGCGAAAGCCTGCTCAGCAAACCACTTGCGCTGCTCCTTCGTGGTCTCAGCGCCTTGCGCCTTCACAATCTCAAGCAATGGCTGATACTGCGCCTTGCTTGGCACAATCACCACGTCGTTGAAGTTCTTGGCTGCGGCGCGGATCAGTGAGATGCCGCCTATGTCGATCTTCTCGATGATGGCTGACTCGTCGTCGGTCGATGCCACAGTCTGCTCAAATGGATACAGGTCCACAATCACCAAGTCTATCTCTGGGATTTCATACTTGGCCATCTCCTGCTGGTCGCTCTCAAGCGAGCGGCGGCCCAAAATGCCGCCAAACACCTTCGGATGAAGCGTCTTCACGCGGCCACCGAGAATCGAAGGATAAGAAGTCAGATCCTCCACCTTCTCGCAAGGATAGCCCAATTCTGCAATAAATTTCTGTGTGCCTCCCGTCGATAAGAATTTCACTCCGTTCTTGTGCAACTCTGCAAGCAATTCGTCCAGACCATCCTTGTGAAATACCGACACAAGAGCAGTCTTCATCTTCTTCATTTCACTCATAATTCTTACAATTAAATATAGGGTTTTGGCGAAAACGACTGTGAATGTTAAAGTTATGTCCGCCGTTCTAAAAATTTGCTTTTGGATTGTAAAATCCACACTCTTTCTCAAATGCAAAGTTAATCATTTTATATCAAAAATAAAGTGTAAATAAATATAATTTTCGTCCTTTTTTGAAATTTTTAAGCAATCATTATTTAGACAAAATCCACTTAACAAATAATGACCGACTCGGAAGGAAATCCAAGTCGGCCATTGCTAATCACGCCTGCTAATCAGGCAGTTACTTAAAGTAGATGTCCACATAGTCGGTGGCGTCAATCTTCTCCAGGTTCTGGGCGCGCCAATATTTGCGGTTCTGGGTCGATTTGAAGTCGTATTGGCCCGTGCGCACATATTCCTCGCCATCATTGAGGTGATAGACCTTGATGGCGATGTCGCCGTCGAACACAAGATGCTTCTCATTCACGATTTCCACATAGCCGTCCAGACGGAGGAAGTCGCCGGGATGCTCCTTCGAAAGCTGCTCGCCCACGCATCTCAGCCGGCCGTCAGCCTCCTTCGTGATGGTGCACACACCGAAGTAATCCCACGAAATCCACTGAAGGCTCAGCATGTGGCGGCCCACCACCTTGCGCTCAAGGGCGCTCAAACCGCCCTGGTAGCCGCTGCCTGCACCCAGCTTGCGCAGATATTGAGCCGACACCCATGTCGGACCTGCCTGCGGGTTCTTATCGTCAGAAATCTTCACCTTCATGAAACCATTCCGCTTCTCGCCAAGGTAGGTCACCGTCTCGCCCTTGAATAGCTGAACCTTGCCAGGGCGGGCAATGTTGGTATATACAATCTCATAGTTCTTGCCCGGACCCCTGCGCACATTCACGTTGTCGCCCGTGCACTCATACACACTCTGTGCCTGGCATACCGCACCTGTCAGCACGCATGCCAAAATCAATAACAATCGTCTCATCATTTCATTATGGTTTAAATTAAAAAATATGGTTGGTATTCCTAATTGGCTTCGCCGAACCTGCTCACGCTCGGCCATGCCTAAGCAAGCTTGTCATGGCTCTCGCTCAATCGCAGGTTTCCTAATTCCTAATTCCTAATTCCTAATTCCTAATTATTTATCCATCAGCTCCAGCAATTCGGCTGAGAGATAGGGCCGTGCCACTTCCATCGGCAGGGTCACCAGCGGTGCACCGTAGGCGTAAGGCACAATCTCGTATTGCTGATACTGAATGAAGAGGCTTTTGCCGTCGGTCCACGCGTCAGAAGGAGTGGCAGAGACGCCATAACTCCTCACTGCCTCAGCAAATTCCGCCTTTTCCTCTGCTGATTCCATCATGTCAACATCCAGTCCTCCAAGGTCGTCCTTGCACAGACGGGCATAGATGTAGTCACCCAGTTCCTCAACTTTATCATCCCTGAACGGCTCAATGATTTTCCCGTCGCTTTTCCGGATCACATAATGGAGATAACTGGCAAATCCATGGGCACCGCCATAGAAACCGCTGCTGACACGGCTCATACAAACATATCTTGGTTGATCTTCGAGCAAGGCAACCACAAGACCCTCGCTCTGCTTCATGTCGCGGTAGAAGCTGTCCTCCTCCTGGTCTTTCAGGAATTCTTCCCACTCCTCGCTCAGGGAAGTGGCC
>JAEEGG010025676.1_pt1 | contig 11318 bp, 7 predicted proteins | sample 9134161 | NCBI WGS metagenome assembly JAEEGG01 (sample SAMN16246543, study PRJNA631951) | gut metagenome | biome: gut microbiome; feature: rumen; material: CR-attached | host: Bos | place: Iran: Karaj | collected 2018-10
CGAAGTACCCCGGCGCGACGCTGGCCCAGATGTACGGCGACAAGATGTACCTCTTCCCGGAGCTTGTCGCCGCGCACGAGGCGAACGACCGCGCCGTTCTCGCCGCCTACGGCCTCGCGCCCGACACGCCGGAGCCGGAGATCGTCGCGCACCTCTTCAGGCTCTACGCCGAAGCAATCCGTCCCGGCTGAGCTAGGCTACTTCGCGATTGCGCCGCGCGCTACGGGCGCAGCGCGCCGATGGGGCAGACCCAGACCCCGTCCCGGCGACGGTATGCGAAGTCCCCGACCGCCGTGAGAACCATGAGGAAGGATGGCGCCTTCGTCGCCTCGACGTCAATTTTCCCGGCAAGCGCGTGGAGGCTCGCAACGCCGGCCTCCACAAGCCGTTCCCCGCCGAGTTTTATCTCGACAAGGCCGTATGCTCCGTTTCTGAGATGGATTACGGCGTCGCATTCAAGTCCCGAGGCGTCACGATAGTGGGCTACGCTCCCAAAAAGCGGTTCTGCGTAGACGCGAAGGTCACGCACGGCCAGTGTCTCGAAGAAAAAGCCGAACGAAGTCAGATCGTTCATCATGTCGCCTGGACCGAGGCCAAGCGCGGCGGTCGCAATCGACGGGTCCACATAGAACCGCGTGTCGCCAGTCCTAATCGGGGTCTTGCATCTCAGGTTGGGACACCAGGCGGGCATGTCTTCCACCACGAATAGTTTTTGCAACGCCGAACGGTAGGACGACACGGTATCCTCGTCAGGTTTCTCGTTTCCGCCACCGGCCATGTCCATCTTCAATACCCTGAAATTCGCCTGGGTACCCTGCACCCGCGCATACGAGCGCATGAACCGGCGGACTTTCTGCGGGTCGCGTGACACCCCGTCGATACGCGAGATATCCTCGTCCGCGACTGCATTTACATACTCGAATGCCATGTCAAGCGCGACATCGTCCTGCTGCATGACGGCCTGTGGCCAGCCGCCCCGGCAGACAAAGTGCGCGATTTCGCGCAAACCATGCGGCATCGGGCGTGCCGTTTCCGCGGCACCCCCGGAAAACAAGGCCGCCAATGAAATGGAACCGCTGGACTCACCGCTTTCCCAAAGTGTCATCGGCCGCATGGAAAGGCGGGCAATACGTCCTGTGCCGCTATGCGTCATCTCACTGGTTTTTGGCGGCACGACGCTCCCGGTGAGGATAAACTGTCCGACCCCTTCCAAGTGGTCGACGGCATGCCTGACCGCATCCCAGAACGTCGGCGCCACCTGCCATTCGTCAATGAGCCTTGGGCGCTCTCCTTCAAGCAATGCGGAAATGTCCAAATCCGCCATGTCGAGCAGTTCCTTGCGGCGTTTCGGATCGCCCATGTAAAGAACGCTTTTGGCAATTTGCTCACACGTTGTGGTCTTTCCGCACCACTTCGGTCCCTGAATCAACACGGCTCCCATGCCACGGAGCTTGCGGGCCAGGGCATCGTCTGCAATTCGCTTTGCGTATTTTTTCATTGCATATTATGGTACATGTTTTCCGAGCTTGAGTCAAGCCATCCGGGAATTTGTTGCGATTTCAGACGGGAGTTTGTTGGTGCGCCAGACGGGAGTTTGTTTGTCCTGCGGGCGGGAGTTTGTTGGTTACTTCGCGATGGCGCCGCGCTTGTTGCGGAAGGCGTAGCCGAACTTGAGGATGTCCGTGACGCCCTCGGCCTCGAGCGAGGCGGCGTAGTCCTTCTCGTCGATCTGGCGGCGCGCCTCGGCGGCGAGCGCGTCCAGGTCCTCGGCGTCGTCCTTCGCGGCCTTGACCTCGATGACCACGGCGGGGAAATCGCGGTGGTCGGGGCGCGGCTTCAGCATGATGTCGAAGCGCCCGTAGCCGGACTCGCGGTTGGAGGAGATCACGTAGGTGTCGCGCATGAACGAGAGCATCCCCAGCACCAGCCCGTGGTAGAACGATTCGGCCGAAGTGTCGAAATAGCTCGCCGATTCGACGAGGAACTCCTCGACATACTGGCGGAACGCTTCGGCGTCGCGGTTGAAAAGGGAGTTCTCAAGTTCATTTTCGGCCTCGCTCGATTTGCTGGCCTTGCGCAGTTTCGACAGAATGTCGTTCGAAAAGACGAACTTGATTTCGCGGTTGGGTATCGCCACCTTGCATCGGGCGTTTTCGACTGCCCCTTCCGGCTTGAGATAACCGGCGGAGACCAGCAGCGCGTAGAGCGTCTGAGGTGTGTCTCGGATGAGATGGTAGGGGCCCAGTTCCTTCGCCATTGGCACGGCAGGCGTCTGACCTTTCATGAGCGACTCAAGCGTTTTCGCCATGTCGAAGGGCAGTGTCTCGACCATTTCCGCGATGATGTCGTTGGAGCTGGTGTCGAGCCAGTAGGGGCCGGGGACGCAGTTGTTGTCGAAGTAGTAGAGGACGCTCCACGGGTTGTACATCTCGCGCGAGCCGAAGACGTAGCCGTCGTACCAGTCCCGGATCTCCGGCAGCTTGTCCTCGTGCCCGTAGTAGCGCGCCATCTCCTCCACCTCCTCCGGCGTGAAGCCGAAGTACTGGCTGAACGGCTCGTCGAAGACGGTGTAGACCCGAAGGTTGTTGAGTCCTGAGAGCATTCCCTCCTTGGCGACGCGCAGGACGCCGGTCATGATGCCCATCTCGACGTGGTTGTTGTCCTTCAGCGCGCCGGAGAGGAACATCCTCATGAAGGCGACCATCTCCCTGTAGTAGCCGTTTGTCGAGGCCGTGGTGACGGGCGAGTCATATTCGTCGATCAGCACGTAGGGTTTGACCTTGTAGTGCAAGTGCAACGCCTTGGCTAGAAGGCCAAGCGAATCCGCAAGTTCTTCTGTCGTGGTTTGGCGGGATTTTATTCTCGCATATTTCTCGCGCTCCTCAGGTTCCGCGAGGGATGCGCCGACGCCGCCGTGGCGGCTGATTTCATCACCAATGTCAGCCCAGAGTTTCCTTTGCGCAGACTCCCACGTCAGCGCCTTGTGGTCCTTGAAGGTAAGGTAGATGACGGGCGCCCCGCCCTGCCTGTCCATGTACTTGGCGGCGTTGGGGAGCTTTCCGATGGCGCGGCACGCGAAGAGAGGCCGCAGGTCCGGCTCGTCCGGCCCGCGCTTCTCGAAGAAGCACTTCAGCATCTGGAGGTTCGTCGTCTTGCCAAAGCGTCGCGGACGCGTGAAGAGCGCCGTGCCGGCGTCCACGTCGACAAGGTCCTTTATGAAAAGCGTCTTGTCCACGCAGTAGCTGTTCTGCGCGATGTATTCCCAGTCGCTTCTGCCGACGGGCTTCGGGAGAAGCTCCACTTCAGGGGCGTTGCCGTGCGTGTTTTCCATGGCGAAAATTATACCACATCACGCACGGCGGCGCGAATTCCTATTTTCCCTTTTCCCGAAGCGATTCCTCAGGCCAGACGGGTGGCGGGTCGCCGATCTTGTAGACCGTGAAGTCCTTGAACTCAAAGTAGCCATCGCCCTCGTGCAGCTCGCAGTAGATGTCGAAGTAGAGTTCGTCGGCCCCTTCCGGGATGCGCACGACAGCTTCGCCAGAGCGCCAGACGCCGTCCTTGAGCGGGCTGTTCATCGCAATCGCCTTCTTGGAGCCAAGGACCTTTCCGCCAGACTTGAAGCGGACGCTGGCGAAAACCACGCCTGCGCCGCGGCGCTTCATCGAGAGTCCGACGCTGTAGAGTTCGCCGGGCGTGACGCCCTTTACGGAAACGTCATTGCCGAGTGTCCTTCTGACCAGGGGGTGGTGTGTGAATCCGGTACGCGGGGCGGATGACAAAAGAGCTCTCCAGATGCCCATGCTTTGCAGACGGCCCCTTCTGCAAGCAACTTCAGTATTGGCCCACTTTCCAGGCGGGAGGTTCGTGACGACGACGCATGTCAGGTTTGTGCAGTTGCGGAAACTGCGCACCGGCAGGGAGGGCACGTCGGGCGCAATGAGGCCGGTGATGCCGGTGAAGCCATCGAAAAAGTTGAGTTCATAGATGTCCAGCCCCGTGTCAGCCTTGACAGACGTGAGGTCGAGGACGCCCCGCCCGACGGTGTTCGTGCCGTTGCCGCGCAGGAAGACCCGTTCGTCGCGCGACCATGTCGACAGCCTCCAGTTGCCGTCCGTGAGAATCTTCTCCTTCGGGTCGAAGGTCCATTTCGACGGGGACTTCGCCTTCGGGCGGGTGACGGGGTCGAGCGCGTTGCCGATTGAGGGGTCGCGGTAGGAGACGGACTCGTTGGCCGCCAGCGACGCGGCCTGGTCGAGGACCAATTCGTCCGCGCCGTCCGGAACGGTGACAACTCCTTCGACCTTGGTCCAGTCGCCACTGATCTCGTTCGGAACGGGAATCGGCGTCGGCTTGACGGAGAGACGCTTCCCGTTCTTACGCCAGAAAACGCGCGGTCGGGCAGCACCCTCGCGGACAGAGCCCCGCAGATAGACTTCGACAAGGTAGCGCTCGCCGGGCTTGACGCCGCGCACGACCGGCATCTTCTCCTCCGGGTCGCTGTATTCGCGGACGCCCGTGGGGTTCTTGAGCGAGATCGGCTTGGCCGACGCCGCGAGGTTCACAAGCCGCTTTTTGGACTTGAGTTCCGCCTTGCGCATCGCGGCGTAGCCGTCGGGGTCCTTGACGAGCATGAGCGTCTCGGTCATGCCGGGGATGACCTCCTCCCAGGTCTTCTGCTTCGCGTAGTGGCCGCCGCGCCAGTCGAAGAGCTTGCCGCCCCCCTCGCCGTAGATCCAGACATATTCGGTGGCCACGCGGAGGGACTGCTCCAGATTGAGGCGCAGATGCTCAAGACGGGAGCCGTTCACCGGCCCGAAGTACCAGTGGCTCTTCGGGTTGGCGTCGAGCCTGTACATGTCGAGGTAGTGGGTGTTGCTGAAGAGGAACTGCGAGCGGAACTTCGCCCAGTTCTCCGGCGCCACGAACGCGAGGGCCCCTGTGGACTGCGAGACGTAGTTGTGGTAATAGGAGTAGTCCGTCGAGGAGCCGGAATAGTGCTCGCAGCCGTCCACGGCGCGGGCCTCAGGCGGCATGACGTCGATCATGCCGTTGTAGAAGTACTGGGAGAGCTCCCCCGTGTCATCCGCGTAGATCGCCGGCGTCGTCATGCGGCCGCCCTCCATCCACACGCGGAACTTGGCGAAGAACCAGAGCGAGAAGACAACGGCGTCGGGGAACTCCTTGAAGACACGGGAGAAGACCTCCCGCCCGCGCTGGCGCGCGAGCTCCGCCGTCTTCTGGAAGGGCGGATCCTGCGGCATGTGGATGTACTGCATCGCCCCGGCGTATTCCTCGGGATCGAGCATGAGTCCCTTCATTCCCCCCTGCTTGGCCAGCCAGGCGGCCACGGCCATGTTCTCGGCAAAGTTGGCCCAGGCCTTGTCGTCGGTCCAGTCGAGACGCCAGTTCCGCTTGTGGGGCGTTGTCCAGAACAGCAGGAAACTCTCCGTGAGACCTGGCGTCTGGGAAAGCGTCCTGAGAATGGGAATCTGGTCCTTGACCGCGTCGCGCGTCCAGCGCTGGGTCGGGTGCATGATCTGGTAATACTGCGCCGTGACCACGCTGCCGTCGCCGGCGACGATCTTCACGTCGTGGAGCCCGATCGCCACGCCGTCGAGGTATGGCGCGTGCTTCGCGAACTGGTCGGCGTTCGCGAGGATGTTCGACGGCGTCGTGTTCATCACGTCGAATGTCAGGCCCACGTACTTCTTCGGGATTCCACCCGGTGTCGTCGCCTCCGCGCAAAAGGCGGCGGCAAGGATAGCTGCACTAAAGAGCCTCTTCATTCTCCATTCTCCATTTTCCATTCCGCGCTAGCGGACATACAGTGTCGTACCTCTTACGGGGGCGCGCAGCACCCAGCTCATGTAGTGCTTGTGCGTGACGTTGCAGTGAAGCATGAAGCCGATGACCTTCCTGTCAAGGACGTTCACCTTCGTGATGGTGCTGCCGGTCTTCTCCACCGAGCACATCGTCGTGTCCTTGGCCATCTCGGCGGCCATGGTGGCCCAGGTGATCGTGTCGTTTCCGCGCTTGCTCGACCAGTTTTTGTTGTCGAAGTCCTTCGCGAGCATCAGGTCGTGCGAGACGTTCATGACCGCGAGCCACTCGTCGAAATTGTCTTTCAGGTAGACCTTGGGATACGGGGCCGCCATGCGCGAGATGGCGGCAGGGCCGAAGAGAATCGGGGCCTCCGCGTGCATGTAGAGTTCGGCGCCCTCCTTGACGTCAAAAAAGGCGCTGTTTCGGATTTCGGCGACGGGCGTCTTGAAAATGACGCTGCCGAGCGCGCTGCATCCGTAGAAGCCGTTCGCGTTCACGACATTCGTCGCGAGGTTGGGGAAGTCCCAGACCAGCGGGCCCGCAAGCGAGCTGCAGCCGCGGAACTCCTCCCCCATTTTCTGGAAGTTGGTGTACCCGAGATGCCTCAGGGACTTCCCGAGGATTTTCCCGAGGGAGTCCGGCGCGAGCGAGGAACAGCCGTTGAATCCGGAGATGCTCACCTGCGTGACGTTTGTCGAGACGGCCACCTCGGAGAGGCGTGAGCAGCCGTTGAAGGCATACTGGTCAACCACGGTGGCATTCGTGGCGACCACGCTTTCGAGATGGGAGCAGTTGGCAAAGGCATAGCCTCCGATCGATGTGCATGCCGGGAACTCCAGGTCGCCTTCCAGGCTCGCGCCGTTTCTGAAGCATTCGTACGGCACGGTGGCGCACATCATGCGGCGGGGATAGATCGTCCTGAGCGAGGAGCAGCCGCTGAAGGCTCCCTGGACGAGGACGTTGAAGTCCGCGTTGAAGCACACGTTCGTCAAGGACGAGCAGCCGTTGAAAATGTACTGCAGGTTGCTGGTGAACCGAACGCAGTCGGGGGCGACCAGCTCTGCCAGCATCGACGCCTTCGCGTTGAGGTTCTGCCCGGCGTAGCGGCCCGTGACGGTCCCGAATTCGACGACCTGGTAGGCGACGTCGTCCGCGTCGCGGACATGGGTGAAGTTCATCGGGCTCGGCGTCGCGCCGTAGAACTTGCCGCCGCTTCCGCTGAGGATGAGCTGCGTCGTGTTCTTCGTCCGCTTCGCCGTAAGCTTCCACGCGCCGTCCGTGACGTAACCGTAGCCGTGCTGGTTGCGGTCGAGACCTTCCTCGACGTAGGTCCAGTCCTTCGGCGACATCGTTACCGACTGGGCGGGCGTGGTCGAGGCGTCGCCGGTCGACGCGGTCGCGACGACGGCCACGAAGTAGGTCGAGTTCGGCGCCAGGTAGCGGACGCCCTCCATGTCGGCCTCGTGGAGCGTCAGCGAGAACGCGCCAGGCGCGACGAGCGTCGAGCCGGCGAGGTCCGCCCAGGTGCTCGTCATCGTCTCGGCGGACAGGCCGACGAGGACGCGGAGCGCGCAGGAGTCGCCCGGGAAGGAGTCGAGGCTGCCCGAGACGACAAGCGTGTCGCCCGCCGTCCCGTCAAGCGTGACGCCGCTTACTGCGGGAGTCGCGTCTCCCCTCGCCAAGGGCGCTGTCAGAGCGCCCGCACTTATGAGAAACAATGCCAAAATGTATGCGTTCTTCATGTTGTCCAGTCCTTCCTTTGCGTTATCTGGGCGGACGATTCCCTGCCGTTCGCAAATAATATAGCACCGACTCCGGCGTAGCGCAAGAAAAAATTAGGCACTATCGGCACTATTTTCTCCTTGCGTTTGATTCGGCAAAGTGATATCATGGCTTCATCGTTGAAGAAGTATTCGGCTAAATGAAGAAATTCGCCATTCTCGGAACAGGCACAATTGCCGCATTCCATGCCGAAGCGCTCGCCTCCATGAAGGGCGGCAGCCTTGTCGCGGTATGCGATAAAAACGGACAGCGTGCCCGCGACTTTGCGGTTGCGCATGGTCTGCCTGCGGACAGCGCATTCGACGATCCCGATAAAATGCTTTGCGGAGGGAAAGTCGACGTGCTGCTTGTCGCCACACCGTCGGGCTTCCACCACGAGGGTGTCCTCGCGGCCGCGAGAAACGGCGTTGACGTCCTGTGCGAAAAGCCCATGGAGATTTCCACCGCGCGCATCGACAGGCTCGCGGCAGTTTGCGCAGAGGCAGGTGTCGCCCTTGGCGGCATCTTCCAGACGCGCTGGACAGAGACATTCATCAAGGCGCGCCACCTTGTGGACACGGGCGTCCTCGGCCGCCTGACTTACGCCTCTGTCCAGATACCGTGGTGGCGCTCCGACGAATACTACGCCGGCTCCACTTGGCGCGGCACCTACGCCGTGGATGGCGGCGGCGCACTGATGAACCAGGGCATCCACATGCTCGACTGGCTGACCGCCCTGACACCGCCAATCGACGAAGTGAAGGCCTTTACCGCAACTCTCGCCCATGACATCGAGGTCGAGGACACCGCAGCGGCCGTAATCCGTTTCCAAGGAGGTGCTCTCGGCCACGTCTATGCGACGACGGCCTCCTATCCCGGCGGAGCCAAGCGACTCGAGCTGCACGGGACGAAGGGCACCTTCGTCTTCGACGACTCCGACCACGGCGCTTCACGCCCCGACCACCTTGAAAGCGAACCGCACCGCCGTTGCTTCGAGGCCTTCGCCGCCTCACTGGACGGTGGTCCTGCCTATCCCATCGACGCGGCAGAGGCGCGCAAGCCCGTCGCCCTCGTCGAGGCAATCTGCGGCGTCCGTCCCGACCCGCTCCTCCCCCATTCCAACCAACCATTTCTGACCAACCACCAGAAACCTGGAACCAAGAACTAGGAACCAAGAACCTCTCTCCGAGACTTCACCATGGCTAAACTCGCACTTATGGGCGGCAAACCGCTGCTCGACAAACTGGACGAACCGCTCTTCCACTGGCCCATCGTCAACGACGCGATGATCGCGGCGCAAACGAAGGTCCTCCTCGACGGGAACATGTCGGGGACCGACATCTCCCGGAAATTCGAAATCGAGTTCGCAAAGTGGCAGGGGAGGAAGTACGCCCTCACCCACAACAACGGTACCAGCGCCCTCACCGCCGCAATGTACGGCGTCGGCCTCGGGCGCGGCGACGAAATCATCTGCCCCTCCATAACCTACTGGGCCAGCTGCACCAGCGCCCTCTCACTCGGCGCCACCGTCGTCTTCTGCGACATCGACCCCGAAACGCTCCAGATCGCCCCCGCCAGCTTCGAGGCGCACGTCACGCCGCGCACCAAGGCCGTCATGGTCGTCCACTACATGTCGCATCCCGCGCCGATGGACGAGATCATGGCGATCGCCCGCCGCCACGGCATCAAGGTCATCGAGGACGTCTCCCACGCCCAAGGCGGCCACTACAAGGGCCGGATGCTCGGCACATTCGGCGACGCCGCGGCGATGTCGCTGATGAGCGGCAAGAGTTTCTGCATCGGCGAGGGCGGCATGCTCGTGACGGACGACCTCGAAGTCTACCGACGCGCCATCAGGCTCGGCCACTACGACCGCATCGTCGACGTCTTCTCCGACGAAGAGATGGCCGAGACGAAGAACCTTCCGTTCGGCGGCCTGAAGAACCGCATGCACCAGGTCTCCGCCGCCATCGGACTCGAACAGCTCAAAAAGTACGATTCCGAGATAGCGGAGATCGACCATGCGATGAAGTACTACTGGAATGGCATAGCCGACGTCGCCGGCATACGGAAGATCTACCCGAAGGACCCCGGCAGCGACAAGGCCGGCTGGTACGCCTCGCGCTGCCACTACGACCCGGAGGCATTCAAGGGCGTCTCCAATGTCACCTTCTGCATGGCCCTTAACGCGGAAGTCGGCGGAGGTCCCTTCGCCTATGGCTGCAACATGCCGCTCCACAAGTCGAGCCTCTTCTACGACGTCGACGTCTACGGCGACGGCAAGCCCACGGCCAGCGCCTTTCTGCCAGACGGAATCGACCCGCGCGCGCTGACCGGCGACCTCCCTGTCTCCGACGGCATCAACGCCTTCCTCCTCGCCGATCCCTGGTTCAAGCACGACTACCACGACCGCATCGACCCCTACATCGAGGCCGTACACAAGGTCGCCGCCAACTGCGAGGAGCTGCTTCCCGTCAACGACACGACGCCGATTCTCGGCGGAGTTGCACTCTCCGTCAGGAAGAAGTGAGGGAAGGGAAGAGAGGCATTGACATGAAAGAGGATACATCTGCGAGGACTTCCGACCTGCCGGACGGGGAAAAGCCATTTTTCGACATCCACGCCCACTGCGTGGCAGCCCATGGCTTCTCGGTGACGGGGCGTGACGCAATGTGCGTCCAGGAGCAGCTGCTCGCCCATTACGACCGCATTGGCGTCTTCTCCGGCGCACTTCTGCCTATGGTCAACCCCGAGACAATGGCCTTCGTCCAGTCCATCGAGGAAATCCTCAAAATGGCGGCGGCACACCCTGACCGCTTCATCCCCTACTGCAACATCGACCCCCGCGCGATGGGCAACAACTTCCGCGCGCCGCTGGGCGATGTCATCAAGTTCTACCGCGACAAGGGATGCAGGGGCGTTGGCGAGCTTTGCGCCAATCTCCGATTCCTCGACCCACGCGTCCAAAATCTTTTCAAGGGAGCCGAGGAGGCCGGACTGCCCGTCACCTTCCACCTCTCGCCGCAGGAAGGGCGCGGCTACGGCCTCGTGGACGACGTAGGGCTGCCGCAACTCGAGGAATGCCTGCGGCGATTCCCTAAGCTGCGCTTCTTTGGCCACTCCCAGGGCTTCTGGTGCGAAATCGCCGCAAATCCCCCGCCGACAGACCGCGACTGCTACGCCACCGGGCCTATTGAGGAGGAAGGCGCCATTCCGCGCCTGATGCGGAAGTACCCCAACCTCTACGGCGACCTCTCCGCGAACAGCGGAGCCTACGCCATCATGCGGGATCGAGCCTTTGGAATCGCATTCCTCAACGAGTTCCAAGACCGCCTGATGTTCGGACTCGACATCTGCGAACCCGAGGCGCCCCGCGCACTTAACCCGGCGCTGCCAACCTATCTGCGCGAACTCCTGCGAGATGGCGCGATTTCGCAGACTGTTTTCGACAAAATCGCGCGCGGCAACGCAATGCGCGAACTCGGCCTTGGCAAATAACGCCTCGCCGCGCAGCACATCCCTGCACCGCGCCTATTGCCTGGTTACCTCGAAAAGCTCTACGCCGAAGCAATCCCGCCCGCCTGACCTTTGCTACTTTGCGATTGCGCCGCGCTTGTTGCGGAAGGCGTAGCCGAACTTGAGGATGTCCGTGACGCCCTCGGCCTCGAGCGAGGCGGCGTAGTCCTTCTCGTCGATCTGGCGGCGCGCCTCGGCGGCGAGCGCGTCCAGGT
>JAEEGG010025680.1_pt1 | contig 11316 bp, 10 predicted proteins | sample 9134161 | NCBI WGS metagenome assembly JAEEGG01 (sample SAMN16246543, study PRJNA631951) | gut metagenome | biome: gut microbiome; feature: rumen; material: CR-attached | host: Bos | place: Iran: Karaj | collected 2018-10
AAGTCTGTCATGTCGAGATAGATGGCGGCGTACTTGTTAAGGTGCTGCTCGAAGGTCGGGTCGCTGGCTATCGCCAGGTCGGCGAACAGCGAGCGAGAGTCGCATGAGTGGTCGTAGTAGGCATAGAGCATCTTGGCGGCCATCGACTTGCCGAAGCGGCGGCAGCGCGATACGCAACTGAACTGGCGCTCCGTGAAGAGCGTCTTGTTCACCACTGAGATAAGCATCGACTTATCGACGTACTCACTGTTCCGTGCTCGCTGGAACCCCGCATTACCGATGTTTATATATGTACCCATAACGGCCACAAAATTTGTTTTACAGGCTGTCGATGACCTGGCAGATGTCGGCAAAGATGCGGTCGAGGTCGCCGAGGCCGTCGATGTGGTGGTGGATGCCTTCCTGGCGGTACCACTCGATGAGGGGCTGCGTCTGCGAATGATAGACGACGAGGCGCTTCTTGATGGTCTCCTCGTTGTCATCGGCACGGCCGCTCTGCTGTCCGCGCAGCAGGAGACGCTTCATCAGCTCGTCCTCGGGCACGTCAAGCTCCAGCATGGCGGCTACCTGGTGACCACGCTCGGCAAGCATGGCCTTCAGGGCCTCGGCCTGCGGAATGGTGCGGGGGAAGCCGTCGAAGATGACGCCGGCATGCTCCTTGCCGAAGCCGTCGTAGACGGAGGCGAGGATGCTGACCATCAGGTCGTCGGGTATCAGCTGCCCGTTGTCAATAAACTGCTGGGCGGTCTTGCCCAGTTCGCTGCCCTTCTTGATCTCGGCACGCAGCACGTCGCCGGTCGAGATGTGGTTCAGTCCGTACTTCTCAATGAGCTTGTCGCTCTGGGTGCCCTTGCCTGAGCCGGGTGCACCGAAAATCACTATATTCTTCATCATTTTATGTACTATTTTGCTGTGTACAATGTACTATTTATTCAGTTACTAAGGTATAGAGGTCCTTGAGACCGCGTCCCTGCTGGTCGTAGTCCAGACCGTAGCCGAGGATGAAGTCGTTGGGGATGGAAAACGCCACGTAGTCGAGCGTCAGGTTTTCCTTAAGCTTTTCGGGCTTGAAGAAGAGGGTACACACCTGCACCGACGCGGGATGGCGCGTACCTATCTGCTCCATCATGCGCTTGATGGTCAGGCCGCTCTCCACGATATCCTCGACGATGACGACCGTTCGCCCCATGAGGTCCTCATTGATGCCGATGACCTCATGGATGGTGCCTGTCGATGTGGTGCCCTGATAGGAAGCCAGCTTCACGAACGAGATTTCGCACGGGATGGTCATTTCGCGCATCAGGTCGGCAGCAAAGATGAATGCCCCGTTCAGCACGGCGAGGAATAGCGGATTCTTGCCTTCCAGGTCACGGCTCATCTGCTGAGCCAGCTCTTTCACACGTTGTTTGATCTCGGCTTCGGTCATCGAAGTCTCGAACGTTTTGTCCTTGATTTTAACCCTGCTCATAGTTCTTAGTCACTATTTTTCGGCAAAATTACAAAAAATCTCGCAAATATAGCTACTGATTACCATATTTTTTGTATTTTTGCGGTCAGAATGAAGATATTTACGAGCGCTCAAATACATGAGCTGGATAATTATACCATAGAGCACGAGCCCATCAAGTCGATTGACCTGATGGAACGTGCCGCCCGAGCATTGACCAAAGCCATCATGGAACGATGGCCGGAGAGTGTGCCTGTTGTCGTGTTTGCCGGCCCTGGCAACAACGGCGGCGACGCCTTGGCCGTAGCCCGTATGCTGACGGAACAGGGCTACCAGGTGCAGACGTTCCTGTTCAACATCAACGGCCATCTGTCGACGGACTGTGCCGAGAACAAAAGGCGGCTCAGTGAGAACAAGAAGACCAAGGGCCAGTTTACGGAGGTGACGCAGGAGTTTGACCCGCCCCACCTGGAACAGGGTACGCTGGTGGTCGACGGACTGTTTGGCTCCGGGCTGAACAAGCCGGTGTCGGGTGGATTCGCCTCGTTGGTGAAGTATATCAATGCCTCGGCGGCCGAGGTGGTGAGCATCGACATGCCGTCGGGCCTGATGACCGAGGACAATACCTACAATGTACGTCCGAACATCATCCGCGCCAACCTGACGCTGACCCTCGGGCAGAAGAAGCTCAGCATGCTCTTTGCCGAGAATCAGCCCATTATCGGCGAGTTGCAGGTGCTCGACATCGGCTTGAGCAAGAAGGGCATTGAGAAAATCGACTCGCAGTACACCATGTTGGAGATGGACGACATCAGCCCGCTGTTGCTGCCTCGCGACCCCTTCGCCCACAAGGGCACGATGGGCAACGCCCTGATGATAGCCGGCAGCTATGGCATGGCGGGAGCCGCCATCCTGGCTACCGAGGCTTGCCTGCGGTCAGGAGCCGGCAAGGTGACCTGCCACTCGCCCCGCAAGAACGTGACGGTGATGCAGACGGCCGTGCCCGAAGCCGTGCTACAGATTGACCGTGAGGAGACCACCTTCTCGGAAGCCGTCGATACCGAGGATTTCCAGGCGGTGGGCATCGGCCCCGGACTGGGCACTACCGAGCAGACCGCTATTGCCATCATCTCCCAACTGCGACGCACCCAGTGCCCACTGGTCTGCGATGCTGACGCCATCAATATCCTGGCCAACCACCGGGCGTGGATTCAGCAGCTGCCGAAGGAGATTATCCTCACCCCCCACCCCAAGGAGTTTGACCGGCTGGAGGGACATTCGGCCGACAGCTTCGAACGGTTGTCGAAAGCCCGCGACCTGTCGCAGCGGTTGCAGGCCTACATTATCCTGAAAGGGCACCGCACGGCCCTGTGCTGTCCCGACGGGCACATTGTGTTCAACTCGACGGGCAACGCCGGTATGGCCACCGCTGGCAGCGGCGACGTGCTGACAGGCATCCTGACGGGCTTGCTGGCCAGAGGCTACAGCCGCCGCAACGCCTGTCTTTTAGGCATGTATCTGCACGGACTGGCTGGCGACATTGCCGCCCGCGAAGTCGGTGAGGAGAGCCTCATCGCCCGCGACATCATCCGCTGCCTGCCGAAAGCATTCTTTAAGGTACAAAATAAAAAGTAAAAAGATATGAGAAGATGTCATTTGATGAAGGTTCAAGGGTGGGTAAAGGCTTTGCCGTTTTACCTCTTTACCCTTTTACCTCTTTGCGCTCAGACGCAGACGGGCTTTTACACACCGGGACTGACCCAGGAGGGAGCCATCTACTTCCTGCCCAAGACTGACATAAGGGTGGCCGTACTGATAGAAAAGACCACGTACACGCCGGGCGACTTTGCGCCCTACGCCGAACGTTTCCTCCGACTGACGAACGTCAGTCAGGAACCGTCGGTGAGCTACCGCGTCATCTCAGTATCGCAGAATCCCCTCGGTGTACGAGACACGGCAAAGGCCTACGCCATCAGGTTCAGCAACAAGACGTCAGCCATCAATGTGGCACAGGCCGAGGACGGCGTGCTGCTGGCTATCAACGCTGAGCCGAACTACCAGGAGCTGCCCACGCCCTTCAAGGCTGCACTGAAACCTGCTGCCGTCAACCCGCGACAGTTTATGAACGAGGAAATACTGGTAGCAGGCAGCACGGCAAAGATGGCCCAGCTGACGGCACAGGAAATCTACGACATACGCGACAGCCGCAGCCAGCTCGTCAAGGGACAGGCCGACTTCATGCCGAAGGACGGTGACCAGATGAAGCTGATGCTCAGCCAACTGGATATGCAGGACAAGGCGCTGACGAGCCTTTTCGCCGGCACCGCAGTATGTGACACCCTCGAAGAGGTGTTCATCGTCAGCCCCAACCAGGAACTGAAGAAGACACCTCTGTTCCGCTTCTCAAAGCACTTTGGGCTGGTGGATGCCGACGACCTGAGCGGTACACCTTATTATATTAGCGTGCAGAACCTGACGCAGCTGCCCGCCACTGACCAGGAGCAGGCCGCCAAGAAGAAAAAGGCTGAGAATGGTCTGTACTACAACGTACCGGGGAAATTGCGCTCCATCATCTACAGCGGCAACAACGCCGTGAGCAAGGAAGACTTCCCCGCTGCCCAGTTCGGCAATGTGGAACTACTGAATGCCGAACTGTTCAATAAGCACTACGGCACGAAACTGTGGATGAATCCGCTGACCGGCGGCATCGACAAGTTAGAAGCAGAACAACCGAAATAATCCAAAAAGGGGAGGCCCGATCTCGAGCCTCCCCTTATTTTGTCTCTATTGTTTAGTCAAACTGAAGACTACGTCCCCGATAGAACTGGACGAGGGCGAACTGGTAGAGCAGCTCGTAACGTGCCTGAACGTAGTCGGACTCGGCACGGAGATAGGTATTCTTGGCCTCGTTGAACTCGGTAATGGTGGCCTTGCCATTCTCATACTTCGCCTGCATCAATTGGAAAGCATCGTTCGAACTGCGCACTGCCTCGGCTGAGGATTTCTCCTTCTCCTGGGCGTTCAGCGTGTTGTAGTAGACCTGCTGTATCTCGTTGTAAAGCGTCTTCTTCGTTTTGTCGAGAGCCAGCTGCTGGTTCTGCTGCTCAATGCGGGCATTGCGCACGCTGTTACGCGTCTGGAAGCGGTTGAAGATGGGGATGCTGAGGTTCAGACCGATGTACTGCGAGAAGTTGTTCTTCAGCTGGGTGCCGAAACCATCAGCGTTGAAGCCGCTGGTGGTGTAGTAGTTGGAGCCGAGACCGCCGCTGAGACTGAGCGTGGGCATGTAGCCAGCCTGCGCAATCTTGATGCTGTGGTCGGTGGCACGGAGCCGCAGTTGCTGCGCCAGGATTTCGGGTTTCACGCCGAGGGCTTCGGCGTAGATGGCATCGGGAGAAGGACATCCCTGATTCTTCATTCTTAATTCCTCATTCAAGACGGGACGGACAACGGTGAAGCCATCGGGCGTAGGGAGCTCCAACAGCTGCGTCAGAGTGAGCACGGCAAGACGCTGCGTATTCTCAGCCTGAGTAGCGGTGAGGCGGCTACTGGCAAGGGATGCCTGCTGCTGGGAAAGCTCGGCACCACTGGCCTTGCCATTGTCGACCAACGCCTGCAAGCGGACAACCTGCATAGAATCGATGGCCACCTGGCGACGGGCAACGTCGGCGATTTCCATGTCGTAGAGAATCTGCACGTAGGCCTTGGCCACCTGCGTTTGGATATCGTTCTTGGCCTTCTCGAGGTCGGCAGTAGCTGCTTCGAGGTTCAGCTGGTTCAGCTTAATCTGGTTCGGAATCTGGAAGCCGGTGAACAGCGGCACGCTGGTGCCGAGGCTAAAGCTGGTGCTGCTGGTGTTCGTATTCGAATACGTATTAGCTTCCGTAAGACCACGACCGAACGAGAAGTTCTGGCCGACGCTGGCACTGAGGTCGGGCAGGCGTGAGTTCTTCGACGTCGAGAGCTGCAACTCCTGCTGCCGGCACTGGTTCTCCTGCTGCTTGATGGTGATGCTGTGGGCTACGGCGTAGTCACAACACTCGCGGAGCGTCCACTGATGGGACTGAGCGGCAGCAGTGAGGGGTGTGAGGGTGGAGAGAGCCGCTGTGACACAGCAGCATATAATAACGTGCTTCATAACCTATTATTCATTATCGTCTGCAATAATCTCAGGGCCGCGCACCTTGTCCTTGTCGGTAAGACCCTTCTTGATTTCAATATTCACGCCATCAGAGAGGCCGGTGGTGACAGCTGTGCGCTCGTAGGTCTTTTCCTTGCCCTCGCCTTTGATGATATAGACGAAGGTGGAGTCGCCGCTGAACTCAATGGCACTCTCGGGAATGGTGAGCACGTTGTCGGCCTTGGACAGTACAATCTCCGCATTGGCACTATAGCCTGAGCGAATCTTACCACCCTCGGAGAGCCTCACGGCAGCCTTGATTTCGAACTGGTTGGCACCGTTACTTTCGACGGCCTTCGGAGAGATATACTCCAGGAAAGCATCGAACTTCAGGTCCTGCAGGGCACCGATGGTAATCTTCATGGGCATCGAACTGACCAACTGTCCTACCTCGGTCTCGTCAATGTTGCCACGGAAGATGAGGTCGTTCATGTTGGCTACCGTAGCAATGGTAGTACCATCATTAAAGGTGTTGGCAAGAATCACGGAGTTACCCACCTTCACAGGGATATCAAGGATGACGCCAGAGATGGTCGAACGGATCAACGTCGAAGAGGCTTTGGCATTCGACTTCGACACACCATCGCGAACAACCTGCAGAGCGTCCTCAGCTGCCAGTTTCTCCTGCTTGGCCTGATTCAATGCCAGCTTGGATTTGTCAAACTCATCAGCTGACACCAGCTTCTGGTTGAAGAGGTTTTCCTCACGCTGGAAGTCGGTCTGCGCCTGCTTCAGGTTGATCTCTGCCAGACGTACACGCATCTCGGCAGAACTCAGCTGACTCATATCGGGAATCACCTTGACCTTGGCAATCACATCGCCAGTACTCACATAATCACCAGGTTCCTTGTAAAGTTCAGAGATGATACCAGAGATCTGCGGCTTGACGTTGACCTCGTTGCGAGGCTCAATCTTACCTGTGATGATGGTCGTCTTCTGGATGCTGTCCAGTTTCGGGGTGAACTCGTTGTAGACGATCTCCTTGGGTTGGCTCTTCTGCCACAGGAACACGAAGGTTCCGATGAAAATCAGCGCGATAATCGCTGCGATAATCAGTTTAGAATACTTTTTCATTGTATATTGTTTTTTTCGTTATTTCGTTATGACGTTATTATGATTCCATTACTCGTCGCGCATGGCGTCGACGGGTTTAATACTCATGGCTCGGGCGGCAGGAGCAAGTCCTGCGAGGACACCCATGGTCGCAATGACGAGTGCTGCAAAGATGGCCGTCCAGAAACTCACCTGGAAGTGGATATTGATGATGCCGTCCTCGGTATTGTACATCTCCAGCATCTGGAGTATCATCACCCCGAAGAGGATGCCGCTCATACCTGCCACCAATGTCAGCACGATACTCTCGGAAATAATCTGCGAGAGAATCATCTTGGGCGTGGCACCAATGGCTCGGCGGATGCCAATCTCGGTAGTGCGCTCGCGCACGGTGACCATCATGATGTTCGATACACCAATGGCACCTGCGAAAAGTGTTCCAAGACCTACAAGCCAAATCAAGAAGTTAACGCCGCGGAAGACGTTGTCGACCAACTGGAACATCAATTCTGTGTTGAACACGATAGCACCCATTTCATCGGTAGGGTCAACATAATGGGCTCTGGCCACCGTCTCGCGGATGCGGTCGGTGATGTGGCTCATCACAACACCCTGACGTCCTGTAGCGGCTATCAGGTCGACCTCATTACCACGATTGAATATGGCCTGCATCAACGTAATGGGCATGGTAATCTTCTCCTCTGCGCGGCCGTTGAAGGTCAAGCTACTGGAACTGTAGTCGACGCCTATCACCTCGAAGTAGGTGCTGTCGACGCGAATCTTCTTGCCACAAGGGTCGCCGCCTTCCTTGAAGAGTTCTTTGTAGATTTTCTTACCAATGACACACACCTTACGATGTTCGAGGATGTCCATGTCGTTGAGGTAGCGCCCGTAGTACATCTTAGGCTCCATCACCTTCGCAAGTTCGGGGAGGGTGCCTTGAATCCTCGGCGTCGTTTTCTGGTCGCCATAATAGGCCGTGTTGCTGCCTCCCCACCGTGAAAAGATCATCGGCACCACAGCGTCAAGTTCGGGCACACGTTGTTTCAGGCGGTCTATATCCTTGTAGTCCATGCTCCACCAGCGGCCCTTGCGGAATCCCTTGTAGGGCTTTGTCGTCTGCTCGGCGCCGATGATGACGGTATTCTGGGCGAAGCCCTCGAAGGTCTTGTCGAGTTCCTCCCTCATGGCCTTGCCGCCGCCCATCAGTCCCACGAGCATGAACACGCCCCAGAACACGCCGAATCCCGTCAAGAATGAACGCGCCTTGTTACGTGTCAGCGTGTCAAGTATTTCCCTGTATGAATCTAAATCTATTCTCATGTTCTATCTTCAATCTACAATGTTCAATCTGCACGGAGTGCTTCAATGGGTCGGATGCGCGAGGCCTTGTAGGCTGGAATCAGTCCTGCGATGGTGCCTGCGATAATCATCACCATCGTCGCCTCGAAACAAACATCAAGGCCTACGGTGGGGTCCACGAAGAGTGTCAGCTGTACGACACCGAGGTCGGTCACATCGTGACCTAATGTCGCGTCCATATACTCATTGGCTGCAATACCTAAGAGCATGCCTACATAGCCGAAGAAGGTGGTGATAATCACACTTTCGGTAATAATCAGTTTCAGGATGTTCCAGGGCTTGGCACCAATGGCCTTGCGGATACCAAACTCGTGGGTCCGCTCTTTTACGGTAATCAGCATGATGTTCGACACGCCCACGATCCCTGAAAGCAGCGTAAACAATCCTACGACCCAGAGGAAAGTGTGGATGACGTCAATGCCTTGTTCCATCTGCATGCTCTGTGTATAGCCATTCCAGATCCAGATACTACGTTCGTCCTCAGGATGGGCCTGGTGGTTGGCGTTGAGTCTTCTACGGTACTTATTTTCAAAGTCTGTGTTCTCATCCCCTGTCTTGAGGCCGTGGAAGGTAAACTCGATGTGTCCCAAATCATCCGTGTTGGCACCATAGATGCTCTTGATGGTGGAATAAGCCGAGTAGGCACTGCTCTCGCCGTCGCCAGGATTCTTGTAGATACCCACGACCTTGAAGGCGAAGTTGCCCACCTTGACATACTTTCCAATGAGCGTCTTGTAGTCCTTCGGCTCCAGTTCCTTGGCCTGCTTATCGTTGAGCACGAGCACCTTGCGCTTCTCCTTCTGGTCAATCTCATTGATGAAGCGGCCACAGAGCAGCTCCTGCTTCACAATCTTCGAGTGGATGGGATACACACCGGCGACCTGCAAACTCATATAGTTCTCTCCATTGGTCACAGTGGCACTCATGTTATAGACTGCGCCCACTTCATCGATGTTCGCCTTGAACTCCGAGTCGGTGGTGGTGAGGTCTTTCGTGTTCAGTCTGATCCAGCGTCCTTCGCTCAAGCCGTTATATGCCTTCGAAGTCACACTACCGTATGCCTCCATCGAGTTCGTCAGGAAGTCGTTGTGTTGCTTCATGGTGGCGTTGATCAGTCCGTTACCCGCCCCCAGCAGCACGATAATCATGAAGATGCCCCACGCCACAGCGAAGCCAGTAAGCGTCGTGCGGAGTTTGTTCCGCCGAGCCGTCGACCATATTTCTGTGATTATATCTCGCATACTTCCGTGGTTTACTTCATCAGTCCTCCGCTGCCGAACGGCGAGGCATTGTGGTTGAGGTTCTCCTCAATCTGGCCAATGATACCGTCCTTGATGTGTACTATCTTGTTCGTCTCGTTTGCCACACCGCTTTCGTGCGTTACCACCACGATGGTCATGCCGTCTTCCTTGTTCAGCTGCTTCAGCAACTGCATCACCTCCACAGAGGTCTTCGAGTCGAGTGCGCCCGTAGGCTCGTCGGCCAGGATAATCTGTGGATGGGTGATGAGTGCTCGGGCTATTGCCACGCGCTGCTTCTGTCCTCCCGACAGCTCATTGGGGTAATGTTCGGCCCAGTCGAGGAGGCCCAGACGCTCTAAATACTCCAGAGCCATCTGATGGCGCTTCCTCCTGGACACCCCTTGATAAAATAATGGCAACTCAACGTTTTCCACGGCAGTCTTAAACGAGATGAGATTAAACGACTGGAAGATAAAGCCTATCATACGGTTGCGGTAGTCGGCCGCCTTCGTCTCCGACAGGTTCCTGATGGGCACACCGGCCAGCTCGTATAGTCCGGAGTCGTAGTTGTCGAGGATGCCGAGGATGTTCAGCAGGGTCGACTTTCCCGAACCCGAGGCACCCATGATACTCACGAACTCGCCCTTGGCAATGTCGAGGTTGATACCCTTCAATACGTGCAGCGGCTGTGCACCGTAATAGGTCTTGTTAACGTCTTGTAAATGGATCATTTTGGTTGATGGTTTGAATGTTAGACGCAAATACCGCGCTTATTGTTGCGCATCATACGCATCTTTAACATCTTCTAACGTAATACCCAACAGTTGCATCTGGCGGAACAGCTCTGGCAGACGCTCCTTCATGAACTCACGTTTGCGCTCCTTCAGTATCTGCTTCTTGGCACCCGGCGTCACGAAGTAGCCCAGTCCGCGCTTATTATAGATAATGTTCGCGCGTGACAGCTCGTCGTATGCCTTCACCGCCGTATTCGTATTCACCTCAAGGAGCACGGCATACTCCCGGACGGACGGTATGCGGTCATCGTCCTTATACGCTCCCGACAGGATCTCGTCGCACAGACGGTCAGCCATCTGGAGGTATATCGCTTTATCATTTGTAAATATCATACGTTCAACCATTTATTGTTAATAACCTGAATGCGGGTAAACAGCTTGTAAGAAGCCCAGTAGTGGAAGACAATGAGCAGGTCGAGCACCGTGAACAGCACATAGAAGGCGGGGTGGAATATATGGTTGTATGTTTCCGTCTTCTCGTCCCAATGACCTGTTATAAAATCAAATTGAGGAAAGTCGATATGCTTCATAAGCATCAGCAACAGGATACCCGCAACAACAATCGTACCGCTGGTAAACAGGAACTGCTGGCGACGGAACAGCGTACCGCCAACGATATAAAGTGAGTGGAAATAGAACGCCCAAGTAAAGAACATCCAAACCATCTGCCAATCCCCGGCAACACTATTCGGGTTATTTATCCCTTCAAATGGTATCGTGAATGCCCAGATGATGACACGTCCAGACAACCAGTCGATGAACACGCGGAGAGCATCTGCCACCACTATTGAAGCAATCGTCAAGAAGAACATCAGCACAAAACTGTGCAGGAAACTGACGATGTATTTCTCTAAATTGGAGACAGGCCACAACAGATAGGCTGAGCGCTTGCGCGTGTCCTTCATCTGACGGAACATCAGGCTGGCGCCGATGAGCATGGCAAAGCAGAAGAATATGGCAGCAAAGACGGAGGTCTGTTCCACAATGTGACGATAACTGTGATACAGTTCTTCGCCCTTCAAGTTCTCTGCCAACAACTGATAGCTATTGTTTGCCACGCGGGTGAAGAACAAATTGGCCATAAACAGCACCAGCGTAAAGATGCCAAAGAGGCGAATCCAAGTGTGACGCTCTACCAGGAAGTGGCACTTCAGTGCCTGTGAAAATCTATTGAAATTGAATGTACTCATAATGGTTTGCATCTTTAAGGGTTAAGCTTTCGTTTGCGTTTTATAATTA
>JAEEGG010025683.1_pt1 | contig 11316 bp, 9 predicted proteins | sample 9134161 | NCBI WGS metagenome assembly JAEEGG01 (sample SAMN16246543, study PRJNA631951) | gut metagenome | biome: gut microbiome; feature: rumen; material: CR-attached | host: Bos | place: Iran: Karaj | collected 2018-10
GGGATTCTGATCAGTTATATCGGTATGCGACTTGTGCTGACTGAGTGACTGAGCGAATGAGTGACCGAGCGCAGCGAGGGAACGAAAGAGCGAAGGAACGAAGGAAGCACAGGTCGCCGACGGCCGGATAATCACCTTCAGGCGGCGCGCAGCTGATGCTGTTCTTTGGCAATAGAGAGCAAGTTTTTGGGGATATCCGAAGTCAAAATCGCTGCTAAAGTGTCCTTGGTGAATAGTCACGGATCTCTCTGGCGGCTTCGATCGTCTTGCTGCCGAACATTTCCTGAAGCCTCCTTCTATCGGACGATGCCGGAATTCATATACATCTTTACTGAGATCCTTGCAGACTTCGGATACCGCTGATTTGGATATCGATGTGCCATTTTGATCGTTTTTTTTCCATAAGAAAAGAGACAAAACTGATATGCCAGAAGAAAATGCAATTAAAAGAAAAGGCCAGAGATCACCATCGCTATTTTTCGCAAGGACTAGTAAAAGAGCCCAGAAAAAAGACAGAAGAGGAATTAAAACAAATGGCTTTGTCATACTGTTGCTTCCTTAACCGGCAATCTCACCGTTCAATGAGTTTTTCAGTAGAGTCTGGCATCCGGATTACTCACAATAATCAAAAATGTCCCTGACAAATGGGACACCTCAAGGAATAAAACAAAAAGAAAAGCACTCAAACGCGAATCATATGATTCTTGCCTGAGTGCTATCGATTTTTTTGCCCTTTTGCAGCCCCTTTTTCTGCCTTGCGGCCGGGAGGGTCCCGGCGGACCCGCGGAGGCTCATTTTTTTCTGTCGGCGGGCATGGGGTTTCTGCAGAACGGGCACTCCGGCGGATTCTCGGGGTCGAAGCCGCCGCAGGTCGGGCAGATGAGGCTGTAGTTGGGCTCGCCCTCGCGGGGCTCCCTGGAGAAGCGGCATATGGTGCGCGAGCCGCGCTGATGGAACACCCGGTCGCCCTGCCGGTAGTTTATGACCTTGGTGTTCTGGTTGCGGCGGTCCTCCTCGTCGGTCGTGCTGTACAGCAGCAGCGAGCGGTTGATCCGGCCGCCTCCGTCGGTGTCGATGGCGCAGTCGATCCATATCTGATTCAGCATGGCGCTGTTGTAGCTGCGCGGGTTCACGGCGACGCGCTCTTTGCGCACATTGAGCTCGGCGATGGTGCCGTAGTACTGTCTGTCGGTCACTATTGCCCAGCAGCCGTGCTTCCAGAACAGGAAGCCGGCTATGGCGACGGCAAACAGCGCGGTCACGGGCCAGGTCAGCTTGTCGATCTTTGCCACCGTCTTGGAGGCTATGAGCATGCCGTCGAGCACGACGGTCCAGATCGCGAACTTGAGGAACTTGCGCCGGTTCTGTCTTGTAAGGGACGGCTGAGGTACGTTCATTTAAGAGGCCTCCTTAATATGTCCGGCTCAGTACGTGCCTTCGGTGTCCGCGGTGACGGACACGGCTCCGGTCTTGCGACGGGACGAGGCGACGCGCTTCATGAGCTCATCGTAGAACAGCTGTTCGTCGAAGGGGATGGCGGTCTCGCGTCCGAGCCACGCGGACAGGTGCACGGCGTTGGATATGGTCAGGCCGTTCAGGCCCTCGCGCCCGTCGGCGACGAGCGGTCCGCCGCGAAGGACGGCGTCGGCAAAGGCGTTGAGCACCCCGACGTGCTGGGGGTTGAGTCCGTCGGTCTCCACGGGCCCGTCCTTGTGACCGGGGCTGCCGAAGACGCCGCGGAACGTCCTGGAGAACTCGGGCTCCGGCATGTCCAGGCGCCGCAGAGTCAGGCCGGAGCTGTCGCAGATCAGCGTCCCTCCGTCGCAGACGATCTCGAAGCGGTTGGTGCCGGGGGTGTCGCCGGTGCTTGTGATGAACGTCCCGGTGGCTCCGTTCGGATACTCGCAGTATACGCTGACGTCGTCCTCGACCTCTATGTCGTGCCATCTGCCGAACTTCATGCGGGCGGCTATGAGCGACGGCATGCCGCAGATCCACTGCCACAGGTCGAGCTGATGGGGGCACTGGTTCAGCAGGACTCCTCCGCCTTCTCCGCGCCAGGTGGCGCGCCAGTCCCCGGAATCGTAGTAGGACTGCGGCCGGTACCAGCTGGTTATGATCCATGAGGTGCGGCGTATGCCGCCGAGCTCTCCGGAGGCGACGATCTCGCGCATCTTCCTGTAGAGGTGGTTCGTGCGCTGGTTGAACATCATTCCGAACACGAGGTCCGGATGTCTGTCGGCCTCGGCGATCATCTCCCGCACCTGCAGCGTGTAGACGCCGGCCGGCTTCTCGCACATGACGTGCAGCCCGGCGCGGAAGGCCTCTATGGCGAGCGGGGGATGGAAGTAATGCGGCACGGCTATGACGACCGCGTCCGCCTTCCCCGACGCTATCAGCTCGGAGCCCTCGGCAAACATAGCGGGCCGCTCTCCGGCGCCCGGCAGGCCCTTTTCGAGCGCTCCCGCGAGCGCGTCTTCTGCCCAGCGCAGCCGCTCGGGGCGCCTGTCGGCCAGCGCGGTCACACGGATGTCGGGGCACTTTCCCGCCAGGATGTTAGTGAAGTGGGACGAGCCCATGTTGCCTACGCCGATAATGCCCAGTCTCAGTGCGTCCATGGCGCCCTCAGTCTTTCTGTCCCATGGCGCGGAGGTTCCCGAGCGAGATCCTCAGCGCGGTCAGGACGTCGGTCTCATAAGTGCGGTCCTGCTCGACGAAAGCGTATTTCGTCCCGGCCAGCATGGCCTCAGTCAGGATGGCTTCGTGGTTGATGTTGCCCAGGCCGACCGGAGCCATGCGGACGGCCCTGTCCCTGCCGCAGTAGACCATATCTTTCAGATGGATGCAGTCGACCCTGCCGCTGAGGCGGCGCAGCCAGTCGGCGGGGTCTCCGCCTCCCGCCGCCACCCAGTAGCAGTCGAGCGTTATGCCCGCCGCTTCCGCCGGGAAGCGGTCGGCAATGACCGACAGGAAGGTCCTGCCGTCGGGCGTCCGGGCCATCTCCATGTCGTGGTTGTGATACATGAACCTGAGGCCCGCCGCGGCTATCCTGTCCACCGCCGGAGCCAGCTCCGACAGGCGCTCTTCGAGGAAGGCCGGATCGCAGCCGCTCTCCCGGAAGCCCGGGCAAGAGCCGAGGCCAACGTAAGAGGCGCCGAAGGCCTTGTGGGCGGCTATGACCTCGTCCGTCCGGTCGACGATGTCGCGGTACGCGGTGTGCGTCAGCGGCGCCGAAAGGCCGTATTTCGCGAGCCTGTCCGCCATCCACATAGGGTCGTAGGCGCAGACCCCGGACAGCTGGACCGCCCGGTATCCCATCCCGGCGCACGCCCTGAGGGCGGCGTCGAGCCCTTCCGTAGTCGTACACAGGCTTCTGACCGTGTACAGCTGAGCTCCGATTATCATTCTGTCCGGCTCCTTTCGATGCCGCCGGCGGCCCCGGCTTCCTCCGCCGAAACGGCGGCCCCGCCGGCCGTTTCCGGAGTTTCCCCGCGGCCGGCGTTATCCGCCGCCTCCGGAGTCTCTTCGGCCCCGGCCGCCGCCTCCGGGGTCTCCCCGCCGGCGGCTTCCGCCTTTGCGGCGCGCTTTCTCTGGACATACTCGTTGATAAGGCCTATGATAGCCGACACGAGGGCCATGACCGAAGTGATCAGGGCCGTCGGATTGTTCCGGGTTATCTGGTAGAAGGTGTAGAGGGTCTGCGAGGCTATTATGCAGCACTTGGTGACCACGGTGTTCTTGTTGTAGAGGCCCGTCACGGTGAACACGCCCGATGCGGCCGGCAGCAGCAGGATGGGCATGAACCTGCCCTCCGTGAAGCACTCCGGGAAAGGCGACAGGACGACGATGGCCAGGAACAGGAACAGCCACAGTATGCTGTCCGCCCACTTTTTCTTTCCCCGGTAGTAGAACACTATCTCCCGGCACAGGCCGCTGCAGTTGAGCAGGCCTGCCGTGAAGCTGCCGAAGCAGAAGTTGTTCAGCGCGCTGCACACATCGGTCACGGCGCGGATGATGAGTATCCTGCTTCTCCTGGTGCTGATGAAGTTTATCAGCGCCAGGACCATCATTATTGCCCCGAATACGGTGCCGGCGATCTGCACGGGCGTGAGCGAGGCGAAGTAGTCGACGATCAGGTTCAGCATAAGAAATCTCCGGTGTCAAATTGCTGTTTCCGGTCAAAAAGCCGTTTCCCACGCCGTAAGTATAACATACGGACGTGTCTTTTTCAATAGTCAATAATGGTTCCGGGACTTGAAAAAACGGAGAAATTGTTATATAATCATTAAGAAAAACAAAAGTCCGGCCCGCGGCCGGCGGAAGGGGCACATATGGAAAGAAAACTCAGAGTCACTGTCTGGAACGAATTCAGGCACGAAAAGAACAGCAGGACGGTCGGAGGGATCTATCCCCTCGGCATCCACGGCGCCATCAAGCAGTACCTGGACGGCTTTCCGGAGCTCGAGGTGACCCTGGCGGCCCTCGACGATCCGGACCAGGGCCTGCCCGCGTCGGTCCTCGACTCCACCGACGTCCTCATCTGGTGGGGGCACATGGCCCACGGCGAGGTCAGCGACGATCTGGTCTACAGGATCCAGAGGCGGGTCTACATGGGAAAGATGGGGTTCATAGCCCTCCATTCCGCCCATCACTCCAAACCCTTCCGCGCGCTTGTCGGCACGTCCGGCAACCTCACATGGGGGCGCGAGCAGAAGGAGATCATGTGGAATCTGCTGCCCTCGCACCCGATAGCCAGGGGCATACCCCAGAGCTTTTACATCGAGAGCGAGGAGCTCTACGCCGAGCCCTTCTTCGTTCCGCAGCCCGACGAGCTCATCTTCGGCAGCTGGTACGAGGACGGCTATATCTTCCGCGCCGGAATGACCTTCCTGCGCGACCAGGGGCGCATCTTTTATTTCCAGCCGGGCCACGAGTCCTGCCGCTCCTTCTACGATCCCAACGTGCTCAAAGTCATATATAACGCCGTGCTCTGGACCGCCCCGTCGGAGGGCCGTTACGAGTACCGCGACCTCTGCCCGCACGTGATCAGCGACGCCGACTACGACAGGTGCGTCGCCGAGGGCAGGGAGCTCGGCAACAAGATCCGGCCCGTCAAGACCGTCATAGGCTACGGCGCCGCGGCCGGCTCGGAAACGGACAGATGACTGCGCCCGAACGCGCCTCCGACGCCGCCCGGCGCATAGCCGCGGGGGTCAGAGACGCCGGAGGCACCGCATATTACGTCGGCGGCTTCGTCCGCGACCGCCTTATGGGCGTTCGCGGCGAGGGGGACTCGCCGGATATAGACATCGAGGTCCACGGAGTGGAGCCGGCCGTCCTCAGGGACATACTGGCCGGCGTGGGGAAGGTGCTGACCGTCGGCGAGAGCTTCGGGATCTACACGCTCTCCGGGCTCGGCATCGACGTGGCCCTTCCGAGGCGCGAGAACTGCTTCGGGGGCGGACACCGGGACTTCGAGATCAGCGTCGATCCGTTCATCGGGACCGAGAAGGCCGCCGAGCGCCGGGATTTCACCGTCAACGCCATGATGGAGAACATCCTGACCGGGGAGATCATAGACCACTTCGGCGGCAGAGACGATCTCAGGAACGGTATCATAAGACACGTGAGCGGCAGGACCTTTGCCGAGGACCCGCTCCGGGTGCTGAGAGGCGCCCAGTTCGCCGCGCGCTTCGGCTTTGCCGTCGACGGCGGGACGCTTGAGCTGTGCAGGGGAATGGACCTGACGGGCCTGTCGTGCGAGCGCGTCGACGGAGAACTGCGCAAGGCAATGCTGAGGGCGGATTCGCCGTCGGTGTTCTTCGGCGTGCTTCGGGACTGCTCGCAGCTCGGCTTCTGGTTCCCCGAGGCGGAGGCGCTCATAGGCACGCCCCAGGACCCGCTCTTCCACAAGGAGGGCGACGTCTGGGTGCACACGATGATGGTTCTCGACCGCGCCGCCGAGCGCCGAGGGCGCGCCTCGAACCCATACGGGTTCATGCTGGCGGCGCTCTGCCACGATTTCGGCAAGCCCTCGACCACGAGCACCGTGAACGGCAGGATACACTCCTACGGGCACGACACGGCCGGGGTGGGCGTCGCCGGGACCTTCATGCGGCGCCTGACGTCGGACAAAAAGCTCACCGAGTACGTGCTCAACATGGTGCTCCTGCACATGCAGCCGAACGTTATGTCGGCGGGGCGCTCGTCCGTGAAGGCCACCAACAGACTTTTCGACCGTTCGGTCGATCCGTACGGCCTCATACAGCTGGCCGTGGCGGACAGCCTGGGCATGATCTTCGACCGGACATACTATCCGTCCGAGCCGTTTCTGGAGGAGCGGTACGGGATCTTTAAGGAGACCATGGCCGCGCCGTACGTTACCGGGCAGGATCTCATAGATGCCGGGCTCGTCCCGGACAGCGGCTTCCGCGAGATCCTTGAATACGCCCACAAGCTGCGCCTTGCCTGCGTGGACCGGGATTCGGCGCTCAAACAGACTCTGGCCTACGCTTCCCGCCTCGGCCGGAAGCGGCCCGCGGACGGGGCCCGCTCCGGCGGGCAGGTCCCCGAGAAAAAGACCTTGAAGGAGGACTGAACCCGTGGGAGTCCTTTCGGGGCTTCAGCCCCGCCGCGTCTTCGAGATATTCGAGATGCTGTCGTCAGTGCCGCACGGATCCGGTAATACGGGCGCCGTCAGCGCGCTCTGCGAGAATTTTGCCGCCGAAAGGGGGCTGCGCCGCGTCCGGGACGGCCTCGGCAACGTCGTGATATACAAGCCGGCCTCGCCCGGCCGCGAAGGCGAGCCCGCCGTCGTCCTGCAGGCGCACCTCGACATGGTCTGCGCCAGCCGGCCGGAGGACGGCATCGACATGAGCCGCGAGCCGGTCAGGCTCGCGACCGACGGGATATCCGTCCGGGCCGAGGGCACCTCGCTCGGCGGCGACGACGGCATAGGGGTCGCCGTGGCCCTGGCGGTGCTCGACGAGCCCTCCCTCAGCCATCCGGCCCTTGAGGTCCTGCTGACGGTGGACGAGGAGACCGGGATGTACGGGGCCGCCGGCCTCGATCCGTCGCTCATAAGCGGCAGAAGACTTCTGAATCTCGACTCCGAGGCGGACGGCGTGTTCACCGTCGGCTGCGCGGGAGGAATACATATCGACTGCTCGGTCCCGCTCGTCCGCGGGCCGCTGCCGGAGGGATACGGGCTGTTCGGGCTCGCCGTCTCCGGCCTGCTCGGCGGACATTCGGGCTGCGAGATAGACAAGGGACGCGGAAACGCGGCAAAGCTGGCCGCCAGGGCCCTGTACGAGCTCGGCGGAGTCGCCGACGTGCGCCTTGTATCGCTCGATTCCGGGCGGTTCTCAAACGTCATACCGTCTCGGGCCGACGCGGTCTTTGCCGCGCCTGCGGCCGCGGCCGGGATCCTTTCGGAAGCGGCCGCCCGCACAGCGGGCGACTTTGCCGCGGAATATGCCGTTACGGATCCGGGAGTGGAGCTGACGCTCGGCCCGGCCTCCGGCGCGCGCTTCGGGCCGGCCGGCCGCGAATCGACCGACCGCGTCCTCGGCCTTATGATATCGCTGCCGGACGGCGTCGGGAGCATGAGTCCGGACTTCCCGGGGATACCGGAGACCTCGCTCAGCATGGGCATTGCCGGCACGGGGGAGGACTCCTTCGGCTTCTGCGAGTTCATACGGTCCTCGTCGCCGACCCGCATGAAGGCACTGGCCGACCGGATCTGCGTCACCGTCTCCGCCTTTGGGGGCAGGGCGGTCCCCGGCGACAGCTTCCCCGGCTGGGAATACCGCCGCGGATCCGGGATGCTGGCCGCCCTCACGGACGTTTACGTCAGGCTCAGGGGGAGCGAGCCGCGCGTCGAGATCACGCACGGCGGGCTCGAGGTAGGTCTTTTGGCCTCGAAGCTGCCCGGCCTCGACGCGGTCTCGGTCGGACCCGACCTCTCAGGCATCCATTCCGTGGACGAGAAGGCGGACGTCGCGTCGGTCGGAAGGCTGTACGGACTGGTCCTGGCCTTTCTCGGCGGGGCCGGCACCGGCCGGCCGTAACGGACCGCCGGGGATGAACCGGCCGCGGACGACCGCCGGGGAGACGCCCCGGCCCGTCAAAAACGTTTAGTTAAATGAGATCCTTCAGAGTGAGAAAAACAATATAATAGGGCTGCTGTGCCCGTGAAAGGAAGCACTATGAAAAAAAACATTAAAATCCTGTTCATCGGAAACAGTCTCACTTACTATAATTATCTCCCGTGCTGCGTGAGCCGTCTCTTCGGAGCCGAGGGGATCAGCGCGGACTGCGTAATGCTCACGACGCCCGGCAAATGCCTCAAGTTCCATTCGGAACAGGCTGCTGTAAGGTACAACATCCTCTACGGCAAGTACGACTATATCGTGCTGCAGGGCGTTGCCGACGGCTTCGATCCGGAATCGTTCCTGGAAGGCGGAAGGACGCTGTTCCGGGATTACATAAGCCGCACGGACTCGTCCGTCGTCCTCTACAACGCCTGGAAGCTCAAGGACAGGCCCTGGTCCGACCAGGAGACGCTCGATTCCGCGTATCTTAAGCTTGCCCGCGAGTTCGGCGCCGCCCTGGCGCCCTGCGGCGAGGTCTGGCGCCGCGCCCGCAGGATCCACGGGGCCCCCGAGCTCTACGCCCACGACAAGAACCATCCGGCCCCCGCGGGGACGTACCTCAATTCCGCGACCATCTTTTACGCCATCACCGGCCGCGAGCGCGCGGTCAGGCTCGACGAGGGCGGCGTATTCTCCGACTACGGCATAGACATCTCCACCGCCAGAAAGATGCACGCCATCGCCTGCCGGGCGGCCGCCGAGGCGAGAGCCGCCTGCGGCGCGTCCGCGAAATAAGCCGGCTGTGCCCCGGACGGGGCGGCGGCATAACAGTTGAATAAAGACTCGGGCAACGGTCCTGCGACCGTCGCCCGAGTCTTTTTTGATCCTTGCAGCCGTTATACCCGCGATCAGAAGGGCAGGGGATTGCCGTCCTTGTCGAACAGCGGCAGCTTCTCGAGGTAGATGAGGTCGTCGCGCGTCGCCGCCTCGCCCTCGGCCAGTATGGCCATCTCGCCGCAGATGATGCCGCCGGCCTGATGGACGAGCTGCTCGATGGCGCGCAGAGACTCGCCGGTGGACACGACGTCGTCGACTATGAGGATGCGCTTGCCCTTCATAATGGCCGCGTCGGCGGTGTCGAGGTACAGGTGCTGCTCGCGGGCGGTCGTTATGGAGCGGACCGCGCAGTCCATGACCCCGGTCATGTAGAGCTTCGGGGCCTTTCGGGCGAGGAAATACTTTCTGTTGCCGTCAAGTCTGGCCATCTCGTGGACGAGGGGGATGCCCTTGGCCTCGGCGGTGATGGCGTAGTCGTACTCGGGCGCCCTGGCAAGAAGCGCCTCGGCGCAGGCGGTGGTGAGCTCGGGATCGCCGAAGATCACGAACGCGCCGATCATGAGCTTGTCGTTGAGGGGACACAGGGGGAGCGCCCGCTCGAGGCCCGCCACGGTCATTCTGTAATACTGCTGCATAGCGGTTTCCTTTCAATCAGGAAGGCCCTTGGGGAAGAGGGTCTTGTAATAGTTGTTGTTGAGGATGTATTTCGAGTAGGTGTACATGTTGGACACCTGGGTGTTGTAGTTCGAGTAGTAACCGGAGGCCTTGAGCTTTGCCGTGTCGACCGTCACCCAGTCGAAGGGCGTGAAGGTCTTCGTCTTGCTGCTGTAGAAGCCGTAGTCGGTGATCCAGTTGAGGCTGGACGAGATGGAGCCCGCGTTGCTCATGTTGAGTATGACGAAGCCTTCCGCGGTGGAGAGGATGTCCCTGCCCATAATGATGCGGGAGTCGTATTTCATGCCGAGGAGATTGAGCATCGTGGGAAGCACGTCTATGGCCGAGCAGACCTTGCTCACCCTGACCGGCTCCTTCATGGAGGCCGACCATATGATGAGCGGGGCGCGGTAGAGGTTGTAGTTCGTATAGATGCCTTCCTCGGGCAGGTCGTACATCTGGGCCAGGGCGGCCGTGTTCTTGGTCTCGTCCTCGGAGAGCTGGTAGGGGTAGTGATCCGGGCAGAGGACGAACACGGTGTCCTCGAGCAGGCCCTTGGCCTCGAGGTCGCGGCAGAGCTCCGCGACCATCAGCTCGACCTCGTACTGGGCGGCGATGAAGGACAGAGCGTATTCAGCCGTGTACGGGGCGCCGGCCGAGTTGACCAGGCCGGCGGCAAGGATCTCCGCCTTATGGAGCTTAGCCATGCTGCTGCCCCAGGTCTGGTACGCGTGGCCGCTGACGGTCATGTAATACAGGTGGAAGGGCGAGCCGTCGGTCGGTATGAAGGAGAGGGTGTTCAGCGCCAGCTCGCGGTCCGACAGCGGCCAGGCTTTGGTGAAGGTCACGTTCCAGCCGGAGCTGCCTTTGTAGTTGCCGGCCGAGTCTTTGCCGTCCACGCCGTAATAGGTGTAGCCGAAGTTGGGGTGCGAGAGGTCGCGCGAATAATACGTCCTTGTCCAGTTGTGGAAGGCGTATGTGCGGTAGCCGGAGCTCTTGAGCATGTTGCCGAGGGTGAACGGCTGGTAGGTCGAGGCGCTGTACTTGAGACAGCTGGCCGAGTTGAAGAAGTTTCCGGTGATGTTGGCGTATTCGCCGGTGGCCGTGCTGCCGCCCCAGTTGGAGCAGAAGTAGTTCTCGAACACGAAGCCCTCGTTCTTCATCTTCCACAGCGTCGGGGTGAGGGCCTGGTTTATGGCCGCCGGGGCCCAGCCCTCGACGGTTATGAAAATGACGTTCTTTCCCGCGAACATCCCGGTGTACTCGTTCTTGTTCGTCGGGGTGCGGGTCGAGAAGTACGTGTGTGCGTTCTTCAGCGCGGTCGCCTTGTTCTTGGTCGCGGCGGCGATGAGCGACTCGAAGTCGATGTCGAGCACGTTAGGACTCGTGTCGGCCGGCTTCGGAGGCTCGGGCGTAGTCACGGGCGCGGTCGGGACCGGCGATGACGAGCCCTCGGATCCGGACGATCCGCTCTCCTGGCCGGAGACCGGCGCGTCGGTCGAGGTGCCGGGGCTGCCGCCGGACGAGGTGCCGGGCGACGGAGTCGTCTCGAAGAGCTCTCCCCAGTTCTTCGAGTCCCCGGTGCTGACGGTCAGCTCGGTGTGGCCGCCCTCGTCGGCGCCGAAGAGGAAGTACCGTGTGTCGAGCCTCATGGCGGTCAGTATGCCGAACCTGCCCGCGGCCTCGGACATTATGAAGCCTTCCCTGTAGTAGTATCTGTCCTCGAGCTCGC
>JAEEGG010025684.1_pt1 | contig 11316 bp, 10 predicted proteins | sample 9134161 | NCBI WGS metagenome assembly JAEEGG01 (sample SAMN16246543, study PRJNA631951) | gut metagenome | biome: gut microbiome; feature: rumen; material: CR-attached | host: Bos | place: Iran: Karaj | collected 2018-10
AGTTACAAAAAAATATGAGAATACAAAAGAAAAGCAGCTTTCCTTTTGCATTTCTCTCAACTTTTCGTACCTTTGCCCCCATGATATTCTATTTTTCAGGTACAGGCAATACGAGATGGGCGGCAGAGCGGTTAGCGGCTGCTACCAATGAGCGACTGCTCTTCATACCCCAGGAACTGAAGGGGACGTGTGAATACACCTTAGAGGATGGGGATAGGATCGGCTTCTGCTTCCCCGTTCACGGCTGGCAACCGCCACATATCGTCCGCGAGTTTGTGGACAGGCTACGCATCGACAACGCTGGGGGGCACTACGCGTACGCCCTGTGTACGTGTGGCGACAGTACGGGACTGGCGATGAAGATGCTGGCCGACGAGCTGAGCACAAAGGACATCGTGCTCGACAGCTGTCAGTCGCTGACGATGCCCGAGAGCTACGTTTGTCTGCCGTTTATGTATACCGACACACCCGAACGCGAGCGTGAGAAGAAAGATGAGGCCAGCCGCCGGTTGACCGACTTCGAGCGCATCGTCACCGAACGGCAGACGGGCTACTCGCAGCTGACGCTCGGACTGACGCCCTGGACGTTCACCCACGTGATCGGTGCCTACTTCAACCGCTTTATGATAACCGACAAGAAGTTCACCGTCGATGCCGACGTCTGCATCCACTGCGGCAAGTGTGCTGAGGTGTGCCCAGTCGGCGACATTACATTTGACGACACACCGGTATGGAAAAATGATAGCAGCTGTACGTGTTGTCTCAGCTGCTATCATCATTGTCCTGTCCACGCTATCAACTACGGTCGCATTACGCGACGACGCGGACAATACTATTATAAGCCTTAGAACGGCAGGTCGTCGGCAGAACCTTCGGCCGGAGCCTCCTGAGCCGGCGGGAACGGAGCGGCATCAGCAGCAGGAGCTGCGGGCTGAGCCGGGGGAAAGGGAGCGGCACCGGGAACGGGTGCTGCTGCGACGGGAGCGACCTGACCGCGGATGATGTTGAAGGCACGGACATCGTTGAACCAACGTCCCTGATACTCGTGAGCGTCAATATCGAACTGAACGGTCACGTCCTCGTTCAACTGAATGTTAAACTGCTTGATGCGGTCTTCACCGAAGATGCGGAAAACACAACGACGAGGATACTGTCCGGGAACCTCAATGACATAATCTTGAGACATCCACGAGTTTCCGGTGCGCTGCGAGACACCACTTTGTGCTGGCAATACAGCAATAATTCTTCCTGTTAAATCCATATTATATAATGTATTAAATTGTTGATTTAAGCAATTTCAGACCGCGAAAGTACTAAAAATAGTTTGAAAACGAGAATTTTTAAGCATAAATTTTTCTAATAACACTTTTTTTTGTAATTTTGTAGTCCAAAAGAGAAGAAACTAAAAACAAAGAAACAATATGAGATTCACAGTATCAAGCACGGCACTGAGCTCAAAGCTCGTCGCACTCTCCAGAGTTATCAACAGTAAGAACGCCCTTCCCATCTTGGGTGACTTCGTTTTCGACATCAGCGGACAGACCCTGCGGCTGACGGCATCTGACAGTGAGAACACGATGCAGACAACGGTGGAGCTGACCGAGAGCGACAGCGACGGACGCTTTGCCATCGGCAATCACGACCTGTTGGAGGCTGTCAAGGGTTTCTCTGAGCAGCCCATCACGTTCGACGTTGACCTGCAGTCGAGCATAGCCAAGATTACCTATCAGAACGGTCTGTTCAGCCTGCCTACGGAGAATGCCGACGAATATCCTACGGCACAGACCGTCGGCGACGCCGCTACGACCATCGTCATCAGCAACCAGATGCTGGCCGAAAACATCAACCGCAGCATCTTCGCTACGGCTCAGGATGAGCTGCGCCCGGTGATGAACGGCATCTACTTCGACCTGACGCCCGACTGTCTGGCTGTCGTAGCCTCTGACGGACACAAACTGGTGCGTAACAAGATCTATAGCATCAAGAGCGACCAGCCGGCATCCTTCATCCTGCCGAAGAAGCCCGCCTCGCTACTGAAGAACCTCTTAGGCAAGGACGGTGGCGACATCACCATCCGTTTCGACGAGCGCAACGCCGAAATCAACTATGGCGACGGCATCATCCTCTGCCGACTCATCGAAGGCCGCTACCCCAACTACAACTCGGTGATTCCGCAGAACAACCCCAACGAGCTGCGCGTTGACCGCAGCGGACTGTTGGCAGCCCTGCGCCGCGTACAACCCTTCGCCAACGACTCCAGCAACCTTATCCGCTTCCACGTGGAAGGTTCGACGCTGCAGTTGGACGCCGAGGACTACGACTTCTCGAAGACGGCAACCGAGCGCATGAGCTGCGACTACAACGGCCAGCCCATGAGCATCGGCTTCAAGGGTTCCTCGTTCATCGAAGTACTCAGCAATTTCGACTGCCCCGAAATCGTCATCCAGCTGGCCGACCCCAGCCGCGCCGGACTGGTGCTGCCCTCTGAGCAGCCCGAGAACCAGGATGTGCTGATGCTGATGATGCCCATGCTGCTCAACGATTAATTCAAGTTTATAGTTCATAGACAGATGAAACTGAACCTGAAGAAGCCGCTGGTCATCTTCGACTTAGAGACCACGGGACTGGATATGGTGAAAGACCGCGTCATCCAGCTATCATATATTAAGGTGTACCCCGACGGACGCGAGGAGCGCGGTAACGAGATTATCAACCCCGAGCGTCCTATCGACCCGTTCATCACCCAGCTGACAGGCATCGGCGACGACGACGTCAAGGACAAGCCGACCTTTAAGCAGCTCAGCGCCAAGCTGAACGAGGTGTTCTCAGGCAGCGATATTGCCGGGTTTAACTCCAACCACTTCGACGTGCCCCTGCTGGCCGAAGAGTTTCTGCGCGCCGGCATCGACTTCGACTTTGCGAAATGCCGGCTGATTGACGCACAGACCATCTTCCACAAGATGGAGCGCCGCAACCTGGCTGCCGCCTATAAGTTCTACTGCGGCCGCAAGATGGAGGAAGACTTCGAGGCTCACCGCGCCGACCAGGACACCGAGGCCACCTACCGCGTGCTGATGGGCGAGCTCGACAAGTATGCTCCGGGCGCTAACGAAGACCCGGAGAAGGTGCTCGAGAACGATATGGACAAATTAGCTGAGTTTTCGAAGCAGAATGACAATGTCGACTTCGCTGGACGCATCGTCTGGCAGGAGGTCAACGGCGTGCGCACCGAGGTGTTCAACTTCGGCAAGCACAAGGGCAAGCCTGTGGCCGACGTGTTGCGCTTTGACCCCGGCTACTACAGCTGGATACTGGGCGGAGAGTTCACCTACAACACCAAGCAGGTGCTGACACGCATTAGACTGCGCGAAGCGCAAGCGCTGCGCTAAAGAAGGCGCTGCGCTAAAGAATAAAGATTCAGGCGCTGCGCTAAAGAATAAAGAAAAAAGAACAAATAACAAAGAATAAATAAAAAGGATAAAGTGGGAAACTCTATGAACAGACTTCTAACTCCTTCATCTGCCCGGGAAGTGCTAAGAACTTTATTCTTTGTTCTTTGTTATTTCTTCTTTAGCCCCGCAGGGGCGCAGGAGCTGGAGGCCAAGATCAACATCAACCACTCGAAGATTCAGGGCACCGACGCCTCCGTCTTCGAGAACCTGAAGCAGACGCTCGAGCAGTTTGTCAACGAGCGCCAGTGGACGGAACTGCAGTTCCAGCAGAACGAGCGCATACAATGCAACTTCAACATCACCGTCGACAAATACGTTCTAGCCGAGAACCGCTTCGAGTGTACGGCCATCATTCAGGCCAACCGCCCGGTATGGAACTCGGCCTACACGACAACCATCTATAACAACACCGACAAGCAGTTTCAGTTTCAGTTTGCACAGTTCGACCAGCTGAACTTCAACGACGAGAACATCGACAACCAGCTGACGGCCCTCTTTGCTTATTACGCCTATCTCATCATCGGTCTCGACCTCGACACCTTCTCGCCCTTCGGAGGCACCGACGTGCTACAGCGCTGCATGTATCTGGTGAACAACGCCCAAGACTTAGGCTACCCGGGATGGAAGTCGTTTGAAGACTCACGCAACCGCTTTGCCATCATCAACGACTACTTAGACGAGGCCCTCAAGCCTTTCCGCCAGTTGCAGTACGACTACTACCGCAAGGGGCTCGACGAGATGGCCACCAATGTAGAGCGCGGACGCACCGAAGTATCGACGGCCTTAGAGACCGGACTGAAGAAAGCCCACGAAGACAAACCACTGTCGCTACTGCCGCAGATATGGACGGACTACAAGAAAGACGAACTGGCTAATATATATAAAGGTAAGGGCACACAGAAGGAGAAGGAAGCCGTCTACGACATCCTTTTCGGTATCAACGCCTCCCAGAACAACACTTGGGAGAAAATCAAACAATGATTTTGAGATGCTTAAACAGCTATATATCAAGAACTTTACACTCATTGACACACTCGACATCCAACTGCACCCGGGCTTCTCGGTCATTACCGGAGAGACGGGTGCCGGCAAGAGTATCATCCTCGGCGCCATTGGCCTGCTCTTAGGCCAGCGTGCCGACTCGAAGACCATCAAGCAGGGAGCCGACAAATGCGTCATCGAAGCACACTTCGACCTGTCGCGCTACCAGATGGAACCGTTCTTCACCGACAACGACATCGAGTATGACGCCAACGACACCATCATCCGACGCGAACTGACGGCAGCCGGCAAGAGCCGCGCCTTCGTCAACGACACTCCGGTGGCGCTGACCACACTCAAGGAACTGGGCGAGCAACTGGTAGACGTACACTCACAGCACCAGAATCTGCTGCTCCAGAAACAGGACTTCCAGCTGTCGGTGGTCGACATCATTGCTGGCGACTCGAAGGAGCTGCTGGCCTACGGTCAGGCATTTGCTGACTACACGCAAGCCGAACGGCAGTTGCAGGAGCTGAAGGACGCTATCGAGCAGAACCGCCAGAACGCCGACTTCCTGCAGTTCCAGTTCAACGAGCTCAACGACGCCCGTTTAGTTGACGGCGAGCAGGAGGAACTGGAGCAACGGAGCGAGACGATGACCCACGCCGAGGACATCAAGAGTGCCCTCTACGAAGCCGACAACGCGCTGTCGGCCGACGAGACGGGCATCGTTGCATCACTACGCACCGCCGCCGCTACGCTGAAAGGCATCGAGCGTGTACTGCCTGCTGCCAAAGAGCTGGCCGAGCGTATGGACTCTGCCTATATCGAACTGAAAGATGTGGCGCAGGAGGTGAGCAGCAGTCTGGAGGACGTCGACTTCGACCCCGCCGAACTGGACGCCGTCAACAACCGTCTCGACCGTATCTACGACCTCGAGAAGAAATACCACGCCGACAGTATTGCCGAACTCATCACGATGCGCGATGACCTCAAACAGAAGCTGTCGGCCATCGAGAACAGCGACGACGCCCTGCAGGAGCAGCAAGCCAAGTGTCAACAGCTGAAAGAGAAATGTCAAGAGTTGGCCAACGCCCTGACCCGACAGCGCACGAAGGCCGCCAGACAGATAGAGAAAGAGATGCAGCAGCGGCTCGTGCCGTTAGGAATGCCCAACGTGCGTTTCGCCATCAACATCGGACAGTCGGAGTTGTCGCGCAGCGGACAGGACAAGGTGTCGTTCCTCTTCTCGGCCAACACCTCTACCCCACTCCAGCCTGTAGCCCAAGTGGCGTCGGGCGGTGAGATTGCCCGTGTCATGCTGTCGCTGAAAGTGATGATCAGCGGGGCCGTGAAGCTGCCGACCATCATCTTCGACGAGATAGACACAGGCGTCAGTGGACGTGTGGCCGAGCAGATGGCCCAGCTGATGCAGGAGATGGGCAGCCACGAGCGACAGGTCATTAGCATCACCCATCTGCCGCAGATTGCAGCCCTCGGCACCAGTCACTACAAAGTGGCCAAAGCCGAGACCAAGAGCGGCACGACGAGCACGATGACCGAGCTGACAGCTGACGAACGCGTCAGCGAGATAGCACAGATGTTGAGCGGTAGCGACGTGACGGCAGCCGCTATTCAGAATGCAAAAGAACTGCTTAAATTATGAAAAGATTCTATACTTTAATATTGGCGCTGTCCGTAGTTGTTGCTGTGACGGCGCAACCTTCGTGGGTGAAGAAGGCCACGAAGTCAGTATTCATGCTCAAGACGTTCGACGACAAGGGCACGCTCTTAGGCAGTTCCTGCGGATTCTTCACCGGCGAACGCGGCGAGGCCGTCAGTAGCTTCACGCCGTTCAAGGGTGCATCGAGCGCCATCGTCATCGACGCTAACGGACAGGAGTTGCCCGTAGCCTGTATGCTCGGTGCCAACGACACCTACGACGTGGCCCGCTTCCGTGTCACCGCCAAGAAGACCGTTCCCCTGACCGTTGCCGCCACCGATGCGCCGTCCGACGCTATGGTGTGGCTGCTGCCCTACCGCGAGACGAAGCAGGTGCCTACAGGTACCGTCCGCAAGGCAGAAACCTTCCGCGACCGATATGCCTACTACACCGTAGCCCTCAACATGCCCGAGGGCACGACGAGCTGTCCGCTACTGAACGAGGCCGGCGAGGTCATCGGACTGATGCAGCAGCCCTACCGTCAGGACGACACGCTGAGCTATGCCGTCAGCGCACGCTTTGCTGACTCGCTCATCATCAGCGGCCTGAGCATCAACGACCCGACACTGCGCAGCACGCATATCAAGAAGGACTTGCCCCAAGACCTCGACCAGGCGATGCTGACGCTCTATATGGCGCAGGCCTCGCTCGACTCTGCGGCCTACGTCGGACTCATCAACGACTTCATCGCCCGATTCCCCAACACGCCCGACGGCTATATCTACCGCGCTGAGACGTCCACCGCCGGCAAGCGTTTTGCCGACGCAGCACGCGATATGGAGCAAGCCATCCGTGTGGCCGACAAGAAGGACGAGGCACATTTCAGCTACTCGAAACTCATCTACCAGAAAGAGGTGTATATGGCAAAAGATGCCTACGACGGCTGGTCGTTAGACAAAGCGTTGGAGGAGGCCCGCGAGGCCGAACGCATCAACCCGCTGCCGCTCTACCGTCAGCAGCAGGCCGTCATCCTCTATGCCCAGAAGAAATATGCTGAAGCCAGCGACATCTACACCACCATCACGGGCAGCGAACTGCGGTCGGCAGGACTGTTCTTTGAGGCGGCGCGCTGCAAGGCGGCACTCAACGACACCGTCGGTAAATTGGCGTTGCTCGACAGCTGCGTGGCCATGTTTAACAAGCCCTATCTGAAGGAGGCGGCGCCCTACCTGATGCTACGTGCCCAGGCGCTGCTCGACGCAGGGAAATACCGTCAGGCCACTTCCGACCTGAACGACTACGAGAAACTGATGCAGGCCACCGTCAATGCCAACTTCTACTATCTGCGCTATCAGGCCGAAGTCGGCGGACGACTGTACCAGCAGGCGCTCAACGATATTGACCAGGCCATCACGATGATGCCTGAGTACGATCTCTACTACGCCGAGAAAGCCTCACTGCAGGTACGCGTCGGACTCTATGACGAGGCCATCGCGACAGCTAACGAGTGCATCCGCATTGCCCCTGAATATAGCGACGGCTACCTTTTTCTCGGCATCGCCCAGTGTCAGAAAGGCCAGAAGCAGGAGGGACTGAAAAACCTGCAACGTGCCAAAGAACTTGGCGACGCGCAGGCTGATGATCTGATAGAGAAATTCTCGAAGTAATCCTATTCTTGTTCGCTGGCGGAAGCTGAGGGTTGAACGCTACGCTTCATGTTGAGTTCAGTGATGCGTCCGTCGGGTGAAACGACGGCGGTGACCTTATAGACGGCACTGGTCTCACGGCTCTCGTCGCTGCGCTCCATGTGCTGGGCGACGGTGAAGATGGCCTTGAAGAGTTGGCGGCCTTCGCCGAGCATGAACTTCTCGACATTCCAGTCGCCATTGGGGGTGAAGGTCATCTGGGTGATGTCGGCCTCGTGGAGCTTCTCCATATACTGGATGACGTCGTCCTTCGTGGCGTTCGAGCGGTGCAGGAACGAGGTCATGACGGGGGCAACGGCAGCGGCAATGGCCCCCTCGTCCATCTGGGCAAGGGCATTGAAGTAGGCGGTACAGGTCTGAATGACCATCTGACGGTCGTCGGCCGTCACCTTCTGGTTCTCTAACAGTTCTAACTGTGCGCGTGCCTCGTCGTAGTAGGCGCCGTCGTTATGACGGTTGAGGTAGGCCTGGATGGATTCGATGGTGTTGGCCTGCAGGGCGGCCACCCAGTCGAGGGAGTCGATCTTGATGTCGGCCTCGACGCTATGGATGCTCTGCGGGTGCATCTTTAGGAATCGCTCGAAGGCATAGCGGCTGTTGCTGACCAAGGCGTCGGCCCAGTCGGTGTCGGCACGGCGGAGGGCTTCAAGGTGTGCATGGATGGAGTCGCGATGTGCGCTTGGGGCGTCTGCATACATGTCGAGATAATTCTCCAACACTAAGGGCTCGGTGCTCTTCATAGCGTTTTCGTAAGCACGCAGCTCGTTCTTCTGCTCCTGGTTCTTCATGAAGTAGAGTCCAAGCAGGACGAGGATAAGTGCTATGACGAACGAGACGATGAGCACGGTGATGGCTGTGCGGCCTTTGCGCGGTTGGCGCTTGTCCGTTTTACCAGGCTTGCCCGCATTACCAGGCTTGCCCGCATTACCAGGCTTGCCCACATTACCGGGCTTGCCCGCATTACCGGGGACCACATTACCTGCTATCTCTATCCCGCACGACGGGCATGTTTTGGCTTGGTCACTTACTTGATGACCACACTCAGGACACGTTATTAACATAATATCAATTCACAATTCTCAATTTGCAATGTTCAATCTTCAATGTTCAATGTTCAATGCCTGAACCGGATTTCGCGCAGGCCGTGACGCCCCATGAAGCGCGACTTGTCGACATAGCCGTTGACGCCGACGATGCGCCCCTTGCCCGTGTACTGCCACATCGTGATGTCGCGGCCGTCGGCTAACACCGGCTCTTCGTTGGTGTACATCGCAATCATCAGTGGATAGTCGTCGAGCAACCCGCCCTGCAAGTGCTTGTTGTAGAAGTTGCGGAAGGTATAGACCAGCGGTTTCTGGCGATAGGTAGCCTCCATCAGCCAGAGGAACTTCATCAGCGAGTCGCGGAACTCCTCGACGGGCAGGTTGCCGGTCGTCTCGACATCGAGCATCGGGATGAGATCCTGTTCGCCGGGCAGGCACTGGGTCATGAAGTTGCGCATCTGGCGCTCAAGGTCGGTCTTGGGACGGAAGAAGTGGTAGCTGCCCACCTTCAGCCCGTAGCGATGAGCCAGGTCGATGTTGCGCTCGAAGTAGGAGTCGATGCGGTCGCCACCCTCAGTAGCCTTCAGGTAGACGTAGGCCATCTTGGTATTCTCGCCAACGGTCTCCCAGAACACCTCTCCCTGGTAGTGGCTCAGGTCGATGCCATGAACGTGGTCGCAGGTGTCCTCACACATCAGGTAGGGGTTCACCTCGTCGCCGTCTTCATCGTATACGGGCACCACGGGCCTGGGTGCCGGCTTCACAGAAGTACGGCGCGTGGCTTTCTTTTTCTTAGAGACTGCTTGTACACGAGCCTTGGGACGGCGTTTCTTGGTCTTGGCCGTCAGTTCGCCACCAATGGCAAAACCGACGAATAGCAGGAGTATGATATAGATGTATTTCTTCATGTTCTGAAATTTTGAGGTGCAAAGATAACAAATTATTCACAATTCATAGTTCATAATTCATAATTATTTTCTATCTTTGCACAAAATTTTGACTTATGCGAAAATTCATGATGCTGCTAACGGCTCTGACCCTTTGTCTGACAGCCTGTCACGACGACGACGAGCCGGAAGGATATACCCCTGCTGCACGGGCTTCGCGCACCGTGCTGGTCTATATGTCGGGCGAGAACAACCTGACGGTCACTTCTGGTGTCAGGTTCCTGTACAACGACCTGCAGGAAATCATCGAGGGGTCGAAGGTCTTAGGTGCCGACCAGCGTCTGCTGGTATTCGTCGACAGTCTGAACACCAACTCCCAGCAGTCGAGCACACCTTTTATCATAGAGGTACACGACGGCAAGGCCCGGGAGCTTTACAAGTACGACCACCACTTCTACGCCAGCGACCCCGCCAACTTCCGCGAAGTCATCGACAGGGCCTTTGCCTATGCTCCCGCCGATAGCTACGGCCTTGTGCTGTGGGGACACGCCACGGGATGGCTCGTCGACGAAGACTCGATAGCCAGTGCCAGCTCGCGCCCCCGACGCGCCTACGGCGTAGACTATGGCAGGAATGCCGACCCGGGCAACCCGTATAAGTGGATGAACATCACACAGATGGCACGTGCGCTGGTGGGACTGCCCAAGCTGGCTTTCATCTTCGCCGACTGCTGCAACATGATGTGCGCAGAAGTGGCCTACGAACTGCGCAACTGCACCGAATATCTCATTGGCTCGCCTGCCGAGATTCCTGGTCCTGGTGCTCCATACCACACCGCTTCTCCCTATTTCTTTGCACAAACCAGCGATTTCTACCATGGCATCGTCAAAGCCTATGCTGAGAAGAACCCCAACTACCTGCCCCTCTCTGCCATCCGCACCAGCGAGATGGAATCGTTGGTCAGTGCCACGCGTGAAATCCTGCCTTACGTAGCAACACACCTGAAAAAAGGTGACACAGCAGCCACCCGCCACATCATATATTACTGCTCTCCTGGAGGTAAATCTGACAATTACAACAAGTATATGTACGATATGAACGACATGATTCTCAGCGCACTTGCCGCAGAGCCGGAATTATACACCAGTTGGCACGATGCCTTTAATAAGGCCGTCGTATCGCATGTCGTTTCGCCGTCGTGGGAGACCATGGGATACAACACCGTCAATTTTGCTGACTTCCCCTTCAACGAGAGCAAGAATATTGATGAGACCATGGGCTGCGTCAGCATGTTCTTCCCCCTCGACAAGTACGAGAGTTCCAGATGTTACTACCAGTACAATGCCGACATTCGTCAGTTGCAATGGTACGATGCCGTCGGCTGGTCTGAGGTACTATAGGTACCTCACAATATCTTCAACCAGTCTGTTCAGCATCAAGCATTGCTCGCGAGAGATGGTGCGCCGCTGCATGTGATACTCCCACGGACTCACTTGCAGAAGCCTGCCATCTGAGCATGCATCGAAGGATTCGCCAGAAGGTTTGTACAACGGTGGAAAGCCGTTTTCCCGAACCAGAATGATA
>JAEEGG010025686.1_pt1 | contig 11315 bp, 3 predicted proteins | sample 9134161 | NCBI WGS metagenome assembly JAEEGG01 (sample SAMN16246543, study PRJNA631951) | gut metagenome | biome: gut microbiome; feature: rumen; material: CR-attached | host: Bos | place: Iran: Karaj | collected 2018-10
AGCAGATGCGCGAACTCGAAAGCAAGTGGGAACAGACGAAGTACAACTTCGAAAACCAGCCTGCCGAAACCTGCATCTACGAAGAATCCGATTCCATTGAACAGACGGTGCGCGAATACTTCAGCGACAACACCGACTACGTGTATATCGACAACCGCGACGAATACTTCGCCCTGCGCGAATACCTCAAGGTGCTCTCGCCGGACAAGCTCGACAAGGTGAAGCTCTGGAGCTCTAACGAAAGCCTGTTCGAATACTTCAAGATCGAAAACGACTACGCACGCTCCCTGCAGCGCCAGGTACCGCTCCCGCGTGGCGGAAACCTCGTGATCGAACAGACCGAAGCTCTTGTCTCCATCGACGTGAACACGGGTCCGAAGGTCCACGGCAAGGACCAGGCGAAGATCATTCTCGAAACGAACATCGACGCCTGCTACGAAATCGCAAAACAGCTGCGCCTGCGCGACGTGGGCGGCCTTATCATCATCGACTTCATCGATATGGAAACCGAGGCCGACAACGAAATCGTGTACCAGGAATTCCGCAAGGCAATCCGCCGCGACAAGGCCCCCATCAGCCCCGCCCCCATCAGCCAGTTCGGCCTCATGGAAGTCACCCGTAAGCGCGTCCGCGTGAACCTGATGACCGAAAAGACCGAACGCTGCCCGGTATGCGACGGCGGTGGACGCATCGCGACGCTCGAATCCACGCTCGGCATGATCGACCGCTGGATGGCCCGCGCAAAGGCGAAGGGCAAGCTCCGCGAAGTGACCCTCGTGGTAAGCGCCCAGGTGATCGACGTGCTCTGCAAGGACCACAACCGTATGTTCAACTACTTGGAATACAAGCACGGCATGAGCATCAGCCTCGTGGAAGACGAGCACGCGCACATCAACCAGTTCTGGTTCTACGACAAGATGGGCGAAGACATTACCGACCTTTACAAGTTCGTGTAACGCCGTTCGCGCCCGCGGCTCTGCCGCGGGGTACATCAGCAAGTAACGAAAGAAGACCGCACCCAAGGTGCGGTCTTCTTGTTCAACGAGAGAGAAAAAACTTATCAGGTACCGGTAATAACGGAGCTACAGATCCCAGTTCAGTCCGGTCGGCTTCGCCTTCTTCGGGTTACCGCGGCGAACGCCCCAGAGCTTGTCGCGCGTCTGGTCCATCTTCTTTTCGTCCGCCACGTACAACTTTATCTGCAGTCTTGCGATGTAGACACCTGTTCCCACAAGGCGGCCGTTGTCATTGCGCATGTTCCACGCCAAGAAAATCTTGCCCTTGTTCACCTTACAGCCACCCTGTCCATAGATGGTCGTATCGGAGCAGACGATCTTCCCCGACGTTCCACCGACATAGTGCCCGAGGTGCGTATAGTACTTGGTGCTGTAGCTCAAGACCACATCGTCTTCGTTCATCAAGGTAAGTTCAGCGCTCCTGTACGAGGGCAGGTTTTCGGCGGTGATTGTTCCGTCCTTGATGGCCTTTATCACCGTTTCGCTGATACCCGCTTCTAGGAGTTCATCTTCGGTGATGCGACCGCTGACAATCGCTGCAAACAGGTCGGTCATCGACGCATTCGACGCCGGGATAATCGTCATGGTCGTATCCCTGCTTTCTTCGATGTTCTTCTGCTTCAGGGTTTCAATCGCCTTCAGGTCATCCGAGGTCACAACGGAACTGCTCTTGTAATTGGAAACCGTCACTTCGCCTGCAACGACCGCGGCAATCAGTTCTTCGCTGATGCCGTAGGCTTCGCTCACGACACCGCTCCTGATATCATCGAAAAGCTGCTGCAGGGCTTCCTCTTCGGTCATCTCGGTAACGTTGTACACCGTGTCGTCCTTCACTTCGCCAAGCATCGTCTCGATATAGGCATCCAGGGCAGCGATTTCCTTCTTCGTCTGTTCCTGAATCACCTTGTAGATATCGAAATCGATCAGGTTACCTTGTACGCCATTTTCGTCGCCAATTTCCTGAGCCGTCTTTGTCGGATCCTTGATCAGCTTAGGCTGGGTAATTGTCGGATTTGCCACAATGGGATTTTCCGAATTCAGCAGCACCACGCCCGGGCTTTCGTTCGAAAGTTCCTGTTCACCGGTAATCGGCACCCACGGATTGTTCTTGTGCGGCGCAATTCCCAAGAGGTCCATCGTGCTATTCGCGTCCGGTCCCGGCACAAACCTGATCTGGTCGCCGTCCATCGGAATCACGGCATCCACCGTCGTCGAGGCGCTATACACCAGAATCATCATGTTGCCCGAACCGCTCTGCAGCACCGGCTTTTCCGGAGTACGCTCCTCGCCGTTACGCTTGCAGATAAATTCAAACATGGAGGCGTAGTGTTCGCGAGTTCCGTCCTTGATACCTTCGCTAAAGGTGAGCGTCAGTTCACGGGCACCGTCGCTATTCTTCTTACGTTCCGCAGAAACAATGACCGGGCCAATTCCGTCTTCAACAGGGTCATCGGTAATCTGGAAATGATAATCCTTCCTATTTTCATCGATATAGGTGAACCATGTCATCATGGAGCCGCTATAGACTTCGGTTTCGCCACCCGTAAAGCGTCTGCTGCCAAAGCCACATGCAGAACCCGCCTCGCAAGAATTGTCCGAAACCAGCACGACCACGTTTCCGTTCACCTTGAAATTCTCCGCGCCGTAAGTCGGGAACGATTCGCCAAACTTGAACTGCAGCGAATCCAGGATATGCCTCGAATCCAGTTCCCTGTCGAACTTGATGTAGAGGCTGTCGCCGCGGCCGTCACCATTTCGATCGTAGAGTTTTGCAACGGACACGCGCGGAATCGGCGGCAAATCGAACTGGAGATTTTTCCAGATTGAAGCCGTAGCCGCAGCCCCCTGCGCCGTAAGCACGGCGTTCTTGACTTCACCGTTTGCACGCACGTAGAAAGTCGCATGGCCGTCGTCATCCAGGGTCACCTTCGAAATCTTGTTACCGTTTTCGTCGAGAATGTCAACCAGGGAACTCGAAATCATCAGGTTCACTTTCTTGTTGTAGTTGTTGACCTGCGCCCAGGATTCCAAGAAAGAAATGTGCACCGGATAAACTTCGTACGCCCACTTGCCAATCTGCAAGGTATCTCCCGAAACTTCGGTTCCAAGAATCTTCCAGTTGGAATCGGCATAGGCGATACTCGGAATCGCGTAAGAAGGAATCGTAATTTCTACGGTCGACTTTTGCATCGGGTCATCCTTCAGGGTAATTTCCAAGAAGTAATGTCCCGGAGCAAGGGCATAATTATCGACAATCGATGCCGAGTCAATGGTAAACGTGGAATCGCTCGTAATGCAAATGCCGGAATACCAGCAGCTATCGCTAGGCGTCAATTCCTCCGGTTCCGTAAACGAGCCACCCGACAGCTTGAACGTAGAGCGTCCACCCGTAATGGTCGTATCCTTCGCATTGTCATCCATGTCGCAAGTAAAGGTGCTCTTGCGGTTCACCTGCCAGATATAATAATCCGTCTTAGCACCCCTCCTGTCATCGACAAGGAACATGCTCGCATCCACTTGCAAGTCAATAGAGGTATGCATACGGAAGTTCGATTCGCTTGTATGGCGTTCCGCATAGAAAATATGGAAGTCATACGTTTGGCCCGGAACAAGGGTATCGCCCGTATTCTGTCCAATCGTATCCAGGAGCACGGCCCCGGCTGCCTGCGTATGTTGTCCACCGATATCGACCGCCAAGCGCCTGTCAATAAAGACCCACACGTCGTCGTCACCGTAGAAGTCAAAATACTGGCCAGGAACATATTCAAACTTCGCCTGAATCTTTACGGCAAAGCTGAAATTGTGCCTACCACCATTCCCAGACAACTGATCATAATAGGGGTTTGGGGTTACACCATCTTGTAAATACTCGAAATCGTCAACAATGAACATCCCCTTCTTGGTCTTATCATTGCCATCCGAAACGTCATCCTTGGATATTTCAGCAAGCCAGAAACCATCGTCCTGCATCGTCAGGTAAATATCACGGCAGGTCTTATTGGTCAAGGCCTCTCCGTTCTTGCCCTTACCCAAATCCTCTGGCAAGAACCAACTGTCCAAGTGTTCTGACGCTCTACAATAATCTTCGGGGAAATCCTTGGCGCGTACAGGAACACCGTTATCACCGAGTTTGTACTCGACCATGCCCTTGACAAAACCATGATGTTCGTCATCGTAAGCATTCTTTCCAGTACACCCATTGCTGGCCTCAAAGTCAGCATTGACACCGTTCTTTCCGGCTCCATACCAGTCAAACACCGTCACAGGGAATCTCTTGGGTGCACAGTCGCCGAGAACACCCGGTGCATTTATCGTCAAGTCAGGAGCACCCGACTTGTAACCGCGAATCCAGATGGTATCACCCAGGGCAGCAATACTGTCGAGACTAATTTCCTCTTCGGAATCAATCTTCTTGTTAGACGATCCATTCGCCCCCACATAGGTCGTTCCAATGGTCTGCTTGAACTGCACGTAAAAATTTTCACTCGGAGCCTGGACGGTCGTCTGGTACCAACCGCAATACTTCGGAACGGCCGTCATAATCGTTTCTTCGAGCCCCTGAATCAAGATTGCCGAAGTATTCGTCCAATGCGGCATAAAGCGAATGACCTTTTCACCCGCTTTCAACGCAGGGCCAGGCCCAGCCTCCGAAGACGAACTCCGCCCAAAGCCAGGCCACTTTGTAGAAGAAGAACTCGAAGACGACTTGGCGCTAGAGGAAGATTCCTCGCCGGGACCAGGACCAGGGCCTGGACCAGGAGCATTTTCCACCTCAGAAGATGTCATCTCCCCATTTCTATTAAGCTTGATGCGAACATTTTGCCCTTTTTCAAAAATATCTTCGGCACTGACATCCGATAAATTTTTTTGGCAGGAATTGTCTGTATAGAAATAAACCGTACGGCCTTCAATGGTCGAAAGTTCGATGCCCGCATTCGCTATCGGGAAACAAGTATTTCCGCGTTCATCCTGAGCCCATTTACCATTCGAGGTCCGAACGGCATAATAAAGGTTACCCTTACCACCATATTCAACACTAGCCGTATATTGTGCTGCCATGACCGACGGCACAAACAGCGCGAGCAAAAAAACGGCTCTTTTAAAGAATCCACACCGCATCCACATCTCCACGGGCAAAAGCCCCTATACATTTATAAATGTTCCTTCATAGAAATAAATTTTTTTTCTCAAAAAATCAACACGGCAATGGGAAAATTGCCGTTAATTCTATTTAACAAACGTGTAAATCGTGTGTTACAGGGAGAAATGTTCTCAAAAAATCAAAGAAACCACTAAAAAAGCCCTGGATTTCAACCGCTAAAGGCCGAAATCCTTGGCATTCACCGTTCCGCGGCGGACACCCCACAGGAAATCCTGCGTCCGATCGGTAATCTTCTTGGTATTCACCTTGATGCGAATCTGGAGACGTGCAATGTAGACACCCGTCGCCACAAGATTTCCCGCATCGGAACGCATATTCCAGGCAAGGAAAAGGCGCCCGTCGTTATCGAGGCAGTTTTTCGCCCCATTTTCCTTGAAAATATCGTCGTTACAGGTAATGGTCCTGGAATCCCCGCTCACGTAGTGTCCAAGGCTCGTGTAATAGTGCGTCTCGTAACGAAGTTCGGTTTCGTCGGCAACGGCGCTCACGATCTTCTTGATATCGGCCTCGGTCCCACGGGCATAGTAATCCACATTCTTGCTGTCCAGAAGACCATTTTCGTAGGCATCCACAATCACGGCATCCAGGCCGAACCTGTCTTCCGCCTCGCTAATGGTCATCCTTCCCTCATCCACTTCACGAATGATGTCCTGAATCGTGTAGGTCCTCGGAGTCGTGCCATTTTCTTCGGCGGCCTCAGCCTCGTCCTTGTCCACGTACGTCGGAGTTCCCTGCACGGCCTTCACAATTTCGGCAATTTCGTTTTCCACCAGCTGCGCCATATCCAGGTCACCCAGGAAATGTCCCTGCGTTCCATACATCCGGCCCACCGAATCCGCCGACATATCTGCAGAAACAAGCTTCGGAACGGTAGCGTCTTCGCTTCGGACAATTTCGCGGGCATATTCGAAAGAGGGCGAATCCTTGGTAAGGCTTACCACCTTCGGGCTGGTAATTGTCACCTTCTGTTCACCGGTAATGCGTACCCAGGGATTGGCCTCGTGCGGAGAAACGCCTAGCAGGTCCACGGCCTCGCCCAACTGGGAAGGGGGCCTAAAGCGGATAGAATCACCCACGGCCGGAATGACGTCGGTATCGAGACCCTTCGGGAAAATGAGCTTCCACTGGTTGACTTGTTCTACCGCAATGTCGGTGGACATCTTCACGGCGGAATCCTGCACGTTGTTTTTCCAGCAGTGGAAACGGAAAAGGTCGCTACTCTTCTCGGCATCGTCGATTCCCTCGCTGAACGAAACCGTCAGTTGGGTATTGCCGTCCTTAAGGTACTTGACTTCGGCAGAAAGAACCACGGGGCCGACCTTGTCGGCAAGGGGGCCGTCCACCCAAAACGGCAGCTTCTTTCCTTCGTCATCGGTGTAGGTGTACCAGACCGTGTCTATTTTACCAACATAGGGTTCCGCCACTCCACCCGTGAAAATGGAAGACCCAAAGCCGTCGCCCTTTGCGGTAACGGTCGCTACCAGGTCTCCGTCCTTGTATTCTGCCTTGTACGAACTATTGAACTTTTCGGGTCCAAACGTAAACCGGAGCGAATCTAGAACGCTCTGCCCTCCAAGGGGCTTGTTGAACTCGATCGAAATGAAGTCGGCACGTCCGTCGCCCGTATTGTCGTATATGGAAGCAACCTTGATCTGCGGCACCGGCGGGACCTTGATGTTGATTTTAGTCCACTGGATTTCCTTGTTCTTTGCACCAAAGGAAGATGCGGTCAGTACGCCGTCTACCACTTCGTCAGTCGCCTTCACAAAGAAGATTGCACGGCCATTCATCAAGACCACCTCGTCAATCGGGTTTCCTACGGAATCGCAGACGACAAGATTCGGAGTAGACGTCTTGATCTGCACGGCAACGCCGCTATAGACAGAAGCCCAGTCCTCGACATACATGATATTGACCGGGTAGGAACGGCCCGCCCACATCGTTTCGCCCTTTTGCAGGCTGATGGGCAAGGTGTCGCTTACGACATTGCGGCTGAGAGAATCCCCGAAGGGGCCCCAGAACTGGTCAAAGAAAGAAGTATCCGGATTTTCGGGATCCTCGAAGTTTACGATAAAGTAAGAGGAATCCTTGATGCTTGCAAAGGCCAAATTCGGCAGTTCATACGGTTCAATCGTGAACGGGACATCCTTGTATTCGTCCGGGTTACTCTTGAGGCGTACGCGGATATAGTAGTTGCCGGGCGGAAGCGCCTGCGCCTTGCCGATTGCCTTGGTATCGACCGTCACCATCGTAAAGTCGTTACTGACAGTAATGCCCGAATAGTAGAGCGAATCGAGCGTCTTGAGCGACACGCCACCCTTGCCAAGGCTACGGCCATACAAGACAAAGTTAGACGGTCCGCGTTCTTGCGTCGTATCGGTCGACGTGTTCAAGAAATCGCAGGAAAGCGCCTTCTTGCGCACAATCTGCCACACTTCCTTCTGAATCAGCTTCGGGTCGGTCGAGAGGTCCGTCAGGAACATGCTCGCCTCGGCCTTCAGGTCCATCGAGGTGCGCATCTTGAAATTGGACTGGTTCTTGTGGCGTTCCGCGTAGAAAATCCTGAACGAATAGGTTTCGCCTTCCGTCAGTCCGAGCGTATCCAGCTTGACCTTTCCTTCCTTGGCCTCGTGCTGTCCGCCAATGTCCACCACAAGCTTGTTGTCGATGAACACCCAAACGTCGTCATCGCCCAGGAACTCGAAGTATTGGCCCTTCACATATTCGAACTGGGCCTGGAGCGCCATGGTAAAGCCGTAATTGTGCGTCCCGTACTTTTCGGAATTGATGTTGTCGTACATCGGGTTCGGAACCGTCTTTGCCGAATCCAGATATTCAAAATCATCCAGGAAGAACAGACCCTTTTCGGGGCTTTCGGTATTCTTCTGCCCAAGCCAGAAACCATCGGCAGTCAGGTTCAGTTCCAGGTCGCGGCAAGTGGCATTGGTGTACGAATTGCCGGCGGCATCATGGGCAACCACTTCGGGAATAAACCAGTTGTCAAGGTGATCCGTAAGCTTACAGTCGGAGGGGAAATTCGAAGCTCGTACGGGAACACCGTTGGGGCCAAGTTCCTTTTCGACCATTCCCTTCATAATGGACCGACCATCGCCTTTCTTGCATCCACCGGTACCAAAGTCCTGGCTTGTGGTACCCGCCTGATTGGTCGCATTCTTTTCGTCGCTTTCACTGCCATGCAGCCAGTCGAACATCATCACCGGGAGAACCTTGACCGGGCAGTCTCCCAGTTCGCCGGGGAACTCCGTAGAAAGTTCGGGTTCGCCGTACATCGTCGCGAGGATCCACACGGTATCGGAAATGGCGAGAACGGAATCGAGCTTGATTTCATTTTCTATAGAGACTTCTTCCTGATAGATACCGTCCTTACCGACATAGTTGCCACCAATCGTCTGCTTGAAATAGACATAGGCATCCTTGGGAGTAAGCACGGACTGGTACTCGAACCATCCGCAATAGTTACCGCCGATAGGATTCATGTAGTCGGCCTTGCCGCCCAGCACAATGGAAACGCCCGTATTGGTCCACGGAGCAAGGAAACGGATCGTCTTTTTAGCAGGTTCCACGATAACGGGCTTGGTCTGGAAAATTTCCACCGTCGAGTCCGCATTTATCTGAACCCATGCCTCGTAGACAGGCTGATCCGCAACACCGCTCCTGTAGTCCGGGAAAAGCTCGATAAGGAACGGCTCATGGCCCGGGTTCAAGTACGTTAGGCAGGAATCCTTTCCCTCTTCGCAAAAAGAGCCGAAACGCAGCTGGCGCACAGCATCCTTTCCGTCCGCAAGCCTTTCGTTGGTGAACTTGATGGTGAACGTGCCATCGTCTTCTTTAGAAAGATTCTTGAACTTGAGCTTTTCTTCGTTATCGGCGTAATAAAGGTTATTGCCGTCATAAATAACGTGGGCTATAGCGACATAGTCCTGGGCGATCGTATTAACTACTAAAAGGGTCAGGCATAACACCAAACCCCGGAAAAAGTTGTTGCACTTCATCCGCTCTCTCCATTATAATCCCAAACACATGTCAACCTAGTGCAAAAAATAGCTTTTTTTGCAAATTCTTTCTGCAAATATTACTTTACCCTGTATCATTTTTGTAAGAATCGGCAAAAACGGCAAATGACTCGTATTTTTTTACATTTTTAACGAGACAAAAAGGTCTACGGACCTTCAAAATCCTAATTTTAAATACGGAATTTTAAAATCAACAGGAGTTTTTTATGAATCGAGTGTATCTGGTCGCCTCCGCCAACATGGAAGCAAAAGTCAAGGAAGTCATGGACGCCGTAGCCGGTGCCGGCCTGATCGCCGCCGCCTACAAGCCCTGCGTGAACGGTGCCGAAGCCGTGAAGGAACTCAAGGCCCACAATTCCGCCGTGCTCATGGAAAAGATTGCGGCAGACTTCCTTTCGCAGGACTTTGATTCCGTCGACGCCGTGGTGGTCGAAGGTGCTGCCGGTATGAGCGACGTGATGGCACAGAAGTATAACGACTCCCTCGCAACCGCCCTCGATGCCAAGATTTATTCCGACAGCGAAGATGCAGACCTGTTCTGCCCCAAGCGTCTGCTCGCATGCCCCAAGTGCCTCGCCAAGGACTTGGCAGAAGCCCCCGCCGAAAGGAAGACCAGCCAGGCCATGTTCCGCGCAGGCCTCCTCCTGAAAGCCTCCAAGGCCAAGAAGCGCATCGTGCTCCCCGAAGGTTCCGAACCGCGCACCGTGCAGGCTGCAAAGCTCGTAATCGACCGTAAGATCGCCGTGCCGGTACTCATCGGCAAGAAGGACGAAATCTTCGCCGTCGCCAAGGAACAGGGCGTTACCCTCCCTGCCGATATCGAAATTATCGAACCGAGCGCAGAACTTGCCGAAAAGTACGTGCCGACCCTCGTGGAACTCCGCAAGTCCAAGGGCATGACCGAAGACCAGGCCCGTGCAGCGATTGCCGACAACGTAATGCTCGGAACCATGATGCTCAAGATGGGCGAAGTGGACGGCCTCGTTTCCGGCGCCATCCACTCCACCGCCGACACGCTCCGCCCGGCACTCCAGGTCATCAAGTGCGCACCCGGCGTCAAGTCCGTAAGCTCCGTGTTCTTCATGTGCATGCCGGACAAGACCTACATCTACGGTGACTGCGCCATCAACCTGAACCCGACCGCCGAAGAACTCGCAGGCATCGCCCAGCAGTGCGACGACACCGCAAAGGCCTTTGGCCTCCCGAGCCGCGTCGCCCTCCTCAGCTACAGCACCATGAACAGCGGCAAGGGCCCCGACGCCGACCTCGTCCGCGAAGCTACCGCCCTTGTGAAGGCAGCCCGCCCCGAAATGCTCGTCGATGGCCCGCTGCAGTACGACGCTGCGACCGTACCGAGCGTAGGTTCCCTGAAGGCACCGGGCAGCACCGTGGCCGGCAAGGCGACCGTGTTCGTGTTCCCGAGCCTCTCTGCAGGTAACATCGGCTACAAGGCCGTACAGCGCAGCGCCCACGGCACCATCGCCATCGGCCCGATGCTCCAGGGTCTTGCAAAGCCGGTGAACGACCTCAGCCGCGGCGCCCTTGTGGAAGACATCGTCTACACGATCGCTTTAACGGCTGTTCAAGCTAATTAGACCGAACCGGCTAAACTCAACAGAATCCTTACTCTGAAGCCGGTTCTCTCGCAACCACGCCTCGTTAATACGAGGCGTTTGTTGCTCACGGTAAGACCGAACTGAATCGAACCAGTCAATACAAATTCAGAATTACATACAAAAGAGTCCCGACTTTCGTCGGGACTCTTTTTAGATACCTTGTTCTAAAAATTTTTTGCAACAAGACAGCCGTCTAAACAGAGAAGCCGTCCCGATGGGGACGGCTTCTCTTAGTAATTTTCTTTAATCAGAAGATTACTTCTTAGCCTTGCAGGCCTTCTTGCAAGCGGTCTTCTTAGCAGCCGGAGCCTTGGCACCCTTGCGCGGGTCGCCAGCGTAGACAGCAGCCTTGCCGAGTTCTTCTTCGATGCGGAGGAGGCGGTTGTACTTGCAGACGCGGTCCGTACGAGAGAGAGAACCAGTCTTGATCTGGCCAGCGGCAGTACCGACGGCGAGGTCAGCAATGAAGGTGTCTTCGGTTTCGCCA
>JAEEGG010025688.1_pt1 | contig 11315 bp, 10 predicted proteins | sample 9134161 | NCBI WGS metagenome assembly JAEEGG01 (sample SAMN16246543, study PRJNA631951) | gut metagenome | biome: gut microbiome; feature: rumen; material: CR-attached | host: Bos | place: Iran: Karaj | collected 2018-10
TCCTGTATGAGTTCCGATCATGGGTCCCATACTGTTAACCATAAATTTCTTAAAGCCTAAACGCTCCTCAATTAAATTTTTAAGGTATTCGGCATCCTCGGGACAGTTTCCGTGACCGATCATGATTGTATCGTTCATATCACGGCAATTTCCCATATGCTCTTCCATATAATCAACGATATGATCAAGGCTCTTCTTTCTGCCTCTGATCTTACCGCCTGCATCAAGTGAACCGTTATCGTTAACGGTAATAAAAGGCTTAATTGCAGCAACGGTACCGATAACTGCACTGGTCTTGCTGACTCTTCCGCCTCTCCAAAGGTCCATGAGATTATCAACAGTGATTGCAAGGCTTGCATGAATTGCATTTTCTTTACAGAAAGCTACAACTTCATCAAAGCTCTTACCTGCGGCTCTCATATCAACAGCCTTGGTCACAAGAAGCATCTCACCAAGTGATCCGGTAAGGGAATCAACAACTTCAATCCTCTTTCCGGGATGCTTTTCCATAACCTGATTAGCAGCAAGCTGTACGCTCTGAACGGTTCCTGAAAGACCGGAGGAAAGTCCGATATAAAGGAACTCATCGGCCTGATCGATTCTCTCTTCGAAAAACTGCTTAGCCTGTTCGGGAGTAACCTGAGATGTTGAAGGTTTAGCACCTTCAGCCAGTCTCTTATAGAACTCCTCTTTGGTGAGCTCAACACCCTGATTATAAACCACTCCGTCAATTATAGTTGCAAGATTAATGGTTTCAATACCATGCTCCGCAGCATAATCCTCGGGAATATCAGAGCCGTTATCAGTGAAGATCTTGAACATATTATACCTCCGGAAAAAAATACATTAGTAAGTTTTGACTTACACCGAGAGATATAATACATCAAACAGGTATGGAAAAACAATTAAAATATTATTAAAAAACACTATATCTAGTATTCAATTCTACATAGCCATAAAAGCCTTATTTTCCGGTACTTCCGAAGCCTCCGTTACGTGATGCGGTAACATCATCATCCTCGGTAATTCCGTAAGGAAGGAATATTCCCTGAGCAAAAGCATCTCCTTCCTTGAGTTCCACGGTCTTACCTTCGTTTGAATCATTGGTGATTTTTACGAAAATATGTCCTTCGTTATCGGAAAAATAGTAATCGCTGTCAATGATCCCTACTGTATTATTCAGCTGAAGTCTGAATTTAAAGCCGAGTCCGCTTCTGGGAAAAACGGCAAGCATCCAGTCCTCGAGCATGGTGACTCTTATCCCCGTAGGTATCTTAATTGTCTGTCCCGGCTCTAGATGAATATCTACCGTGGTTCTGATATCATATCCCGCACTTCCGGTTGTAGCTCTTACGGGAAGCTGAATGCGATAATACTTCTCCTTGAGTGTATTCTCATCAAGTACGAAATCTTCCATTCCTGTCTTGAATTGATCAAAACTAACTTTTTCAAATCTTCCTACTCTTGTCATATTGTTCTCCTATAAACTGAGGCCATGTATGGGTTCTTGTCTGAGTTTTTTGCGACATTTGCCGACTCACTTAATGAGCGGAATCTCGCATGATTGCTTCGAGGACTTGTTTGAGCAAAGCGAGTTCCGCAGAAGCAATCAGACCTGCGAGACGAACGCGAATTTAGTGAGTACGGCGCATGAGCAAAAAATCAGACAAGAATTCATGCAGGGCCGTAACTTTATCAGTACATGCAAGGGACGCCTGATTTTGAAGATCCATAAACATAATTTGGATCCAGTACGGAATAATGGTCGGGGCAGTGAATCTTAACTTCTCCTGATGCAAGGGACTCGGGCACATCAATGACTCGCTGGTTGGAGCTGCCCTTCCATAGGAGGGTAACATCCCGGAGATTTTTGTCGTATTTTCCGTCAACCACGACATCAACATACTTCATAAGAGGCATTGATTTGATCTCCTCCCAAGTATAGCCGGTATATAGCCAGACAGTCTTTTGGGGAAACTTTTCCTTGACGGTCTTAAGGAGAGTTTCTATCTCGGATCTGTTTCCGGGATATAAAGGATCTCCTCCGCTTAATGTAAGTCCCGAGATGTAATCTCTTGAAAGAAGCTCAAACAGTTCATTACGCGCATCGTCGTCAAAATAGATACCGCCGTCCGGATCCCAGGTCTGAGGATTCTGGCACTGGCTGCACATATGCGAACAACCGGATACCCAGAGAACTACACGGAGTCCGTCGCCGTTTTTCATATCATCTTTTGTAATATCATGGTATCTCATTACATGGATCTTCTTTCGGATATTTCGATCATCTTGGCATCGTTAAGTCTGGTGTCACCGTGAGTTCTGGAATATGACAGATATCCGTTCATACGGTCTATTTTAGTCAGATTTCTGCTTCCGCAAACGGGACATACATCCATGGACAGCTCTTCATGTCCGCAATCATCACAATATGAAAGAGAAAGATTCACTCCCTCATAAAAGCCCATCTTCATGGCACGTCTTATAAGAGTCTTTATTGCCACAAGATTGTAATCAACGGGATATTTTACATATTGTATCTTCCCACCGTTAAACAGATCCCAGAACCGCTTCTCATAATCCTGCTTTTCAATCGGGGTTATATCTTCGGTAACATGACAATGGAACGAATTGGAAACATATTCTCTGTCTGAAACACCTTCCACAATTCCAAACTTCTTCCTGAATTGTTTAACCTGAAGACCGCAAAGATTCTCGGCAGGAGTTCCGTAGATCGCATACAGTTTATGATCTTCTTTTTTAAACTGTGCGATCTTCTCATTTATATGTCTCATAACTTCAAGAGAAAACTCAGCATCCTCAACAAGGGATTTATGATTATAAAGTTCCTGAAGTTCATTAAGCGCAGTGATACCGAATGATGCGGTTGCGGACTCCAGCAAAGGTTTTATCTTGTCGGAAAGTTCCAGGTGCCCTCCTCTGAATCCGCCCATACAATACGCCAGCGGATTGGTCGAGGCCTTCAGCTCGCCAAGATAAGAATATGTCCTTAAGTGAAGGTTTCTTATAAGTTCAAGGTAATAATCAAGGATCTCATAAAAATCCCTGTTTTCTTTACGGCTTCGGGCAAGGATCATTGGAAGATGCAACGACACAACGCCTATATTGAATCTGCCGATGTAAACGGGTTCATCATTTTCATCCGCAGGTTCTATTCCGCCTCTTTCGTACCAAGGTGAAAGGAAAGCTCGGCAGCCCATGGGAGAAATTATCTTTCCATACTTTTTATAGATCGCAGGAACATATCCCTCGCCCGTAAGAGACAGATAATCGGGATACATTGTCTTGGATGAACATTTAACGGCAAGGTCAAATATATCTTCAAGCTCTCCGCCTTCACCATGAAGCTTCTCATCATATAGAAAAACAATCTTGGGGAAAAGAACCGGTTTCTTCCTGCCCTTTTTACCCTGACCTTCCATGTGAACCTTAAGAAGGGCTCTGGTTGCCATCTTCTGAAAATCGCTCGTTCCGGTACCGGCGGTAACGGTTATGAAAGGATAATCGCCTCGGCTGGATGCTACAGTATTGAATTTATACTCCCATCCCTGAAAGCCCTGTTCGAATTCTCTCTCGACTCCGGCGAGAGCTGCCTCTTTAGCTTTTTCTTCAGAAACTCCAAGATCCATATATTTCTTCTTGGCCTTTTCAAAAGACAGCTTTGCGTAGGGCTCCAGTGTAAATTCAACCGATGGAATGGTAAACCCGCCGTACTGCTGGGATGCGGCGGAAAGGACAATATCTCCCATAACATCAAAAGCCGTATCAAGACTTTTAGGTTCGTTGTACCAAATATTGCCCATCTCGAAACCGCCCTTCAGAACAGATGCGATATCGAAAAGACAGCAGTTCATGGTATCACGCCTTGATGACATGTCATGGATATAGATATATCCGTCTCTGCAAGCCTGTATTTCTTCTGTAGTCAGGAAAAACTTCTGGTAGAGCTCTTTATTCAGCTGGTTGAAAATAAGACTTCTTTTGGTAGAAACAAGAGCCGAATCGGTGTTTGAATTCTCCTTATCACCGATATACATGATCGACTGGGATTTCTTGTAAACATCATCAAGCATTCTGACAAAGTCCTGCTTGTAGTTACGATAATCCCTGTAGCTTTTAGCAACAATGGGTTTAACTTTTTCAAGTACTTCCTCGACAATGTTGTGCATCTTAGGGATAGGGATCTCATTTTCGGGAAGGGAATCAACCTTAGCGATTATGAGTTCACAGATCGTCCTGTTTTCATCATCGGAAAATTCGGTGAGTGCTCTGTATGCGCTCTTTCCAACAGCATTGATAACTTTCTGAACATTAAAAACTTCCTTGGATCCGTCTTTTTTTATGACAAAAACTTCTTTTGAAGGCTTATATATTTTTCCGTAATCGATGCTTTCCGCCACGATGTTCCTCCAAGATCACATATTATCCAACAGTGATTTCAAATACTTTTTATATGCTGTAACCGCACTGTCCGGACCGGCAAGTTTTACATCTTTGCCAAGTCCCGAAAGCCAGCCGTAAAACTGATTGGAAACATAACATTTCGTTCTGATAATGATCCTTCCGGGATCACCTTTTCTCTGAGGTACATCAGATCCGAATCTGTCATAGGCGATACCGATCAGTTCTTCGGGAAAATCAAGAATCACAGTCTCCTGTTTTCCTCCGTACATAGAAAAGGTTTCCTCAACATAGGAGGAAATATCAATCTTCTTGTACTCGCTCTCTCCTTCTCTGGGCATATCGGTTTCAAAAACATGCCTCATTTTATCCACTCGGAAATGCTTCATCTTATCTGCTTCGGAATCGTATGCAAGGAGATAATAATTCTGATCCTGCCAGATAAGCGACCAGGGACTTAAGACTCTTTTCTTCTTACCCTTGGTCACCAGCTTTTTATCAGGCCCCCATACAAGGTACTCAAATTCCACTTTCTTTTCATTCTGAATGGCTCTGGATAGTGCATCAACATTATATAGCACATCCTCATTGGGCGTTTTAGAATCGGTCGAATAGATATTTCTTATCATGGATGATGCCATATAAGAACTGGTCTGTTCTTTAAGCTTACCGGCAAGGATCTTGGTTTTTCCGGCTGAGATAAATTTTGATGAATATACGGCGTCCGCAAGAAGCCTGAGCTCAGCGTCCTCAAATTCCCTTGAAGCAAGTTTGTAACCGCCGCCCGATTCATGAATAATATCAAAACCGGCATCACTCAGGGACTTTATATCGTCATACAAAGTCTTTCTGTCGCATTTAAGCCCCTCGGCGCGTATCAAATCAAGAAGATCGGATGCTTTCATTGCATGATCGTCATCGGTTTTCTTTTTGAGAAGATCCAGGATCAGCAGAATCCTGGTCTTATTGTTATATATATTCATGTTATATATTGCATTAAAAGGTGAAAAAAATAAAAGGATACGAACCTGCCGTATCCTTTTTAAATCCTATCAATTATCGGATCCGGATGTAACAGCTTCTGAAGAAACTTCCTGAACCGATTTTGCGTCCTTCCTGTTCCTCAGTATTCTGCCTACTGTAAATCCGAGTGCTGCCACTGCGACGATGATCACCATGAGAAGCAGGTAAGACAAAAATGAATTTGAAAAAGCAATAAATTTATCCATAGCAAACCTCCGAAGGCTGACTACATATTGTACGGAAAAATCGTGGCAAATGCCTCATAAACACACTATTTAGTATACCTTTTAGATGGCTTTAGAGTCAAGGGAAGCACATAATTTTTCGCTCTTTGCGATAACCTCCTCGGGAAAGCCGTTTTTCCTTAAAAGAGCTATCGCATTGGTACTTACAGAGGGACCATTTTCAAGCTTATATGTAAATAAGACGTCATCTCCCTCTATTTTCTCACTGAAATGAACATTTTCATAAGCATCGGCCGCCAAAGTTGTAAGCTCATGGTCATGTGTTGCCGCAAAAACTAGTACTCCCCGTTCCCTGAGATAGTGAAGAACCGCATCGGCAGCAGCTATTCTTTCGGCCGTATTCGTCCCTTTAAATATCTCATCTATAAAGCATATAACAGGTTTATCCGACTTTCCGGATGCATCCACGATCCTCTTAAGACTTCTGATTTCAGCCATAAAGTAGCTCTCGCCCTTCAAGATCGAATCATTTACAGCAATCGATGAATAAATCGTAAAAAGAGAACCTTCGTATGCTTTGGCGGGACAAGTGGAAATTGTCCGTGCAAGAATGGCATTTACTGCGATCATCCTCATATATGTAGATTTTCCGCTGGCATTTGAACCGGTTATAAGAATACCGCCCTCATTATGTACATCGTTGGGAACCGGTGAATCCAAAAGCGGATTAAAGCCGTCTTTTATCGTAATTGAAGCTTTATCGGTAAAAACCGGTCTGCAGCATGCGCCCTTGCTCTCAAGAAATGCCCGATAAGATGAAATCGCCAGACACATATCGAGAAAACCGGTCTGTTCGTATGCCCTGAGAATGGTATCTTTGGATGAACCGATCTTACCGAGAAGAATCTGTGCCGCAATAAGATCAAAATGGAATAAAAGATTAATATATGTAAAAAGCATTGAAAAGATCCCGCCGGTGGAATTCGACCCGGAATTGATCACAAGTGCGGAAAATGTGGTTTGTAATCTGATCTTTTTAAGTTCATCCGAAAGATCCGAAATAAGTTTTCCCGTCTCGGTATCTCCTCCCGAAGGAAGCACTTTTCCCATGGATGCAAGCCCCATGATCATTGAAAAACCGCTTAAACATTCATCAGCTTTCCTTTTAAAAGAAAAATAGGAAGAAACCTGAAGAAGAATGATAACAAATATAAATAAGACACCGGCTACAGGTTTAAGGAAGGTAAGTATAAAGGCAACAATATATAAAACATCACAAAGTATATGAAAAAACGGATTCAATATTCTATCCGTAGAAAGTATCTTATCCAAATATTCGGGAAGAGATCTGTCTTTAACAAATCCCAGCTCATGAAGAGCTTTCCCCAGCGATAGTCTGAGAGATTCATCTTCATACAGTTCACTTATGATACTGTCAGTGTGAGAAATCTCCTCCTCCGTACACGAAAGATCATGAAGCCTTCTGTAAAGGTATTCCTCTCCTGCGGAACTGAGACAATTATCCATCTGAAGGAAGATATCTTCCATACCTGTATCAGACCATGTAAGTTCGTCGAGATAATCTCCTTCTTCTTTTGAAGTCAGAAATTTTTCAAGATTGATCTTAAGTGAATCCACGCGTGCCTCGTTCAGTCTTCTGCGAGAAGCCTTTCCGAAAGAATCACGAATAAAAGAGGCAATCTTCTCAGATTCCTCTTTGGCCATTCTGATCCCGCTGATGATCAGAAGTATTAAGATTATAAAAATAAAAATTATTCCGTACATATCATAAAAAAGCCCTGCAAGAAGCAAACTCCCTGCAGGGCATATTATTAAAGAACTGCGTACTTAATGATGAACAAAACTGCAAGAACAGCCATAAGGGGCTTGATCTTCTTAGCATTGCCGGTGCAAAGATTGATGACAACGTAAGAGATAACTCCGATGCAGATACCGTCTGAAATGCTGTAAACAAGAGGCATTACAAGAAGTGCAAGGAAAGCGGGAATTGCCTCGGTAGGATCCTTAAGGTCGATACCCGTAATCGAACCCATCATAAGGAATCCGACGAATACAAGCGCGGGAGCGGTTGCAAATCCGGGGATTGATATGAAGAGGGGAGAAAGTACAAGGGATACAAGGAAAAGGATTCCGGTAACAACAGAGGTAAGTCCGGTACGTCCGCCTGCAGATACGCCCGATGAGCTTTCTACAAAAGTGGTGGTGGTGGAAGTTCCGAGAACCGCACCTGCGCTGGTAGCGATAGCATCAGCAAGAAGTGCGGGACGAATTCTGGGAAGCTTTCCGTCCTTATCGAGCATATCAGCCTTGTCAGCACATCCGATGAGTGTTCCGAGAGTATCGAATACATCTACGAAAAGGAATGCAAGCATGATAACTACGAAATCAATTGCATTGAAAGACTCAAATGCAGCCGATGAGAAACATGCACCGAAGGTCTCACCAATGGATTTAAACGAGAAGCTTGCAAAAGAGCTGGGAATGGTTGTATAAAATCCGTTTGCGGGATCCGGAGTGTAGAGTCCCGTAAGTTCGAAAAGAATTCCGAGTATCCAGGTCGCAAAGATACCTATAAGGATGGCACCCTTAACCTTTTTGACATGAAGGATCGCAATAATAAGAACACCGATAATGGTAAGAAGAGCCCATGCACCGGTAGTATGGAATTCAGACTTAAAAGGAACGATCGTAACAAGAGTAGCACCGCCGACAACGACTTTACCGTTCTGAAGTCCGATAAATGCTACGAAAAGTCCGATACCAACAGATACGCCCTTTTTAAGCTGAAGCGGAATAGCGTTGAAAATTGCTTCTCTTACGGGAGTTACGGAAAGAACTACGAAAATAAGGCCTTCGATAAATACCGCAAAAAGAGCAAACTGCCAGGAATAACCCATTGATCCGCAAACGGTGTATGCAAAATATGCATTAAGACCAAGTCCGGGTGCAAGGGCAAAGGGATAATTGGCCATAAAAGCCATGCACATGGTTCCGATGAAAGCGGAAAGTGCGGTAGCGATGAGAATAGCCTGGTCATTCATTCCTGATGCGGAAAGAATACTGGGGTTGACAGCCAGGATATAGGCCATCGCCATGAAGGTTGTAATACCGGCAATGACTTCTGTTTTAACGTCGGTACCATTCTCCTTCAGTTTAAAAGTTTTTTCTAACATATGATCTCCTTCCTCTCTACGAGAGTGAAATATTCCGGCGCATGCCGGTTTATTATCATCGGTTTAACAACCGATAATTTTCAGATCTCACTTGTTATACGCCTTGTCCTCGTCTGACACCTGTAGATTATCTCTTCGGGATCGAAGCCAAGGTCATATTCACCCTTATAAAAGAGTACTCTCCCCGCGACCATAGACATTATAACATCAGATGTGCTTCCTGAATAAACAATATTTTTTACTACATTGTTTAAAGGCTGCATATTGGGTTTGTTCAGATCCAGAAGAATAAGATCGGCAGGATTTCCCTCTTTTACAAGACCCGAATTCTCATATCCCATGCAGGCTGCTGAGCCTTTAACAACCATATCAAGTACCATCGAAGCGTCAAGACATGCCGCATCTTCTTCTCTCAACTTACAAAGTACACTTGTCAGATACATTTCCTTGAACATATTCAGAGAATTATTGCTGGCAGGTCCGTCCGTCCCCAGAGCCAGTCCCACTTTTTTATCGTAAAGCTTTTTAAGAGGAGCTATACCGCTGGCAAGCTTGCAGTTTGAGCCGGAGTTTATGACAGCATATATATTCTTAGATGCCATAAGATCCATCTCTTCATCGGTCAAATGCACCCCGTGGTAGATCGCACCGCCCTTATCAAACAGTCCCAGTGAATCAAGATACATAAGAGGGGTTTTGCCGTATCTGCCGACGCACTCTTCCACCTCAGATCTTGTTTCAGATAAATGACAATAAAAAGGACAATCCAGAGACTTGATAACTCCGGACAGTTCTTCAAGAAGATCCTTTGAACATGTATATTCGGCATGAATGCCGGCTTTAAAGGTGATCAAAGGGTCATATGTATTAAGTACTTTATACGCTTCTTCCAGTTCCTTTATAGAAAAAGTAAAATCGTTAAGGCCCGAAACAATGGCACATCTCATACCCGCCTGAGAAAAAACTTCTGCGGTGACGTATGGCCTCAGATACATATCCATTGCGGAAACAATCCCGCCGGACACATATTCCATGATCGCAAGCGACTGGAAATCGGCTATATCTTCATCCGTAAGTCTGGCTTCATTAGGGAAAATATCTTCTTTAAGCCATAAAGGAGTGGGTTTATCGTCAGCAAGTGATCTTAAGAAAGTCATTGCAGAATGAGTATGAGCGTTGTTAAAGCCCCTCATGAGAAGATTCCCCTGACAATCTATCACCCTGTCAAAAACTATTCCCGTATTTTGATGGGACAGTTCGTTATCGTCATAATAGATCACATTGGAAATAATGCCGCCCGAAATAATCACTTCGCCTTTCCTCAGCGAAGCGTGTCCGTCCAGATCCAGGATTGCGGCATTATAGAGTCGTATATTCATATCTTTCTCACTTTATGGAATCTGCTGAAAAGCTTTCGGGAAGAAGTTCCCCAAGTGTAAAGACTTTTTTATCATCAATGCTTCTTGCTACGATAACCTTCATGTCGGATGATCCGAATTCCGAAAGGAACTGCCTGCATACTCCGCAGGGATAAGCATAATCCTTAAGTTCTTTAGCATCCTTCATGCCACCGACTATGGCAATAGCCTTGAATTCATTACTTCCTTCACTGACAGCTTTGAGAGCCGCGCATCTCTCGGCACAGATAGTGGCACCGTATGAAGAATTCTCTACATTGCAGCCTCGGTAAATCTCACCGTCCGAAGTAAGCAGTGCGGCGCCTACTGCATAGCCGGAATATTTACAATAGCTTTTGGTTCTGGCTTCAAAAGCATTTATTATAAGAGTTTGGATCAGTTCTTCATCCATGATCATCACCTTAAAAAGCAGCTATCGAACCTCTGACAAGATTTTCGAATCTGACAGCAACCGAATTTGCGGCTTTCTGAACCTCTTCATGATTAAGCTCTTCACCTGTAATCCCTGCAGCCATATTGCTGATACAGGATATTCCGCAAACCCTCATACCCATATGTCTTGCAGCTATGGCCTCGATAGCGGTACTCATTCCGACAGCACTTCCTCCAAGCAATCTGAGAGCCTTAACGTCGGAAGGTGATTCATAAGAGGGTCCGCTGAGCTGTACATAAACTCCCTTGAACAGTTCGCTGTTTTGCTCGGAAGCCTTATCGGTGATTATCCTGCAAAGTTCTTCATCATATATCCTGGTCATATCCGGAAATCTGGTCCCGAGCTCATCTATATTAGGGCCTATAAGCGGATTTCTGACCAGGAAAGATATCTGGTCTTCAATAAGCATAAGGCATCCCGGATGGAAGCTTTCATTTATACCGCCTGCAGCATTCGTAAGGAAAAGGATCTTAGCTCCGAGAAGTCCCATAAGTCTGATGGGCATAACGACATCCGAAGGCTCATAGCCCTCATACATATGAACTCTGCCCTTCATACATACAATCTTCTTATCTCCGTCATATCCGAAGATAAACTTTCCGGAATGTCCCTGAACGGATGAAACAGGAAATCCGGGAAG
>JAEEGG010025691.1_pt1 | contig 11313 bp, 9 predicted proteins | sample 9134161 | NCBI WGS metagenome assembly JAEEGG01 (sample SAMN16246543, study PRJNA631951) | gut metagenome | biome: gut microbiome; feature: rumen; material: CR-attached | host: Bos | place: Iran: Karaj | collected 2018-10
TTAGGCAAAACATTTCTTATACGTCAAGTTATTGGGAAAAACGCTGTTTTTTCTTTTTCTGGAATGGAAAATGCTTCTTTGGCGACTCAGTTAGAAAATTTTCAACTTGCCTTGCAGAAAAAAATTGGAGCGTGTTCCAAACCGACTACATGGTTGTCGGCTTTTGACCAATTAGAACGGTATTTGGACAATCTGGGTTCGGGAAAAAAAATAGTCTTTATTGATGAGTTGCCTTGGCTTGATACGGCTAGGGCTCTGTTTGTGGGGGCTTTGGAACATTTTTGGAATGGCTTTGCGTCTGATCGGAATGATATCAAATTGATTGTTTGCGGCTCCGCTACATCTTGGATGATTGACAAACTAATTTGCAATCGTGGTGGACTCCACAATCGTGTTACTCATCAAATAGAGGTTGCTCCTTTTACACTGAACGAAGCGGAACAATATTTCAAAACATATGGCTTTGGCTACCGTCGCAAAGAAATTGCGGAATGCTATATGGCGTTTGGAGGGATTCCTTATTATTATTCCCTGATGAATGCTGATGAAAGTGTTGCCCAGAATATCGACAGGCTGGTGTTTTCGAGAACGGGCGAGTTGCGACTTGAATTTCAAAATTTATACAGGTCTTTGTTTAAACAAAGTGCAGGACATGAAGCCGTTATAGAAACTCTTTCGACCAAGAAAATGGGAATGACAAGAAAGGAAATCTTGGATACGACTGGGCTTAATAACAACAAGGCATTTTCGACTGTTTTGACGGAATTGGAACAGTGCGGTTTTACGCGAGAATACACTCCTATCGGAAATACCAAAAGAGATGTGCTTATTCAACTTATTGATCCTTTTACGTTGTTCCATTTTTACTTCGAATCAGAAAATAAAAATCAGGACGACCATTTCTGGACAAATTCGCTTCGGTCTCCATTGTTCAAGACGTGGAGCGGGCTTGCGTTTGAAATGCTTTGCCTGAATCATGTAGCTCAAATGAAAAATGCGCTTGGAATATCTGGTGTTCAATGCCGTGTTTGCAGTTGGCGTACGCATAAAAATAAAGTTAAAGGTGCTCAAGTTGATTTGCTTATTGATAGGGCTGATCAGACGATAAATCTGTGTGAAATGAAATTTTCCAAGACGGAATACGAAATTACAAAGAGTGATTCCGAAAATTTTGAAAAAAAGATAGAGACTTTTATTTCGGAGACGAATACGAAAAAATCAGTCATGTTCACGATGGTGACTTCGTTTGGCCTAAAGCATAATAAGTATAGCGGTTTTGTTCAGAAAGAACTTACGTTGGATGACTTGTTTTAAATTTTTTCATTGGAGGTTTGTTTTGCGGCGACTTTTGATTGGTTTTATTGCGCTGGGAGTCTTGATTGTGTTGCTGTGTGTGGCGACGCTTTGCTTTGGCGTGGTGAATATTCCGTTTGCGTCGGTCGTACAATCGCTGTTTAGTCCAGGTGACGATGTTTCGTCGAACATTTTGTGGAACTTGAGAATTCCGAAGATGATTGCGGCGATTTTGGCGGGGGCGTCGCTTGCGGTGTCGGGCTTGTCGCTGCAGACGGTGTTCCGGAATCCGCTGGCGGGGCCGTTTGTACTTGGTATTAGCAGTGGCGCAAGTCTCGGTGTGGCGCTTGCGCTTTTGGCGGGTATTGGCTTTGGAAGTGTCGGCGTGTTGGGTTCGGCGGCACTCGGGGCTTTGCTTGTGACGCTTGTCGTGATGTTTGCGGCGACGCGTTTTGCGCAGACAGGCGTGCTTTTGATTGTCGGGCTTTTGACTGGCTACTTTATTGATTCGATTGTGAGCGTTTTGATTGCCGGAAATTCTTCGGAGTCGTTGCGCGTTTATGTGGCGTGGGGCATGGGAAGTTTTGGGCGCGTGACGTTGGGTGATGTTTGGATGTTTGTGGTTGCGGTGATGGTTGGCTTGGTGCTGATTGGTGTTTCGCTGCGTTATTTGAATGCGGCGCTTTTGGGTGATGATTTTGCACACGGGCTTGGGTTGAATGTGAAGCGTTCGAAGATTTGTGTACTGCTCGGTGCGAGCCTTTTGGCGGGAGCGACGACTGCATTTTGCGGGCCTGTCGCGTTTATTGGTATTGCTGTGCCGCATTTAGCTTATCTGCTTTTCAAGACGACGAACCATCGCGTACTTTTGCCTGGGGCTGCGTTGTGCGGTGTTGCGCTTGCGCTTTTGGGCGGGCTTTTCCCAGCCTCGGTTCCGTTGAATGCCGTGCTTTCGTTGGTGGGTGTTCCTGTGATTATGTGGGTGCTTGTGCGCGGCTCCGGTGCGCGTTTTTAGGGGGCGGATATGAGTGAAGAAAATTTGCAGACTGTCTTACTGGAGTGCAAAAATTTGCTTGTAGGGTACAATTCCGCACTTGAAACGATGAAAATCCCGTTTGATTTTTCCCTCGCATCGGGAACGGTTGTGGCCTTGATGGGCGAAAACGGGTGCGGCAAGAGTTCGCTTCTGAAAACTTTTGCAGGCTTGCTTGTGCCGGTGGCGGGTGAGGTTTCGCTGGAAGGGAAATCTCTTACGGAATGGGCTCCCCGTGAACGTGCTCAAGAAATTTCGCTAGTGCGGATGTCGAGTGCGGTGCCACCGCGTATGAGCGTGAGTGAATTTGTGCGTTTGGGCCGTTCTCCGTATTCTGGAATTTTTGATAGCCGCACGGATGAGGACAACCGCATTGTCGAAGAATCGATGGCGCTTTTGGATGTGGCAAATTTTGCAAATCGCCCGATTGCAGAATTGAGCGATGGCGAGCGCAGTCGCGTATTCTTGGCTGAGGCTGTGGCGCAGCAGGTGAAAATCTTGCTGCTCGATGAACCGAATGCGTTCATGGATATTCCGCGTAGCCATGCGCTTTTCAGGTTGCTCAAGAAAATTGCGTTGGAACGTAAAATGGGCATTATTGTTTCGACGCATTCCGTGGAATATGCGGAGCGCTATTGCGACAAGATTATGGTCGTGAATGGTGGAACAGTGAAGGTGGCTGCGGCTACCGATGCTCGAAAAGCGGGTATGCTAGATTGGACAGAAATGTTTGGATAATTTATATTTAAATTGTATTAATCAAGGGAATTTGTTTGTGATGAATAAAATACAGTTGCTTCGTACTTTGCTTGGCTCATGTGTGATGTGCTGCTTTATTGTGTTCTTGGGTGCTTGTTCGGAATCGGCGACATCACCAGAATCATCGGGCCCGTGGGGCGAAAAACATTTTTTGTGGAAAGTATCTGATGAAAATTCTTCAGTTTGGTTGCTGGGAAGTATCCATGTGGCCGATGCTTCATTTTATCCACTTCCAACGGTGATTGATTCTGCTTTTGCTGCATCTAGCGAACTTGCTGTTGAAATAAATACGAGTGATGAATATGTGATGAGTGAAGTTCAGAGGCAGATGCGTTTGCGTGGAATGCTTAGTGAGGGTACATTACGAGATATATTGCCTGCATCATTATGGAATTCACTAGATAGTCTTTGTAGCGTATGGTATTTGCCTGTGTCAACGTTCGAATCGATGCGGCCTTGGTTGGTGGCATCGACTATTAGCTCCTATGCGTTGATGCGGGCTGGATTGAAAACGGAGTATGGAATTGATTATGTGTTGATGGACCGAGCGACAAAGAGTGGCAAACCTATTGTTAGCTTGGAATCGGCTAAAGAACAGATCGACGCTCTTGCTGGGACGACGGATTCAGACTCGGAGGGCATTTGCATGTTAAAGTCCACAATGCGTGAACTTCCAGGAATTAAGTCTGAGCTTGTGAACTTGGTGCGCGCTTGGAAATCGGGTGATGAAGTGTTGTTGAATCAGTTGCTGGATGAAGAACATGTGGAAGATTACACACCCAGCGAGATACAGCTTATGGAAGATTTTGAACAACGTCTTTTGGTCAATCGCAATGCAAAAATGGCTGATTCTGTTGCAACTTTTTTGCGTGACGATCGAAATGTTTTTGTTGTAGTGGGTGTTGCTCATTTGGCTTTTGAGCAGTACAGTGTGATTGAAAATCTTAAGAATCGTGGCTTTATTGTTGAACGTTTTTAACGCTTAAGCCAAGGCGGGCGAGGCGATTGTAGAGCGCTGTACGGTTCATGCGGAGCCGTTCGGCAGCGAGGCCCACGGAACCATTGCAATTGCGGATGGTTTCCTTTAAAAATTCTCGTTCTTCGTCGAGCTGATTGTCGCGGAATTCATCGTAACTGTCGGCGTAGAATACTTTATTTGTTGTATTGCTTGCGCTAGTGTAATGAACGTTCTTGTGCGAGTCTTCATCGATTTGCAAGTCTTCGGCATGCAGAATGCCGGGATCCGTAAAGCAGAGCGCTCTCTGGATGACGTTTTCGAGTTCGCGGATGTTGCCCGGCCAGTTGTGGTCCTGAAGCTTTTTTAATGCTTCGGGGGCGAGTGTGTAAGGTTCGCCTGCAGGGGCGTATTGGCGTATAAAGTAATTCGCAAGGTCTTCGATGTCTTCTTTACGGTCGCGGAGTGGCGAAAGCTGCATCGGGATGACGTTCAGGCGGTAATACAGGTCTTCGCGGAATCGTTTTTCGCGGATTTCTTCGCGGAGGTCGCGGTTTGTGGCAGCGATGATGCGCACGTCAATGTGGCGTGTCTTGTTTGCGCCGATGGGGCGGATTTCGTGATTCTGGATGACGCGCAAAAGCTTGACCTGGGCGTGGAGCGGCATGTCGCCGATTTCGTCTAGGAATATGGCGCCGCCGTTCGCGTCTTCGAAAAGGCCGATGCGTTCGTTTTGCGCACCGGTAAATGCACCGCGGGTGTGGCCGAACAGTTCGCTTTCAAAGAGCGTGTCGGGGATGGCGCTGCAGTTGACGGTGACGAACTTGTCGTAAACGCAGGCGATGGCGCGGGCTATCAGGTCTTTGCCGACTCCGGATTCGCCTTGGATGAGGACTGGACCCGTGTGCAAAATGGCGCGTTCAACATTTTTGCGTAGGCCTTTCATGGCTTCGCTTTTGCCGACAAGGTGCGACATCCTTTCGCGGAAAATGCGCTTGGCGTTGTAGATTTCCTTGAGTCGCGTTATTTTGCTCATCAAGTGAAGGCGGAGCGCTTCGATGGAAAGGATGGTGTCGTAAAGTTTGCTTGAAACTTTGGCGTATCGGTCTGGTGATTCTGCGTAAGCGAGTATCATCGAGTCCGGGCTGTTTTCGCGGAGCATCGAAAGATATTCCGCGTTTTTGTCGGCGAAGGAATCAAGATCCCAGATGACGATGGGCGCGAGCGGGGTACGCAGAGCTTCTGCGATTTCGGGGGCATCGTCGTTTACTGGAGTGTGTACATCGACAGTGTTATCCACAGAAGAAAGAACGTCCAGAATGAATGAGGACGTTGCAGTTTCTTTTGTGAAAAAATCGATGGACGGGAGCACGTTTTATTTTCCCAGTTCCTTGCTGCGGTTGGTGCCGGCGACGACAGCCTTGATGAGCGTGCTGCGGAATGCACCTTCTTCGAGAGCGTCGATGCCTGCGATTGTCGTGCCTGCCGGAGAGCAGACCATGGCGCAGAGGTCGCTCGGGCTCTTGCCGGACTGCTTGACGAGTTCGACGCTGCCTTCGATAGTGCCGAGAGCGAGCTTGAGGGCGACATCGCGGGTGAGACCAGCTTTGACGCCACCGCGGGTAAGGCCTTCGATGAACTCAAAGACGTATGCCGGTGCGCTGCCGGAAAGACCGGTGACTGCGTCGATGAGGGATTCCGCGACGCGGCAGGTCACGCCGATATTGCCAAAGATTTCTTCGGCGAGCTTGAGAGTAGCTTCGGAAACGCCGTCGGTGGCGAGGCCGACAGAGCCCTTGCCAACGGTCAGCGGCAAGTTCGGCATGACGCGGAGCACCTGGTTCTTTTCGCCGAGCACTTCGATGAGGCTCTTGCGAGCGACACCAGCCATGATGCTGATGAACGTCTTTTCGCTCTTGAGTGCGGATGCGGCGGCTTTCCATTCGGCGGCGACGAGCTTGAAAATCTGCGGCTTGACGCAGAGGAATGTGACGTTTGCTTTTTCGATACCTTCGGCAAAGCTCTTGACGCGGACGCAACCGAGTGCGCTCACGGCTTCGGCGGCCTTGTCGCTCGGGTCAAAGAAGAAAATATTCTTGGCGTCTGTGCCTGCATTCAAAAGACCGCGGAGGATTGCTCCGCCCATGTTGCCCGTACCGGCAAAGAAAATCGTAGTGTTCATTTTGGTTCCTTTTTTAAAGCTTTATAGGTTGCTTCGGCGCTCCGCTTCTCGCAATGACGAAAGATGTGAGCGCTTCTTGCAATGACGTTACGATGGTAAACGTAAAAATTTTTTGTTTGTAAAAAAGGAGATGCCCGCTCGGAGGCGGGCATGACAAGCCTATAAAAAGCCGACCCCGGCATCCCGGAATAAATCCGGGACAGGCTCAGGGCCGGGGTGACATGCTTAGACTTTCGGTTTGGAGAGGATGGCTAGGAGCTCTGCGTTTGTCTTGAGTTTACTCATGAGCTTGAGCAGGTTCTCCATGATGCCCGTTTCCGTCTCGTTCTGGCTACCGCGTCTGAAGTTCCAGGCGGCATTCTGTTCGAGGAGCGAAAGCAGGCGTTCTTCCTTACGGGTGCCGGACTTGAACACGTCAATGGCGGGCCAGATGCGCTTTTCGGCGATGCGGCGGTCGAGCACGAGTTCCATGTTGCCTGTTCCCTTGAATTCTTCGAAAATCACTTCGTCCATGCGGCTGCCGGTTTCGATAAGGGCCGTGCCGATGATGGTGAGGGAGCCGTTCTTCTGGACTTCTTCCGTAATGGAGCCGTCTTCGTTCTTGACAGTGCGAATCTTGTCCTGAATCTTACGGGCGGCACCGAAGAATTTTTTCGGGAACTGCATGGCGTTTGCATCCACACCACCAGAAAGAATCTTGCCGGAGTGCGGAATCACGACGTTGTTCGCACGGGCGAAACGCGTGATGGAGTCGAGCAAAATCACGACGTCCTTCTGGCTTTCGACGAGGCGTTTTGCCTTTTCCAAAACCATGTTTGCTACGCGGGTGTGGTGCTCAGGCGGTTCATCGAATGTCGATGCAACGACTTCGGCCTTGATATCAATACCCTTTTCTGCGGCTCTTTCCTTGATTTCCGTGATGATGTCGCGCATTTCGGTGACTTCTTCCGGACGTTCGTCAATGAGAAGCGTGATGAGGATAATTTCGGGGTGGTTCTTCGCAATGGCGCGAGTGACATTCTGCAAGAGAACGGTCTTACCGGTACGCGGAGGAGCGAGGATGATACTGCGCTGGCCTTTACCGATCGGGGAGAACAAGTCCATGATACGGGTGCTGTATTCCGTCTCGTTCCATTCGAGGTGGATCTTTTCTTCCGGGTGGATCGGCGTTAAATATTCGAATGCCACACGGCGGCGCATCTTGTCCGGTTCTTCGAAGTTCACGCGGTCGATGCGGCGCATCGAGAAGTACTTGTCCTGTTCGCGCGGCGTGCGGACGAGGCCTTCAATCGTGTCGCCAATCTTGAGGTTGAATTTACGGATAAGGTTCTGGCTCACATAGACATCGTCCGTGCTGGTCTGGTAGTTCTGATCCGGCATGCGGAGGAATCCGTGACCTTGCGGCGTGACTTCGAGAACGCCTTCCGTATAAATGATGTTGCCTTCGTTTTCGAGGCTCTGCAAAATGTAGTTGAGGGACTGCTTGCGCATTCTGCGGAAGTCCACTTCTTTTTGCACGGCGAGTTCCTGGAGTTCGCTCATGGAGAGCTTGCGGAACTTGAGCCAGTTTTCCTTGGCCTTTAAAATAGCTTCGGAGCCTGGAGCCGGGAGCGTTGCAGAATCATCGACAAATTCTTCTTGCTGGAAGTTGCGGTTACGGTTGTTCTTGTTGAACTTGTTGTTCTTGTTGAACTTGTTGTATTTGCCGTTTTGGTTGTTGAATCGGCGGTCGTCTTGACCTTCGCCGTTCTGAGCTTGGGTGTCGCCCTGTTGTTGGGCGTTCGTGTCGGCTTGACCTTCTCCCTGCACCTGTGCGGCTTCCGTGTTTTGCGGAATTACGGCTTCTCCATTGGTTTCGCTTGCGAATACGGATTCTTCGACCGATTCAACGGGCTTGTAATTTTGTTCGCCGGTATAGATAGTTTCGGGAATGGCATCTATGTTCGAGACGCCATATTGTTCGGCAAGGCGCTTTTCGGCTTCGGCAATTCCATCGACCGGTTCCTTCTTTTCTTGGAAATCCATTTCGATGTCGGGCTGGATGTTCGCTTCGACTTCCTTGTGGGCTTTTGTCTTTGTGCTAGGCTTTCTGCCACGGCGTTTGGGCTGGGGCGCTTCTTCGGCGCTCTCGGGCAGTTTGTCGGGAGTTCCCAGATATTCGGGAACCGGGATGCCCGTGCTTTCAGGATAAACGAGATCGGTCAAAGATTTTTCTTGACTATTTTGTTCTAAATTATGATTCTTAGGTGTTCTGGGCACGATAGCGTCCTATAGATTAGTATTTCAAAAAATGAAATGTTCTATGTAGTGAAATGATAATGCGGGCGGATTGCCCCACAGATTTATTGGATGATTTAAATATTACGTCCCGAAACAGCGGAACGTGGTAAAAGATACATAATATTTTATAAAAAAGTGGAAAAAAATGAAATTTTTTGAAAAAAAGTTAAAATATCACAGGATCCCCTACACAAACGCAATTCAAGAAATAATGGATTCCCTCCCTTCGGTCGAGAATGACTGCTTTGAGAATGACTTGTCTTCAGAAAGACGTCCACTTCCTACTTCCTACTTGCTACAGCTTACTAATCACTAACCTCTAATTTGCTATATTAAGGGCGTGGATTCTTTAAATAGAGTATATATAGCGCTCGGAAGCAATCTTCCAAATCGAAGTGCCCACTTGAAAGCCGGTAGGGATATGCTAAGGCGTATCAGTTCCGGTGGTTGGGTCGAAAGCCCCGTTTATGAGACTCCTCCTGTTGGACCGGAGGGGCAGGGACCCTATTTTAATCAGGTGGTGAGTTTTTGGTATGATGGCGATCCCCAAAAGTTGCTTTACTATTTAAAGGGTTCTGAGCTCATTCTTGGACGAAAAGATCGTGGACACTGGAATTCCCGCGAGGTCGATTTGGATTTGCTGTTCTTTGGGCGTGAATCTTGTTCAGGACGCCCGACGATTCCACATCCGCAGATTTATAGCCGTCAGTTCGTGCTTGTACCGTTGAACGACATTGCTCCGGATTGGGTCTGCCCGAAAACGAACAAGTCTGTACGCGACTTGCTGGCCGAATTGCTCTCTAAGGAAGATAAAATTCCGTTTCGTGTCGTAAATGGGGAGGAACCCTGAAATGCTTGCTGATAAGAACATCCATTTTATGGCTATCGAAGGAACTATTGGAGTCGGAAAGACTTCGCTTGCCAAGGCCATTTGTGACCGTTGGAACGCGATGTTCATCGAAGAAAACTTTGCCGACAATCCGTTCCTCCCGAAGTTCTACGAGAACCGTGCGGCGTATGCGTTCCAGACGCAGCTGTTCTTTTTGCTCGATCGCTTTAAGCAGCTCCAAAATTCAGCATTGCAGAGCGACTTGTTCCACGACTTGTTGGTGAGCGACTATACATTTGACAAAGACCGGATTTTTGCATCGCAGAACCTGACTGAAAATGAACTCGCGATGTACGACCAGGTGTCGAACGCGCTGAACCACGATATCCGCAGGCCGGACTACATTGTCTATTTGCAGGCGAGCGTGCCGACGCTTTTGAAACGCATTAGAGGTCGTGGTCGCGCGATGGAAAAGTCCATTGAAGGTAGTTATCTGAGCGATTTGCAAGAGCGTTACGACCATCATTTTTGGCATTATACGGATGCTCCTGTGCTCATCATCAATACGGACAATATCGATTTTGTCCATAACGAAAACCATTTACAACTGGTGCTGGATGCGATTGCGTCTTGCCCAAGCCAAACGACTTATTTTGTTCCAGAAGGTAAATAATCATGCAGATAATCAAGTCTATCGATTCCCTACGCCAAGCACTTGCTCCTTTGGCTAAAGAAGGGAAAAGAATCGGTCTCGTTCCAACGATGGGGGCTCTCCATGATGGTCATGGCGCTCTTATCAAGGCTTCCGTGAGCGAGTGTGATGTGACTGTTGTAAGTGTGTTTTTGAATCCTATCCAGTTCGGCAAGAACGAGGACTTGGACAAGTATCCGAAACGTTTGGAAGCGGATGCTAAACTTGCGGAATCGATTGGGGCCGATTTTGTATTTGCTCCGTCGGTCGAAGAAATGTACCCCGATGGCGACCCGATGACGCTTGTTCGCGACGAACAGCTCGAAGGCATGTACTGCGGCGCTTACCGTCCGGGGCACTTCCGTGGCGTGTTGACTGTCGTTTCGAAACTGTTCCTGATTTCGGGCGCGAACGACGCGTACTTTGGCGAAAAGGATTATCAGCAGGTTTTCATGATTGAAAGAATGGTGAAGGACTTGAATTTCAATATCAAGATTCACCGCGTGAAGATTGTGCGCGAAGAAAGTGGCCTTGCACGTTCTAGCCGTAACGAATACCTCTCGGAAGAAGAACGCGCCCAGGCGCTTGGCATTTACGAAGGCTTGAAGGCCGCCCGTGCTGCATTTGATGCTGGTGAACGCAGCGTGTTGAAACTCCGCGATATTGTCGTGAAGTCGATTGTCGCCGCCCGTGGCGTGGTGCAGTACGTTGAAGTGGCTAGCCAGAAAACGTTGCAGAAGTGCAATGGGGCGCTTGGCCCAGATGACAAGGCTGTGATTCTCGCCGCCGCATTCTTCGGAAAAACGCGACTCATCGATAACATGGAACTGAATTAAGCGCGCTGATGCGCGTAGTTTCAAGTTCCGAGTTACTAGTTACTAGAAATGTTTATATTGCAATCTCTAGTAACTAATAACTATTAACTAGTAACTGCGGCGAAGCCGCTATTTCTCTGTAGCGGTAAAGATTCCGTCCCATTTTTCGCCTGCGTTTGCGGGCGGTTTTTGTTTATAGGCTAGGCAGCGCTTGATGTAGACCTGGCTTGGGCAAGTCTTGCTGCCCGGATCGCGTTCAGGCAAGTGCGGCTCGAAATCCAGACATTGCGTGAATAGCGCAATAGCCTTGTCCCATTGCATGTCGAGGTAAGCGGCACGCGCTTGTTTCCAGAGTTCGATGAGCTTGTTCAGCTTTTCGGCGTTCTCGCTTTCGGCGTAGGCGAGCAGTTCGAATGTTTCGACGGGTTCGTCCTTGCCGACGACGCGAATGATGTCTAGCGAACGGTAGATGTAAT
>JAEEGG010025692.1_pt1 | contig 11313 bp, 7 predicted proteins | sample 9134161 | NCBI WGS metagenome assembly JAEEGG01 (sample SAMN16246543, study PRJNA631951) | gut metagenome | biome: gut microbiome; feature: rumen; material: CR-attached | host: Bos | place: Iran: Karaj | collected 2018-10
CGTAGAGGGCCAACTGGCGGGCCAGTGTGGAGTTGACATGGTTCGGATTCTTTGGGTTGTTCTTCGACATGTCCATCTCGAAGATGCCGGGTGTGTAGTCCATCGGCCCTCCCTGCAAGCGGGTGAACGGAAGAATTGTTGTATGGAAAGGTTTGCTGCCATTGGTGGCCTCATACTCTGTGCCACGGGCGGCCTCGTTGCCAATCAGGTTGGGCCAGGTGCGGCAGAGTCCTGTGGGGCGAACGGCTTCATGGGCATTTACCATGATATGGTGCTTGGCAGCCTCCTTGATACAGTAGAGATAGTGGTTTACCATCCACTGACCATAATGGAATTCGCCACGGGGGATGATGTCACCCACATAGCCGCTCTTTACAGCCGTATAGCCGTATTTGTTCATCAGATTGTAGGCAGCCTCTAAGTGGCGCTCGTAGTTTCGGGTAGAGGCAGATGTCTCGTGGTGCATCTGCAGGCGAACACCCTTGGAGTGGGCATAGTCGTTCAGGCCCTTCAGGTCGAAGTCAGGATAAGGTGTCTGGAAGTCAAACACATAGTCCTTTGACTTACCGAACCAGTCTTCCCAACCAATGTTCCAACCCTCAACCAGAACCTGATCGAAGCCATGCTTGGCAGCGAAGTCGATATAACGGCGTACATTGTCGTTGTTGGCACCATGCAGTCCGTGGGGCTTGGTCTTCGAGTAGTCGAGGTTGTCGAGTTGCACTGACGGCAGGTCGAAGGTGTAAGACCACTGGCTCTTGCCGTTGATCATCTCCCACCATACACCGACGTACTTCACGGGCTTGATCCACGAGGTATCCTCAATCTTACACGGCTCGTTGAGGTTCAGAATCAGGTTTGATGCCAGGATGTCGCGGGCATCGTCAGAGACCATGATGGTGCGCCAGGGCGAGGTGCATGGAGCCTGTAGATAGCCCTTGTCGCCCTTTGCATCGGGAGTCAGCCAAGACTCGAATACCAGATTCTTGTCATCAAGGTTCAGGTGCATACAGGAATAGTCAATCAGTGCAGCCTCATGGATGTTGATATAGAGTCCGTCAGCGGTTTTCATCTGCAGCGAGGTCTGCACACCCGTGTCAGAGAAGGGGTGCTGTGAGGCATTGGGAGTGATGGCCTCCTTCATGTGACTGCGAATTTCTGAAAGTTTCGTCTCCATATAGTCGTACTCCTGCGTATCATAGTCACCGGGAATCCACCAAGCGATATGGTCGCCAGTCATGGCAAACTGGGTATGCTCTTCCTTGATGACGAAGTAGTTCAGGTTCTGCGACAGGGGGAACTCATAGCGGAAACCGAGGCCATCGTCGTAGAGACGGAAGCGGATCTTCATATCGCGCTGCTGAGCCTCCTGATGCAGCGTTACCAGCAACTCATTGTAATGGTTGCGGATGTCGCGGGTCTCCCCCCATACGGGCTGCCACGTCTCATCGGAGGAACTCGTCTGCTGACCAGCGAGCGTAAAACCGCTTTGGAGGTTGGTCTGGCTGGTGGTGGCTGTGCGTGTAGCCCCCTGAGCGGTATATTCCTCATAGGAGTTAGCCTTCAGTTCCAAACCAAGTTTTGAGGGATTAATCACCGCCTTCCCTTTATAAGAAAGGTCATACATTGGCTCACCTTTCTCTGTGAGCGAGAAGTTCATCTGCATCTGTCCGTTGGGTGAAGCCAGACTGAGTTTGTCGGCTGCACTGACAGTGGATGCCACAAGAGCCAAAGCGCAAAGCAATATGCGGTTGATAGTCTTCATTGTTATTTTGTTTTATAAATGGCTGCCGTGAAGGCATTGAGGGTTATCTTGTTTTTATTGAGGCTGGCTTTGCCTGAGACCATGACGGGCTGAGCTTTGCCGATGGAGAGAGGGACTGAGACTTTCTTGCCGCTAGGGTTCAGGGCAATGATGTATGTCTCGTTGCCAGAAGTACGTTGATAAATCATCGGATAGGGCTGGCAGACATTGCTCAGCAACTGCCAGTCACCATCGTTGTCAAGGGCTTTTGACGAATGGCGAAGAGCGGTCAGTTGACGCACGAAGTTCAGCATGGAGTTCTTGTCATTATCCTGTGCCTCAACGGTCAGCAGACCGTTCTCCGTATCTACTGGCAGATAGAGGTCCTGCGGTGTACAAGTGGAGAAACCAGCCGTTGCGTCATTCTTCCACTGCATGGGGGTGCGGGTGCCAGCACGGTCGTTGCTACCCTCCTTGCTGGGCAGGTCCATCTGATATTTCATGGCAATCTCGTCGCCATAATAGATGAACGGTACACCGGGCATCGTCAGGAAGAACGTCATGGCCACCTTCAACTGGTCGAGGGTATTACGACCTGCAACGTTCGGACGCTGATAGTCGTGATTGGATGACGGGATGGCGATATAGCCATGCGTCTTGGTGGCCTCGTAAGCCTTGGTGAAGTTGCCGACGAACTCTTCCAGACTGCCCTTGCCAGAGCGGTCGAAATAGCAGTAGTCGTAATGCTGATGCTTACCCCAAGGGGTGTCCTTGGCAAAGAACAGCGAGGGATAGCCCTTGATGCCAAAGTGGATCATAAAGTCGATGTTGAAGCCTGCGGGAATGGCTACGGCAGGGTCAGACCACTCGGAAATGAGCACACACTCAGGATAGTTCTTGTCCTTCCATTCGCGCATCTCGTTCCATAGCAGCGACACGGCTTTCTTGTCGGGGTCGTTCTTAACCAGAGAGGGAGCCATATCTACGCGGAAGCCATCGATGCCCTTGTCGAACCAGAACGACATGATATTACGCATCTCCCTGCGGACAGCCTGAGGGCCAGGGGCATCCACGCCCTGCTCCCAAGGATGATTAGGATTTGGATTGGCGAAACCATAGTTGAGTGCTGGTTGGCACTCGAAGAAATTCTTCTCGTAGTATTTAGCACGAGGCGCATTGGCCTCTACGTAGCGTCCACGGGTGCTGGCGGCAGGGTCAGGTTCCTGCTTACGGGCAGCAATCTCCTGTTTCTCTGCATCAGAGATGTTATCAAGCCAAATGAAGTAGTCGCTATAACGCCCATTGGCATCTTTCTCAGCTGAAGCCTTGAACCAAGCGCACTCGCTGCTAGTATGACCTGCTACAAGGTCGAGGCAGACTTTAATGCCACGCTTGTGGGCTTCGTTGACCAATCTCACCAAGTCTGTATTCGTGCCAAAACGGGGATCCACCTTGTAATAGTCTATCACATCGTAGCCACCATCGAACCATCCAGACTCAAAGATAGGATTCAGCCAAAGGGCATTCACGCCAATAGACTTGATGTAGTCAAGTTTCTGTATAATGCCAGGCAGGTCGCCGATGCCATTGCCATCACTGTCCATATACGATGACGGATAAATCTGGTAGAACACGGCATCACTTAGCCACTTCGGCCCTCGCTGAGCCATTGCACTGCCAGAGGACAGGCAGGCAATGGTCAGAGCCAGAGCACTTTGATGAAGCAGTGTCTTAATTTGCATAACCAGGATTCTGCTTGAGGTTGGTGTTCAGATTCAGCACAGCATACGGGATGGGATAGACGTTGGTATAGCCCTTCGTGTCGTTATTGTAGTCACCAGCGGAAGCATTATGCCATACACCGACGTAACGGTCAGCAGTAGGTTGAGTAAAGGTGCAGAAACGAACCTGATCCTGACGGCGGGTTCCCTCCCAGGCCAGTTCAAGCATACGCTCGTCAAGGATGTCGTTCAGTGTCAGAGCGGTACGAGGCTCGGCATTCACACGATCACGGACCTGATTCACAAGTTCGAGAGCTGCACCCGCATTGCCTAAACGATATTCAGCCTCAGCCTTCAGTAGCAGTGCATCGGCATAACGCCAAATCACCAGGTCGTTGTTGATGCACTCATTGATGGTGGTGGAACGGTCGAACTCATATTTCTTGAAGCGGGCACCAGCGCACTTCACCTTATGAGCATCAGCTCCAGCAGGGAAGTCAACTACAGCCTCCATTGGCATATACTCCAGATCCTTATCTGTTGCGCCATCGTTAACAGGCGAGCCGCACTCATCCACATAGTCCATATCGGTATAGAAGTTCAGGGACAGGCGAGGATCTACATCTTCCGTGCCATAACCATAGACCTTCATCTGATGAACAGTAGAGCAAGCGCCATTCCAGCCGGAGTAACCGATAGCACCGGCATGATTGTAATGAAGTGAACGCATACGGTTGTAGTCATATACCTTATATATTTTATCATCATCTGGACGTACCCAGATATTCTCTACTGAATTCTGGTTAGCTACAACGAAGTTATCAGCATAAACAGGCTGGAGAGCGTAGCCGAGAGCAGCGAGCTGATCAACACAATACGTTACAGTCTCCCAAGCATTGCGGGCTGTGCCATCTACCGTGATACTGATGTTCTTACCTGATTGCGACACAGCGGCCCCCTTGGTCTCGCTGGCTGTGCAGGCTCCACTAAGGTCATTGCCTACGAAAGCCTGATAGCTGGTCTCAGAGGTATTGTCTATTGTATAGACTGGAGCATTGATAGCGCACTTGGCCATGCACATATAGGCCACAGCCTTCGTCATCCGACCATAGTATTCACCCTGATTCTGGCACTTGCCATCAGACAGGTGAGGCAGGCATTCTGCCAGTTCCGCAGTTACGAACTTAAATACCTCGGAACGGTTCGACTGTGCCACGTCGGAAGTGCTGACAGTTGAAGAGGTCACCACAGGAATCTGACCGAACAGATCCATCGCATTGTAATAATAAAGGGCACGAATGGCACGAAGTTCGTAGATATAGGTCTCACAGTCAGGATTCTCAGCCTTAAACTGATTCAGTTTATCGATAGAGGAATTGCAGAGTCCGATGATTCCGTAGATATGATTCCAAATATTATTATAGGAATCTACAGATGATTCGAAATTATGCAGGAAGATGTTCTGCCACTTACCGCCATCTACCCAGTCACCTTGACGGCCAGGTAGCATCGTAGCATCAGAAGAAAATTCCTGAAGGGTATGTACACTACTGCCATCGCTGCCGTAGAGGCCATTGCCAATGGCAGAATAGACGTTAGCCACCGTATTTACGTAGATCAGCGTGGAGCTTTTGAAGGCTTCCGACTCACTGAACTTGCTCTGAGGGGTCTCGTCAAGTGAGCAACTTGTCAGCAGTGTTGCTGAAAGAAGTAAAGAGCCAAATATATATTTTTTCATAATCGATATGCTTATTTGATGGGTTATACTTAGAAGTTGACAGACAATGAGAGTGTGAAGGTACGGCAAATCGGGTAGATCTGCTTATCGTCAAGACCGATATTATCGGAGAGGGTAGCAGAGTTAATCATTGGTGTCAGACCACTGTAGCCTGTGAACGTGCAGATGTTGTTACAAGAGAGAGCCAGACGAAGATTCTGAATCCAGTCAACACCAAGAGCCTCTTTTGTGAAGTTATATCCCAATGACGCATACTCAAAATTCATATAGTCACCCTTTTCAAGCCAATAGTCTGAAATCTGAATGTCGTATATGCCATTGCCATTATTCTTTGAAGGAGCATCACTCATCACATTATAGGTTGGGAAATTACTCATATTGCTATAAGTCATACTGGTACCGTTGTAAATCTTGTGGCCAAAGGCGCCATTGAACTGCATCGTCAAATCCCAGTTCTTATACTTAAAACCTAAATTCCAGCCGAGGAACACCTTAGGGAGTGCCTGGCCACAAACCTGACGGTCACCACTGTCTCCAGTATCAATAATTCCATTGCCATCAAGATCTTCAAGGATGTACTGGCCGTTCTCGTCAATGCCTGTGCAATGAGGCAGATAGAATACACCGATTGGCTGTCCCTCAATCAGATAGGAAACACCTGTGTTCTGAGTAAGACCGGCAGCACTACACCAAGCAACGGGGATATGCTCGCTGGTAGTCAAAGGCTGTCCCATATAGGTACCACTCAGGCTCTTCAACTTGTTCTTCTGATAAGAAAAATTGATACCAGAGTTGAAAGTGAAGTCCTTGGTGCGGATGATATCACCACGGACGGCAATCTCAAAACCTGTATTAGTCATCTCACCCATGTTGGCCAGCAAACGATCATAGGTGAAGGGGGGCACAGGCACGGTGTAGGTGTAGAGCATGTCGCTAGTGGTTGAGGTGTACCAGTCGAAAGTGACGTTCAGACGATTCTGCCACATCGAGAGGTCAAAACCTACATCAAAAGTTTTCTTGATTTCCCATTTCAGGTCGGGGTTGCTATTAGATGTCACGGCGAAGGTCGTGGTGTTGGTGCCATTAACAGATGTTACACCGTTTGGTTCCATCAAAGCCAGAGAGTTGTAAGGATTGATTGCATCCTGATTACCAGTTACACCATAACCTGCTCGAATCTTCAACTGGTCGATATTGCGATACTTTTTCATGAATTTTTCATTGCTGATGACCCATGCGGCAGAAGCAGAGGGGAACACGCCCCACTTTTGACCGCTACCTAACTTCGAAGAACCATCAGTACGGAAGTTTACCGTAGCGATATAACGATCGGCAAACATATAGTTCACACGGGCCATGTAACTGCTCAGCGTGTATTCCGTAGCATCAGAAGCATTATCGCCCCAAGCGACGTTGGCACCAGCTTTCAGATTGTTGTATTTGAAATAGTTGGTCTCAAAGCCTTTTGCCTGTGTTGCACTCCAGAAGGTCTTGTAGCGCTGACCCTCTATCAAAGCGAGAGCATCAATATGGTGCAATCCAAAGTCTTTCGAGTAATTCAACATGATATTGCCCATCAGATCCTTACGGTTGGTATTGGCGATATAGGCCCAACCATTACCATTGAGTTCACCCTGACGGATGTCGTTGGGGATATAGAATTTATTGTCACGGTTCCAGTAAGAATAAGAACCGAAGGCAGAGAGTGTCAGACCGTCGATAATGGTCCAAGTACCCTTACCATGAATATTGACAGAGGTGTCCTTATAGGAATTATCGATTTCAAGTAGCCCCAGTGGGTTATAGATTTCGTTTGCAAGCAGATCCTCATCCCATTTGCCATTTGCATTCTTAGTATTAGGATAGGTGGGGTTGTAGGCTGCGGCTGAGTAGAACATACGCTGCATGGAGTATTGGATATTACCATCGCGTTGAGAGCCAAGTACACCAAGTTCGAGTTTCAGATGCTTTTTGAAGGCATACTGGGTGGCATCGAGCTTAGCCGTCCAGTTCTGCATATCAGAGTTTTTCAAGGCACCTTGTTTCTGGATATAGCCGATAGACGCACGCATATTTGAGTTTTCATGACCAGAAGAGAAGGAAATATTGTGATTCTGAGTTAGACCAGTTTTGCGCTCAATCTCTTCCAAGAAGTTGGTACTGCCCCCCATATCGGTAAAAGTCAGGCCGAGGGCATTGGCTGTCTTACGGTAGTCAGCAGCAGAAAGCATTTCGAGATTCTTATATACGGTATTCACACCGAACTGACCTGAATAACTGATGTTGGAGAACCCCATCTTACCCTTAGTCGTTGTCACTACGATAACACCTGAAGCACCGCGTGAACCGTACTGAGCTGTCTCGGAAGCATCTTTCAAGATAGTCATGCTCTCAATATCATTAGGGGCGAGGGCGTTAAACATGGTCATATCAGAGAAAACACCGTCGATGATGACCAACGGGTCATTTCCACCTGATAAAGAAGTAGTACCACGCACGCGGATATTCGTGCCGCCCATCGGGTCACCACCGCTTTGGGTAATAACAACGCCAGCCACCTTGCCCTTTAAGGCATCTGCCGGACTGCTGACAATACCTTTGTTCATGTCTTCTTTCTTCACGCGATCGATGGCACCAGAAACAGTACGTTTACTACCGACAGCATAACCTACAACGATAACTTCGTCGAGTACTTCATTATCGGGCTTAAGTTGGATGTCAATCTTAGTGCGCCCATTGACGGCAACTTTTTCCGTTTTGTAACCAATGTATGAAACCTGCAAAGATGCATTTTGGTCAACCTTTGGAATAGAGTAGTTACCGTCAAAGTCTGTCACGGTACCTGTACTTGTGCCGACAATCATCACACTGGCACCAATAACTGGTTCACCAGTATCATCGGTCACATTACCACTTACCGTAGTCTGTGCGTAGGAGACTGCGGTCATCAAGAATCCTGCAACGAATAGCAGTAGTCTTCTGATTGAATTGATTTTGTTCATAATGAGTTAATTTTTTGAGTTATTGATACAAAATATCGTTTTCGGTTGCAAAGTTAGAGAAGATTTTGGCAGATTGTATGGCATAGTAATGGCTTAGTAAAGTAATAGAAAATATTGAAGATCTTATTTGTTTGTCTACCAGCAACTTATAATAATTCTTAAAAACTACATAGTAAACTTTACTCATTCAATTATTCTTCTTATATTTGCGGAAAAATTACCCGTTATGATTAGATTGCTGCTACTACTGACCCTCTTTCTGACAGCCTTGGCAACTAAGGCTGATAACAATCAGATGCTGACAGAACTCGATCAGACAATTGTTAAGCGCAGTGAGTTCATCAAGGCCAAGGAAGACAGAATTGCCTTGCTGAAGCAACAGGCAAGGGCTGAACGTGACAGCAATATGCTGCTGAGACTCTATACCGACATTTATACCGAGTATCATGTATTCAAATTCGACTCTGCCATGTACTATGCCGAGAAAGGTTATCAGTTGGCTCTCCAGCAACACAACCAAAACTATATCAACCGCTTCATGCTACATCGTTCAGAGTTGCTGTCCATAAGCGGCTTATACAGCGAGGCACTCGACATATTAAACAGCATAGACTCAACAACTGTTGAGAAGGATGCCATGTTTTATTACTACTTTCACTATTTCACCCACTATTCTTATAAGGCTAGTTTCGCCAACGATAGTGTATACGCCCCACAATACCGAGCAATAGCAAAGCAATATTTGGAGAAAGCCATTGCCAAGTTGTCACCTGACGAACCTTTCTATGATTATTATATGGGCGAAAAGTTCGTCTATATCGATATAGACCCAGTAAAGGCACGTGAACATTATGAGCATGTGCTTGAGAAATATAAAGATAATATACGCGAATACGCGATGGCCTGCTATGCACTTGCTGGTAATCATGCGGCACGGGGTGAATATGACAAACAAATGGAGTATCTGATCAGAGCAAGCCAGTGCGACCTGAAATGTTCCAACATGGAGAATTCTGCCCTGATGAGTATCGCCATGATTCTTTTTGAGCAAGGTGATTTGGAACGGTCAGAACGATATATCAACGTATCAATGCAAGATGCCAAGTTCTACAATAACAGGCTGCGCATGATAGAAGTTTCTCGCGTCCTGCCTCAGATTGTTACCAGTTATCAAGCTACCATTAAAGGTCAGAACAAACATCTGACTTACGCCCTGATTTTTATCTCCCTACTTGTTCTTGGCTTGTTGGCCACCGCTTATTTCATTCTTCGGCAAAATCGCAAACTGACAGCCAAAAGACAGGAACTGGCAGAAAATAATCAGCAATTGAATATACTTAATCAACAATTAGCCGAGAGCATCCACTGTCAAGCTGAACTAAATGATCAGTTACACGGGCTGAACCAGAAACTAATAAACACCAACAAACGCCGTGAAGGTCTTGCCACTATCTATATTGATCTCTGTGCCAAGTACATCGACAAGTTAGGAAAATACCAGACGCTTGTCAAACGGAAAATCAAGGCAAACCAAGCGCAGGATTTACTCCAGACCATTTCATCAATCCGAATATCTGAGGAAGATGCAGCAACTTTTCTCACCCATTTCGATAAGGCGTTCATCGAACTATACCCAACTTTCGTTGAAGAGTTTAATGCTTTACTCACAGAGGATGGACGCATCCTGCAGAAATCACCGACGACACTAACTACTGAATTGCGTACTTTCGCTCTCATCCGCCTGGGTGTCAAAAATACCGTCGACATCGCAGGGCTGCTCTTCCTCTCCCCCCAAACTATCTACAACTGTCGTTCCGTCACAAAGAACAAGGCTATCAATAAAGACACTTTCGATGAGGATGTGCTGAAATTGTGTACGGTGATATAATGGATACTATGGCTTCTCCGAATCCCTAATATGTGGCAATCTTCTTGATGTCATCCTCGAAAGAATCTTTGGCGATGGCTCGTGATTTCAATCTAGAGCGATAGGTGTAGATGACTTCATCAGGTGTACCAAATAGATGGCATGGAATTGACTGAACCATTACTGCCCTTATTCATTTCGGCAGTCTTTTTAATCTCCGTTGTTTCTTTTTTAGTTGACATAAGCGTTCCCCCTTTCTACGATGGTTTTCGCAAATATACAATAAATATACTAAAGTTGGTTGGAATCGCCCACTAATTAAAGATACTTTAACACGACTATGCCCCTTTCTGTATTTTTATTCATTTCCTATGCTCTAAACTGATTTCTAAAAACCATAAAAAACATTAATAAAAGTGCGACCATTTCAGTTATTTTTATAACTTTGCATTCAACGAATAACAAAAAACGTATGAAGAAGAAACTTATACTTTATTTGGGGACTGCATGGCTATTCATGTTTTTATTGATGGGATACAGTGCTGCAGGAGCAACTCCAATGAACAGACTTGGAGATTTGCAAAAAGATACCAGTTCGCAGTATGAGGTGCAGATCAAGGAGGAAAAGCCGGCAAGTGCTGAGGGTGAGATGGACGCAGTTAAATCCGTATGGCTCACAAACAAACGTACGGGTAAAGTTTTCAGAGTATGCGTGACCAACCCTATGGCTGAAGCGCAGTGGGGAAAAATGAATGGCGAAAAGTCTGATGCCGTCGATGTTCCACTCTCCCAGATTGCCGCTGCCGACAAGGCCATGATAGTCTCGGGCGATGACGTGAAGATCATTGTGGAAGGATGCCCCGACGGTCGTAACATTTGGACATATATCATCGATCCCTATACAGGCACAGCCAAGCAGTTACCATCCTCAGAAGGCGTTATCAGTTTTGATTCGGACAAAAGGGAGATTATCGCTGCTTCATACGGCTATGACTCAGACGGACGTTACACCGTAAACAAAGCCTATTCTGTTGAAGGCAAGTTCCTTCGGATAGTAGGCGATAAAGAAAGAGAATAAATCCCCGCTCCTTATCGGGACAGGGATTTATCACTGGGGACAGGAACGAATCCTTAAAAATCACTTCGGCTGAAGGTCGGCGTACGCCTTCACCGCATCGAAGCAGGGGCAGTCGCGGTCGTGACTGAGGTCGCGATGGCCTACGATCAGGGCGCGGGGGTAA
>JAEEGG010025697.1_pt1 | contig 11312 bp, 8 predicted proteins | sample 9134161 | NCBI WGS metagenome assembly JAEEGG01 (sample SAMN16246543, study PRJNA631951) | gut metagenome | biome: gut microbiome; feature: rumen; material: CR-attached | host: Bos | place: Iran: Karaj | collected 2018-10
GCACCAGGATGGCCTTGACCGAAAGGCGCGCCTGCTTCGCACGCAGCTTGGCCACCTCGCCGATCTTCTCCATCACCGCCTTCGGATCCGCCGCCTTGTCCTTGAGAAGCGCCTGCATCGCCTCGGCCTGCTGACGCGAGATCTCGCGGATCTGACGCTCAATCTCCTCGCCCTGCTCCATCTGCTGACGGAGTCCCTCCTGAATCTTTGTGCGTTGCGCCTCGTCCGTCACCCCGATCCGCTCAAGCACCGCCTTGCTCGAAAACATCCGCGGCACCCACATCCCCGCGTTCGGCCCCATGCCAGGGTGCGGGCGTTCGCCAGCATGCGGACGGTCGCCGCCAGGGCCACCTCGTCCATTCGGTCCACGATTCGGCTTATCCTGAGCTACGACACACGCCGCCGCCACAGCTGCCACGACAATCACGACTAACTTCTTCATTCCTGTTCTCCTTTTAGGGTTGATGATGGCAGTATAAACGAGCGACGCTTCGTTTTATTGTGTGGCAGCAGAAAAAATCTGTCCTTTACTTCCCGGGATAGGCGATCAGGGACTCAATCTCGTATCCGGCAAGCTTCCCGGAACGGGCGGCAAACCCCTCAAGCTCAATGACGAACAGCATCTTCACGACCTTGGCCCCCAAGCATTCCACGAGACGCGCACAAGCCCCGGCCGTGCCGCCCGTCGCGAGCAGGTCGTCCACAACCACCACGCGCGCCCCCGGCTTGAGCGCATCCTTGTGCATCTCAAGCGTGTCGGTACCGTATTCAAGCTCGTAGGAGGCGGACACCGTCTCGCGCGGCAACTTCCCCGGCTTGCGCACCGGGACAAACGCCTTGTTGAGCTTATAGGCGAGCGGCATGCCGAAGATGAACCCGCGCGACTCCATCGACACAATGGCATCGAACTGAACGCCCTGCAGCCGGTCCGCCAGCTGATCGATCGCGAGACGCAGCCCGTCCGCGCTGTCGAGGATTCCCGTGACATCCCGAAAGAGGATGCCCGGCTTCGGGTAATCCGGAATGGCGATTACGTACGAATCAAGATCTCTCATCATTCAATTTCTCCTGCAGCAGTTACGGTCCTTCTTCTACCAAAACAAGATTTAAATTTTATCACATCCCCAAAACGGCCACACCGGGCGGGACGGATTTCTCCACCGTCATCCGTCCATCGACCATTCGCCAGGAAACGGAGATGCGGCCCTTCGGTGTGTCAAGCCAGCCGGAAGCCGATGTGAGGCCGGCCACGGCGTGCGGCACGATACGAACCTTGTCGCAGCCGATGGCGTCCTCCGTTACGCAAATGCCGAGCACATACCGCAGAAGCCACTGTTCCACGCTGCCGAACATCGGATGGCAGTTGCTGTGGCCATTGCGGCACGAATCCTCGTCCCAACTCTCCCACAACGTCGTCGCGCCGCGGTCCATCATGTAGTAGTAGCCGGGGAAGCCCTTGTGCGTGGCCACGTCCCCCGCAAGTTCCGCCGCACCGTTCGCGGAAAGGATCTCGAAAAGATACTGCGTCGCGAAGAATCCCGTCGTAAGAGATCGGTCATGCGCAACAATGTCCTTCTTCAGCACGTCAAGCGCCGCCGGCACGTCCTTCCGCTCCAAGAGCCCGTTGTACAGCGCAAAGAGCTGTTCACCCTGAAGCCCCTTGTTCACGACGCCGCCCTCCTTCACGTACAACCGCCGGAACCGCTCAGCGATCCGGCCGGCGTGGGACGCAAACCGCCGTGCGTCGTCCGTCTTCCCAAGAAGTCGCGCGAACTTCGCCGTCTTCGCGATGAATTCATGCCAGTGCGCGAGCGCGGTGAGTTTCCGGTCCGCCTTTTCAATCGCGATCCAGTCGCCGAGACATTGTGGAATGTCGTCATCCGGGTAACGGGCGGACACGATCTCGATAAACCGCACAAGCGCGGGATACGCCTCACGTACGATCTCCAGATCGCCGTCGTACCGCACAAGCACATCGAGCATGACGGGGACTCCGATCGTCCAGCCCATCGGCGCCGCACGAGTCCCCTTCCCGGGAGACATCTTGCCGGCGTCCTGGGCGGTCGCGGGATAGACGGAACTCGAGGCGATTCCCACATACGGCGCCGTCTCGGTGAACAGCCCATCATCCGCTGCCTCGTCCAAGAAGTCCCGCACGGTCTTGCGGTAGAACGCCGCCATCGCCCAGTTGCACCGGAAGGACTCCACCGTGGCGGCGATGTCGCCGCCGTAGCCGAACTTCTCGCGTCCCGGACAGTCCGACTGCACACTCTGGAGGTTGGAACGGAACGTGCGGCGGCAGATCGCGTGCAACCGGTTGACCTTCGGATCGGAACACTCGAAATGCGCCGCCTCCTTCACGTCCGCCGACCACGCCAGCGCCTCGAAGTCCTCCGGCTTCGGCGCGTCAGGCAACCCCTCCACCTGAAGATAGCGAAACACATGGAACGTGAAGCGCGGCTCGAACGCCGCCTCGGCCTCTCCGTTCGCGACCCATTCGTCACGCTGTTCGGCGATATCGAAAAGCGGTCCCCTGTCGGGGTTCTTGATCTGTCCGGCGACCGCCGTCATTACGTTCACAGTGCCGTCGTCGTTCAGACGCTCGCCGGAACGGAACTTCACGACGGCATCTTTCGGCACGTTGCGGAGCGTTGCGCGGAACGTGCCCGCGAAATTCACGCCGAAGTCGATGCGCCAGATGCCCTTGGCGACCGTCTTGACCGCCCGAGCCTTCCAACGGTCATAGATGACCGTCTTCGGGAAATCCGCCGCCGCGACGACCTTGCCAGCCGGCCCGGCAACGATCCGCGCAGACTTCCAACTGTCAACGGTCCGTCGCGCATCCTCCTTCACGCCGAGATAGAGGCTGTTCTTGACGATGCGCCCGTTCGCGCACTGCCATTCCCCATCCGTCGTCACGGTCTGCTGGCGTCCATCGGCATACGCGATCTCCAACGTCGCGTTCACGGATGGCACGCCCTGCGGCAGAATCTTCCACATCTCGTAAACATACCACATCTTGAGCGGCATCAAGTTCCACCACCCATTGCCCAGCGCCACGCGCAGTTCGTTTTCGCGCCCGGGGCGCACAAGCGGCGTCACGTCAAACGACTCCTCAAGCACGCGCTTCCGATAGACCGTCAGCGGCGGCAGGGCCGTCAGCGTCACGCGCTCCCCGTTCACGAAGAGGTCGCGCATCCCGGCGGCGGCCACGCGCCACACCGCTTTCGCCACCGGCGAATCGTATGCCGTGAACGACCGCTTTAGCACATCGTTCGGACACTCCCGAAAGAACGCCACCGTGTCGTCGGCGTCCGGACGCACATACCCTCCGGCGATCCACTCGCCCGCCGATGCGGCGGTCGCCACGGCGGAGAGAACGAACAATGCAATTGACTTTTTCATTAACGTCCTTCAGCGGCGGAGATGATGGCCTGATGCGCCTTTCTCAACGCGTCGGCATCATATTTCAGCACCTTGCGGTCGTAGGTCAACAGCCCATTGACCTCGTTCTCCACATCGGTCGTCTGCGTGTAGACGCTTCCGGCCAATCCCTTCGCGGCGAGATCCTTCACCTGATCCATCAATCCGAGATAGGTCTTAAGAAGGCCCTCCCGCGTGGCTGTATCTTCCATGCCCTGATAGCCCCAGATCTTGCGCTCGGACTGCCACACATGGTTGGAGACCGCATGTCCAAGACCGCCAAACTCGCCGAGGAAGCTGGCGCGGCGGTCGTTCACGGCAAACATCGTCGGTCCGCGGTAGAGGTGCATATCGACCGTGTCCGCCGCCTCGCACACGCCGGTGGGCTTGTGCTTCGTCTCGACGCGCTTCTCCCACTTCCAGCCCTCGGGCAGGAGATGTCCGCCCTCCCAGTCCCAGCAGCCGGAAGGTCCGCTGACGATGCGCGTGCGATCATAGCGACGGACGAAATCCAGCATCGCGTGCGTGAGATGCTCGCCCGGCTGTCCCCAGCCCTCGTTGTAGGGGATCCAGGCCACAATGCTCGTGACCTTGCCGAGGTTATCCATCATCGCCTTCATCTCGTAGCGCTGGAAACCGTAGCTCTTCACGATCTCTGGCCCCATCGGCGAACGCGAAGAGGCGGCGCAGCAGGGGAGATCCTGAAAGACGAGAATACCCATCTTGTCGCAGAGGGCATAGTAGCGACGCGGCTCCACCTTGATGTGCTTGCGCATCATGTTGAAGCCGCACTTCTTGAGCGTCTCGATGTCAAAACGCATGGCCTCCTCCGAAGGCGGCGTCAGAAGTCCATCAGGCCACCAGCCCTGGTCGAGCGTGCCGAGGGGGTAGTACATCTGGTTGTTCAGATGGAAGCGGAGAATTCCCTTTGCGTCCTTCTTCACCTCGAACTTGCGCATCCCGAAATAACCGGTAACGCAGTCGGACCCGTAGTCGGCCGTGAAATCGTAGAGGTTCGGCGATTCCGGACTCCAGAGTTGCACAGGCGCGGGCAACTTGACCGTGCATTCGCCATCCAGGCCAAACGTACCGCACGCGAGTTGCTCACCTGCGCGCCGGATGCAGACATGTCCCTCCGTGCCGGACTTGGCCGTCTTCAGCGAAAACTCGGAAAGCTTGAACTTGAACTTGACCGTGCCGTTGTCAATGTCCGGCGTGACGGCATAATCGACGATGTGCGTCTCCGGCACCTCCTCCAGCCACACGCTCTGCCAGATTCCGCTCACCCGCGTGTAGTGGCAACCGTGCGGCTTGCGTTCCTGCTTGCCGCGGGACTGGATGAAGTCGTCGGTCGGATCCCATACGCACACCGTCAGCTCGTTCTCGCCGTCCTTCACGTAGTCCGTGATGTCGAGCGTGAACGGCTCCTGCGCGCCGGCGTGCGGAACGTCCGTCACTTCGTCATGCCCAATATACACCTGGGCGCGGAAGTCCACGCCATCGAAATGCAGAAGCGTGCGGAACCCCTTCTTCGGATGCACCGTGATCGAACGCGTGTACCAGAGGAACTCGTCCGCCTCAAGGAACCGTCCCACGCCCGAGAGAGTCGATTCGAGCGGATACGGCACGCGGATCTTGCCCTCCCACTTCTCGGGACGACCGGGCGTGTTCGTGACCGACGTGATGGCATAGTCCCAATCGCCGTTCAGGCACGTCCAGTTCGGACGGACCATCTGCGGGCGCGGATACACGCGCCAAGCATTGTCGCTCGTCACCTTCTCCCCCCATTCCGTCAGCATCGGCGCAGCCTTGCAACAAGTCGGTTTGTCGGCGGCGGTGATCGCTGCGGCAGCCAGCGCTGAAAGGGAAACAATCCATGCTCTTCTATTCATTGGAACCTCTTTTGTTAGTTGGTAGTTAATAAGTTGGCAGTTGTTAAAGCGTGCCGAAGATGCGGTCGCCGGCGTCACCGAGACCCGGCACGATGTAGTAGTGCGAATTGAGGCGCTCATCCTTGGCGGCCGTGTACACGGACACGTCCGGATGATGCTTCTCGAAGTTCTCGATTCCCTCGGGCGCAGAAATGAGACTCAAGAACACGATCTTCTTGTAGCCGAGCTTCTTGAGCTGGGCGACGGCATCCACCGCGCTTCCGCCCGTGGCGAACATCGGATCGATCACGATAGCTAACTCGTCCCCTTTGGCCGGCGGCACCTTGGCGTAATACGGAACCGGCTCCGCCGTCTCCTCGTTGCGCTGCAGACCGAGCACACCCACCTTCGCGTAGGGCAGCACGCGCAGCATCGCATCAAGCATGCCCATGCCCGCGCGCAGGATGGGCACCAGCACCACGTTCTCCGCAACCTTGCGCCCGACGGTCTTCGCGAGCGGCGTCTGGACGGTCACCTCTTCGGTCTTGATTTCCCGCAGCGCCTCATAGGCGAGGAACGTCGTGATCTCCGAGACCAGCTCCCGGAACAGCTTCGGCTGCGTGGCCACATCGCGCATGTACGTCATGCGATGATCCACGAGCGGATGGTGAAGGACGTTTATCATGATGTTTGACTTTCTTCGGCTTTCGTGTTTTGGACTTATTGATCGTATCGGTTCGCGTTCCTCAATCCTGCGCACGGCATTCAGTCGGCGGCTCGACGAAGACGCCGCCCTTCGCCGCCGGATCCACAATCACCTCGCCGGCATACGGCAGCGGATGCGGATTCCCCTTCGCCGTCCGCACGATCCGGTTGTTCCGGAAAACGATGTTCGTGCCGTTCGCCACGTGCAGGATTGCGCCGCGCGGATCGATGAACGTGTTGCCCTCGATCAGCACCCCGTCGATGAGTCCCGGCCACACCGAACTCAGGCGCGACAGTTCCCGACCCGCCGTGTCGAGGTTCACGCCCACAAAGAGATCGCACACGGGACCGCCGGACCGCGCCGGCCGGTTGAACCGCTGGAGCGCATCGAACGTGCAGTTCCGGATGACCACATTGCCGCTGCCGAACCCCTCCGCCCAATAGCCGTACTTGAACCCCTGCTGCACCAGCACGCCGGACGCGATGCCATGCCGCCAGACGCAATTCTCGAACGTCGCGTTGTGGCTCAGCAGCAGAAACCGTCCCCAGCAGCTCTCGTACACGCAATCCTTCACCAGCACGTTGTCCGTCCCGTAGGCGCGGTCGAACACGAATGCGTCCTCGGCGGCGAACCGCTCCGGAAGTTCGCGGTCGAACTCCAGATGCGAATCATCGATCACCCGCGCGACCCGCGCCGTGAACCCTGCCGGCGACAGATCGGAATTCCGGAATTCAAGCGGCGTACCCGGCGCAGCCTGGAAGTAGCCGTTGCCGCGACCCTGCGTGATCTCGGCGAGGCGCGGCCCCACCTTGCGGATGGCGGAGAAACGGTCATGGAAGTTCGCGTGGTCGTCCTGGTTCAGCGTACACTCGAAGCTGATCAGCTTCAGATGTCCGCAGGAACGGCCGATGTGCATCACGTCGAGCGTCGTCGTCATCGGGCGCAGTTTCGGCCCGCCGCCCGCTTTCGTGACGTCCTCAGGCGGACGCACCTTCACGCGGATATACTGCCAGTATTCCTGCCGCCCCTCCACATGAAACGCATCGCCCCGGCAAGAATAGACGTTCACGTCCTCGAAGGTGAGGTGCCGGTTGGAGAGCATATCGAAGCAGTTCTTGCCCACGTAGTAGTGCCCCAGCCTGTAAAGCCGCCCCTCCTTGAGAGACCTCACAAGCGCACGGTTGCGGTCCGGATTGGTCAGCGAGTAGTCGCGCTTCCGCCAACTGTTCATCGGAAGGTCCTCCACCGGCTTGACGCCCGGCCAGAGCCGCACCCGGTTCGGCGCGAGCCACGCGAACTTCGTGGAGAAGTGCCCTTCCTCGGTGCCATAGTAGCGGCACGCACCCTGATCCGCGAACACCCGGCGGTTCTCGTCCATGTCCGCCATCGTCTGGATCGAGAGCGGGCGAGGATAGACGGGGTAGCGGTCGTAGTCCACGAACTCCACCTCAAAGTACGACGCGTTCGTCGCCACGTTGTCAACATGCAACGCCGTCACGCGCACGAAGGCGGCGAGCGGATCGCGGTCCCAGTCCCAATCGACGGAGAAGTTGCGCAGTTTCACGCGCTCGCAGTCCCGGATGCGAAAGTTTCCGTAGTCGGGCGAGATCTCCACGCGCCAATACTCGACGTCGCGGAACACGCTCGGCCGGTCGAAGATCAGTACCGCGCCCTCGCCCTCCACGGTGAGATCCTTGAGACCTTCCATCATCACGCCGGCCTCGGCGCGACAGTAGTACTTTCCGGGAGCGAGCAGAAGTTTGGAGGCGCCTACCTTCCGGCAATGCTCAAACGCACGCGTGAGAGCGGCGGCATTGTTGTCGTCCGTCGTGGAGAACCCGAAATCCGCCGCCCGCACCACAGGTCCACCCGTCGCGCGCGGCGGCTCCACCTCGAAGTCGGGGCAGCCCGAAACCGCCGCAAGGGCCGCGCACGACGCCACGCTCCCCACCGCCAGGGCAAGGACCGCAGCCAACACCGACTTCTTGTCGTTTGTCCTTATCTTTGATTCTTGCTTGACCATCACGCCACCAAAAATGGCAAAAGTTTCTTACGTGTACGTAATGTATCAAAAACCCTCCGCGTTTTCAACCTGCGTCTCCCCCGTCCAACATCGCCGGAACTGTGGCGGAAAGCGAGCGTCCCCTGTTGCCAAACGAGTCGAGAGGCGCGACGGCTATCTTCTCGGCTCCGCTCGGCAGGGCGTCAACACGAATCATTGCCGTCACGGCCTTGCCAAAGTTTCCATGTGCCCGTGGATAAAGACCGCCAATAGCGCAGATTCGCGTGTCGTACCTCGCCCCTCCGCCGCCGACGGCGGAGATCTCGTACTCCGCAACCTGTCCGCCGACCGTGGCCGCCGGGAACACAAGGCTCAGAGCGGGCTTCGCCGCAGACGGAATGTTGATCTTGGAATTCTTTAACCCGCGCGTCTTCGCCGTTGTGCGCACGACCTTGAGCTTCGAGCCAGCGGGGAACTCGGCGGGACGAGCCGCAGACGCCCGGCTTGCAAAGCTGCGCGGCTTCGCTGGGCGCTCCACGACCCAGTCGTCGCCAATGGAAAGCCCGCTGACGAACTCACGCTTCTCGAACACGATCCGGTCGTCGTAGACGCTCACAAGCTGCCCGACGCGAATGTCATAGCGCGAAAGCTCGGACGGCATCATCTTCGGAGCGTCATACTTGGCCATGTAGTCCGGGCGATCCTCCCGCCTGACGCCCGGCAGATAGTAGTTGCACGGGCCATTTTCGTAGCCTGCGGTGCGGGCAAAGTTCCAAACCGCCCCGGCGGCAAGATACCGCAGGGATCCGGTCGCAACAGACGTGAACGCGCCGCGCCAGATGGACTTTTCGTTGGTCAGCGGCTCATGGGAATGTCCGGAGAACGAGACCGCCTGCGGAAAACGAGAGAGAAGCTTCGTCGCAGTTCCGTCATCGACGCCCCAGGCGCATTTGCCGTACACCGTGTCGCGGGGATGTGAATGCTGCACGTAGAAGAACGGACGCGAGGGATCGCACTTCGCCATCAAGGCGCCGAAGGCGTCTGCGCACCCAGCGCTTCCGGTCTCTGCGATGCCGTTGCACCATATCCCCGGCTGCCAGTGCGAACAGAAGAAGTCGAACCCCTTTACGTTCTTGACGAAATACGGCTTCCATTCCTCGTGAAAGCAGACGTCCCATGCGCGCCGCGGATCAGCCTCAATGGCTTCGCGGCGGAGCGTCGCCTCGTCGGCAAAGACGGCCCTGCCGTTCTTCAGCCCGAAGGAGTCATGGTTGCCGAACACGAAGAGCCGCTCCACCTTGCGCCCGTCAGGCGCACAGTCATCCGGAAACACGCGATACCAGGCATCGGCCACGGCCTTGAGTTCGCCGAGCAGCCCCTTGTCGGCCATGTCGCCTGCGATCATCACGGCGTCCGCACCTCTGTCGCGGAAGTAGGCGAACGTCTTTTCCAGCGTCTCGGTATCGTAGCCAGCGGCAAGGCCCTTCCCGCCCGCTGCCAAACGCACGTGCACATCGCTCACGACGCCGAACCTGAGAAGAGGTCTTTCCCCCTCTGCCGCGAAGAAGCCCGACCTGCACCCTGCAAAAGCGCCAAGTGCCGCGAAGCCTCCGATGAAACCGCGTCTGGAAAGACCATTGTAAGTTCTGTTGTCCATTTTTATGTTCTCCTGTGTTCTACGTTATTGCCCGGCCTCTTCGAATGGATCAAGCCGCTTCCACGACTTGAAGCAGCGGCACATGGTGGAAATGCCTGTCAAAAGTGCAAACGGGAGCGTTTTTCACAAGTGCAGACGCCGCGATCCAGATATCATTTATCGGAATTGGCGTTCCCTGGATCTTGAGCGTCCTATACAGCATCGCATACTTCAGGCTTTCATCCCGCCCGGCTGGAAGAAATTCCACAGATATATCACCAAGCAGATCGTCCAGAAGCCGCGCGCTCTTGACACCTGACTTCGTAGCCATGTCCAATCCAGCACGGAATTCGGCATCAACTGCAGCCGGAACGAGAAGCCTGTCGAAGCGTCCCAACAGCTCTGCGACACCGCTTCCTTTTTCAAGAAACGCAATCAACACATTCGTATCCACAACGACGGCATTCATCTTCACTTCCAATCAGCCTTGTCAACCCTGGAGAATGATGCCTCCTCCACGAACGAGCGAATCTTCGCCGCATCTTTATGCGACAGCCCGCCGGCAAACCGAATGAAGCCAGGAGCAGGGCGTTTGCTTGAGGATGACAAGCCCAGCGCACCTGCAAGCAATGCCTTTGCCGCTTGGTTAATGCTTGTGCCAAGTTCAGCCGCATGCTTGCGCAATGCAAAAGCAAGACTGTCGTCCATAGCGTGTAATGTCAGTGCATTCATGGTTCACTCCTTTGGTTCAAATGGTTCATATTATAAACCAACATCTCGCAAAAGTCAAATGCGGCATCCGCGAAATCCATGTCAAACCGCCGCCCAGGCATCATCCCACAAGCCTCAGCCCCACGGCCTGTCACCTTCGGATTCGCGCTATTTTTCGCTGAACATCCCGTTGATGCAGTCCACGGCGAGATCGCAGAACCGGTAGGCGCCTTCGTGGCCGACCTTGCCGACGTTGATGCCGCCGCTGTAGCCGACGGAATTCTCCGAGGCCAACGTCGGCACGTATCCACCACTGCCGCACTTCTCCACGATGAATGTCTGCACGGCGGCGCTCCGGGCCTTGATGATCTGCCCGTACGCGAGGTACAGCTCGAACGGGCAGGTCACGAACGCAATCTCGCCAAGACGCGTGACATGCATCTCGAACGTGTACTCCTTCACGGAATCCTGCTCGGCCGCACGCTTCAGCACCGCCTTATCGACATCCATCACCGCGTAAGGGTGAAGCTTCGAGTCGTACGGGCCCGGTCCGCCCTTCTTCTCGTTCGCATGGACCTGCGCCAGAAAATCCTGCCAGGCCGAATCGCCGGGCCACTTCTGCTCAAGCGCCGCCAGCTCCTTCTTCGCGGCGGCCACCGTCTCCGGCGACACGCGGCGCATCGGCACCGAGACCTGCCGGCATTCATACTTCAGCACGACATCGCGCTGGACGGGCGCCGCCTTCGCCTCCGTCACGCATTTGACGAGACGGTCGGAAAGCAGCTGCACCATGTCGTCGTGCCAGCCGTCCGGCTCGGTGCGGCCGCGCCGCACGAGGTCGCGCGGACTCTGGCAGCCCGCCGCCCCGATCTGGTAGATCATGCGGAACCCGTCGCCATACACCTTCTTCAGCTTCTCGCGCGTGGCGCCGGCGAAGTCGGACGACACCTGATAGTTCGCTTC
>JAEEGG010025701.1_pt1 | contig 11311 bp, 11 predicted proteins | sample 9134161 | NCBI WGS metagenome assembly JAEEGG01 (sample SAMN16246543, study PRJNA631951) | gut metagenome | biome: gut microbiome; feature: rumen; material: CR-attached | host: Bos | place: Iran: Karaj | collected 2018-10
AGTCCAGGAGTCGATGGTCCATCTTTGGAATGTCCAGTTGATATCGAGGTTGATGTCGAAATGGGTACCCAGACGGAAATTGTTGCTCAAACCGGCACCTAAAGCCAATTCGAAATTGTTGCCTGTCAATTCCGGATTGTCAGGATTTGCCTTTCTGGCTTTATGGTTGTCGATGAGGGTCTTAATGGCAAAGAAATCTTTCGAGGTATAAGCACCACCCATGCTCACATAGAGGACGGGAGTCCAAATCCTGTTTTCATTGTAGTAGCCCTGGAAGAAATCGATGGGGCTGATCATGAAATCGCCCTGCAGTCTGTGGTAACGCATCGAAGTCCTGTAGATTTCGAAGTTGCCAACGGTTTCCACGGGTTGCGGATCGTCACCATAAAGGAATTGAATATGGTCTAATCCTGAGTGTCTGCCATTAATATAGCTGTTGATTCTAGTGTTGCTATAACCCAATCTGACGGCAATTTTGTGGTTGATCCACTTGCCGGCATAGACATTGAAGCCAAAAGTGGGCTTCCCCCATTCCACCGCAGTGTAACTCTTTTCAAAGCCTTCGGGAGTTCTCATACTTCCTTGCCACCAGTTGCAGGTAGCGCTGGCTGAGATGTACCAGTTTTTCCAAGCCTTGGTCGTCAGATAACGAACCGAGTCCACATGTCCGTCGGCCATCACCGATGAGGAAATGGCGAGGAACGCGATCATCGTAATAAATACTTTCTTCATTGTTGCTATTTTGTTCTATATTGTTAATAATTTCAAAAACATTTCACAAAGAGGCTGCAAAAATAGGCATTTTTTTCATACCATGGAATGAAAAATGTAAAAAAAGTGTCATATTTTCTTTTTATGGGCTATTCTTTAGCCGATAATCTTTCTAATGTGTTCAATATAAGTTTCTTAACGTATGGGTGGTAGTCGGAAGCGAATTTCTCTGTCACACGGTTGGCAATGGCCACGCAAACGGTTAGGCAGTTGTGGCCCAGCATCTTGCCGAGACCATAAAGCGCCGACGATTCCATTTCGAAGTTGCATACATGCCAACCTTGGTATTCAAAAGATTCGATTTTGCGGTTGTTCTCGGGATAGGAGAGTTGCATTCTCAATGTGCGGCCTTGTGGGCCATAGAAACCTGGTGCAGTGGCGGTTATGCCTTGATAGTAGCCTTTTGCCAGACGGTCAAAGAGTAACTTTGAGCCTTCCACGACGTATGGTAGGGGAAGGTCTTTTGGATAGTCCATTTGCTTGATGAAGGCGTCGCGCATGGCGATTTCGTTGACTTCTTTGTTTTTCTCGTAGAAGTACAGCAAACCATCCAAGCCGAGTGCGTAGCGTGTGGCCACATAGCTGTTTTCCACCTCGATGTCGGGTTGCAAAGCGCCGCAAGTGCCAAGACGGATGAGGTTCAAGGTATGATGTTCTGCTTTGGGCATCCTGGTTTTCAAGTCGATGTTGACCAGAGCGTCTAGCTCGTTCATTACAATGTCGAGGTTGTCGGTGCCCATGCCAGTCGACAATGCCGTAATACGCTTGCCGTTGAAGTAACCTGTGCAGGTGACCATTTCGCGATTTTGGCGCTTTAGCTCAATCTTGTCAAAGAATGCGGCAATCTCGTCGACACGGGCGGGATCACCGACGAGGATGACATCATCGGCCAGTTGGTCGGGATGAAGGTTGAGGTGGTATATCGCGCCCTCACTATTGAGGACCAGTTGCGATGCGGGAATAGGTTGGTTCATATTCATTGATGTTTTAGAGTCTGCAAAGATAATAAGAAATATTGAATCAGTAAATTTTTCTATTTTTGCGCAAATTTGTAAGGTATGGACAAAATCATCATCAAAAATATCTCCATCGGCGATGAGTTGCTTATCGGCCAGGTGATTAATACCAATGCGGCATGGTTGGGCGAACACCTCTCAGATGCAGGCTTCCAACTGGATTCCGCTTTGACTATCGGTGATTCTGAGGAAGCCATCCTCAATGCTTTCAATGCCTGCATGGATGCCGACTTGGTGCTGGTTACGGGTGGACTCGGTCCCACGGCTGACGATATCACCAAGCCAACGGTCTGCAAGTTTTTCGACACCGAGCTGGAGTTTTGTCAGGCGGCCTACGACAATGTCGTTTCCCTCTTCAAGCGTAGGGGCTTCCAGATGAGTGAGCGCAACAGAGGACAAGCCTATCTGCCAAAGGCGTGTCAGTATATTCCCAATACATACGGCACGGCACCGTGCATGTGGCTAGAGAAAAAGGGTGTGGTCTTCGTCTTCATGCCAGGCGTGCCCTACGAGATGAAAGGCATCTTCAACGATGAATTGTTGCCTCGCATCAAGGAACGTTTCCAATCGGTGCCTTACGAGAAGCGTGTCATCATGACAACGGGCATAGGCGAGTCGTTTTTGGCCGACAAAATCAAGGATTGGGAAGACAATCTGCCTGAATTCCTTTCGTTGGCATACCTGCCCCAGTACGGTATGGTGCGTCTGCGCTTGAGCGGTAGACACGAGAATGCCGAACTGCTTCACAAGACACTGGATTGCAAAGTTGCGAAGTTGACACAATTGATTTCGGAGTACATTTTCGCCATGCAGGACCAGCCCATTGAACGCACGGTGTTTGACCTATTAATTAATAGGGGGAAGACTTTCGCCTCGGCGGAGAGTTGCACAGGTGGCAATATCGCTCATGTCATCACCTTGATACCAGGCAGCTCAGAGGTGTTCAAAGGCACTGCTGTTACCTACGCTACTCCGATGAAAACCAAAGTGTTGGGCGTGCCTGCCGAAACCATAGAACGCTATGGCGTTGTTAGTCAACAAGTCGTGGAAGGCATGGCCAAGGGCGTCCGCGACCTGATGGAAGCTGACTTCGGGGTGGCCACCACGGGAGTAGCTGGCCCGAGTGGTGGAACTGAAGAGAATCCTGTAGGAACAGTGTGGATTGGCGTGGCCTCGGCAAAGGGTGTTGTTTCGCAACGCTTCAATTTCGGCAAGGACCGCGAAAATGTAATTAATCGAGCCACAATTATGGCTTACGAAATGCTTAGACAACAAATCATTACGGACTGATATGAACAGAATACTCACCCTCCTCGCCATCTGCCTCATGATGGCAGCATGCCAAGAAAAAACTCCCGCTTACAAGGCCAAACTTGACATCAAGACCGAACCATACAACCTCGAATTCGACCGCTATGAAGAGACACTCTTCAACCTTGACACGGCCAACTTCCAGCAAGAGCTGATGAAGATACAAGACCGCTATCGCGTCTTCCTCGATGGCGACCTTAACGACTTGGAAGCCGTGAGTTATCTCAAGGATTTCGCCGTTGACCCATTCAGCATCACTTTATACAATAGGGTGAAATCCGCCTTTCCCGATTTGAGACAGGTGGAGCCGATAGTGGAGGAGGTGCTGGCACATTTTCATTATTATTACCCTGACATCCAGTTGCCTACCAAGGCTTTTACCTGTGTGACAGGTGTGACGGCTGATGTGCCTGCCGTCCAAATCTTTGGCGACGACATGGTGGTTTCCTTGGATTGGTACCTTGGTGACGATGAGGTCTACGACCAAATCGGAATGCCGAAATACATGGCCTTGCGTCGTACTCTTCCGACTTTGGCGAAAGACGTGGCCAAGGCACTATATGTAAACTATTTAGAAGAGTGGCGCAAACAAGGGCAGGTGATTGATGAGATGGTGTATTGCGGAAAGATGGACTTCTTCGTTGAGGCCATGTGCCCTACTTTGCCCGACAGCGTGTTGCTCGGCTACTCGACGAAGCAATGGCAGTGGGCGGTAGAGAACGAAGGCGCAGTTTGGGCCGGCATCGTGGGCAGCCGCAGGCTTTACGATTCAAGCCTCGATTCCTACATGATGTTTTTCGGCGACGGACCGTTTACGCAAGCCTACAGCAACGATGCACCATCACGCCTCGGCGAGTTCTTTGGCTTGAACATCATTCGTTCGTATGCCTCTATGCATGATGGTTTCGACCTGAAGCAATTCATGAACCGTACCGACTTGCAGGAAGTTTTTCAAGATTCGGGTTACAAACCTAAAAAGTAGTTTAGAGTTGAGTGTTTAGAGTTTAGAGTTGTAGGGCTGTCACATCGTGGCAGCCTTTTTTGTAATTTTTCATATATCTGATTGTCAAATATATATCCGACAGCAAACGACAACAAACGACTACAGTCGACTACAAACGTTTAATCAACGGCTTTTTCTTGACAGGGTTTGCATCTTTGCAGCATCAATCTTTAAAAATCAAGAGTTATGCTAGTAAAGACATTCGGCTGCGCCCTTTTCGGCATCGAAGCCATCACGGTCACCATTGAGGTGAACATTGACAGAGGTATCAATTTCTATCTGGTCGGCCTCCCCGACAATGCGGTCAAGGAGAGCCAACAACGCATCGAGGCGGCCATCGGCAACCTCGGTTACCATTTCCCACACAAAAAAGTCGTCATCAACATGGCCCCCGCCGACATCCGCAAGGAAGGATCGGCCTACGACCTGCCCATTGCCATCGGCATCATGGCGGCATCGGAACAGATTAATTCGGATTTATTGGAAAAGTTCATCATTATGGGTGAACTCTCGCTTGACGGCACGCTTAAACCCATAAAGGGGACATTGCCTATCGCCATCAAGGCCAAGCAGGACGGATTCAGAGGTCTCATCGTCCCAAAGGAAAACGCGCGCGAGGCCGCCGTAGTGGAAGGCTTGGAAGTGTATGGCATTGATAGCATTCACGAGGTGGTATCCATTCTCAATGGAGAAAACACGTTGAAACCTATTGCTATCGACACCATCGAACAAGGCCCGGCGGCTTTTTATGAATGCGACTTCAGCGACGTGAAAGGCCAAGAGAACATCAAGCGTGCCTTGGAAATCGCGGCTGCCGGCGGCCATAATGTCATTCTCATCGGCCCTCCTGGTAGCGGAAAGACCATGCTGGCCAAGCGCATGCCCACCATCTTGCCACCGCTGACCATGGCCGAGGCCTTGGAGACGACGAAAATCCATTCCGTAGCGGGATTAATCGCGCGTAATGCCTCGTTGGTGCGCACGAGGCCCTTCCGTAGCCCTCACCATACCATCAGCGATGCCGGCTTGGTAGGCGGTGGCACCTATCCTCAGCCTGGTGAGATTTCGCTGGCACATAACGGTGTGCTCTTTCTTGACGAACTCCCGGAATTCAAGCGTACTGTCTTGGAAGTGATGAGACAACCCATGGAGGACAGGATCGTGACGATTTCAAGAGCCAAGATGACCGTCGACTTTCCCGCCAACTTCATGATGGTGGCGGCGATGAATCCTTGTCCCTGCGGCTACTATAACCATCCCGACAAGGAATGCACTTGCAAGCCGGGTATGGTGCAGCAGTACCTGAATCGCATCAGTGGTCCTTTGATGGATCGCATCGACCTGCACGTGGAGGTTGTGCCTGTGGCCTACCGCGATTTGGCCGACAAACACCGTGGCGAGTCAAGTGCGGCAGTGCGTGAGCGTGTCATCAAAGCGAGAAAGATTCAAGAGGAACGTTATGCAGCCTATCCGACCATCCATGCCAATGCGCAGATGACCTCCCAGCTCATCCAGCAGTATTGCGACTTGGACGAAGCATGCCGCGACATGCTCAAAAACGCCATGAATAGGCTTGGACTCTCCGCGCGTGCATACGACCGTATCCTCAAGGTTTCCCGCACCATTGCCGACCTCGAAGGCAGCGAAAACATCCAGCCCGGACATCTGGCGGAAGCAATTAATTATAGAAGTCTGGATAGGGATAACTGGGGGAATTGATTCGCTCATTCCTGTCTCTCCCCAACAGCGCTCCAATCCATTGCCTATTGAGTCGTGAGATATTTCGTCGCCATCCTTGGTCATGCTGAGGATCAATTTGATTGCAAAAATTCGAAAAACTTATTTCGTTATGTCTGCTAAGATTGTTACCTTTGCAAACCTATTCAAACATTTAATCACACATTCAAGCAACAACACAAAAATGGAAGCAAAAGAACAAGTACTAAAAGCCATGCGCGAGGCTGGACAGCCCGTGAATGCTGGCAAAGTGGCCGAAATGACTGGCCTCGACCGTAAAATTGTTGACAAGGCTTTTGATGCCTTGAAGAAAGAAGGCGCCATCGTGTCGCCTGTCCGCTGCAAGTGGGAGCCGGCGAAATAAGTCCTGCTTTTACTATTCGGTGAGCAACTGCGTGGTGTGGTTTTTCGTGTCCACCTTGCCGATGGCATCGATGATGATACCATTTTCGTCGATGACGTAGGTGGTGCGTAACGTGCCTTCGGTCACTTTGCCGTACATCTTCTTCTCGCCCCAAGCCTCGTATGCTTTCAAAATGGTGAGGTCGGTGTCGGCGATGAGGTGGAACGGCAGCTCGTATTTTGCGATGAAGCGCTGGTGTGAGGCGGCACTGTCGCGGCTGACGCCCAACACATTGTAGCCGAGCGAAAGGAAACGCTCATAGTTGTCGCGCAGGTCGCAGGCTTCAGCGGTGCAGCTAGGCGTACTGTCCTTGGGATAGAAATAAAGCACCAACTTCTTTCCAGCGAAGTCGGTGAGTTTCACGGTATTTCCGTTTTCGTCCTTTCCCTCGAAGTAAGGGGCTTTTGTTCCTATTTGTAGCATGATGGTTTGATTTATCGTTGGGCAAAGATAAGGATTTGAAAGAAAAAAAAAACATGAAAACCTTGCGAGTTTGAGAAAACCATATTACGATTTGCATCGTAATTGGTTGATGGTCGCAACATGGTAGCGAGGCTCCTGGTTAGCAGATTGAGGGTTCGACTCCCTTCGCCGATTCAAAAACGGGGCTTAGGTCCCGTTTTTATTGCTACTTAGCTAAGTACTCGATTAACATTGTCCAGATAATACTCAACGCTGATTCCCTCGTTTTTACAAGCTTCTTCTAACGAAATATCACTTTTGACGCATTGTGCATACACCGCCATTACCTGTAAATCTTCAAGTGGTATCTCGTCACCAAGAAACTCAGCATGCATCCGTGTGGTGAATTCTTCTTTCATCTCAACTCCTCTTCTATCTCTCCATCCAAAAGCACTTCCTGCTCGTTTTCGTCCAAATTACTATTCATTGTGGGAACTTGGTCGTTGATACGACAGACCTTATTGATGGCGCTTAGAATAGCTTTTCCTCGAGCTTCGATAAAGGCATGGAAATCATCGTTAAGTGCTGCCTGGTATGCTGAATTTTCGATAAAGTGAGTTTTCAAGTGATTCATCAAATTTAGATTGGTTTCTGAGTATCCCTGTAGATATTTCGATGGGTATTTGTTAGAAATCTCAAGGTTAAGGTGTTTTGAAATGAAGGCGAAATTCAGCAACGAGTTAATCTCTTCGGACTTCACGCCAAGCTTATTTGCTAGCGAGTTGGGGAAGAAATGATGGTTTTCCTTGGAGTTTTGGCGTGATGCATTGGTTTTGTCAAGCGTGACAAGGTCTCCATTATTGAAATCAACAGGTTTCTGTAGTGCCATCAAGCACAAAACGCCATTCTTGATTACCGAACGGTGTACCATACGAATCTTCTTCAAGTCGTCAAGCAACAGCTTCACGGTAAATACGCGGGTAACGGTTGGATCATTCACAAACTGTTCAATCCAACGAGCATCGTTGTTCATTTTGGTCAACGTCGAACTGGAATACCTGTTCGAAAAGGTCAATGACCAGAACCAGTCGGTAAGCGATTGTTTGTGTTCAGGAAGAACCGAGGATTCATTTGAAATGAAGAAATAGTATTGGAGTACGGGTATGATATTCTGATAAGGGATAATCTCCACGCCTTGAACGCCCCACTGATTCTTCATAAAATCGATAGCCAAACGGATACACTCTGTGGTGCGCTTCCATGCATTTTGGCAATCTTCGTTTTTTAGCGACAGTTGGTGTGTCTTTACGCAGTCTTTCGAAATATTTAGCGACAAGGACTGAGTAAAGATCTCATTATCAATTTTACCCCAAAGCTTAATAGCCGGCTCATCATTGAATTCTGAAATGCGGTCGCGTAGATCGAAGTCTTTTGACCACACCGAAGCATGGACCAAGTCAAACAGTGAAAGACGCTTGCCGCCCTGGTTGATACGTTCAAAAATGGTTACCACTTCTTCAAGCGTCATGTCCTTCGATTTGATGATGCTGACCGGATAATTGTTCAAAGTCTCGTTGCAACTTATCAGTGCTTCCGCCAATTCCGTGTTACCAGTGCTAGAATAATGCATCAAAAGGCGATGGAACTCGGATGGCTGGAAGATTTTCCACGCTGGTATATTGTTTGGTTCTGTTTTGAGCGTGGGTATCTTGAAAACTCGCTTGTCAAGATTGAAACAGATGCAGCTGTAGTCGATATTCCCCAGCGTTTTCCCTTTCAGAGCCACATACAATGAGGTGATGCGTTGCTGGCCGTCAAGAATAAACGTAAACTTATTGGCGGCTGGTTTTTTAGGGAAGCCGAACTCCGTGATATCACGACAAAAGCCTTCCATCTCTGCATCGGCCTCCCAAAGGAAAAAGGAACCGATTGGAAATTCATGGTAAATGCTATTGAGCAATTTTACAATCTTTGCCCTCTCCCACACGTACGATCGTTGAAAACGAGGGATACGCATGTTGCCTTGTTCCAGTTCGTGAAACACAAGATTGAGGTTCCAGTTGTTTATAATTTCTATACGATTCATGTTGTTATCTTGATAATTCAGATTTCAAAAGTACAAATTATTTCGTGTCTGTTTCTAACATAATCAAAAAAACAGGTATCTATTATTTGATTAACATACGCAAAAAACTCACCAACCCCTTGCGCACAAAAGATAATTGTTCTACTTTTGCAGTTAAGAAATATCAATGCACCATGCAAACCACAGCGACAAATCTACAGCAAGCCAACACAGGCAGCTCCTATCGCTCCAAGAAAAAGGCCTATCCAAAGACCTTGAAGGGGTGCTTCTCGTTTGAAGAGTTCCAAGATCTTTTGAATGAGAAAATCAAGGAACATTATGAAAAGGTATGAGTTGCAGATTCGTAATGCGGTTAAGTCACTGAATGGAACATAGCCAAAAAATTTGGCAAGAGCAAAAGAGAAAAGATGATCACCACCCACAATAAGAAATGGTGTATCTTTTTTCATACTTATCGGAATTTTGTGATTGTTGACAAAATACTGGCGGCAAAATTGGTGAAGGAATAACTAAATCGCACAAAACTATTGATGACATGCATATAAAAAGGACATGGAAGATTTAATAATGAGTTTCATCGAATCGTGTCCCAAGGAGCCTTTGATGACTGATGAGGAAATCCAAGCTGAAGTAAACGCTGTTCGTTACGAAAGCGAAAATCCTTCATAAATGTGAATGTGATTTGTGAATTTCATTTGAAAAATTACATCTAACCCTGTGGCACCCCTTCGGGGTGCTATTTTTTTGTGGGGGATTCCGCTTACCCAGGGCGTTGCCCTGGGCTATTAAGCTGGAACCCCTTCGGGGTTCTCCTACCCTATCTAATTCTTAATAAGCATCGAAATCTTCATTGCTATTGAGAATGTGACACTTCACTGGGCTGGGTGCGTGGGCAACGGCCAAAAACCGGAGCAGCTTCTGTTTAGGAAATGCGCGCAGGCCACGGCCGACATGCTGGGAAGCTTTTGGAAAAGCGGGCGGGAATGGCCAAAAACCGGAGCAGTGCCAGCCCAAAGACGAACTAAGTGGGTTGAGGCTCAGGGCGGGGCGCTTGCGTTTGCCTTCCGAAGGAAGGCACTCCCCGCCTTGAGGCTCACACATTTAGAGAGGCTGTGTGGTGGGCCGATGTTTTTGGCCTAGATCTTTTGGTTACTTTTCCATCAATGGGAAAAGTAACAACAAAAAAAGGGCCACCATTTCTGGCAGCCCCAATCTCAATAAAACTAGTGATCGTCTTATTTTTCGATTTCCTTCTTCAGTCTCTCCGTCAGCATCGGAACGATCTTGTGCAAATCGCCTACGATACCGAGGTCAGCAACGCTGAAAATAGGTGCGAACTTATCCTTGTTGATGGCGATGATGAAGTCGGACTCTTCCATACCAGCGAGGTGCTGGATGGCACCGCTGATACCGCATGCCATATAGAGGTTCGGGCGGACGGTCTTACCAGTCTGACCAACCTGACGGTCATGAGGCATCACGCCGTTGTCGACCATAGCACGTGATGATGAAACTACGCCGCCAATGACATCGGCCAAAGCCTGAAGCTTGTCGAAACCTTCCTTGTTTTGGACGCCACGGCCACCGGAAACCAAAATCTTGGCATCAGCGATGTCGACCACGGTCTTGTCTTCCTTGATGGTCTCAACGAGTTTCACTTTGAACTTGGTGGTGTCGAATTGAGGAGCGAACATGGTGACCACACCCTGGCGACCTTCTTCGCGTTGACGCTTCTGCATCACGCCAGGACGCACGGTTGACATCTGCGGACGGTTGTTCGGGCAGATGATGGTAGCCATCAGGTTACCGCCGAAAGCGGGACGGGTCATGCGGAACTGCAGCTCGTTGTTGCTCTTTTCGTCAGCAACCACCTCGAGCTTGGTGCAGTCAGCCGTCAGACCGGTCTTCAGACGTGCGGCGATACGCGGAGCCATGTCACGGCCGATGGTGGTAGCACCATACAGCACGATGTTTGGCTTGCGCTCCTTGATGATCTGGTCAACCACTTGTGAGTACTGCTCGCTCAAGTAGTCTTTCAGTTCTGGAACGTCAGCAACGATGACTTCGTCAGCACCGAATTCAATCAACTTCTGGGCTTGATCTTTCACATTGTAACCCAGTAACATAGCCACGACCTTCTCGCCGAGGGCGTCAGCAAGGTCACGAGCTTTTCCTAAAAGTTCGAAAGCAACGGATTGGATGTTACCTTCACGCTGTTCTGCGAAAACGAATACGTTCTTATAATCTTTCAATTCCATGGCTGTAACTTTTAGATGATGTGTTTTTCTTTCAGTTTGTTGACGATCAGCTCAACGGCTTCTTCATCGCTCACCTCGTGGACCTCACCTGGAGCCTTCATGGCCTTCGGGAAGCTCTGGAACACCTTGGTGGGAGAACCGCTCAGTCCGAGCTTGGTCTCATCGTAGTCGATCTTATCGGCACCCCAGACCTCAACTTCCTTGTTGTAGGCCTCGACGATGCCGCTGACGGTCATGTAACGTGGCTCAAATGCGGAGGCCAACACGGTCAGCAGGCACTTGCCTTCCACTTCGAGAACTTGGATGCTGTCTTCGTTCTCTTTG
>JAEEGG010025704.1_pt1 | contig 11310 bp, 12 predicted proteins | sample 9134161 | NCBI WGS metagenome assembly JAEEGG01 (sample SAMN16246543, study PRJNA631951) | gut metagenome | biome: gut microbiome; feature: rumen; material: CR-attached | host: Bos | place: Iran: Karaj | collected 2018-10
AGCGGCTGGGCTTCCAAAACGCCCGGGAGAGCATCAGCAACCGTACCGCCAGAAATTTCCATTGCGTAAAGCAACTGCATCGCAAAGACGCGAGCAGGTCTAAAACTTACTTGTGCCATAATTATTTTCCAATCTGCTTGTAAAGATTTACCATTTCAACGGCAGTTCTTGCCCAGTTGCAGCCGAGGTTGCCGGCCTTGAGGCCTGCGCGGTTCATCGCCTGGTCGACCGTGTCGGTCGTCAAGATTCCAAGAATCACCGGAACCTTGCCTTCGGCAGCGAGCGATGCGATTCCGCCCGTAGAATTGTTCACGACCACGTCGTAATGCCCTGTTTCGCCACGGATAACGGCGCCAAGAGCAATCACGGCATCGTACTTGCCAGAATCCACAAATCTGCGGCAGAGGCCTGGCAGTTCAAAAGCACCCGGCACATGAGCCACAGCGATATTGTCACTATCGACGCCGAGCGTTTCGAGTTCGCGGACAGCGCCTTCGAGGAGGCGGTCGGTCACCACTTCATTGAAGCGGGCGACAGCAATCGCGACCTTCAAACCAGAACCATTGAGGGAATTTTTGAATTCTTTCATCTTATTTTCCTTCATCTAAAACTTCGGCTGCGCCATGATCGGCATTGTCGAGATGGAGCTCGTGGCCCATCTTTTCCTTCTTGGTGCGCAGGTAAAAACGGTTGATGTTGTTGGGCTTGATTTCGATAGGCACGCGTTCCACGATCTTTAGACCGTAAGCGGAAATGCCAGAAATCTTGCTCGGATTGTTCGTGAGGAGTCGCATTTCCTTCACGCCGAGGTCTGCCAAAATCTGGGCGCCCGTACCATACTGACGCAAGTCGGACTTGAACCCAAGGTGGAGGTTCGCCTCGACCGTGTCCATCCCCTTTTCTTGCAATTCGTACGCGCGGAGCTTGTTGCAAAGACCAATGCCACGGCCTTCCTGACCGCGCATGTAGAGGAACACGCCGCCATGTTCGCCAATGAACTTCATGGCTGCGGCAAGCTGGTCACCGCAATCGCAACGGAGGCTACCAAAGATATCGCCCGTGAGGCATTCGCTGTGAACGCGCACATAAACCGGCTTACTGAAGTCCGGATTACCGGCAACCCAGGCCACATGTTCGACGCCATCGGTCTTGCTGCGGTAGGCATAAGCCGTAAAGTCGCCGTACTTGGTCGAAACGTGCGGAGCGGCCACGCGCTGCACAAGCTTTTCCGTTTTCAGGCGGTAGTCGATCAAATCCTTGATGGAGATAATCTTGAGGTCGAACTTCTTTGCGACTTCCTGGAGCTGCGGCATACGGGCCATCGTGCCGTCTTCGTTCATGATTTCGATGAGAGCAGCAGCCGGGCGGAGACCGGCAAGCTTTGCAAGGTCCACAGCGGCTTCGGTGTGGCCTGCACGGCGCAAAACGCCTTCTTCCTGGGCGTAAAGCGGAGAAATGTGACCCGGACGACCAAAGTCCGAGGGCTTGGAATTCGGATCGGCGAGAGCCTGGATCGTTGCGGCACGGTCGTGGGCGGAAACACCCGTGGTGCAGCCTTCGAGCTTATCGACCATGATGGTGAACGGAGTGCCGAGCATGGAAGTGTTTTCAGCAGTCTGACGCGTGAGATTCAATTCGCGGCAGCGAGAAATCGGAAGCGGGCAGCAAAGCACGCCGCGCCCCTCGTGGAGCATGAAGTTCACCTTTTCGGGAGTAATCTTTTCGGCGGCGATAATGAAATCGCCCTCATTTTCACGGTCTTCGTCATCAACCACGACCAAGAACTTACCGTTCTTGAAATCTTCAATGGCCTCTTCAATCGTATTAAGCAAGGTCACGTTCCTTTAGATAGTTTTCAATATATTTGCCGAGCATATCGACTTCCACATTCACCACGGTGCCAGGCACCCAGTTCCTGAGATTCGTGCGGGCTAAGGTCTCGGGGATAATGCAGACGCGGATGTAATCCTCCCCTTTTTCGGCCACCGTAAGGCTAATACCGTTCAAGGTGATGGATCCACGACGGATGACATAGCGACGCAAGTCAGCTGGCAGAGCCAAATCGACTTCCACGCCCGTTTCGCGCGGAGTAACGCGCAAGACTTCGGTAGTGCAGTCCACATGCCCCATCACAAAGTGACCGCCCATAAAGCTATCGGCACGGCAAGGATACTCAAGATTCACGAGATCCCCGACTTTTGCCTGCTGGAAGGACGTATTCACGACGGTCTGGTGCATGAGACAGAACGTTGCTTCGTCATCGGTACAGTTTTCAACGGAGAGGCATACGCCGTTATTGGCAATGCTGTCGCCCAGTTTGCTGTTTTTGAAGAATCCCGGCGACTTCATGCGCATGGTAAGCGCGTCTCCCCTATTTTCGAGGGAAATGATTTCGCCGGTTGCTTGAATTATACCCGTAAACATACGCCGGCAAATATAGAAAAAGGCGAGCGCCGCGCCAACACAAGTATTGCGTTGGCATGGCCGAGCCGCACTATATGCACTCCAAAGGAGTGCCATTTAGCAATTTAGACGAGAGATCGCAAGCGTTTAAGGCTTCAATGAAACGGTAGGAAGGAGAAAAGATATCGCGAATTAAGTTCCATCTTTCATCAACGCATCATAGATCATTCAACATAAACAGACTCCATTTTTTCATGAAGTTCCTTCTTTATCATCATTGATTCAACATGACCGTCATCAGGATACTTGAACGAAACATAAGCAGTTACTATCACTTTTTTTATTTCTTTCGGAATTAAAGGCCATTCTTTTCCTGTTTTCACAGAATCCCGATCAACAATACTTAGCGATTGAATATATAACTGTAAATATGGCGGATTTTTTTCATTAGCACGAACGGCTCGATTAAAGTCTTTATTTTCATTTATACGTTTATACACCCTATCACCCACTTCTAGATATAATGAATCTATATGTATAGACATATTTTTCAGAGAATCCTTATCTAAAAATTTTTGTTCCAAATGAAACACTGTGGAACATTCAAAATGATCACTATTTTCGCAAGGATCCCAATTGAACACAGAGAAACCGACTTCCCAATTTTCAGCAATTTTAGTCCACGGAACATCAGCAACAAATCCGCGACTTTTACATTGATTGTAACAACCTACTAAAAGAAAAGCTGCAAAGACAAAAAACAAATTTTTCATCAATTTACTGCAAATAATACACTGTCAGCACATCGGGGCCGATGACAGCAGATTCTTTGGCGACGATGTTAGCGGGCAATTCGGGGTATTCGAGGACCGCCTTGACGGCGCCAGACTCGATGAGATTTTCGAGGGCGATATCAACGGAAGAATCAGTGGAACGCCAAATATCGAGGCGGTTCCACAAAGGCTGCGCATTTTGCGTTTGCGAGAGATTGCGAGATTCGCCGTTGAACAGTTCGCGAGCAAGACGAGCACCGGGTTCCACCATCAAGCGGTGCATTCCGCGAGCAGACAAATCATCAACCATCGCACGCCAGTTTTCGGCAAAAGAATCGTTTAAGAGTATAACGCACTCCGCAACGTTCAGCAATTTCGGTTGCGCCACGCACGAAAATACGATTGGCTTTGCATCGCTCTCACTGAAAATTTTCAAACGTGAAATTTCATCGGCGCTAAATTCGTGATGCCCCGCCCAGACAATTTTCACAGGATTGTTGCCTGCGGCATAACGCACGTCTAGGCTCGGGTTATCGGCAAGGAGCGTGCCTGCGCCAACGAGAATAGCATCGCTCATCGCACGAAGTTCATGATTCCAGCAATTAGCGCCTTGCTTTGTAATCGCAAGCGGCAAATGTTTGCCAGAAGCATCAACGCAACCCATAAATCCGTCTTGTGAAATGGCAGACTTGACTTCGACAAATGTGCGCTTGTTGCGCACAAAATAATCATACGCTTCAAAATAGCGTTCCACTTCAGCAAAAACAGCCCGGCCTTCGGCTTCACGAGAAGCTTTATCCAACGGCAACGAGCTCGTAAATTCAAAGACGCGGCATTCCGTACAAGATTCACCGTTCGAGCAATCCTCGACGCAAGCAAGAGTGCAAGCTTCCACACCCTCATGGACTTCAATACCTGCGTCTTCGAGAATCTTGCGAGATTTTCCATGCACCACAGGATTCGGGTCGGAATGTGCAAAATAGACTTTCTGGATTCCGGCTTCAATAATCGCCTTAGTGCAAGGCGGCGTGCGCCCGTAATGGCAGCACGGCTCGAGCGTCACAAAAATAGAGGCTCCGCGAGCGAGTTCACCCGCATCGCGTAATGCCATGACTTCGGCATGAGCACTCCCGGGGCGCTGCGTACGCCCCTTCCCCACGACAATCCCGTCCTTCACGACCACGGCACCAACCGCCGGATTCGGGCGGCTTTCGCCTATCGCAAAAAACGCCTGCTCTAAGGCAAACTGCATGAAGTTTGTGATTTCTTGGGGCATTCCTAAATTAGTTCTGCGGCGGGAGAGCGAGGATACCACCTTCAACGTTGAACACGCGGGTGAAACCCTTTTCAACGAGGAACTTCGAAGCGGCCATACTGCGCTTGCCACTGCGGCAGTAAATCAGCAAGTCCTTATCCTTCGGGAATTCACCCAAACGCTGCGGCATTTCCTGAAGCGGAATGTTGATGGCGGCAGCAGATGCCATGCCCTTAGCCACTTCAGCCGGGGTACGCACGTCAATAAGAACGGCACCAGCCTTGTTCATTTCAAAAGCCTTGTTCCAGTCAACCGTCGTAATCGTAGCCACATTCTGTTCAGCAACAGCAGCTGCAGGCTGAGCAACTTCAACCTTCTGGGCTACCGTCTGTGTTTTCGGTTCTTCAGAAGAATTGCATGCCGTAGCAAGCATCATGGCGCAAAAAGAAATTGCCAAAAACTTATTCATTTACGTACTCCTTGAAAATACAAAGTAAAAGATAACTTATTTCACATGGGAATCGATAAAGCTAAACGCTTCCTGATAAGCCTTATCGCGAACATCCTTGCGAGAAAGGAACAAATCGTGCAGGCCATCGGGGATTGTACGCGTTGTCACCTTTTCGCCCAAATTCGGTGCCCATTCCTGAATGTGATCCACATTTAACACACCATCGCAATGTGTGTAATCTTCGGACCATTCCTCGCCATCTGCAGAGCAACTCCCATGCATCACAAGCACCGGAGACTTAATATCAAGCTTGGAATGAACTCGCTTTTGACCATTCATAATCGCACGGAGCCAGCCCAAAAATTGTTCCGGGCGAGATTCACTTTTTAAATTTTCGTTGTATTCCCATTCGCCCTTTTCATGTTTCAAAAGGGAATAGGCATAATTCGGGTCGCCCGTCGAGCCCACCGAGAAGTCCGGCATGAATATCGACAAATCGGCAAGAATCGGAAGTCCAATCTTACGCAGGAACCAGTTGAAATTCATGTCCAGGAACGGGCTATTGAGCACTAGCGCTGCAAAATGTTCATCACTGCGGTCGTTCACATAAAGCGACGAAATCAAGCCGCCCTGGGAATGAGCCACAATCACAAACGGAACTCGTTCCGCCTCTTCGTAGTCGTCCACGGCAATTTTCTTGCTGAGTTCTACAGCGACATCAAGTTCGGCGTAAAATTCCTTGATATTCCGCATATCGCCACGCGGGTCGCCATCCACATACGAGCGTCCGCAATAGTGCAAATCAATCGCAAAGAATGCAAAGCCCGCAGAATCTGCCTTTTCGGCCAGTTCCTTCTGGAAGAAGTAATCGTTGTATCCATGCACATACAAGATGATACCGCGCAAGCTCACGTTGTTCTGCGAATCCGCACGCGGAGAACTCCCAAACGGATACTCAATCAACGTCGAACGGAAAACTTCCTCGCTGTCGGGGGTCGTTTCAATCGGGTAAACTTTAAAAGGCTCGCCGAGTTCCATGTCCACCTGCACTTTAGACAGGGACTTTTCAATAATATCGGGATCCACGTCAATCTTGGACGTGCTATCCAGCATCACATCGTGCAACGCTTCGGCATTGGCGAAATACACATAAACCGCCGATGCAATAAAGAAAAGCACCAGCGGAATAATCATGACGATTATTTTAACTTTTTTCATGGGCTACATAATACAAAATTTAACGGAGCCCAGTCATTACGATAGGACCTGCATCACGTCTTTTGCGACCTGCGACGGATTCAAGTGATTTTTCTCACAAAGATCCGCAAAGCTCACCTTGTCGTAGAACTCCTTGGAAAGCCCGCGCACAAGCACCTTCGCATTCGTTTCACCAAGAGTGGTCGCGACCTTTTGGCCAAAACCGCCCTCGACCACGCCGTTTTCGAGCGTGACAAATACATCGTGAGTCTTTGCAAGTTCCAGGAGCAAGTCCTTATCCACACCACTTGCATATCGCGGGTTCACAAGTGTTGCATCAATGCCTTCGCGGCGCAGTTCAAGCGCCACCGCCGCAGCACGCTGGTAGAAATCGCCAAGACCGATCAAAGCCACGCGCTCGCCACGATGCACAACCTTGAACTTATTGAGTCTGGAGTAATCCTTCTCGAAAATATCACTGCGGTGATGCACTGCATTCGGCACGCGAATCGCCACTGGATGTTCCGTTTGGTCAATCGCCCAGTCCGCCATCGTCTTGAATTCTTCAACGCAAGTCGGGCAAAGGTAAACCAAATTCGGGATGTTCGAAAGCATCGGGATATCAAAGATGCAAAGGTGCGTCGTGTCGTTCATGCCATCGGCACCCGACATCGTCACCAAAATTGTCGCCGGATTGTTGTTTGCGCACAAGTCTTGCGAAAGCTGGTCATAAGTGCGCTGGAGGAATGTTCCGTGCGTACTGTAAATCGGCTTAGCGCCACCCTTTGCAAGTCCGGATGCAAGCGCAACCGCATGTTCTTCGGCAATGCCCACGTCGATATACTGCTTACCCGCCTCTTTACGGCGAGCTTCATAGAAGCCTATTCCCGCCGGAACGGCAGAATGGATCACGACAACCTTCGGATCGCTCTTGATTTTTGCCATCAAGTAGAGGCCGAGAATTTCGCCGTAATTTTCGCCACTGCCCCAATTGATTTCGCCCGTTTCGATGTTGAACGGAGCCGCCCAATGCCAGCCTTCGCGGTTCTGTTCGGCATAGGAATAGCCACGGCCTTTTTGCGTATGCAGATGCACAACAACCGGGCGCGTAGCCCCCTTCACGGACTTGAAAATTTCAATCAGCGAAGCGATATCGTTACCTTGTTCAAGGTACTTGTAATCAAAGCCTAGAGACTTGAAGTAATTGTTTTCGGACTTGCCCGCAGTCGCGCGGAGTTCCGCCAAAGACTTGTAAAGACCACCGTGGTTTTCGGCAATGGACATTTCGTTGTCGTTCACCACAACGATAAAATTCGTCGCGTATTCGCCCGCATTATCGAGACCTTCAAACGCTTCGCCACCGCTCAAGGAACCGTCACCAATTACAGCAATCACATTGCCCGATTCACGCAACACATCGCGCGCGGTCGCAAGGCCAAGCGCAAGGCTCACCGACGTAGAGGTATGCCCCACCATAAAAAAGTCATGTTCACTTTCGGTCGGTTCGCTATAGCCCGTCACATCGCCGTAATGCGATTCTTCTAAGAACGCCTGGGCGCGGCCCGTGAGCATCTTGTGGCTGTAGCTCTGGTGGCTCACGTCGTAAACAATCTTGTCCTTCGGAGAATCGAAAACGTAGTGGAGCGCAATCGTCCCTTCGACAAAGCCGAGGTTCGGCGCCACGTGACCGCCACGCTTAGAAAGCTTTTTAAGGAGTGCTGTGCGCATTTCGGCGGCAAGCTGTTCGAGACTCTTGATGTCCAACGCTTTCACGTCGGCTGGGGACTTGATTTTTTCTAGGAGCATGAGACCTCATGATGCCCGTCACGCGGGGATAATACATTGCGGTAGAAAAACTTTTAAAATAATATATACAAAAAACGCCCGCAAAAATTGAGATTTCCGCGGGATTTTGTTACATAAGTATACAGAAGCTACAGCACGTAAAGCGCGAGAACAACAACGAGTGCAATAAACGGGAGCGCAAAAAGCGCAAGGAATCGCAAGCAATAGAGCGCAACTTTTACATTCCAAAAGAAGAGGCGCCACCTTCCCTGCTTAGTCTTGCGGATTTCGGCCTGACAATCAGGGCAAATATTGCCGATTTTATTGCGATAACGGATGGCAAGGTTACTTTCCATCGGGGACATCCCCACCTTGTCATTAAATTCCTTTTTGCAAATTGAACACTTACTTAGCATACTGCTAATATAACAATTTAGTTATTAGTCATTAGTCTTTAGTCAGTAGATTTAAGTTTGGCGCCAATGGCGCGGTTATAAAACCATTGACTATTAACCAATGACCAAAGTCTAAATTCCCTTAAAGAGCGTAGTTATTTCTAACGAGTCGCGATTTCCTTCAAAATTATGACCACCGGAATATCTATATCTCAATTTCCAAGTAATCAAAGTATCTTTTTCTAAAGGCGCTTCAAGATTATTCCAAAGAAAGAACGGTTTTTTGTTGTATAACGTGGGATAAGTCGTAAGCATTGATAATGGACGAAGAATATCTTTATAAATACAGACACGTAAAGAATCTTCCTTCGTTGTGCACTTTGTAGTATTCGAAGCCCAGTCCGGCAACCCCTCCACTGTAATGGTATAACCAGAGAACAAAGTATCTATTCCAAAGATTGGTTTTTGCGTATCAAGCGTATCTAGCGCATTGCGGAACGCAGCCGTATCAAATGCGGGCGCATTGATGGCAGGAACATAATCCGTCCAAGCATTTACACCATAATTCAGGAACGTTGTGTCAAGAGCAATGGTTCGATATGTCGTATGGAATGCATCATGGAAAACAGTATCACGCACACAGCGGAACCCCGGTTCAGAGCACACAGACTTACTCACTACTATTACAGTTGAGTCATAATACATATCCGGCAAACTAACAACAACAGTCTTTGCAGAACTTGCATCAAGATCATACATATAACAAACGCTAGCTTGTGTGCAACTAAAAGTTTTTTGCGTATCAGATGAATCCAAAATACAATAAATAGGCACGCTACCGCACGGACCTGAATCCCCGCTTTTTTCAGCTGTAGGTTGGGTAAGCGTATCGTTTTTTTCTGTATACCGGTCAAAGTAAATAAAACTGGTGTACTTTTTATTGACTGTAATTACGGTATCATCGTAAACGGTGTCCTTATAAATATTCACAACACTACGGACAAAAATAGTATCGCAAAAAGCACGCAACGAGTCCAACTGTTCTTGCGTTTTAGTGTCCGACCATCCAATCGTACATTTGCCATCCGGAGTATAACTTATCGGTTCCCGAAATGATTCCGGACCAGATGTTGAGTTATTGCACGACGCAAACAGCGCCGCTACCGAAGAAAGCAAAAGAGTTTGGACTAAATTTTTCATGTAAATAAAAGTATAAAATGTCAACAGAAAAACGAGTGCAAAAATGAACGAAAAACAGGAGTGGATGCGAGAAACCACGCCAAAAAAAGTCAGAATGTATTATATAGAATATTCTGCTACTTCTTCACGGCTATGAGCACCACGGAGCCGAGAATCAAGATAATCCCTGCGATGAGGCGGGTGGTGAGCGTTTCACCGAAAACGGTTACGCCAATCGCTACAGCGGTTACGGGTTCCAATGCGCCAAGAATTGCCGTAGGCGTAGAGCCGATAATTTTCACGGCCTTGACCATAAAAATAAGTGAAAGCACCGTCGGCACAAAACCAAGCATAAAGCCCCAGCCCCACGAACTTGCCTGCGTAAAAATCGGCGGGAACCCCGAGCCAAGCGTCACGGAATAAAGCAACAGAAAGCACAAGCAAAAACAGATGGCGTAAAAAGTCATCTTCACGGAGCCCATCTGCAAATTGATGCGGTTAGCCATCACCATATAAATGGCGTAGCTCAGCGAAGATGCAAAAACGAGAGCAAGCCCAACCGTACTAAGCGTCACACCATCGCCACCGCGATACAAGAGCGCAATGCCCGCCATAGAGACTACAATAGAAGCTATTGTCCAAGCTTTTATTCTTTCCTTGAAGAAAACGGCCATAAGCACCGAGACTTCAAGCGGGTACAAGAATAGGAGCGTTGAGGCAAGGCCTGCGTCCATGTACTTGAACGAGGCGTAATACGTGAGCGAACTTACCGCAAACAGGAACCCAAAAGCAACAAGCGCACGAAATTCGCGAAAAGAAATCTTGAAATGCGAGCCTTTCGCGAGAATTACCACAAAAAGGAGATTTGCCGCCGTGAAAAAACGGTAAAAGAGGACCGTCTCCGGCGAATAATTCTGGGCGAACAAATGCAAGGCGCCCAGCGGATTCGTACCGTAGCAAATGGCGGACGCAGCCGCGAGAGCGAAACCTAAACCTGTTTTTTTCACACACGAAAATATAGGAAATCTTATTTCATCGTAGCCGGACTTTCAGTAAAACCGATATAGTCCTTCAATTTAGTTGGTTTAGTGTTTGGATTGGAAGTGGAGATGTTCGTTCACGGTTCCCTGGCTTTCCCATTCTACCTTATATTCCTTGGGCAGGGTTCCTTGTAGGATTTTGACGACTCGTCTTTTCTCTTTGAGTGGTAGGTCATTGAGTCTGATATCGACAGCTCGTCCTGTCCTATGTTTAGACCATCTGTCATGCTTATCAAAGGAGTCGTGAGCTGATGTGATGGTAGGTGCGAAATCTTCCCCGAGCTGGCTCTTGAACACCTTGATTACATAGACGAGGCCGCTTTCGAGGTTCGGAGTAAGCTCCATGACAACGCCTGACTTCTGGAAAGTGTTCTCCATAATGTAGTCATGGTTTTCACCCACCTGGACAGGGACATTGGTACGGAAGTCATAGTTTTCTTCCTGGGTCTTGGGTTCCCTACGCTCGGGTATCGAATATGTCTGTTCTGCTACAGGTCTATGGGACCAACAGCTGTTAGGCGATTCGGGTCTATACGGGTCGAAGATGAGCTTATAGCCAACGATGAGCATGATGGCAATCATGATTAAGCCGAGGAAGATTTTGAAAAGGTTGACAAGGCATCCCATGGTGACGACTCCGTTGTTGATTGTTCACTTTCCGTATTGTTCGTCATAGAGGCGTTGCAAAGCCTCCTTGTATTGAGCCTCTCTGTCGGCCTCAATTTGTTCCCTCTGCTTTTGCTTCGAGTGATCCACATAGGGGTTCTTGTTGTGCCTGTTAGTTGCGAGGACAAGCAAGACGACTGCGAGAACGATGATGATGAGCAAGACT
>JAEEGG010025706.1_pt1 | contig 11310 bp, 6 predicted proteins | sample 9134161 | NCBI WGS metagenome assembly JAEEGG01 (sample SAMN16246543, study PRJNA631951) | gut metagenome | biome: gut microbiome; feature: rumen; material: CR-attached | host: Bos | place: Iran: Karaj | collected 2018-10
CAGTTGCATATCGGACTCTCCACCGTCATTACCCACCGTAAGAACATCATGGAGAAACTGGGTATAAAAAGCGTATCCGCACTCACCATCTATGCAGTGATGCACGGATACGTCGACATCAATAAAATCTAGTTGCTCACCTCTTACCTCTCACCTCTCACCTTGTTCACTGGCGAAGCCAGATTATTCACTTTTCACTCTTCCCTTTTCCCTTAAAAAGGTCCCCTCATAGACTAGGTGACGGTTCTCAGATTTCCTCGCAAAAAATCTCTCGCGCACTCGCCTGAGGGCTTGAAACCAATGAGACCTGAGACTTTTGATACTTTTGAAACCGCTTAGGCTTGAAACGCACCTGTTTTCAGGCTTACTAACAGAAATTCTAAGGCTTATAAAAAAATTTTTTAAGGCTTGAAAAAGTGTGGCAGATTTTGGATACATAGATGTAGTGCGTAGTTGTAATCAAGTATAAAGGCTTTTTTTATTATTCTTTCATTAAGACTTGATGGCGGAATGCAAGAGTTTTTAATATTTTTACATTGGCTTCGCCAAAGAGACTTCGTCTTGGCAAAAATAAGTATGAATTCTTTTTGTATTGCTCTCAATTATTCGTAACTTTGTCAATTGAAACCAGTCAAGATGAAGAGAGCCTTATACATTATTATAAGTTTGTTTGTGTTTGTAGCTTGCACAGAGCGGCAGGGCTATAGAATGGCATTGTCCCATGCACGGGATGTCATGGAAGAATCCCCGGATTCCTCCCTTGTCATTCTTGACAGCCTTGGCTGGCATGTCAATGAGTTTGACCGTCACTTCCGAATGCAATATCTTCTGTCCCGGACCTATGCGCAGGCAAAAACAGGGGTATTGTTTAAAACAGATTCTCTTACCAAAGTACTAGTTGGTTACTTCGACGACAACGGCAGTCGGGAAGAGAGGACGCTTGCCTATTATCTGGATGGTTGTGCCTTAAGTGATATTGGACAGGTGCCGGAAGCACTTCAGACTTATTATGAGGCCATAGACATAGCAGACACTACGAAGACAGATTGTTGTTACAATATCTTGAGAGGCATCTATGGCCAGATGTCCCGTATTTTCCATCAGCAGAATCTGCCACACGATGAAATATGGGCGTTAAAGCATTATATAGAATATGTACGCAGAACCTCAAGTGAAGAAGATTATGTCATTGCCAAAGGCCAAATGATTCGTCCGTATTATTTACTGGGTGAGAAAGATACTGTTCTTAAAATAATAAGTGACAAATACCAATCATTAAAACGATTAGGAAATAATGAAAAGGCTGTTTCTTCTTTAGGAACTGCTATTCACATTTATACTGAACGTGGTCAACTGCAAGAGGCCAAGGAGGCTATGGACATTTTTGAACATGAATCCGGTCTTTTTGACAACAACGGGAATATAGTAAAGGGCAGGGAAGGTTATTATTTTACAAAGGGTTTCTTTGAACTGGCTTCTAATCATATTGATACAGCAGAATACTATTTCCGCAAGGCTATTCGGTATGGCTACCTCTCAGAAGGCTATAAAGGCCTGCTTAATATCTATAGGGAAAGGAATGTGATGGATTCTGTATTGCTGTTTTCCGAATTGTATGAGGCAGCCCAGGATTCTCTTCACAACAAGATGCAAATAGAGACCATTCACCAGATGTCTTCCCTCTATAACTACAGCAGGAGTCAGAAAGAAGCTGAAATAGAAAGAGACAATGCAAGAAGAAACAGATGGTTGGCTATTTTTACAGTCATGGTGGCAGTGATTCTCATCGGCACCCTTTCCTGGTTTTATCGTGAGAATCTAAAAAGAAGGAAACGGAAGATGATGGAATTGGAACGTGACCTTAATAGTGCCATAAATACCCGTAACGAGATTATGGAAGAACTGCAACAGCTGAAAGCCCAGGACTATGAGAGCGTCATTTCTGTAAAAGAAGAAAAACTGGTCGAACTTTCAAAGATGATAGAAAAGTTGAAGGCGGAGAATGAGGCTTACAAAGACGTGGCGATGTCCAAAGAGAAGGACAATCTGGACTTATTCTTGGAAAGTAGCATAGCTACTCTGTTTGTCAAGAAGGCGACAGGAAAAACAGAGAGAGTCATACCTACTGAAGCAGAGTGGAAATTGCTGGTTTCAGAATTCAGCAAAGACAATCCGACAACATATAAGAGTTTCGGTTCAGGAAAGGCTTTGTCCAAATTGGAACAGCGTATTTGTATCCTGTTGGTTCTTGACATCCCAGAATACGTCATCGCTATTATGACCGATTCTTCTGCTTCAACCGTCTCCAACTCAAAGGCGCGTGCAAACGAAAAGCTCTTCGGTAAGAAAGATGCCCATCCGCTAAAAATCAACCTTTTCCATGCCCTTAAGGCCTCTTGATGAATTTTGATGAACAATTTTTGTAATTGTCTGTAATACAGCATATTTAGGAAATGGTAATTTCGTTTTTTCTCAAAAATGACGTATTCTAACATCCTTTAAAACTTGTTGATTAGCCACGATACTCATATCTTTGCTGCAAACTTTAAAACTTAAAACGCAAAGATTATGAAAAAGTTAATTATTTGTTTCGGTTTGTTACTTATGGCGTCACTCAGTTATGCCAGCGTTCAATCAGTATTGAGTCAATTATACCTTCAGGTAAGAATTGTAGACCCAACTGTACACGATGAGCCTATAGGAAGAGGCTCTGTGGATATTCCTTCGCTTAGCTTGGAGGGGTATAATCTGCTATTCAACACATCTTGTGATGGCTGCACCTTACGTCTTCTTGATAGGAATGGTGACGTCGAATACTCCATTGTCATACCTGCAGGTACCACAGGCATAGAACTACCATCCTATTTGTCCGGAGAATATGAAATTCAAATTATTCGTGAGCAATACTGTTTTTATGGAGATGTGGAATTATAATTGTCTGAAAGACTGTTGTCAACTTGCTATTGCTATTATTAAAATAGAATCGTTATGAAGAATGTACGTGAACTCCTTTTCCTAATTGTTGCCATGTTGCCATTAGCGGGTCATGCCCAGCAGATTTCCTACAGCTATGATGCTTCTGGTAACCGTGTTGCACGTTTAATAGTATCAAATTCTCCTTTCCCTTCACAAGGTCAACAGGAAAAGGACGACACGTCGGATACCCAGCATCAAACCCTCTCCGTCGGTCCGAATCCGACAAGCGGACTGCTCTATGTCCGTCTTTCCGTATTGGGGGAGGACGACAATTGCCGCCTTCTGCTCAGCAATATGTCAGGACAAGTATTTGTAAACAGGACCGTAACCTCCACAGAGTCTGTCCTTGACCTTAGCACCTATCAAAAAGGCTTCTATTTGTTGTCGGTAGAAATAAACGGCAAACATAACACCTATAAAATAATTAAGAACTGACAATTACGAGATCAAATGCTATGAGAATCATTCCGTCAAGACAGGCATCAATAATTTTCCTGCTTTCCGTCAGTATCCTTTGCTACGGACAAGATGTTTCTTCCTCAAATGCCAAATCCGGTGCAGCAATAGTAGATACTGCTAGTCTGGATATGGAGAGACTGAACCCTGACCTGCTGGTCAACAGCACCTATACCGATAACACCAAAGAAATCGGATATACTCCGATGAGTTCCAGTGTCACTGCCACAGGCGGTTCCGTAGTCACCATCCCCATTGCCGTCCCCAAAGGGGCCGGAGACTTATCGCCTTCTATATCCCTGTCATACAACAGCCAAGCAGGCAATAGTATCGCTGGAGCGGGATTCAGCATATCCGGCATCTCCACTATCACCCGGGGAGCAAAGGATATCTTTCATGACGGAACGGCAGGAGCCATCAGGTATCAATCCGACGATGCTTACTATCTTGACGGCAGGCGTCTCATCCTTTCTTCCGGAACGGCAGGTGCCGATGGAGCCGTCTATGCACCTGAGGGTGAAGCCCTAACACAGGTCACCATGCATAACAGTTCCGGTGTCATCTGGTTTGAAGCAGCTACGACTGAAGGCATGCGCTATGAATACGGCAAGACCTCAGCTTCACGCCAGGATTTCACACTAAACGGTTCGACGGTTTCCAATGCATGGTATGTCAGCAAGGCGGAGGATCCCCTCGGACTGACACTAACATATACTTACCAGAAAGACCAGTATTTCCTCTATCCACAGACCATCAGCTATGGAAACGGCAACACCGTAAGTTTTGAGTATCTGACACGCTTTGACAAGCAGCCTTTCATCCTTGGCACGACACAAGGCAGTATGCGCCTGATTCTGAGTAAAATCATTTCAAGGTATGACAATACCATTTATAGGCAATACATTTTAGACTATATCTCAGACAAGATAGCAAGGCTGAGTTCCGTTACGGAGAAGGATGCTGATGGTAACTCACTCAACCCCATCCAGATTTCCTGGTATGAGATTGGCGATTTTTCCCCTATAATAACGACAGAAAATGTTCCCCTTGCGACAAACAGCACATATGTGGAAATACAGGATCGTATGTTTGTGGCGGGCGATGTCACAGGTAATGGCTATAGCGATATTATACAGATGTCATCTGTGATAGAATACAGTATCAATCTTCCCGGCTACCAAGAGGGGACATGGGAGACATATGCATATATTTACAAGAATGTGAACGGCACATATAGTGGCAATCCCCTTATCTGCTCCTTCACCGGAAGGGCGGTCATTGACGACTGGGTCACGTCCGTCGGCATCCCTTCGTTATCTGATATAGACGGAGACGGCATTAACGATCTTATAGTCCCTGTAATAAGAGATTCTGACGGTGACTATAACGGTTTCAGTTTGGAATATGTCTTAGGAAAGGATATAAAGAACGGATCCGGAAGCCTTAATCATAGAGAAATTCACAATTCCTTTACCAAGAGCCTCTTTTCTGTTGCCGACCTTAACAATGACGCAAAGAACGACATCATTATCGTGGAGGAGGAACTGAGCAATGGCAAATACAACTGTTTCCTCCTGGATTTTCAAGAAAACGGCTCCTCCTATTCTACTGCACATCTTTCCCTTCCCGCAATACCAAAGAAACTTTATACAGCGGATTATAACCATGATGGCTTGGCGGACTTGATGGTTGTATACAGTTCCGGCTACAAGATATTCTGGAATACCTCTGGTGTTCTGTCTTCCTCGACCTTCTCTGACTCCAGTTCCACAACAGGGACGAATATACAGGACTATCACATATTGCAACTTGGAGACTTCAACGGGGACGGCGTGCCGGACTATGTCATCAATGAGAGTAACGACAATTCCAATATCTATCTTGCCATAGGAAACGGTGACGGAACCTTTAACAAGAGCCTTGCATGCACCATCAGTGAGTATGGAAGCAAAATCCGGAGTCAGGGAGGATGTCTGGTCTATGATTTCGACCGTGACGGCAACTCTGATGTAGTACTGAATCAGGCAACATATTATCCTACTTTCTCCAAGACATATACGCACTGGCTGCGCTCAACGGGAACATCCCTGACCGTCCACCAAACCTCTTCCTCCAACCAACAGCAGGATGGGGCGTATGGACGTGTCTTTTTCGGCGACTTCCGCGGCATAGGCTATCCTGAACTCATGAACTACGGCAATGACTGCTATAATGGCGTCAATGCGACAGGAAGTCCCCTGATGCGCCTTTATAAGAGCGGTTATGCTTCTGACGGAAAACTGGGTATAGCCCGTGGCAGCCTTGGCAACTATATCAAGTTCAATTATGCCTCACTGGCAGATACCACTTATTATGCCAAGGGGACGGGCTGCTCCTATCCGCTGCTGGACGTTTCCGCTCCTCTCTGTGTCACGACACGCCATGAGGAAAACGGTCGTAGCAGGGCTTTCTTCGACAATTATACATATGGCGGTCTGAAAGCACATTTGCAGGGAAGAGGCATCATCGGCTTCGAGCAAGTTTCCGTAAAGCATAACATTTATACTACTATAACTACGACGATGTCGGGATGGAACAGTAACACAAGACTCGTTCCGACCCACACTCAGAAGGTTACCTCCTGCGACGGATACACTTCCAGTAGCGTGACTGACCTGTCGCTGAAATTGTTCGGCAATAACTATATGCTTTATCCCTCCACGCAGGTGGATACCGACATGTATAATCACCAGACGACAACGACATACAGCTATAATCAGGATATCGGATATCCGCTACTGCAGCGGACTACATACGACAGTAACGATATGTACCGTCAGACTACATGGTCTGACTACACCTATAAGGGACGTGCCTACAGACCGCAGACCGTCATTAATTCCCAGAAGCATGAAGACGATGCCAATGCGTATAGCCATACCACGAAACTGACCTATAACAACAATGGCCTGCCAACCACGAAGATTGACCTGTACGGAACATCGAAAGCTCTCACCCATACCTATACATACGATACTTACGGGAATGTGCTGAGTGAGAGACTGACTGGCAGCGATGCGGACATAACCCACTCCTACCAGTACGACTCGGGAGGAAAGCGGATTGTCGGAAGTCAGACTACACCGGCATCCGTTACCATACAGTACACTTACGATTCCTACGGCAACCTTCAAGAAGAGATGGACGTGACTGACTCGTCGTCTCCGATAATCCTGAGACATCACCACTATGACGGGCTGGGCAACCAGACCTCCTACGGCAGCCTCAACGGTTTCAGTCCTAGCTATATCCTTCACGGCTGGGGCTCCACCGCCTACGAGAAGTATTATACGCTGGAACGCTGTCAGGGCTATCCGTGGAAGAAGACCTGGTATGACACCAACGGGCGCGTCAGCAAGATTGAGACCGTCGGTCCGAAGTCTGTGCCCGTAGAGAGCATGGTGCACCGCAATGAGAACGGACAGCCCACATACAAGTATTACCGGAATGGTACCGTCACAGCATATGAAAACTTGTCCTACGACCACCTCTACCGTCTTCAGTCACACGTGTCCAGTACCGGCAAGACCGCTACCTATACCTATGGCGACCGCTCGGTAACAAGGACGGAGAACGGTCGTACCTATACGACGACCTATGATGCCTGGGGAAATGTCAAGTCATCCTCAGACCCAGTTTCAAGCGTGACCTATGCCTATTCCTCGAACGGGAAACCGTGCAGCGTGTCCTCGGAGAACAACACGGTATATATGGACTACGATGTGGCAGGCAACCAGACATCCCTGTCAGATCCTGACGCAGGGGCTCTGTCCTACGAGTATGACGTGCTGGGACGACTGAAGCGGCAGACTGACGCCCGCGGTATCGAGACGGCCTATACCTATGATGCCGCTGACCGTGTGACTCAGAAAACCGTAGGCAATGTGGCGACGACCTATACATACGGAACCTCCGGCTATGGAACGAATTGTCTTACCAGTCTGCAGACCGGTGACCGTAGTATCGCCTACACATACGGCGGTTCCCGAAAAGTCGTTGGCGAAACCCGTTCCATGAACGGCATATCGCCCATGACCTTTGAGTATGAGTATAATGGCGACCTTCTCCAGTATGTCACCTATCCGAACGACTTCTGGATAGAGAACAACCACGACGGATTCGGCTACAACCAGTCTGTCAATCTCACTGACGGGACCAACGTATGGTATCTGGACAGCAGCGACGGGGAAGATGACGTAATCAAGATAGGAGGAACCTTGGAATGGGTAGACGACCCCTACGCTGAGGACCCTGAGATGCAGAACGATCCGATTTACAGTTTCTACGGACAGGAGTACCTCGACGTTCCTGATCCGGTCATGACACAAGTCAACGACCGCAACTCAAAGGGATTCCTGACATCCTCCACGCTGAACATGGGACAGACCACCGTCAGCCAGTTTTCCTATAGCCATGACTTCGTGACGGGTAACCTGCTTTCGCGTTCAGGAATGCTCAGCCAGCAGGAGACTTTCGGCTATGACAATCTGGACCGTCTGACCAGTGTCTCCTTGGGGGGAACGCCCCAGACGGCTGTAACCTATGACAACAAAGGCAATATCACCAACAAGACAGGGCTGGGCAACTATTACTACCCCAGCGGGAATGTCCGGCCCCATGCCGTGACAGGTATCCAGAATGCCAGCGGCCTGCCGTCGACGACAGGTCAGATAATTACCTACAACGCATTGGGAAAGGTGGCATCCATTACTGAAGGGAACTGGATGTTGGAGATTACCTACGGTCCAGACGAACAGCGCTGGAAATCCGTACTGAAGAATAACGGCAACGTCGTGCGCACAACCGTCTATGCTGGTAACTATGAGCGTGTCACAGTGAATGGAACCACGACGCACTACTGCTACATGGACGGCGGTGCAGTCAATATGGCAGAGGATAATGACACTGAGGGCACGACTTATTACATGGTTACTGACAACCTGGGAAGTATCACCAAACTCGTTGACCTTGATGGTAATGTGGACTTCGAGGCATCCTATGATGCCTGGGGGCGTCAGACGCTTGCTTCGGGCAACACCATCACGTTCCACCGAGGCTACACGGGACATGAGATGCTACCGGAGTTCCATCTCATCAACATGAACGGTCGTATGTACGATCCTATATTGGGACGTTTCCTCTCTCCCGACAACTACGTCCAGATGCCCAACTTCTCACAGAGTTTCAACAGATACAGTTATTGCCTGAATAATCCACTGAAGTTCAATGATCCGAGTGGGGAAATTTTTGGATGGGACGATGTGCTTATTATTGCAGGAGCATTGATTGGTGGCTATTTGGGTGGTGTTTCTATGAACCAAGGAGAATTAAATCCCTTAAAATGGGATTACAGTGAACCGTTCACTTATTTGGGAATCGGATTTGGTGCTTTGGCGGGTGGTATTACAGGTTCTGTAATCGCAGGCTCTCCTATGTGGGGATTAAACTTTTCAGTTGAGACGTCCTATTTAACTGGAGGAGTCACACTTGGCGCAACAGCCACATCGGGATTGAAATATGGATTCCATTGGACAACGGCAGGTGGCGGAGGTGGTAGTATCTCAAACATGGGTTCTCCGGACAAGAATGTCGAAAATGCAATTAACAAGGCACGTAAAGATGAATATGATTATAGGCAATGGCTCAATGATTACAATAATATGATAGGGGATATTTCGAATGGACTTAGATTCTATGGAGAAGGAACTATTAAACAGGTTTCATCTCAGATTAATTCTTTTTCAAATGCAGTTAGCTATTGTATAGGATACGGTAATATCGCATATAAAGGAATAACAAATCATAGCTTAAGTATTGAAGAGCAGAGACAGTTATTCACTATTTCTGGAGGTAATATAGGTGCAAACATTATGGGGACTTCTTTTGGCATTTATGCTGCTAGTTTGGCATCAGAAATAGGTCCTATGGGAATTGCATACTTTGGAGCATTAGGTGTCTCTTCTGGAAGATACCTTGGTCGCGGTATTGGTAGCATAATAGGAGGGTATCTGTTTGACAAAGTTTATTTACCTATATATATTCCTGTATTAAGAGTCAATTCTATTAAGAAACAATTAAGAGAAGAAATTGAATATAACAAACAATTTCTTCCAGATTATTGGAATATTCCACCATTTTAAATGAAAAAAAGCGTACCTTTGCAAAATGTAACTATTATGTCTTTACATTTTAGTTCTATAGAAATAATATAATGCTTTAGATTCTGGAAACTCGCAGATGATAATTTAAAATTAATAGGATATGGTGTGTTTTGTGAATCATATATTATACGGTTTACATATGTTCACTCGAAATTTTGAACCTGTTGTTTATCATAACGGTAAGTTTAGTTACAATGCTTTATTGGCAAAGAAGATATTTCTTCTTATGTTAATGAATTATTTATTATGTATATCTTATTCCTTTATGCGCTTGATAAGTAAGGAAACAACGCAGATGCTAATGGAAAGTAATATCTTTAAAATTGTTTATTTGGGTATTCTTCTAGTGGTTTCTTTAATCTTAGGGTATTATTGGTTTGAAAAAGATGGAAAAGAAGAAAAATATTATTGGGAATTTGCTTCAAAGCCAGACAGAAAACATTTCAAATGGAAATTAATGGCATGGGGACTATTTATATTATCAATAATTTATATTACGCTTTTAATTATTTAAATTGAGTTACGGCTCAATCGTCCAATCGCTGGGTTCACTTCAGTTTGTTGATTGAAATGTTATTTACAGTGTTATGCAATACAAGGAAAATTTGTTTATACAAACAAAGATGTCTATATATGCGGAGAAAATAAATACAATATGATGAAGAAACTATTTTTATTGGCAGCATTCGTTAGCTGTATGGCAGGCGTGAACGCACAGAATCCGAAGGGACAGTTTTCCATCAAACCGATGGCGGGTATCAACGTGACAGGGCTGAGCGGTGGTATCAGTGACATGTATCACTATAAAGTACGCTTCACGGCAGGTGTGGAGGCAGAGTATGGCGTGAATGACTGGCTGGGCGTGTCGTTGGGTGCCGTCTATTCGCAGCAGGGTGCCAAGGTGGATTACTTTTATGACACTTATGGCTCAGAGTATTATACAGCAACAGAAAGGGGTAAAGTACATGCTGAATATATTAATGTCCCTTTGCTGGCGAATTTCTACATCCCGGGTGTGAAGGGACTTGCTGTTAAGACAGGTGTGCAGTTGGGATTTTGTGTGGATAGCGAATTTTATATATCGATAACTCCACATGCAAATTATGGTGTTACGACAGATCCAAGCATTATGAGTCAGACACCTTCGGGAGGGTTTAAGAGTGGACAGGATTTTGCAAAGTCCATAGACTTCGGCATCCCCGTTGGACTTTCGTATGAGTACAAGAATGTGGTGTTGGATGCCCGTTACTACTTTGGTCTGACCAAGATAGACAAGACGACCTATTTAGAGGACTTTCGCAACCGCTACTTCAGTTTCACACTGGGCTACAGATTCCATTTGTGAAAAGCGCCGATCAAACCCTGTCCTCTCTATTGTTCATCAGCCGTCAAACGGTCCTCGTTATGGGGGGCGACTGGGAGTCGGGGTTCGTGTTAACCCCCCTTAAGACCCCTTGGTAGGGGGTCTATAGGGAGGGTTACACTTCCCCTGACTCCCAAGTGGGGGGCTGTCGATGGGGGCTCGACAACGTAGTTGCAAAGTTACGGAACGGAAAAAAGCCATTGACGAGTTTCTTCCTGTTTTTTGTACGTATTTTTCTGTAAATTATGAAAATATAACATTTTTAACCTCCTTATACATGAGAAACGGCTAAAATCGCCATTTCTGTATACCTTG
>JAEEGG010025708.1_pt1 | contig 11310 bp, 12 predicted proteins | sample 9134161 | NCBI WGS metagenome assembly JAEEGG01 (sample SAMN16246543, study PRJNA631951) | gut metagenome | biome: gut microbiome; feature: rumen; material: CR-attached | host: Bos | place: Iran: Karaj | collected 2018-10
GCACCTTCCAACTCACATCGTTCGACCTGACAAACCACTATCCCGAAGATGTGCTGCTCATTGAGAAGTACGTGCCTGGCAAGGTGTTCACCGCCGTTTTCTGGGACGCAGGGCAGAACTTCTACTATATCAAGCGTTTCGAGATTGCCGAGTCGAAGAAAACTGAACTCTTCATCAGTCCCGAAGAAGGCTCGCTTTTGGTGTTGCTCACAAGCCACCGCTGGCCGCAAATCCGCATCACCTTTGGCGGCAAAAATGCCGAGCGCCCTGCCGAGGATATCAATGTCGATGAGTTTATCGGCATTAAGGGCTTCTCGGCCAAAGGCAAGCGCCTGACTACTTACGAGGTGAAACATATTGAGGAGATTGAGCCGATAAAAGAGGACGAACCGCTTGAGCCAGAGGAAGATGAACAACCAGAGGAGATTGAGCCAACCGAAACCGACGACAACTCTGGCGACGATATTGTTCCGCCAACAGGTTCAGGAGAGCAGATGTCGCTGTTTTAAGGCATAAAATCTGATTAAATAAAAAAAGGAAATCCTTGCTGGGATTTCCTTTTTTATTAGAGCAACAAATTGTCAATCTTTTATTTGCAAGCCTTCTTAACCTTTCCTGCAAATACCTTTCCTGCTCGGGCATAAGATTCGCTGACGCGGTCGGCAACCGAGAAATCGTACCCCATTGCTGTAAAGCCTATTGAATTGAGAATCTGCACTGTGGCAACTTCCTTGTTTGAATCCTCTGTATCCAGAATTCTAATGGTCACGTTGATGTAGGCATCTTCACGCATCACGCCAACATTGAATCCAGGCTCAAAAAAGTCGGTATTCACCTGAATGTCATACTTCTGCTTTTCGTCTTTGCAGATGATCTCGCTGTGCTTGGTGAACAACTCACGGAATTTTGCGGGATAGACATTCTGCTTGTCGTTTTCCCACGCTTCGCGCCATTTGTCGCCGCGGCCAGGTTCCTTTTCGTTGCCTTCTGTAGTTTTTTTCGTTATGTAGTCGGCCTCGGTCATTTTCCCCACTTTCATATTGTCGTAGGTGAAGTTGGTACTAACTGCTTCGACGCCCTTCAGGCATTTAAGGTCGCCTTTAACAATAACTTTTTGTGCCGATGCAAACATACACGCGCACAAGCCAATAGCCAGTAATGATAATTTCTTCATAGTTGTTTTTTTATAATTCAAGTAAAGATAGATGTTTTTTATTTCGATAGTGCATAAGAATTGCTTTGGTTATACTATTGAAAATCTGACAATTATAGCCGCTGCTGAAATTTTCTTCAAAAATTACTTGTTTGTTACCGACAGGTTACATACCTTTGTAACCGATAAGTAACAAATATTGATTATGACAACTAGAGATAGAAATCTGACAGAAAAACGCATACTCGAAGCCGTTGGCAAGATTGTGGAGGCCGAAGGCTTCGAGGCTGTGGGTGTAAACGCTGTGGCAAATGTTTCGGGTGTTTCGAAGGTGTTGATTTACAGATATTTTGGCTCAATCGAGCAACTTTTGGCCAAGTATCTGGAAGACAACGATTTTTGGCTTAACACCGAATTTCCAGTAATGCAGTACGATAACGTGAAGGACTTTTCAAAGGCAATTTTTCGAGCCTATATAGATATGCTGCGGAAATCGCCAGCGCTGCGCAAACTCTACCGTTGGGAGTTTACCACCAACAATCCTGCCATTGAGAAACTGCGGGAGCGCCGTGAGCAGACCGCACTCAAAATCATCAATGCCGTAAGTCAGCAGTCGGGCTTCAGCCTTGACCGCGTGGGGGGAATATCAACTCTCATAACTGCGTCAGTGTCATATCTTTACATTTTGAGCGAGAATTGCGGCGTTTACTGTTCGCTCGAAATCAACAACGATTCGGGTTGGGATAAGTTGCTGGAAACCATTGATTTTATGTTTGATAAAATATTTGATTGAATATGGAAAATCTCACTTTTTTTGAAATCGCGAAAATCCTGATTTCGTTTGCCATTTGCGCTCCATCGGGGCATAATTCGCAGCCTTGGAAGTTCCAAGTTGTTGGAAATACGATTGTTATCTCACCCGATTTTTCGAAACGACTGCCTGTTGTCGATTCGTCGGACAAAGAGTTGTTCATTAGCCTCGGTTGCGCGCTCGAGAATTTGCAGATTGCCGCCACCAACTACGGCTACTTGTCAGATTACGATTATACTGACGGGAAAATAGTGGTAACTTTCACAAAATCGGACAGTTGCGTGGCTGACACACTATTCGCACATATAAAGACGCGCCATACTCATAGGGGAAGTTTCACAGGAGCAAAAATCCCGCAGGAACAGATTGAGACATTAAAAATAATTGATAATAAGAGTATTGTGACTTTCGCGTCAGGAACTACTGAAGCCAATTTCCTTTGCCGTGAGATAGCGGATGGCAATGTGATTCAGATGAGCGACACGGCTTTCAAACGCGAACTGCTGTCGTGGATGCGGTTCAACAAAAAGCATATTGAGCAAACACAAAACGGCCTCTGCTATAATGTTTTGGGATTCCCTGCCACACCGAAGTTTATGGGAAAAAAGATAGTGAAAACGTGCTTGAAACCCGACTCGCAAAACAAAACCGATGATAAGGTAAATGCCTCTGCATCACACTTTTGTCTGCTCTGCACCGACGGCAAATCGGAGAAGGATTACATTGCACTTGGCAAAACACTTGAACGTCTGCTGCTTACGGTCTGCGGCTCGGGTTTGGCCTATAATTTCAGCAATCAACCTTGCGAGATTCCCGCACTCACCGAGAAGTTGAGGTCAGAATTGAACATTGCTGGCCACCCGTCTATTCTTCTGCGACTTGGCTACGGCGGCGAACCGAAAAGCCGAGCGCCGCGCGAAAGTGTTGAGAGTGTGATGGTGGAGTAAGACTGAAATCAGTCGGTTACGCAAAAACGGGGTTGGCAGACATTTTGGCCACCCCGTTTTTTATTGACATCATTTTTAATAAAATTGCAACGCGAATAAAGTAACACCTAACACAATGCTAATCTACCTTATAGGATATATGGGCGCTGGCAAAACCACTTACGGCAAGCGGTTCGCCCGCGACATCAACTACAACTTCATCGACCTTGACCAGAAGATTGAGGCCGATTATGGCAAAACCATTGCCGAGATTTTTGCCGAACGGGGCGAGGACGGCTTCCGTCAGATTGAGCGCGAAGCGATGATGCAGACATTCGGACTTGAGAATACCATTGTGGCCACAGGCGGCGGCACACCTTGTTTTTTTGATAATATGCAACAACTCAACGCCCACGGCGCAACATTATATATTGAATTGAAACCCAAAGAGTTGGTGTGGAATCTGATGAACTCGCACAAAGACCGTCCGTTGCTGCACGACAAAACCTACGAGGAACTTGTGGAATACATTGAGACGACACTGCAGAAGCGACTGCCGTTCTACACGCAGGCGAAATATGTGGTTGACGGCATCGGCATCACGACGCAGAAAATGATTGAGGCACTTCACGATTGCAAATTATGAACCGCAGCGTTATCATAGTGGCAGGTGGCTCTGGCAGTCGTATGGGGAGCGATGTTCCGAAGCAGTTCCTGCCTTTGGCTGGCCGACCAATACTGATGCACACTATTGAGGCCTTTCACAAGTTTGATAATCAGATGAATATCGTGCTTGTTCTGCCCGCCAATCAGCACGATTACTGGCGCAGGCTTTGTGCCGAACATTCATTTAATAAGATTGATTATCAGTTGGTTGATGGCGGTGAAACGCGTTTCCATTCAACGCTGAATGGTCTGGCAAAAGTTTCTGCCGATGGCATTGTGGCCGTTCACGATGGAGTGCGGCCGTTGGTTTCGCAAGAAACGCTGCAACGGTGCTTCAGCGCTGCCGAGCAGTGCAAGGCTGTGGTTCCTGCCATTCCTGTGAATGAGTCGGTGCGGCAGATTGAGCCCGATGGCGGCAACCGCGCCGTCGACCGCAGCAGTTACCGATTGGTGCAGACGCCGCAGGTTTTCGATGCCGCCACACTGCATCAGGCTTTCCGTCAGCCATATAGCCCGCTTTTCACCGACGACGCTTCGGTGGTTGAGCATATGGGCGTGAAAGTGTCGATTGTCGAAGGCAACTTCGAGAATATCAAAATCACACGGCCTGTGGATTTGGTTCTGGCTGAGGCGATTATGAGTTCAAAGGAACGCAGATGACGCAGATTTAAAGGATTTTACTGATTATTTTGAGGAATATAAGGGGAATGCCACACCCCAATTTAATTCGATACCATCGTTATAGCCCGTTTCCATAAATAGTCCTACGTGGCTCCAGCAATAGCCAACTTTTGCTTTTAATAAAATAACGCTATTGTCATCAGCGTCATCATATGTTTTGTCGTCTAAAAGATATTTTTTGTCCCATCTATTAAGTCCTACAATTCCTCCATAAGACAAACCAAAGTTCGTTCGGTGTAAAAATTGCATTCCAAAATTAAAACTGCCACGGGAAATATTGCAATCTTTTTCGTTATCGGGGTTTTCACCAGTATAGCCATAACCATTACGGGCAAGGTACATACCATAGAAATTAGTTCCTTTGTCGTTGCCTTGTGTCAATCCCAAAGTGAGTCCGATATTAAAATGAAATGTTGTTTTGTAATCGTCATCGCCCAACAAATCAATAACGGCAATACCTGTTTCAATTTCGGGCATAACTAAAAACGAATCTTGAGCAGAAACAGCCTGAGCAAACGCAAAAACAAGCAGTGTTAACGATAACTTTTTCATAATTAAGTTGTTTGTATTAAATGTTTAGATTGACAAATATAAGTTTTTTACAATCCTTACGTTTATGAAGACATTTTTTATTGCAAAATATTATCCAACAACCCATTACAAGCGTCATCAAGCAAATCGAGTACAAGTTCAAAATCGCTGTCGCCGCCATAGTACGGGTCGGGTACGGAATTCACGCGGTGAGTCTGACAATAATCGCTCATCTTGCTGATTTTCTGGCACGATTGTTCGTCGGGTGCAATTTCGAGCAGGCGGCGGATATTGTCGTCATCCATACCTATAATATAATCGAAGAGGCTGAAATCGGCGGTGGTAATCTTCCGCGCGATGCTGGTGATGTTGATTCCGCGTTTGGCGGCGTGGTGGCGCATCCGCGGGTCGGCTTTCTCGCCTGAGTGATAACTGATTAGCCCGGCCGAATCAATCTCAAAATCAGCGGCAAGTCCGCGCTGAGCCACAACTTGTTTCATCACGGCTTCAGCGCAGGCCGAGCGGCAGATGTTGCCCAAGCAGACAAATAGTATTTTTGTTTTATTCATCGATGTCAGATTTTGAGGCAAATTTCAATAAAATCGGCATAATCTTGCGGTAATTCGAAGCAAAAAATTACTTTTGCGCCGCGTTTGCCGATATGGCTCAGTTGGTAGAGCAACGCATTCGTAATGCGTGGGTCGCCGGTTCGAGTCCGGCTATCGGCTCAGGCAAAGGCTGAATCTGAAAGGGTTCGGCCTTTTTTTTGTTTATTGATTAACTGATTGACTGACAAGTTGTTGTTGGATTGACTCAAATGCATGCCAGTTATTGATTCGTCAATTTTAATCGTTGATAAAGGTTTTCGATACTTTTATTTTTTTAGTCGCTTTATATTTTGTACTTTTCCAAACTTTCTAATTCGAATTGAAAATGGGAAAACTGGTATTAATACGTCACGGCGAATCATTGTGGAACGGCCGAAATTTGTTCACAGGGTGGGTTGATGTGCCGCTTACTCAGGCGGGAATTGTTGAGGCTTCGTGGGCAAGTCGTCAGGTGAACCACATTGGATTTGATGTGGTTTATACATCGGCGCTAATTCGCTCGCTGCAAACAGCCTTTATTGTGTTGCTCAGCGACCCGAAGCACCGCACCCCATATTTGGTGCATACTTCCGATTTATTCCATCGCAAGTGGTACAACCGTTTTAGCGCTGCTGAACACAAAAATATGATTCCAGTTTACAGATGCAGACAACTGAATGAACGATATTATGGTGATTTGCAGGGTTTTAGTAAGGTTAAGATTGCCGATGTATTCAGTGTTGAAGAGGTTGTAAGTTGGCGAAAAGGCTATACAGAACGGCCACCCAGAGGTGAAAGTCTAAAAGATACGTCGAATCGTGTGATTCCATTCTTTAATAAGGTGATAATGAAACAGTTGGATGAAGGGAAAAACGTGCTTGTCTCGGCACATTCCAACACTTTGCGCTCAATAATGATGAAACTGGAGCAGATGGACGAGGCTCAAGTTGTTGGCTTGGAGGTTGATACGGCAAGTGTTGCTATCTATAATTATGATGGTAATAGTTTTGTCCGTGAGGAGTTGCCCAAAAAAGACTTGTCAAAATAAAATAGAGTAGGACAGATTGAAAAAAATCAGTTAATCAATCCATCAGTTAATCAATCCTTGTAATGTGCGGAATAGCAGGAATTTATGCGGTTACCCCCGAAGGGGCTGAAAAATTTCCGTTAGTGAACGATGCCGTGCGGCTACTGTCGCGGCGCGGCCCCGACTGCCAAAAAGTTTATACCGACAAGCGCATCTGTCTGGGACACGCGCGGCTGTCGGTCATCGACTTGAGCGAAAAAGCCAATCAGCCGATGCACGATTCCACGGGGCGCTACACCATAGTATATAATGGCGAAGTGTTCAACTACAGGCGTCTGCGCGAAAAACTCATCGACAAAGGATACAAGTTTACATCTGAAAGTGACGCTGAAGTTGTTTTGTACCAATACATTAACGACGGCCCGAAGTGCCTTGACAAGTTTGTGGGCTTTTTTGCGTTTGCCATCTACGACAAGGTTGACGACGTGCTTTTCATTGCCCGCGACCGCATGGGGCAGAAACCGCTGCTCTACTGGCAGGGCCACGACCGCATTGTTTTTGCGTCGGAAATGAAGGCGATGATGGCGCTCGACGTGCCCCGAAAACTTGATATGACTTCGCTTTTCGCCTATCTGCAGTTCAATTATATCCCGTCGCCCGACACCATTTTTGAGAACGTGAAAAAACTCAATCCTGGGCATTACCTGATGGTGAGCAACGGACAGACGAAGGAAGTCAGATATTACTCAATACCATACAATTACAGTAATCTGGAAGTGATGGATTACGAGCATGCGCAGCGGATGTTGCGCGAACTCATTGAGCAGTCGGTGGCAGAGCGTCTGGCGGCCGATGTGCCTGTTGGTGCGTTTTTGAGCGGCGGCATCGACTCATCGGTGATTGTGGCCGAAGCATCGAAGCACGTTGGCCAACTCGACACATTCTCAATTGGTTACGCCGATGAACCGTTCTTCGACGAGACTCGCTACGCGCAACTGGTGGCTGACAAGTTCCACACCAACCATCACGTTTTCAAACTCACCAACAACGACCTTTTCGAGTGCCTATACAACGTTCTTGACTACCTTGACGAGCCGTTTGCTGACTCGTCGGCCATAGCCGTCAACATTTTGAGCCGCGAGACGCGCAAGCACGTAACGGTGGCGCTTTCAGGCGATGGCGCCGACGAAGTTTTTGGCGGCTACAACAAGCATCTGGCGCACTACAGAGCGCTCAAGGGCGGTCTTGCAAACACTCTTGTCAGGATGGCAGGCCCGCTTTACGAGTTGTTGCCACAATCGCGCAACACAAAGTTCAGCAACAAGATACGCCAACTGAACAGATTCGCCAAAGGTCTGAAACTCAACGAGCAGGACCGCTACATGGCGTGGGCGTCGCTGATGGACGAAGACACCGCATCGCGAATGCTAAACCGAAAAGTGCTGATTCAGGACAATAATCGCCGCAAGTTCAACATTATCAGTTGTATACGCGACGATAAGCAGATTGGCGACATTCTGTACGCCGATATGCAACTGGTGCTGGTGAGCGATATGCTTTTCAAGGTGGATATGATGAGTATGGCCGAGAGTCTCGAAGTGCGCAGTCCGTTCCTTGACCATCGATTGGTAAATTTTGCATTCTCGCTACCTTGCAACTATTTGGTAAACAGCCGAAAACGCAAAATGATTCTGCAGGACGCATATCGTCAGCAACTGCCATACGAACTCTACAACCGTCCGAAACACGGATTCGAAGTGCCGCTGCTTAACTGGTTCCGCGGCGAGTTGCGCTCAACCATCGAGACTGATTATCTGAACGATGACTTCATCCGTGAGCAGAATATTTTCAACCCCGAAATGGTGCGGCAACTCAAAGAACAGATGCTCTCGAAAAGCCCTGCCGACTCGCAGGCACACATCTGGGCGCTTATCGTCTTTCAGCATTGGTGGAAGAAATATATGCTTTAGTCCATTTTTGGTGGTTCGCCATAAAATAAAAGTCCGCGGCAGACGCAAAAAATGCAGTTTTTTAGCAAATTGCGAAGCATTTGCACGAAAAACGGGGGAAGATTATGCCGCGTATCTTGAGAATAATAAACAGATTTAATTTGGGTGGACCGACATACAACGCGGCATATCTATCGCGCTATATGCCAAGCAATTATGAGACACTACTTGTGGGCGGCATCAAAGAAGACGACGAAGAAAGTTCGGAATACATTGTGCGGGGACTGGGCATTGAGCCGATTGTGATTCCCGAAATGCGCCGCCAACTGAACGCACAAAACGATTTGGCGGCCTACCGCAAAATTACCGAACTGATTCACGATTTCAAACCCGACATTGTGCACACGCACGCGTCGAAGGCGGGAACTGTTGGGCGTTTGGCGGCCATCCGTAGCCACGTGCCCGTCATTGTCCACACCTTTCACGGACACGTTTTTCACTCGTATTTCGGCAAGAAGCAAACGAAAATGTTCCTGAACATTGAGCGCGGGCTGGCCGAACACACGTCGCGCATCATCGCCATCAGTCAAAAGCAGAAAGATGAGTTGTGCGACACCTTCAAAATAGCACCGTCAGACAAGTTCAGCATTATTCCACTTGGTTTTGATTTACAGCGGTTTACCGAAGATAAGGAACAGCGCAGACTCAAATTCCGCACCACCTTCAACATTGCCGACGACGAAGTGGCCATCGGCATTGTGGGGCGACTGGCGCCTGTCAAAAACCACAAACTTTTCATTGACGCTATCGCGAAAGCGAAACAGCAGACAACGTGCAAGTTACGGGCATTCATTGTGGGTGATGGCGAGTTGAAGGCCGACCTGATGGCGCAGTGCGCCGAACTTGGATTGAGCACGGCCACAACTGACGGTTACGAGTCCGCCATGGTGGCCGATGTCACCTTCACATCGTGGATTCGGAACGTTGAAGTGGTCTATCCTGGACTCGACGTGGTGGCAATGACATCGCTCAACGAAGGCACGCCCGTGAGCCTGATTGAAGCGCAGGCGGCCAACGTGCCGATTGTCACTACCAATGTGGGTGGAATTGAAAATATTGTAATACAGAACGATACAGCCGTGCTTGCGGCCAACGGCGATGCCGATGATTTTGTCGAAAAACTGCTACCTGTGGTCGAAAGCGCCGAAATGCGCCAACGAATGTCGGCCAACGGCTGGACTTATGTGAAAGACAAGTTCCACTACACGCGGCTTGTGGCCGATGTGGACAAACTCTATCGCCAACTTTTGGCTGATGCCGAAAATCGTGGTAGATTAAAAAGTTAATTTTTATACTTTTGCACACTGAATGAAACGTTTAAAATCGATATTGCTGGTTGTTCTGCCGTTTTTGGCGCTTTGCACAATGCAGAGTTGCAAAGTGCTATACCCCAATCAGATGCTGAAAACCGACAGCAATTATGATTTCGACGATTTTGATGTTAACCAACCTGAATACGTTATCAATCTTTACGACAAACTTGATGTACGCGTTTATACCAACAACGGCATTCAACTCATTAATACTGAGCAAGGTGGCGGCAACGTTCAGAACCAAACATCAACATTGGGCTATCTGGTTGACAGCGACAGCACTGTAAAATTGCCGACAATCGGGCGCGTGAAAGTGGCCGGACTGACTATTGCCGCAGCCGAAAACCGGTTGGAAGACATGTATAAGCAATATTATCAGCAACCATTTGTAAAAGTGAACGTTACAAACCGTCGCGTGATAATTTTCCGTTCAGGAAGCAATAGTGGCAGCGTGCTCACTATCAATAACGAGAAGTTTACACTGATTGAAGCGCTGGCACAGGCTGGCGGCATGGACGACTTAAGCAAAGCCTACAGAATCAAGGTTTTGCGTGGCGATCTCAAAAATCCGAAAGTTTATCTTTACAACATATCAAGCATCGAAGATGTGAAAAAATCGAACCTTGTGCTGCAATCGAACGACATAATTTATGTCGAGCGTCGTCCGAAGTACGTGCAGCGCACACTTTCAGAGATAGCGCCATACGTGTCGCTGCTCAACACCGCGATGCTTATCTACTTGATGACAAAGGATTTCTGATAGATGAAACAAAACCGCATACCGCTGATAAACGACAATTTCGACTTGTCAATCTTTATGCAGATTCTGCACAAAGGCTGGTGGGTGTGCGCTGTGATGCTCTTAATGTCTGTGGCAGCGGCGTTTCTGTATATGCGATACACAAAGCCGCTTTACGAGTCGTCGTGCGTGATTCAAATCAACGAAGAAGACCGCAGCGCCAATATGCTGAACTTCTCGAGCGAATATAACAAGACCGACCTGTCGAAAGTGCTTGAACTGATGCGCTCAAAGGAATTTCTGAAAAGAGCGCTCGGCGAGTTGCCGCTCGAAATTTCTTATTTCAACGAAGGTACGTTCATGTCGTTTGAGATGTACCCCGATGCACCTTTCAAAATCGAGTTGGCGTCGCACAACGGCGATTTGTACGGATGTCCGTTCTACATCGATTTTGTTGACAGCCTGTCGGCACGGATAACTTTCAAAAAATCAAAAAATTCTGATGGTCAGATAATTAAACTCGACGAGTGGGAACAGGTGGGCAACACCATGCTCAAGTGCTCGGTGAACAACCGAAAGGCCATCGACGAGCATGCATCGCGCCTTGGCGAACGCTATTTTGTGATTATCAACAACCCGAACAACATCATCAGCGAGCACAGTCGCAACCTTGATATCACGCTGCTCAACTCGGCCGCGCAGACCATCAAAATTACCTACGCAAGCCACAACGCCAACAAAACCTGGCACATTGTGAACACCATTGCAGAAGAGTATCTGAAATACGATGTTCGGAACAAGCGCGAGAGTTCGGCCAACATTCTGGCTTTCATCGACGAGCAACTGAAATCGATTTACAGCAGCCTT
>JAEEGG010025711.1_pt1 | contig 11310 bp, 7 predicted proteins | sample 9134161 | NCBI WGS metagenome assembly JAEEGG01 (sample SAMN16246543, study PRJNA631951) | gut metagenome | biome: gut microbiome; feature: rumen; material: CR-attached | host: Bos | place: Iran: Karaj | collected 2018-10
GCTACGAGGACGAGACCCCGGCCGTGACGGAGCAGGGCCTCACCCGCGCCTTCAACCACGGCGAGATGTTCTTCGAGCGCAATTTCACGCTGAGTACGGCGCCCTTCAAGGGGCTGGGTCCCGCGTCGGTGCGCAAGTCCTGCCTGGACTGCCACCCGGGTTATGGCCACGGCCACTGGCAGCCCGCCTACATCGCCAACGGCGCGGAGGCCTGGAGCAACGGCTACCTGCTCGTGGTCTACTATGCCAACGAGCCCGGCAGCAATGACGGCGGCTACGTGGCGGAAGTCACGGGCATGCCCCAGACCATGGCGGCGGAGCCCTTCCTGCCCCCCATTGACGAGAAGGGCATCCACCTGACGTGGAGCAAGGTCCCCGCGATGGAGAGCGGCCTGCCGATGAAGTTCCCGGACGGAGAGACCTACAGCCTCCAGTACCCTGAAATGACCATTGCGCGCAGCGCCTTCAACACTGACCCCAATCCTTATGATACCGCTCAGGAAAAGGGCCTGACTATGGGCTTCCGCCTGGAATCCACCATCGGGGTCATCGGTTCCGGACTGATTGACGCCATCCCCGAGGACGCTATCCGGGAGCAGTATCGTGCCGAAGCCCCTTATGTGGAACTGAATCCGGCTTTCTGGAATAAGGAAGCCAATGATTTCGCGGCCACGGCCTTTTATTCCAACTGGCAGGCCGGTTCCAACGGAGACGGCATTCTTGCGGACGGAACGGCTGTGGCAAGGGGAGAATACAAGCCGGTGAAGCGCTTTACCTATGCTATGACCCGCGGCACGCTGCAGGATGGCGCTGGCGCCAATGCCATCTGGAATATCACCAATGTGTCCCGTCCGGACCGCCCGTTCCTCTATACGACCAAGGCCTGGGCCAAGAAGATGAGCGAAACTCCGTCGGTGATTGCCGCCATTCGTGCGGAAGGTACTTCTTCGCCTTACTATGTGGATGTGGACAAGAACGGCAGCGTGACGGATGAGGAGATTGCGGAGGCTGTGCTGGCGCTTCTGAGCCCTTCGACCAATCAGTTTGACAACCCTTATCATTGCTTTACTCCGGAAATGACGGCGGACCAGTTCTATGATTTTATGGTCTGGCACCGCGGTCTTTCCATTCCGAGAGCCCGGAATCTGCACAAGGCCTCCGTCCAGCGGGGCAAGAAGCTCTTTGCCGAACTCGGCTGTGCCTCCTGCCACAAGCCTTCCTGGAAGACGGGGGATGACAATTACTGGTCTCCTGCAATGAATAAGGGAAAAGCTCTCCCTCGTTACGCTCACCAGACCATCTGGCCTTATTCGGATTTCATCCAGCACCGCCTGTATATGAAAAACGATATCCACGGCAGCTGGTGCCGCACGACTCCTTTGTGGGGCCGCGGGCTCTCTGCCCAGAATACAGGCGCCTCCGACCGCCTGCACGACTGCCGCGCCCGCAATGTGGTGGAAGCCATAATGTGGCACGCCTGGTCCAGGCAAAGCGATGCTTACGCATCAACGGAAAAATTCTATAATCTTCCCAAGGAGGACCGCGACGCTGTCGTGGAATTCATTGAATCAATCTGATGAATAAAATCTATAAGTATCTGAGTTATACGGCGATGGCCGCTGTCACCCTGGCGATGATGGCGGCTACCGTCTTGGAAAAGCTCCGTGGAAGTGACTTCGCGCTGGAGCATATTTATCATAGTCCCTGGTTTATCGCCCTCTGGGGTCTTGGCGCCGGAGCCGGAATGCTGTTTCTGCTCAGCCGACAAACTGCCCGGAAGCCCTTTACCCTGGGGCTGCATCTTGGTTTTGTGCTCGTCTTGTGCGGCGCTCTCGTGACGCATCTTAGCGGGGAAAGCGGTATGCTGCATCTCCGGCAGGGTGAGGAGGCCCGTGCCTTTGAGTCCGACGGCGGAGCGGAGCAGCCGCTGGATTTCGGGCTCCGCCTGGATCAGTTTGCGATTGACTATTATCCCGACAGCCGCAGGCCTATGGATTACCGAAGTGAGCTCACCATCCTTCCTGAGGGACAGAAGGTGACCATCTCTATGAACCATATCCTCAAATGGAAGGGCTATCGTTTCTATCAGGCCGATTACGACCAGGACCTGGAAGGCAGCATCCTCGCCGTGAGCCACGATCCCTGGGGCGTCGGGATCACCTACGCCGGCTACCTGCTCATCTTGCTATGTATGATAGGATTCTTCTTCCAGAGAGGAACTGCTTTCAGGATGCTCTGCTCCCGTGCGGAGCTTTCCAGGGCGATGAAAGTCATCCTTTTTGTTTTCGGTGGGGTGCTGCTTCTCGGCTGCTTCTGGATGATAGGGCGGAAACTGCTGCTGGAACCCCTTCTTCCCGTACTTCGTTCTCCGCTGCTGTGGATCCACGTGTCCGGAATGATCATTTCCTACTCCATTTTCGCGCTCGTGGCCGTTATGGGCATAGTCGCCCTGTTTTCACGCTCTGTCAGAGAGCGTAAACGCCTGCAGTACATCTCTCAGATTGCGCTGTATCCGGCGGTGTTCCTGCTGACCTTCGGCACCTTCATCGGAGCCGTGTGGGCCAACATATCCTGGGGCAATTACTGGGGCTGGGATCCCAAGGAGACCTGGGCTCTGGTCACGCTGCTGATTTATTCCTTTGCCTTGCACGGAAACAGCATAAAGGCTTTCAGGAACCCTGTTTCCTTCCACGTTTTCGCCATTTTGGCCTTTTTGTCCGTGCTCGTTACTTATTTCGGTGTGAATTTCCTCCTCGGCGGTATCCACGCTTACGCATAGCCGCTATTGCGACGCTGTCCTCCAGGAAAAAATCCTGGCCCGGTCCCAGTCCCGCCAGTAGCGTATGGCCAGCCGGCGGATATGTTCCCAGTATTCGGGAGAATGGCCATAGAGTGAAATCCCTTCCTTGATGTCGGCCTTTATGATATCTTCGAACTCGGGATTGAGCCACATTTCAAGCGAATGGCTTCCGCAGTTGAACCTGGCCTTGACGGAGCTCTCTTTGTCGGCCGCAACGGCAAAGAGGCCGTGTCCCATAGACGCGCCGGTACTCACTTGGAGACCGTCATTGAGGCAGCTTACAGGGGGAATGCTGCCGGCAAAGGATAGCACCGATATGTGCCCGTCCGCTCCAAGTTTCCCGAGGATTTCACGGGCCCTGATGCCCATTTTCGCGCCGAGAGTCGAATAGATGCCAAGGTGGCCGTGGATCTCATTCGTGAGAACCACGGCCCGCCATTCTCTCTCTCCATAGCGGCCGATGCAGTCTCCGACTATCTCAGCGACATCCTCGGCGTACGATTCGCCCGGAAATTGAAAACTTTTCAGTACTCCTTTCATCTTATTACAAAAATAATACTTATATTTGAATCCCGGTTGAATCAATCGGGATTTTTCATGTCCGGAACACTGCGCAGCGCAAGCCTTCGATATGTCGGCCTGCAGCAAGACACAAGCATATACGAACTGCAAAGCGCGCAGTTCGCCAATAAGTATTTCATTATCAGCGGGGAAGGAAGCCGCCGGCTGATGGCCTCGCCGGAAGTGGTCGGCTTTGATTCCTACCGGTCGCTCCTCGGTGAAACGGTCGACGCGCTCCGCTTCCTGTTTCCCTCGGGAGGCGACGTGGACATCATGACCATCCTTCGCGGCGGGTTGAACTACCCCATCGAGGAGGCCTGCTTCCGCTCCGGCGTGCGGGTGCGCGATATGCATTTCGTATCCTGTGAGCGCATCATCGAGGACCATGTCATCACGGGGCTGGACATCAAGTACGAAAAACTGCGCATCACCCGGGACCGCACCCTGGTGATTGGCGATATTATCGCCACGGGAGACACCCTGAAAATGTGCATGGACGAGGTGGTGGACCGTTTCCGCCGCAAGGGCGGCAGCATCCGCAAAATCATCTTTTTCACCATCGGCGGCAACCGCGCCATTCCCCTGATGGAAAGGATGACGGAGCAGATCGGCGCCCTCTTTCCGGGCTTTGAGGGCTTTGAATGCTTCTTTTATGAGGGTGTGTTTTCGGTCTATCGTGACAAGGGGGCGAGCGGAATCAATGTCCCCGACATCGATTTTTGCTGGAAGGACGGCGTCGTGTCGCCGGAGTTCCGCCGCTACATCCTGGACCGCCCCGACGCCCTTTTTGAAAAGTGCATCATCTATGACGGCGGTGCGCGCCGATACGAGATTCCGGTCCATTTCCGGGAGGTGTTCGACTATTGGGAAGGCATCCTGGAAAGGGCGGAGCGCATCGACCCGTTCGCGCTTGCCTGCGAAAAACTGGGCTACGGCGGGCCGCTGGGCTATGAGGAGTGGCTGGAGGTGACCTCCTTCGAAGCCATCCCCCAGAAGGGGCTCAGGGAGCTCTGGGAAGCAGAACAGGTGCTCGTTCGCCGCTCCTCCGGAATCTCCATCAAGGAGCTTGCGGAACGCCGGATAAATGAAATTTCTAACGTATCAAAGTTATATGAGTAACAAGAAGTTCGATGTGGACTACACCGGTAGGCCGGTGGACCACGCGGGTCGCAAGTCGACCTTGAGCATGTTCATGATCATGCTGGGATTCACCTTCTTCTCGGCAAGCATGTGGGTGGGCCAGAATCTTGCGGCCGGCCTGGACTGGTGGGGCTTCATCTGGGCGATGCTCCTGGGTGGAGCGATCCTGGCGGCCTATACCGGCGCGCTCGGCTGGATCGGCGCGGAGAGCGGCCTTTCGCTGGATATGTTGGCCCGGCGCAGTTTCGGCTCCAAGGGCAGCTGGCTTCCCAGCGCGATGATCTCCTTCACGCAGATCGGCTGGTTCGGCGTGGGCCTGGCGATGTTCGCCATCCCGGTGGCGAAGGAGCTGATGGGCCTCAGCGTTACGCCCGACAGTATGCCCTGGCAGGGTTATCTGCTGGTGGCTGTGGCCGGTATCCTGATGACCGCGAGCGCCTATTTCGGCATCAAGAGCCTGACGATCGTCAGCTATATTGCCGTCCCGGCGGTGGCGATCCTCGGAACGGTGGCGATGATCATGGCCATCAAAAGAGGCGATCTGGGCCTGGTGGAGCAATTCTCCCAGGGGGCGAAGGACCTGAGCGTCATCGCAGGTGCCGGCCTCGTGGTGGGCAGTTTCGTCTCGGGGGGTACGGCGACGCCGAATTTCACCCGATTTGCAAAAAATGGTAAGGTTGGACTTCTTGTCACGGTCATCGCTTTCTTTGTGGGCAATTCGCTGATGTTCCTCTTCGGTGCCGTCTCCAGTATCTATGCGGGCGGTAACGACATCTTCGAGGTGATGCTGCACCTGAACCTCTTCTATATCGCCGTGCTGGTCCTGGGCCTGAATATCTGGACCACGAATGACAATGCCCTGTACACCGCGGGCCTGGGCCTGTCGAATATCTTCGGCCTCTCCAAGAAGGCGATGGTGCTTATCTCGGGGGTGATTGGAACGGTGGCGGCGGTGTGGCTGTACTGGAACTTCTGCGGCTGGCTGAACGTACTGAACTGTACCCTCCCGCCAGTCGGTATCATTCTGATCATCAGTTACTTCAGTAATAAGAAGGAATACCTCGAAGGGACGGCTCCCGAAAAGGTCGTGAACTGGTGGGCCGTTGCCGGCGTCATCGTCGGCGCCGTCGTCGCGAACCTCGTTCCCTGGGGCTTCCCTGCCCTGAACGGCATGGCCGTCGCGGCCCTTTGCTACCTGGTGGGCGCAGGAAAGAGATAGTTCTTATGCTGATCCGTCGCGCTCAGATGGAGGACCTTCCGTCCATCATGGCCGTTCTTGAAGCGGCGAGGGGTATTATGCGTGCAAGCGGCAATGCCCTCCAGTGGGTGAACGGTTATCCTTCCCGTGAGGTGATTGAGACGGATATCTCCTCGGGTCAAGGCTTTGTGGTTGAGAACGGGGCCCGGATGGTGGGTTATTTTGCCTTTATTCCTTCGCCGGAGGCCACTTACAGTTATATAGAAGGCGGCTCCTGGCTGGAAGACAGCCTCCCGTACCATGTTGTGCACAGGATCGCGAGCGTTCCGGAAGTACACGGGGTGTTTCGGGCCATCATGGGCTGGTGCTTTGAGCGCGACGGCAACATCCGCGTGGATACCCACCGGGATAACCACATTATGCAGCATTGCCTGGAGGGTTACGGCTTCAGCTATTGCGGAATCATTTACCTGTCCGATGGCGCCCCGCGCCTTGCCTATCAGAAGCGGGTGCAGGCTTAAAAGAAAGCGGCGGCCTAGAGGTAATTTACCGTAGTCCGTGCCGCCGGGGACGCGCGAAAATATTCAACTTTAACTCATATTTAGTATATTTGCAGATTGAGTATTAGCAGAAGACCTATGAAAAAAGTTATTTACGCCCTTATGCTCGCTCTGCTGGTTTCATGCTCTCCTGAGGAGATCAAACCCAAGGACAGCACTACAAGCGAGAACCCAAGCGAGAATCCCGGCGACAACCCGGGCGACGACAAGCCCTCAGAATTCAGGGTCACCGACACTTCGGGAAAGGAGCTGGACCTGCTGCTCTTCGGCCGTGAGGCCACCGACCGCCCGCTGTATGTCCGCACGGACCTCAAACTGGATGAATGGTCGGTGTCCTGTGATGCTCCGTGGTGCCAGGTAAGCAAGGATTACGGCTTGATTCGGGTCACTGTCGGTCAGTATGGTGAAAAGAACGAATATCTGTATCCGCGCTCCTGCACGATGCTCATAAAGGCCAAAGGCTATCCGGACAAAAGCGTCACGATTGCCCAGGAAAGCGACACCAGAATCGGGACCTATCAATACAAAAACAGCTTCCTCCTGTCTCCTTCCGGCGCTCCTCTGGATATTTTCATCAATTCCAATTACTGGGAATGGAAGGTTCTTAATAAAAACTCTTGGTTCACCACTGAACAGCCAAACAAGTACACTCTCCGGGTGAGGGCTGTCCCGAAGGACGAGTCCGACAACTCTGTGCGCAGCGGGAAAATCACCCTCTACAGCGCAGCGTGGGACGAGGATGAACTTGAATCCCTATGGTGGAACAAGGTATACTACCTGTATTTCAGTGACTCGGATGCAGACATCTCCGGGGAAGACTATCAGTATGGTGACAATCAAAACTGGGACTAAATGACGATGAAAAAGCATATTATCGCAAGCCTGATACTGCTTGCCGCGGTTTCCTGCGTCAGGGAAAGACTTCCGGAAGAAGGCGCCGGCGACACTAATGCAATTCTCGCCACAATCGTATCGGGCGATACAAAGGCCATTCTTCTGGACAATCCTGGAGTCCGTATGGAATCATTCTGGGTAGCCGGAGAGCAGATCGGCGTGAGCGGAAGCGACGGTTCCGCCGTCTGTTTTTCCGTGGCCGACTCGGACATCACCTCCGGCGGAAAAAGCGCCATCTTCCGCAGTGAATCACATGTGCCGTCAGGCAAGCTCATCGCATACAGCCCGTTCCAGAGCGGTGTGTCCATCAGCGGGGGCAGCCTCCAAATGACTCTCCCTGCCGTCCAGCACTACAGCGTGGGCAACGGAGTGCCCCAGCCGGACCCGGCAGCCAACCTGCTTGCCGGCAGCGGCAACGCCAAAGGTGGCCTTTCGTTCCGCAATACTCTCGCTATTCTGAAGATTGGCCAGTCTTTTGAAAGCCAGACAGTTATCCGGAAAGTGGAATTCAGGGACCTCTCCGGCGAAGCTGTCGCTGGTGCAGTAAGCATCACCCCGGGCAGCAATCCTGTCGCCACAGTTACGGGAGCCGAAAAAGTGATTAGTCTTGACTGCGGGGAGGAAGGAGTGAAACTTGAAAAAGGAGAACCCGGACGATTCTATATCATAATACCGGCCCGCAGCTACCCGAAAGGCATTGAGATTACTTTCGTGACGGAAGATGGCGGACGCATTTCCCGTACAAGCGGCGCCAGGGGAGGAGTCAGTTTCGAGCGAAGCGTCATTTATCCCGTTGGAGACGTTCCCAACAGGGAATATATCATGCCCAACGTGGCCCGTCTGCAGGACAACGCGATTCCGATGACACCGGAACTGCTGCGCCAGGTGACCATACTTTCCTGCAACAAGGTCCCCGTAATCTGCGACGACGGCAGCGTGGCCAAGTTCGGCGAAACCATTCTCGAACTGCCCGCCATGGATATGTTCGTCCCCATGGAAATGGATTTCAAGGAGGGTGACTTCCTTCTGTTCGACTCCACCGACGACTTCCCTTCCGGAGGCGTGCTCAAAGTGTCCGAGATACAGGCCCCGTTCGGTGACCCCGCCCATAAACTTGTAAAAGCGGTCCCCACAGCCAATCCTTTTGCCGCCTATAAGAGCCTTGAAATCGGCGGAGACAAGATGTATGACGATGAAGGGAATTACATTGAGGGAAGCGGCCTTGATATAGACCTTTCGGGCTATCTCAGCGAAATCCGGGATGCCTCCGGAGCGCCGGTTCCATTCTCCCGCGCCGCCGACGGCAGTATCGTTTTCGGCGAAGACGAAACCGAACAGATCCTCTCCAAGGCCATTTTCTCCCACAGCACCACGCTCTCCAGCCCGTCGCTGAAACTGGGCTACGAAGGGAACAACTGCTCCGCCGAACTGAAAGCCAAGATGAGTGTCAGCATGAGGGCCGGCCTGAAGGTGGAGGACGGAGAACTTGTTTTTATCAATTTCAACTTCAATCCCGTCCTCAATCTGTCCGCCGACTTCAAGATCAAGGGCGAAGGCTCGATAGACAAGTCCATGCACCTGATTACGATGGACTTCGTGCCTGGTATCCCCGTCTGCCCGGGCGTGATACTGACGCCTGAGCTGGAGATTCAGGCCGGAGTCGGGGTGGGCGGAAGCATAGAACTCAGCACGAATATATCGTACGACATGGACCTCGGGCGGTTCGGCTTTTCCTATATCAGGGACAACGGTTTTACCTTCAGGCACCAGGAAACTACTCCGAAAGAAGATGAAATCCAGCCGCAGTTGGGAGCCTCTCTCTCCGGAACGCTGTATGCCAGTGCTTCGCTGATTATCATTCCGAGGATTTCCCTCTACGGACTGTTCTCGGCGGGTCTGTCGATAGAGCCCAAACTCAAGTTCGGGCTGGAAGGAAGAGTCTCCAACGAAAGCGCATTCAATGCCAGACTGTTCCTGCAGCCGACCCTCACTTTTACCCCGGAGACCGCTTCCCTCGGAGGGATATTCTCCAAAAAGTGGGATGGACTTATTCCGGAAATCGAGTTCGACCCCATCTGGGAGCGCTATCTCGCGCCCGTGATTGAAGATGCCAAGGGTGCTCTTTGCGGTCCCACCCATACTTTTCAGCGGTGGAGATATGCCTCAGGAGGCAGATACTATCTGATTCATGCGAAGAGCGGAATCCCGAATTTCTGGTATGGCGCACCTATTTTCATGGATATAGACGCCTATAAATTCCAGCTTAAGTCCACAAAACCCACGCTGGACCCTTGGGACGTGGTTGTCCAGGTTACTCATGGACAAGCTGATGCCACGGGTTGGGAGTACATTGCCTTCGCCGGTTGTGAACGCTACGTCCAGGAGGGCTTCTCATGGGTAGGAACACCAGGTGTAAGCTATCATTCCACCGGAATGGTTATTCCGAAAGGCTCGAGTGACGAGAACATCTTCATTGGTGATGTGATGAAACCCTTCTCGAATGACTACTGCGCGGTCGGTCTAAACTTTTTCAACAAGAGGACGGGCAAGTATCTTTACAACTCTTCCGCCATTACGACAGGCGCCTACAAACTTTCCTGGGGCAATCTTCCTTGTGGAGATCCATATATTCACGAGGAGATAAGCAAAGACGAATACGACAATATGCCGGGAGTCCCGATATCCGACCATGCCATCCTGGAGGCCAACGGCTACCACGACTGGGAACCGACTCTCGGTAAATAATAGGGCAAGTCGCTTGGTACCTTAGTGAGGATGGCCGTGAAAAGATATCTGACCATAGCTGCTGCGCTGATTATTATCTGCCTCGCCGGGAACGTGTATGCGGCGGAATCCCGCTTGTTTGCGACCAGAGCGGAGATAAAGGCGTTCCATTCGGCCGGGACCGGCTCGACCGGACACGAGATTTTCGCGGCAATACGCTCCCGCGTTCAGGAGCGCGCGTCATCCCCGTCCCTAACGGATACGACGGCTACTACCGAATGGTGGCACCACGTCTCCGAATATATGACGGACGCGGCGCTAGTACATGCAATCGAGCCTGGTGAGAAAGTGGACGCCTGGCTGCGTGCCAGGCTGCTCGAGCTTGTCCGCAGGCCCGTATCCGACTGGGCGGGACCTCCTTTCCGGCGCTATCGAGGCGGCGAGATGACGGGAAGCCTCGAAACGGCCCATATCAGCTGGACCGTCAGCATCTGCCTCGACATGGCCGGAGATCTCTTCTCGGAAGAGGAGAAGGCCGAAATCAGGGCCGCTCTGCGAGAAAAGGGCCTCGTACCCTGCCGCAGGTATCTTGAGAGCAATATCCCCTACCACAACTGGAACTGCGTCTTGTATGCAGGCTATACCGTGACGGCAGCCGTCCTTCGGGACAAGGAAGCCCTCGACTACGCGAAGTACTGGTTTCCTGTCGCCCTGGACCATTTCCAGGATGACGGAAGCTACGGCGAGTCGCTGCAGTATTCAAACTATGCAGCCTACGCCATAATGCTGGCCCATGAGGCCTTGATCCGCGCCCGGGTGCTGAAAAGCGGCGATTATAATCCGTATGCAAAAATAGTGGACTGGGCCGCCTACGCCTTAGTTTGCCGCAAGCCCGTTGTTGGCTGGCCCGTGGCGGCCGTGATGCCCCGCAGCATCAATTTCGGGGATTGCGCGGCAACGTTCCGGCCCTCAGGCGACTTGCTGATGCATATAGCCGGGCGGGCCAGGCAGGACCTGCCGACCCAGGCAGGCATAGCCGCCTGGCTCTTCGACAGGACGTATCGGCCTGTCGACGGCCCGGCAATCCACGATATGGCCAGTTTCGGATTTATCAACGACTTCGGCTTCCTGTCCGTCCTCCTGGCACAGGACGCGGCAGCTCCCATCTCTCCGGAACAGGCCAGGTATCCCGTAGCCAGGGCCTTTTCGGCCGGTGACGCCTTCCTGCGTGACTCCTGGGACGGCAAGACGGTGCTCGGTTTCCGTATGGCTCCGGAGGCCCGTCACGCCAACGGACATCTGCACGGTGATATGAACAGCATCCAGCTCTATTTCAACGAAGAAAGGATGCTGGCAGATCCCGGCCACAGTTGCTACCGCAACCTGACGCGGGAACTGGATGTCGCCACCTCCAGTCACAACACCTGCACTTT
>JAEEGG010025712.1_pt1 | contig 11310 bp, 7 predicted proteins | sample 9134161 | NCBI WGS metagenome assembly JAEEGG01 (sample SAMN16246543, study PRJNA631951) | gut metagenome | biome: gut microbiome; feature: rumen; material: CR-attached | host: Bos | place: Iran: Karaj | collected 2018-10
AGCTGGCTTTGACCGCTACTTCCAGATTGCCAAGTGCTTCCGCGACGAGGACCTGCGTGCCGACCGTCATCCCGAGTTCACCCAGATTGACTGCGAGATGAGCTTCGTGGACCAGGAGGACGTCATCGAGGTATTTGAGGGCTTGGCACGTCACCTGTTCAAGAAAGTGCGCGGTGTGGACTTGCCCGAGAAACTCGACCAGATGACCTGGCACGACGCGATGCGCCTGTACGGCAGCGACAAGCCCGACCGCCGCTTCGGCATGACCTTTGTCGAGGTGGATGATGTGCTCAAGGGCACCGGCACCTTCCCCGTATTCAACGAGGCCAACTACATCGGCGCCATCTGCGCTCCCGGCTGCGCCGACTACACCCGCAAGCAGCTTGACGGCCTGGTAGACTTCGTGAAACGTCCCCAGGTGGGCGCCAAGGGCTTGGTATATGTCAAGTTCAACAGCGACGGCACCGTCAAGAGCAGCATCGACAAGTTCTATGAGCCCGCCGTATGGCAGCAGCTCAAGGAGAAGATGGGTGCCAAGGACGGCGACCTCGTCCTCATCATGAGCGGCGACAACGCCAACAAGACCCGCGTGCAACTGTGTACCCTGCGCCTGGAGATGGGCGAGCGTCTTGGTCTGAGGGACAAGAACAAATTCGAGTGCCTGTGGATTATCGACTTCCCGCTGTTTGAGTGGAGCGACGAGGAGCAGCGCCTGATGGCGACGCACCACCCGTTCACCATGCCCAACCCCGACGACATCCCCCTGCTCGACGAGCATCCCGAGAGGGTACGCGCCAAGGCCTACGACTTTGTGTGCAACGGCATCGAGGTGGGCGGCGGCAGCCTGCGTATCCACGACGGCAAGCTGCAGGCCAAGATGTTTGACATCCTGGGCTTCACCCCCGAGCGCGCCATGGCACAGTTCGGCTTCCTGATCAACGCGTTCAAGTACGGTGCACCTCCCCACGCTGGTCTGGCATTCGGTTTCGACCGCTTCGTGTCGATCATGGCAGGCCTGGACAGCATCCGCGACTGCATCGCCTTCCCCAAGAACAACAGCGGCCGCGACGTAATGCTCGACGCGCCCAGCCCCGTGGACCAGAGTCAGCTCGACGAACTCTACATCGACGTGGACCGTGAGCGCCTCAAGGCCGAGAACAAAATTTGAACATAGCCGTTAGCTGTTAGCCCTTAGTAGCCAATCGACAAGTGGCCGCTAAAGGCTAATAGCTAATAGCTAACAGCTAAAAAAATGAAGACGAGAGAAATCACCGACGCCATCGAGCAGTATGCCCCCTTGCGGCTCCAGGAGGAGTGGGACAACGCGGGCATTCAGGTGGGCGACCCCGAGGCCGAGGTCACAGGCGTGCTCCTGTGTACCGATGCCACCGAGGCTGTGGTTGCCGAGGCCATCGACCGCGGCTACAACCTGGTCATCTCACACCACCCGCTCATCTTCCGCGGCCTGAAGAAAATCATGGGCCGCACACCCGTCGAGCGCACCGTGGCCATGGCCATCAAGCACGACATCACCATCTACAGCGCACACACCAACATGGACAGCGCTTGGCAAGGGGTGTCGTTCCGCATGGCCGACAAAATCGGCATGACCGACGTCCAGTTCCTGGACGATAACCAGGTGCCCCCCTACGGCACGGAGCAGTGCGCTACAGCCGGCTGCGGCGTCATCGGCAACATCGAGCCTATGCCCGCGCGCGACGTGCTGCGTCGCGTCAAGGAGGCCTTCGAGGTGGGTGCCGTGCGCTACAGCGGCGACGGCGACCGCATCGTCAGGCGCGTAGCCCTGTGCGGCGGTGCGGGCGGTTTCCTGCTCGACAAGGCCGTCGACATGGGGGCCGATCTCTATGTCACCGCCGACATGCGTTACCACGATTTCCTCGACAACGCACAGCGCATCGTCGTGGCCGACATTGGCCACTACGAGAGCGAACACTTCACAAAAGAGATTTTTTTAGAGATTATTCAGAAAAAAAATCCTACCTTTGCAGTCCATTTCGCTAAAAACGAAACAAACCAAGTGAATTATATATGAGTCAAGTTTTAAGGTTTTAGTTTTAAGACGGTTTTTACCTTCCAAAGGCGACACCAACCACGCTTAAAACTTACAACCTAAAACTGACAACTTAAAACTTAAATTTATGGCAACACCCAAGAAAGAACTCTCTGTTGAAGAAAAACTCAAGGCCCTTTACGACTTGCAGCAAAAACTCTCGGAAATTGACGCCATCAAGACGCTGAGAGGCGAGTTGCCCCAGGAGGTACAGGACCTCGAGGACGAAATCGCCGGTCTGCACACCCGCGTGGCCAAGTACGAGGACGAAATCGCACTCCAGAAGGAAGAGCTGGCACGCAACCGCGACATCAAGCAGCAGGCCGAAGCCCTCATCGCCAAGTACACCGCCGACCAGGACAACGTGCGCAACAACCGTGAGTATGACTTCCTCACCAAGGAGATCGAGTACCAGGGACTGAACATCGAGCTCGCCGAGAAGAAGATGAACGAGGTCGCTCGCCGCATCGAGGTCCTGCAGACCGAGATTGAGAAGGCCAAGGAGATGTACACCGACCGCGAGCATGCTCTCGAGGAGAAGAAAAACGAGCTCAACGAGATCGTCTCCGAGAACAAGCAGAAGGAGGAAACCTTGCGCGAGAAGGCCAAGAAGCAGGAGAACAAAATCGAGGAGCGCCTCTTGACCGCGTTCAAGCGCATCCGCAAGAACACCCGCAACGGTCTGGGCATCGTCGTCGTTCAGCGCAACGCCTGTGGCGGATGCTTCAACCGCATCCCCGCTCAGCGCCAGATGGAGATCAAGATGCACAAGAAGATCATCGTCTGTGAGTACTGCGGACGCATCCTCATCGACCCCGAGCTGGTAGGCATCGCTCCCGAGGACGCCAAGAATAAATAACTCTAGCCGACGTCCCTAGAGCGCTCAAGGACGGGCTCAGAGGCCGACACCACCAACGGCAACGGCCTTAGACATCGAGACCTCCCTGCAGCAATACACCGCAATGGCAGCAGCCCCCTGTGGCATGTCGCCATTGCGTCTTTTTATATTCACCCCCTAATAGCTAACACCTAACAGCTAATAGCTAACAGCTGACAACTAACAGCTAAAACCTATGTTAATAACTTTTTTAGCCCAAAAATTGCAGCCGTGTGGCAGGAATACACTAACTTTGTTGTCGGCCTTGACGCCAACGGCACAAGCGCTAGATTAACCTGAAAATCAGTATATTAAGACAACAACATGAACGGAATAGGGAAATTATACTTCAGATACGGCACCATGGGCTCGGCCAAGACCGCCATGCTGCTCACCCAGGCCTACAACTTCGAGGAGCGTGGCATGCAGTACCTGTGCATGAAACCCATCATCGACGACCGCGAGAACGACAACGTTATCCGTTCCCGCATTGGCATCGAACGCAAGTGCTCATGGATTTACCCCGACAGTGACCTTTACATGATGCTCAAGGAGATGTTCGACACCACGCTCGTGGTCAAGGACTGGATACTCATCGACGAGGCACAGTTCCTCTCGGCACAGCAGATCGACCAACTCGCACGCATCGTCGACGACTACGGCGTGAACGTCGTGTGCTACGGCCTGCGCACCGACTTCCAGTCGCACCTGTTCGAGGGCTCACGCCGACTGTTTGAACTCGCCGACACCATCGAGGAAATCAAGTCCACCTGCTCCTGCGGACGCAAGACCATCATCAACGCGCGCATCGACTCTCAGGGCAACATCGTCACCGACGGTAACCAGGTCGAGATTGGCGGCGACGACAAGTACGTCTCCCTCTGCCGCCGCTGCTGGCGCAACCGCCGCATCGAGAGCACCAGCCGCAACACCATCAAGTTTGAGGACAAGTAGCCATCTGCTATATAGCAAGACAATAAATACAATAAGCACAACGGGTTGAATCCCCATAACCTGTGCTTATTGTATTTATTGTTTTCTTGTCTCTTGCCACGCAAGGGCAAGGCCTTGCGGCAATGCCGTTATTTCTTCTTAGGCGGGAAGAAGAGGTGCAGCAGCCAGCTGACGAGCGTGAGCACGATGCTGAAGCCCATGGCCCACCACAGGTTATCCACCTCAAAGTGGGGTTTTACCACCCATGAGCACAACATGACCATCAGGCCGTTGATGACAAAGGTGAACAGTCCCAAGGTCAACAAGTTGATGGGCAACGCGAGCAACTTGACCAGCGGCTTGATGCATGCGTTGACAAACCCGAGCACGATGGCAACAACCACGGCCCACCACCAGGGATCGACGGTCACGCCGTCAAGGGTATAGGCGGTAATGAGGACCGCCAGCGCCGAGAAAAATAGTCTTGTAATCATTCCTTTAGTCTATATATATTTAATAATGTGAAATCGCAGGATTTTGCGTCTTTCGACACGATAAAGGTACAATAATTTTGTATCACGGGCACCAATTATCAGGTAAATTCCCTCAAATACTGATTTTTTTAAGTAATTTTGCCGCCACAAACCATTATAACGACGATATGACTGACACGAGTAAAAAATACTTGAGTTTGGCAAAGGACTATGTGATGATTACGCTAGGCCTGTTATCTTATGCCTTCGGTTTCACCGCATTCATCCTGCCTGAGAAGATTGTGATTGGCAGTGTGACGGGTCTTTCCTCACTGATCCACTACTGGCTGGGCTGGAACGTCGCCATCACTTACTATGCCATCAACATTGTGCTGCTGATCATTGCTTTCCGCAGCGTGGGCAAGCAGTTTGTGCTCCGCACGATCATCGGGGCAACCATTTCAACCATCTTTATCGGTGTGCTGCAACCAATGTTCCCCAATCCCATTGTCGAGGGGCAGCCGTTCATGAACGTCATCCTGGGAGCCGTGTTGTGCGGCCTGGGACTGGGAACGGTATTCACCCACGGCGGCAGCACGGGCGGCACCGACATCATCGCGGCCATGGTGGCCAAGTACAGCACCATCTCGTTCGGACGGACGATGATGTACTGCGATGTGCTCATCATCTGCTCGTCGTGGCTGCTGTTCCACTCGATTGACAAGATCGTTTACGGTCTCATCTTCATGGTCATCTACTCGGTGGCTGCCGACCGCGTGATCAACAACACGCGCCAGAGCGTGCAGTTCCTCATCATCAGCCACAAGTGGCAGGAAATTGCCGACAACATCATTCAGGAGGCCCATCGCGGCTGCACCATCCTGGACGGAACCGGCTGGTACACCAAGGCCGATGTCAAGATGGTCATGGTCATGTGCCGCAAGCACGAGAGCGTGAACATTTTCCGCATCATCAAGGAAATCGACCGCGAGGCCATCATCACTCAGAGCAACGTCAACGGCGTTTACGGCTTCGGTTTTGACGAGCTCAAGGTACGCGTTCACAACAAGAAGGCGCAGCAACAGCCTGAAGCTTGATAATTACCGCAAGCAAGAATCATAGCCGTTTGTGATTTTGCTACTTTTCTAGCTTTTTTCTTTACAAAATCATATTTTTTTGGGCGCAAGAAGAAATTTTTGCGCCCAAAATTGTATATTTTAAAAAAAAATCATATTTTTGCAATCCATTTGCGTAGCTTGTGGTTAAGAACAATCATTAACACCATATCATTAACATTAAGCCAATGAGAAAATTAGCACTATTAGCGTCACTATGTCTCGCCCTCATCGCAATGGCGGCTCCCGTGACCCCCACACAGGCCTTGAGATCGGCCAGCAGTTTCATGAAGCAACACCGTGCCGGTGTCAGCCTGCAGTCAACCCCAGTTAGCCGCACACCGCGCTTTGCCAGCGGCCAACAAACAACACAACCCAGTTTCTATATCTTTAATACCGTGGGCAACCAGGGTTATGTCATCGTGTCGGGCGACGACCGCACGGTGCCCATCCTGGGCTATATCGACAACGGCAACTTTGACCCCAATAAAGTGCCCGACAACATGAGGGTATGGCTCGAGGGCTACGAACAGCAGATCAATGCTCTCGACAAGCTGAACCTGACGAGCGAGCAGCTGAACGCTCCCCGCCCCACCCGCAACAGCATCTCGCCGCTGATTACCAGCCACTGGGATCAGGCAGGGCCCTACTGGAACCACTGCCCCGAGTTCATGGACATTGACGAGAACGGCGACACCATCAGCGAACTGGCCTACACGGGTTGCGTGGCAACCTCTATGGCACAGATCATGAACTACTATAAGCAACCCATGCGCTGTACACAGTTGATTCCTTCCTATCTTGTTGTTTACTACTGGAAAGAGGAATACGGTGCATTTGACACCGACCCGCTCGATCCCATCTTCTTTGATTGGGACAACATGCGCGACAATTACACCGGTGCCGAGACCGAAGCCGAGCAAGAAGCCGTTGCATGGCTCATGCTCTATGCCGGCTGTGCAGCCCAGATGCAGTATGGCGTCAACGCTTCGAGCACCAGCGACCCGAAGATTCCCACTGCACTGAACGAATACTTCAACTACGACGCCAAGCTCGTGTACCGCAGCGACTATGAGCAGGCCGACTGGGAAGACATGATCTACAACGAGCTCGTCGAGGGCCGTCCCATGATTTACAACGGCCGTGCCGGCACCGGCGGCGGACACTCGTTTGTCTGCGACGGCTATGCCTACGGCGACCTGTTCCACATCAACTGGGGCTGGGGTGGCCTTGGTGACGGTTACTTCGTGCTGTCGGTGCTCAATCCCTATGCCGGCGGCATTGGCTCCACCACCAGCCTTGAAGGCTACAACATCGATCAGACCGCCATCATCGGCATCCAGCCTGGTTACAGCGGCGTGCCCCCCACGGTGGATCACCGCCTCACCGTGTTCAACATGTACTACACGGGCACGAGTTCGTTTGAGCGCAGCGATGACGGCTATTTCAAGCTGAACAAGCGCCGCTATATCAAGGTCACTGCCGAGGACCACATCGATGACGGTACTAAGTACCTGCGCGGCATCGCACTGTATGACAGCAACGACAACTTCATCGAAATCATTGCCCAGACCTATTACGGTACCAATTTCATTTCCATTACCGACAGTTGGCCCGACAGCCAGAGCTCTGTCTCCTACCCCTTCGGCAAGGACCTTCCCAACGGCACCTACAAGATTGTGCCTGTGAGCAGCATCCCTGGCAGTGATGTGTGGGACCCCATGATCGAGAGCGACCGCTACTATGTCGAGGCGACCATCAACGGCAACTGGATCACGATGACCGACCATCCTATTGTGGACCTCCAGTCCATGAAGTTTGAATTCACGGGCGGTGAGAAGGTAGGCCTCGCCGAGCAGTGCCATGTGACGGTGAAGAACAACAGCGCCGACCGCTTCAGCGGCAGGTTGTTCCTCTATGTGGACAATGAGCAGATCGACGAGTATGGTGAGTACACCACCGTCGTCGAGACCGAGATTCCCGCTGGCGGCACCAAGGTGGTGACCTTCAACTTCACCCCGAAGAATGCCGGCACCAAGAGTGCCCACTTGTCCACCTATGACTCGTCATGGAACAGCGGCATCCCCGGCACCGGCTCGGTAACCATCGCCGGCAACGTGACCTACCCGATGAACCTGAGCGTGGACATCAATGCCCTGAACGCCGACGAGGATATGAACATCTACGACAGCCACATCAAGTTCAAGGTCGATGTGACCAACAACAACACCGAGGGTGAGTACAACCGCTACATCCTGGCACCCCTGTTCATCGTTGACGAGAACAACCACGGCACCATGGTGACTTACCTGAGCCGCAACGTGGTCATCCCCGCCGGCGAGACGCAGACGTTCTACTTCGAGTTCGACAACCTGGCCTACGGCTCGGTCTATGCGCTCAACATCTACGGCCGCAACGAGAACGAACAGACCACCAATCTCGTGCCTCCCGGTGGCTCCAAGTTCTACACCATCAACCGCGGTCTTGTGGTTTGGGATGGCAATGGCAACCGCGTGGGTTACAAGCCCTACAACGGCATCCGTGTTCCCGAGGAAGCCGCAGCTGTTAGCCTCGAAGGCCTCAACCTGACCTCAATCATTCCCAATGACAATCCCAACGCACTGTATTACATCGGCAACGGCGAGAAATACATCCCTGCTGGACTCGAGGCCAAGAATGTCATCCAGAACAATGTGGCACAGACCGACATCGTGCTCAAGCACGGCTATGACTTCTATGCCCCCTACCGCTTCACGGCCGAGAACATCAGCTATGAGCGCACCTTCAACAAGGGCCGCCATGCCGGTCAGGAAGGCGGCTGGAGCACCATGGTACTGCCCTTTGCCGCTACCAACGTGACCGCCGACGGCGCCTCCATCGACTGGATGCACAGCAAGACCGACGCCAAGGGCCTGTGGATCTGCAACTTCGACAAGGAGGAGGACAGCACCGACGACGCCCGTCTGCTGGCCGAATACATGGGTAACACCCTTGAGGCCAACGTGCCCTACTTCGTGGCCCCCTACGATGGCGCCAACGGCACCGATATGCGCGCCAAGACCTTCGTCTTCAGCGCCAACAACGTGAGTGTTAAGCCCAATCCCTCAGCCATCACGAGCGGCACCCACCACATGGTGGTCGGCGACTTTGCCAACAGGACCGTCGAGGATGCCTACTTCATGAACGCCGCAGGCAGCCACTTCGTGAAAGCCGCCAACGGCACGGTCAAGGCCTTTGAGGCCTATGCCGACAACATCCAGGCTAGCAGCGCCACCCAGTTCCAGATTATCCTTGACGAGAATCCCGAGGATGGCCCAACTTACCTGCGTGGCGATGTGAACGACGACGGAGATGTGACCATGGATGACGTCAGCAAGCTGATTGACTTCCTGCTTGGCATCTACAGCACGAGCGACATCAACGCCCAGGCAGCCAACTGCGACATGGACAGCGAGATCACCGTCGGTGACGTCACCCTTCTCATCGACTTCCTGCTGACCGACAACTGGACCAAATGATACGATAATCATCACTACAGATTACAAGCACAGGGCCCCTCAACAGGGCCCTGTCTTGTTTTGTACCATCAGCGACAGTTTGTTCTGATAGTTCTGTATAGCAGCAGTTTCTTTGAGTATTTACGAGCCAGAGGCTCGCATTACATCGACGGAGTGCTAACGATGAGTCCAGTTTTGAGAGGCGTAACTGCGGTCGATGAGTTCAGTGCAACGGTGTGTGAGAATATGCACGCCGTCGTAGTAGCTGTGCAAGTCGTTGACGAGCGTGCTGTCACCGCTATAGTCATGCACGTGCTCCTCGCCCAGGATGTCGCACAGCGCGGCATGGTCCAGCGCAGCCATAGGCTGGCTGCGGAACCGCGGCGGCACAATCACCACATAGTCGACATGATTGTCGCGCAGCATTGCGGCGATGTCACGCAGCACGTCGATATTGTGTTCGTCGATGTGCAACGGCTGAGGACCGGGAAGGGGCTGCATATCGACCAACCAGGGGCGCTCCTCCTGATAGAACTTGTCGGGGTCACGCAGCACGATGCTGTCCAGGCCCTGGCTGGAATCCTCGTTGGTCACCTCGTCACGCCCGCTGGGGATGGTGGTCATCTTGCCGTCGGCAAGCAGTTTGTCGGCCACCCACTGCGAGGGGAACAGCTTGTACAGCAGCATATACGGATCGCGGAAGGCATTGAAATGCACACGCTGGAAGTGGAGCCACGAGACCTCGGGCGACACGTCGTAGTGCGGCACATAGGGCATCTCCTCATAGCGCTTGGGGCGCTCAAACATCTCATCTTCCATAATCAGCAGGGCATGGCGCACGTTCACGCCATGGGTGAGCAGGTAGCGCAGTTCGTCGCGGATGCCCGTCAGCGTCTCGGCACCTGCAGTGAAATGATATACGCTGGCATCGGCAGGCAGGTGACGCTTCCATGCTGCGGCGGTGAAATTGGACGAGATGGAGGACCCGAAGATAAACGAGTCGTAGTGATGCTCGGGATTGTAGTACTTGAGGCCCTCGACGGCGACATAGCGCTTGTTGGGGATGCGTTCCAGCGTGTCACCAGGGGCAATCGAGATGCCGTCGTAGCGATGCACCACCTTGAACGGGTCCACCGTGAGGTACAACGCCACATATCCCGCCACCGGCAGCAAGGCCAGCAACGAGCGACAGACAAACTTCTTGAATCCTGGGCACATCATCTTTTATAGGTGTTAGGTGTTAGGCTTTAGGTGTTAGGCTCTAGGCTTTAGGCATTACTAAAACTAGAACTGGAAGTAGATAAACTGCATGTTGCGGTCCAGGCTGGCAATCGAGATGCCCGCCAACAGCGCCCAATAGAGAATCCAGCGCACCACCGTGGGGAACGGCAGTCGCTTGATGGGGAATTCCTGCTTGCGCCCCAGCCACTCGATGATGAAGAAGGGCACGATGTAGAACACGGGCTGTCCGAACACGGGACGCATCGACCATGAGCCATTCACCACCACGTCACAGATTTCGCCCAAGTGGGTGATACCGTTGGCGCGGAAAGCCACAAACACCATCGCGAACAGGAAGAACGTCAGCAGGCAGCGCGGAATGTCGCGCAACGACGCGTGCTCGCTCAACTGCTTGCGCGGCAGGAACACAAACGGCAACAGCAACAGGCCGTTGACCGTGCCCCAGATGACGAATGTCCAGTCGGCACCGTGCCACAGGCCCGACAGCGAGAACACAATCATCATGTTCAACGCTGTGCGCCACTTGCCGCGGCGAGAGCCGCCCAACGGGAAATAGACATAGTGGCGGAACCACGTCATCAGCGAGATGTGCCACCGCTGCCACAGTTCCTTCATATTGCGCGAGAAGAACGGGTAGTTGAAGTTGGCACGCAGCCTGATGTTCAGCAGGCGTGCCGAGCCGATGGCGATATCACTGTAACCCGAGAAGTCGGCATAGATCTGCACGGCAAACAGGATGCCTGCCCAAATCATGCTCCACGGGCCGTAGTAGTAAGGATTATACAGCAACTGGTCCACATAATAGCCCATGGTGTCGGCAATGATGACCTTCTTGGCCAAGCCCCACAGGATCTGCCGCATGCCCACGACTGCCGTGTCGTAGTCAAACGATTTCTTCTTCAGGAACTGCGGCAACAGGTTGGTTGCACGCTCGATGGGGCCAGCCACCAGCTGCGGGAAAAACGCGATGAACACGCCGAAGGCCACCGCATTGCGCGTGGGCTTGATGTCACCGCGATACACGTCGATGGTGTAACTGATGGCCTGGAACGTATAGAACGAGATGCCCACCGGCAGCAGGATGTGCAGCGTCGGCCAGTCG
>JAEEGG010025713.1_pt1 | contig 11310 bp, 10 predicted proteins | sample 9134161 | NCBI WGS metagenome assembly JAEEGG01 (sample SAMN16246543, study PRJNA631951) | gut metagenome | biome: gut microbiome; feature: rumen; material: CR-attached | host: Bos | place: Iran: Karaj | collected 2018-10
CAAGGACAAATTTTGCGAACACCGGGTAAAAACCGGGATTTTCCCCGCGCGTTCCTCCCTTCGCTGACTGAGTCAGGCCTTTACGGATAAGCTTTCGCCTCTTTTCCGGGAGGCTCAGTCTTATAATTACGGGATCTCGGACTGATTTCCGGGTTCCGGAAAAGAAATCCGGGCCATTCCCTGCGGAAAGACCCGGATCCCGAAATGTTTGCTGTCCTTTTTTCTTCTTATCAGGCGGCAGCCGGCAGCGGGAGCTTTACCTCCAGGGCCTGCACCCAGGTGTTATAGAGCATCCGGGAGCCCAGATTCACATAGGAAATGTGATTTCTTTCCAGCCATCTCTGCATCTTCTGAAAGCGTTCATCCTGCTGCCCGAAGGTTACAAGGCCGTTATCTCTTTCTATCATCTCGCGAAAGCATTTATCGTTAGCGGCAAAAAGCATTTCCTGAATTTCGGGATCCATGGCGGGAGTTTTTTCAGCGGTCATCAGCATGTTCATCTTCTGTTATCCTTCTTCTGTTCTCTGGGGGGTTTTGCGTCTTTCATAAGGCGCTTCAGTTAACTGCCGGGATAACGGAAGAAGGTGACCGCGGTTACACTTTTTTTCTGCTTTCTGGCCGGATTGCTCTCAGGCCGGATCCGCGGAACGGGAGGGATCCCGCACAAAGATAAGCAGGATGGCAGCCAGCGCCGTCAGGAACATCAGAATGCCGAAGGAGGAACCGTAATGTCCGGTAATTCCCGCTGCCGCTGACAGCGCCGGCCCCGCCAGAATCGCTCCGGTGGCGGCGCTGTTGTTGAAAAGCGTGGTGGCCTGTCCGGGCACCCGGGGCAGAAGCTCCTGAAAATAGATCATTCCCATGCCCGCCAGGATGCCGATGTACACGGCATTGAAAACCTGCGCCAGAATGAAGCCGAGCTCCGAATCAGAGGGAAGCGCCAGAAGAGAGCCGTAAAAGAGAGTGCCGGCCAGTCCGGAAAGATACATGAGCCTTTTAATGCCGAAGCTCCGGGCCACCCGGCCGGAAATCAGCATCACCGGGATCTCCAGAAAAGCGGCGACGGCCATCATGTAGGACGGGAGATAGGGATTCAGCATGAGCTCGTTCTTCACGTATACCGGCATGCTGATAAGGTAGAGATTGTTGGTCAGCCACATGGCGGTGACTGACAGAAACAGAATCAGGGTATCCCGGTTAAAAACGGAGACTCCCGCAGCAGCGCCGTTTTTCAGGGCCTCGTCCTTGGTGTCAGGAAGAAAGAGTCCCGCCATGGTGATGGTGGTGAGAAAGATACCTGCGGTTCCGGCAAAGACATATTCATACCCGAAGGACGTGGCCAGCCAGTAGGAGAGCACCGGAGCCACCACCCAGGCCAGGGAAAAGAATGTCCGCATCACCGAGGTAAACATTACCGCGTCCCCGTAGCGGCTTATGCCGTACTCTCTTCCGGCGGCGAAGATCTGCGGGGTGCAGACAAAGGACACGCTCATGCATACGGGAGCCGTGCAGAGCAGAATCCAGTAATCCCGGACAAAAACCAGCGCGAGAGCCGCCAGAAGCCCGAAAAACGCCCCGGTCTGCACCAGCCGCACCCGGGAGAGCCGCCCGTCGGAAAACCGGGCCAGGAGCTGGGAAATCACAATCCCCAAAACCGCCTGAGCCGTAAAATAAAGTCCCACCTCGAAGGGTGCGGCATGAAGCCTTTCCGTCAGAAAAAGACTGAGAAGCGGGAGATAGGTTCCCGGGGCGCATCCCGTGAGAAAGGTAAGCAGCATGAAGAAATATTTGCTCTGACTGGTCATGTGATTCTCTCCCCGGGGCCGGCCTGTCTAATCATGTGATCTCCGGCACATTATTCTACATATTTATCACAGCTCCGGGGAAAAACCTCCCCTCTTTCGCGGCCAAAGAGAGCAAAAAACCGCCCCTTGCCCGGAATATTCCGGGTTTTTCCTGAAAACCCGGCTCCGGGACGGCGTTTTCGGCATTTTCCGGGAAGCATGATTCGTAACAGAGGTCAGGGAAAGTGTCAGTGAAAGGACAGGAAAATGCCCTGAGGATAATGCCGGAAAAATGCGAAGAAATAACAGTTTCCGGGCAATTCTGCATGATACCGCATATTCAGCGCCATTAAGCACGCAAAAAACCGGAACTTCCCGCCTAAGACGGATATAATGGCAGAGAAGCAATTACTCACTGTAACGAACGCCATACATTAAAACAGCGAATCACTATGTCTATTTTTACGCACTTTATTGACAGCAGCATGTCGGATATTCTCTGGTTTTGCCGGGGAAACTGCATTTATTCCCGCCGGCACGGAGCTAAAGAATGGACTCCGGTACGGGAATTTGACGCCCCGGTGGTTTCCATCGACTATACCGGAGAGATCCTGAAAATTCACGGTCCGGCCGCATTTGCGCTGCTGGAGAACGGCCAGGTGTGGTATTCCTTTGATCAGGGTCAGTCCTGGCAGCAGCTGGAGCTGGATGCGCCGGTAAAATCTCTGGCGGCCATGAAGCGCTACTGCGATGAACAGCACCACTACGACAAAATTACGCCGGAGACCCCGGAAACCACCCTCGGAGATATGCAGACCCTGTTTCTGCTTACGGATAACCGCATCAGATGCTATGCCATTTCCCCGGATCTCAGCTTTGTCTTCAAGGGAGCCATTAATCCGGTGGCAGCGGATAAAATCATCGGTTACCGGGATTATCTCATGTTTATTTCCGCCAAATCTCAGAGCGTGCCCATTCTCTATGTCTATAACGAGGAGACCGGAATAAAGAAGCATACCGTGTCCTGTCCCCTGAAAAAGGTCAAGGGCCTGGTGAACTTCAACAATTCTCCCGCCATGCTCCTGAACTGGGGCAAGATCATCGTGCTGACCAGACTGCCGGTCACCGGCACGCTGTATCCTTTCAAGAAGGGCAGCTCCGAAGACTTCCCCTGGCCCAACAAAATCGTTGACATGATATGCGTGGATACCCTCCTTTACGCCCTTTTGGACAACGGAGAAATGCATATCGGGCACCCGGATCTGGGCTGGCGCAAGGTACGGCTGCCCGGAGATCCGGTGCCGGAAAACGCCCCGGACGATCTCGGGGACATGTACAATCAGGGGCAGACTCTGCTTTTTGAGATCTTTGCCCGGGAGCTCTTCTCCTGATCCGATCCTGAAAGTTCCTGATCCTGAAAAAAACGCCCCGGAATCCTTCTCATTAAGATGGGGATTCCGGGGCTTCCTGTCTCTCTCTTAAGGAGCTGATCAGGAGTTCTCCGGGAGCAGCGTAATCCCGTTATCATCCAGGAGAATCTGCTTGTTTTTGTAGAGAGCGCCGATCACCTTCTTGAACTTGCCCTTGCTCATGCCCAGATCCCTTTCAATATCCCGGGGATCTGATTTATCGCAGTACGGCAGATGTCCCCCCGCCTCCCGGAGCTTTGCCAGGATAAAGCCGCCGGCGCTGATGACGCCTTCCTGGCCGCCCTGATACAGGGACAGGTTTATCTTTCGATCCGGCCGCACGGACTGAATAAAGCCCTTCATCTTTATGCCGTAATGGACATCGTTATGGGCCGCCAGATGAGCCGGAAGCATGCCGAAATAGCTGTTATTCACCACCATCCGGATGCCCAGAGGGGTTTTGGCCACCGGCATCAGAGTTACCCGGTCTCCCGGCTTGAGATCCGCATCCTCGGGGAGATAGTCCGTGAAATAGCGATTGAATTTGCTGGTCCCGAAAAGCCGCCCTTCATTGTCGATATCCACATAAACCACATAGTACTCCCCCAGCTGGAATTCCGGATTCTGTTCTCTGAATGGCACCATGAGATCCTTGCGAATTCCCCATTCCATATAGGCGGCTCCCGGAGTTACATCCCGCACCAAAAGACGCCCCAGTTCCCCCAGAAGCGCCCGGGGTTTTTTGGCGGTAATGGTCAGCCGTCCGTCATCTATGTAGCAGAAAACACTGAGACTGCCATCCGGCTTCAGATCCTCAGGAATCTGAGATCTGGGAAGAAACACCTCCCCGTAGCCATCGGCATCGAAAAAACCGCCCTTATCGTCGGTTCTGACAAGCCTGAGGTTATTCATTCTTCCGATAGTGATGGTCATAATCCCCCCTGATACGGAAAAGGCACCCTTCTTGAGAGTGCCTTTGTCATAAAGTATAAACTGAAACGGAGTCTGTCCGTTAAGCGCGCATGAAATCGATGTGGATCAGAGCGCCGTTTACCGGATGACGCTGAATGGCAACCGGCTTAACGGTTACTTCCTTGCCGTCAATGGTAAGAACGATGGGGTTAGCGTAAAAAGCCGGGCTCTGCTGAGCGGTAAATACAGGGATATAGTCGAGGCTGATGCTTACAGGAGCTTCATTTCCGCCGTAGATAATAGCCGGCAAACGGTTCGCACGACGAAGGCGGCGGCTCGCACCCTTCCCGAATACATTACGAACCTCAGCGGTAAACTTGTTAGTTTCTGCCATTTTGATTACTCTCAAAAAAATACACTAAAGAAAAGGAAACTGCCTTGCGACCAGGGCAGATCCATCAAAAACGTGCGGATTTTAGCATTGTTGTCGGGATTTAACAAGAAAATTATTACCGCATCAGATTCGCCAAAAACGGAGCTCTATGGCTGCTCTGCTGCCGGGATTTTGCGTGAGAGCAGCCAGTCAGCCACGTCAATAATCTGTATTCCTTCGTAATCCGTCATCCCGTGTCTGGTTCTGGCAAGGATGAGTTTCGGATAGGCATCTCTTATTTTTAGCAGAGGACTTGTTTCTCTTTCTAAAGTCTTTTCATCGGTTATGTTATCGGAGACTTGGATATACAGCTTCTCGCTGCGCTTCATGGCCACAAAATCAATTTCCTTCTTATAAAGCATGCCAGCATAAACCTCATATCCCCGGCGTATCAGTTCTATTGCTACAATATTCTCAAGCACCCTGCCGTAATCCATATTTCTCGTGCCAAGCTTCGCATAACGGAACGTATGATCACTTAGGTAATACTTATTATTGGAGGTCAGATATTTCTTTCCTCGGATGTCATATCTGCGAACTCTGTAGAATGCGAAGGCTTGACAGAGATACTCCATATAAGCGCTCACAGTCCTGTGATTGATATTATTCCTGTTGCCGGTGAGAGTATCGGCAATGTTTCTTGCGGATGAGAGATTTGAAATGTTATCCATCAGGTATTCTGATATCTGATCCATCAGAGAAGCATTCCGGATTTTGTATTTTTGCCTGATGTCCCTGACAATTAGCGTATCAAAGATATCTGCAATATAGTCGTACTTCGCTTCCTGCCTGCGATACAGGTAAGAGCCTGATAAGCCTCCCTCGATAATGTATCTGTCAAATGCGTCGTAAGCATTATCGAGTTCAAAGTATTTAACAAACTCGGTGAATGAAAACGGATAGACCTTTACCTCAAAAGTCCGTCCGGTGAACAAAGTAGCCAGATCGGAACTCAGCAAAAACGCGTTTGAGCCAGTAATATAGATATCGTATCGTTCCTCTGCATGCAGCCAGTTAATCGCTTTTTCAAAATCCTCGCACATCTGAACTTCGTCAATCATCACATAGTTTGCCGTTCCCTCCTGATACTTGTCGGAAATATAATCATAAAGAGCGCGGCATGTCAGGAGACGGTCATATTCCGGGAGACTGAAATTCACATGAATGATATTTGCTTCCGGATCGTTCTTCTGCGCATATGATATGAATGATTCCAGAAGCTTTGATTTACCGCAGCGTCGTACCCCGGTTATAACCTTTATGTCAGGTGTGCCCTTTGCCTCGATAAGCCTTCCCAGATAAAGATTCCGTTCAATAAGCTTCATGCGTCATCACCTCACCATCTTCAATGCTTTGCTGCTATTGTAGCATTTCTATTTCCCGTTTTTAATTTTTGTACAATTTTGGGAAATAGAATTTGATTATGATTCCCAAAAGTATATTTTGTCAGTATTCGGATCACTTACTTACTGCCCGCGAGAGGGGCTCTGGCACTGGTTTGGGCAAAGGAGTTCCTGACAATGTCAGAACAATGCCGGCAACAATGCCGGGCCATAAAAAAACGCCTCACCTCAAACAGCGAAGAAGCTTTCTTCATAGAAAACGCGGCAGGAAAGGAGACTATCAGATTCCGGAAGATTGCCATATATTCACACTTGTCCAAAGCAGTCCGAAGATGTCCAACCGTAGTACAATAGCGCTAAGTAACTTAGTGGGGTGATCTATGGATCCTGATACGGATACTTGTTCTTTTGTTATGGACAAAAATGACCATAACGCTTACAAAAGCAGTGTTGTCGGTTATGAAGAGACTGTAAAAAGTAACATAGCTGAGCACATGCAAAATTTGAGTAATTATGGCATTCCTAATGCTGAAACTATTGCAGCTATTCAGGAAGTTGCGGAATTGGAAAAAGATCCGAATAAGAAGGTCTATAATTCTTTTGAAGAAATTCTGGCGGAGTTAGACACAAACGGTTCGTTCTGATTTTTAAAGCTGTTTTTTGCGTCATAATGACACTCTCAATCATCAATGCCTAAATATTAAATTCTCAAGTTCCCGCCGCGTCTCATCCCGGTTATGCCCCTTATGTCAGGCGCGCAGGCGTTCCTTGGCCTTGAAAAGCCGTTCCTGATAATGCCTTCCGTTCAATAAGCTTCACGCATCGGCGCCTCGCCGTTTTAAGTACTGCACTGCTATTACATCCTTGTAATTTCCTATTTTTGATTATTTTGCGATTTTGGGAAATAGAATTTGCTTCTGTTTCCCAAAAACATATTTTGCTGGCATCGGGGCGGTAACTGGCCCTTTTGATAGGCCAGGCGCTGTTTGCGGGAAGCGCTCCGGGTAAGCCGAATGCCGGGGCCATAAAAAACGCCTCCCCGTAAAACACGGAGAAGCGTTTCACTTTTCTGGCCTTCTAGCGGCCTGTTATCGGCTCAGCTATTTTTCTGCCGGCTTCTCGCCCTTGCCGTAAAGCTGCCGGAGATTGCGGTGCAGCATGATCACGGACAGCGCCACCAGCAGGAGCGCCATAACAATGAGGAAGCCTGCAGCGCCGACCAGCATCAGGTTCTTGTCGACAAAAGCCTTAATAATGTCTGAAAGCCCCCAGATGCTCATGAGCATCATAAGCGCGGTGGGAATCAGTGTTACCCAGAAATTAAGCTTTTTGGTCATAAGATACATGCTGACGCCCAGAAGAGTCAGAGCGGCCAGAAGCTGGTTGGAGGCTCCGAATATCGGCCAAATGGAATTGGCGCTTCCGGTGGAAGCCAGAAGACCAGCCAGAACCACTGACAGTATGGAGGCAACCCAGATATTGGTAATGAAGCTCAGAACCGGGCTCTTCTTCGCGGTAATGCCTTCGTTCTGCATCTTTTCCCGGGTTTCCCAGGAGGGAGTGAAAAGCTCCTGCCAGACAAAACGGGTCAGTCTGGTGGCGGTATCCAGCGTGGTCAGCATAAAGGCCGAAATGGCCAGGCTGATAAAGTTGGACGCCAGAGTGCCGGAAAGCCCCATCTTCGACATAAAGACGCCGATGCCGGAGGCAAAGGCATGAACCGGATTTGCCGCAATTTCCGCAAAATCAGCCTGACTGAGGTAGGCCACGGAAATCAGGCTCATAACGCCCAGAATGCCCTCCACAATCATGCCGCCGTAGCCGATGGTCTGGATGTGGCTTTCCCGGCGGATCTGCTTGGAGGTGGTGCCGGAGGCTACCAGCGAGTGGAAGCCGGAGCAGGCGCCGCAGGCCACCAGAATAAAGAGCGCGGGGATCATGTCAGTGGGCTGGCCGTTTCCGATGGGAACGTTGTAACCGGTGAAGGCCGGGAACTTGAGATCCGGAGCATAGCAGCAGATGCCCAGAACACCGCCCAGAATCATGGCATAAAGCAGGAAGGAGCTCAGATAGTCCCGGGGCTGGAGCAGCCATTTTACCGAAATCACCGAAGCCAGCATCACATAGACGCCCAAAACTCCCATCCAGCTCCAGAGAGCGGCGCTTTTGGCAGCTTCCGCATCCATACCCCTTTCGATGAACAGGGATACCAGATCGATGGGAATCATGCCGGCGAACCAGACCGTCAGAAATGACAGCGGCACAAAAATCAGCGAAGCTAATTTAAGACCGCATACATTCCGGGAAAAGTAGCCAAACACCGGGGCCATGAGAATGAAAATAATGGAGGCGGTAGCCACGGCGGGGGTCTTCACGAAGGTGCCGGCCACCATGAGCCCGAAAATCGCCACCACCAGAATCAGGGACACCCAGCAGAAAATCAGAAACATCTGGCGTCCGGCATAGCCCATAAGCCGTTCGATAACATAGCCGATGGAGCGGCCGCCGTGCCTTACCGAAAGAAACAGGGAAGCAAAATCATGCACCGCACCAATAAAGACGCAGCCCAGAAGGATCCACAGGAGCGCGGGCAGCCAGCCAAAGTAGGCAGCGGCAATGGGCCCTACAATGGGGCCGGCGCCGGCAATGGAGGAAAAGTGATGCCCGAACAGCACGGATCTGCTGGTAGGCACGTAATCCACCCCGTCATTTTTGGTTTCGGACGGCGTGGATCTCCGGTCGTCGATCCCGAAAAGACGGTTCAGATATCCGCCGTAAAAAGCATAGCCGGCCGCAAAATACGCCAGGGCTATGGTCAGAAGCAATAAACCGTTCATACTTGTTCTGTCTGAGACTCTCCTTTATTTGTTAGTTTGAGAAATCGTAAAAAAATCTTTTCCGAATCAATAGCAAAAAACTGTCAGCCCGAAAATGCGGAAACGGGAGCGGACAAAACAGGATCCTGTCCCCTGTGGTCTTAAAACCGCTCCCGGCAGAAAAACCAAAAATCCCGGGGTTTCCGGGACTCTCTTCGCAATCGTTCCTCCGGGGCGACCGTCAGATCCGGACGCCGGCCCGTACCATCTCCTCCACGGAGCCGTGCTTTTTCAGGGCCTGATTAAAATCCAACATGCGCTGCACCGGCAAAAGGGCCTTTTCGCGGATATCCTCGGGCACTTCAACATTGTGTCCCTGGGAGCTTTCCAGAGCGGCTAAAAGCTTCGGCAGCGCGCTCATCCGCATCCAGGGGCAGTGCGCGCAGCTCTGGCAGGTAGCGCCGTGTCCGCCGGTAGGAGCCGGAATCAGAACCTTGTCAGGACAGGCCTGGGATATCTTGTAGAAAATGCCGGTTTCCGTGGCGATAATGAACTCCTTGCGATCCATTTCCCGCACCTTGTTCAGGATCTGGGAGGTGGAGCCGGCAAAATCAGCCATGGCGGTTACCGCAGCCGGAGCCTCCGGATGCACCATCACGGCGGCATCGGGATGCTCGGCCTTGAGATCCCGGAGGGCATCCTCCTTGAAGGAATCATGCACCACGCAATGGGCCTGCCATCTCAGCATATCCGCTCCGGTTTCCTGAGCCACGTAGGCTCCCAGATGGCGATCCGGGGCCCAGAGAATCTTTTTACCCTGAAGATCCAGGTAATGAATAAGGTCAATGGCGCAGGAGCTGGTGGCCACATAGTCGGAAAGAGCCTTCACCGCAGCGGAGGTATTGGCATACACCACGGCAACGCGATCCGGCTCCTCTTCCCGGAGCTTCTGAAACTCGGGAGCCGGACAGCCCAGATCCAGAGAGCACTCCGCGCCGAGATCCGGCATGAGGACGGTCTTTTCGGGGGAAAGAATTTTAGCGGTCTCCCCCATAAAACGCACTCCGGCCACCAGCAGGGTCTCCGCCGGAGCGTTCTTGCCCCAGCGGGCCATTTCCAGGGAGTCTCCGATAAAGCCGCCGGTCTTATCCGCCAGCTCCTGCACCTCGGGGGCGGTGTAATAATGGGCAATGAGAACGGCGTTACGCTCCCGGAGCTTCAGGGCGATCTGATCCTGAAGGGACTTCTTTTCTGCTTCGGAAAGCTCTGGTTCCGGCTCCGGATAAGCAATACCGGACATATCTGGCATATACATTTGTTAAGCCTCCGCTGTTCTCTGTTATTCCGCGTTTTCTGTTATTTGCTGACTCCGCTATGAGGATTCGCAGAGCATTTTCCGGCTATTATACACCATTGCCGCCCTGCCCTCGCCATGACAGGAGGGATTTTAAAATGTGGCAATTTTAAGCCCGGAGCCTCCCTTAAAGCATCCGCAAACCCCCGGAAAAGCACCGGAGATGGTCAGATGGGCGGGAATTTCCATATTTTCCGGAGAAATCCAGACAAAGAGAGCATCCTGAACTCTGACTTTCAAAGGCGAAAAGCGCGGGGCGGCGTGCCGGCATTAATTTCGGGCAAATAGGAGTGGCCTAAGAAGACAGCCAGATTTAACAGCCGCAGGACAGCATATGACCCCAGGTCTTACTCCCGACTGCAAGCTTAATGAAATTCTAACCGTATCATTGCTGGAATAATGACTGAATCCTTGCCCTGCCGCTTCATGTTGCAACTGAAGCTACCTTCAGAAATTGCGAAAGGGAATGAAGGGAAAGAGCTCCGCAGAGATGAGAGAAGGTTAAAAAGCCCAAGCAGCTTTAATGCTGACAAGACGGCTTAATCTTCTCGGCAGAGCGATGGCGAGGATGTCATAAGCTATCAGGGAACCCCGGACGCTTTAGAGGAACCTAATGGGAACGCATAAAGCATAACGAGAACCTTCTTCTCATGCGCCGATCTCCAGGTATTGATCTCATCCTTGCGAAAAGACCTTATTACGAAGCTCCAGGGCTCGAAATACCGGGGTTATCGATGCCTGCTGACAAGTTGTCAGGCCTGCAGATGTCCTCAAGCTCTCACACGCTCAGCGCTGGAAAAACACCGGCCGGGAGTTCCCTCATAATTACCGGTAAATCATTGAGTCAGCAGGCGCCGGAAGGCGATATGCCGCTTAAGTCATGCTCAAGGCCTTCCTGCATAAAAATTTCGTAAAGATCTGTCAGGACAAGCTCCCGGTAACATCCGCAATGAATACGCCTTGCTCCCCGGATGCAGCATGCGTCAGCTGCGACACCGGATCCAGACAAAGAAACCGCCGGCAGCTCCCTCACAAAGTGGCTGTTCCGCAGAAGCCCGCGCCGCAGGCAGCCGAAGATGCTGCCATGCTCAGGATTACTACCGGAATGGGCATGAAACTGAAATACTGTACACCATCATATTCAGAACAAAACCTGTCTGATTACTGCTGTGTAACTGACATCTGTCCTTAGTAAACTGATCAGTTTCCGCTCTCATATCAGAAACATCCCTGAACTCAATCTGTGATGATTTGTTCAA
>JAEEGG010025716.1_pt1 | contig 11309 bp, 5 predicted proteins | sample 9134161 | NCBI WGS metagenome assembly JAEEGG01 (sample SAMN16246543, study PRJNA631951) | gut metagenome | biome: gut microbiome; feature: rumen; material: CR-attached | host: Bos | place: Iran: Karaj | collected 2018-10
ACTGTCGCCGCGCTGCGTCTGCTGAAGGGGGCGGATGTGCATGTTATTCCGAGCGGATGCTGCGGAATGGCCGGCTCATTCGGCTACGAGAAGGAGCATTACCGCACCTCGCTGGCAATAGGGGAGATGGTGCTCTTTCCGGCGGTGCGCAAGGCTGTGGGTGCGGACAGTGCCAAACCAGCTGTGGTGCTGGCTCCCGGCACCTCCTGCCGGCAGCAGATAAAGGATGGCACCGGCGTGCAGGCACTGCATCCTGTGGAGCTGCTGTACCGGTGGCTGAACTGAACAACGGCGGCCTCAACTGCATAATCATTTTGGAAAACAGTAAAATAAATGTGAAAATCTTTTCACATTGCATTTTGTATTGAATAAAATGCTACTTTTGCATTTTTGTAAAAATCGATTCTGAACATGAGAAAATTTTTCTTTTTCACACTGTCAATCATGTTGTTGGCAGCAACAGGGCTGAAAGCGCAGAACGCTACAACCGCGCCGGTTCATTTCTTTTATATGGTACCGCAGCATAATCTGCATGATTCCGCCTTCATTGCGGACAGCCTTTACGCGAACGGCAACCATGATTCCATGATTTCCATCGACTATAAGATCTACCACAACGGCGTGCTGATTGACACCGTGTCCAAGTATGGCTGGGCAATGCTGAAACTCCGGCAGGCGGGTACCGAATATGTCTTCGGCAACTTCGACTCCGGCACCTTCGATTTTCCACGTACCATCCCTTTTGCAGGCATGGTGGCGCACAGTTTCAGCATCAGTGTCATCAATGCGGAGTCGGGGAAGCAGCTGTTCGGGCATGCCACCCCGAAATGCAACCGTGGCAGGGTGCCAATGCTCTACATGCACTTCAACGTGCCAGGCACCTACAAGGTGGTGATAGAGACCTATTCCCAGAAGGGGGCGACGGTCAGCTACATCGGTACGATGGCCTGCGCCAAGTACAAGGACGCCTATAGCCTGACCGGTGATAAACGGGCGCTGTGGACCAAAGATTCCCTGACCTTTGTGGTGCATCCGTCATTCATACATATCGACTCGGCCATGGTTTGCCAAGGGGATGTCTACCGGTGGCGTGGCAAGGTTTTCACGGAAACGGGCACTTATAAGGATGTTGTTATAAATCAGGATGGTTCCGATAGCGTCTATCAGCTTAATCTGAGTGTGATTCCCACAAAGAACGAGGAGAAGACTGTGATCATCTGCTCGGACGGAAGTTGCTACTGGCGCGGGAAGTACTATAACAAACCCGGTGTCTATCTTGACAGTGTGGTGAACAAGAACGGCTGCAAGGACCGTTACAAGCTGACACTTGTTGTCCGTTCGCGTTTCCTGCAGGTGGACACGATGTGGCGTTGCGCCAACACCTCCTTCCAGTGGCGCGGACGTACCATCTCCTCCGCAGGCGTGCACACATGGTCCTATACGCCGGTGGTCCATTGCGACAGCGTCTACCAGCTGCGGGTGTTCAACTATCCGGTCTACACCAAACGTGACACTGCGGTCATTTGTGCCGGGAGCTCCTATGCATGGCAGGGAGGTAGTTACACCGTGTCGGGCACCTATACGAAAAAATACCAGACGGTTGCCGGATGTGACAGCACCCACATCCTATACCTGACTGTGGACAGCGGTTTTCTGAACAGCCAGTCTGCCCGAGTATGCAGTTCCAACGGGTATATATGGCGCGGACGGCGTCTGTACGCCTCCGGCACCTATACGGACAGCCTCAAGAACCGTCATGGTTGCGACAGTGTATACAGGCTTGTGCTTGAACTGCACAATACATATTATTTTGAAAAGAAGGATACCGTCTGTTACGGGCAGCCTTACACCTGGAAAGGCCATTCGGTCTCCATCGTCCAACCCTCTGCAGGGAACCACACCTATTGGGACAGTCTGAAGACCAAGGCCGGTTGCGACAGCGTCTTCAAACTGTTGCTTACCGTCCGTCCAAAATACCAGTTTGTGAATTCCGCAACAGTATGTGCAAACGAAACATATGTGTGGAAGGGCCACTCGGTCGCCATCGGACAGCGCGCCCCCGGTTCCTATGTGATCTGGGACAGCCTGAAAAGCCGTTACGGTTGCGACAGTGTGTACAAACTTAATCTTACCGTGCGCCCGTACTATTATACCGAACAGCGGGTCTCCATTTGCGACAATGAACTTTACGTCTGGCCGGGTCATTCGGTAGGAATCGGCAAAAAAGCTGCAGGCAGCTACCAGTATTGGGACAGCCTGAAGACCAAGGCCGGTTGCGACAGCGTATTCAAACTGCTGCTGACCGTCTATCCGACTTACAGCTATGCTGAGCAGGCTGCTGTCTGCGCACATGAGACATATACATGGAAAGGTCATGCGGTTGCAATCGGACAGCGTGCTCCCGGTTCCTATGTGATATGGGACAGCCTGAAGACGAAGCATGGATGCGACAGCGTCTACAAACTGACACTAACCGTCCGTCCGAACCATTCCTTTGTTGAAAACGTTGAAATATGCGATAATGAAACATACGTATGGAAAGGCCATTCGGTATCAGTTGGGAAACGTCCCGCGGGCTCTTATGTCTTCTGGGACAGCCTGAAGACCTCTGCCGGTTGCGACAGCGTCTACAAACTGAACCTGACAGTCCGTGCCACTTTCCTTCGTACGGACACCTTTGCAATATGCGACGGACGCAGCCACACTTGGCGCGGGCGGGTGCTGACCGCTCCCGGCACTTATTCGGACAGCCTTAAGACGAAGCACGGCTGCGACAGCGTGTACCGGCTGCTGCTGATTGTCCGGCCCTCATATCTTTTTGAAGAAATTGTACCTATCTGCAACAATGACTTCCATAACTGGCGCGGACGGAAACTGAACCAACCGGGTGTCTATACAGACAGTCTGAAGAGCATGTATGGCTGTGACAGCATTTACCGCCTGGATCTCAGGGTGAATCCGGTTTATCTGAACGAGGACACCCTTGACGGTTGCAGCGGACAGTCCTATGACTGGCGTGGTAAGCGGATTACGCAATCAGGTGTCTACATGGACAGCCTGAAGGCCTCCCAGGGCTGCGACAGCGTGTTCCGTCTGGTTGTGCGGCTGCATCCTGTCTACCTGCGTGTTGACACGGCGGCCATTTGTGACCATTCCGTTTACCGGTGGCATGGGCGTGACCTGACCCTCAGTGGCACCTATACCGACACCCTGAAGAGCGTGTGGGGTTGTGACAGTGTGTGCAGGCTTTTGCTGCGCGTGCATCCCACCTGGCTGAAGCGTGACACCATCGATGTCTGCGACAACGATTCCATAAAATGGCGCGGGCAGTGGTGCCGGAAGCAGGGTCTCTATTATGACAGCCTTAAGACAATGTATGGCTGCGACAGCGTCTTCACCATGTTCTTGCGTGTGCATCCCACATACCTGTTTGTCTCCGGAGCCTCAATTTGCAGCCATGAGACCTACAGGTGGCGTGGCCGTAGCCTGACAAAAGCGGGGGATTATTTCGACAGCCTGAAGACCATCCACGGATGCGACAGTATTTTCAAACTGCATCTGGATGTCCGTCAGTCATATTTCTATTATGATACTGTTGATATCTGCGATAACGGATATTATTCGTGGCGCGGAAAAATGCTTACCCGTCAGGGAGGCTATGTCGACAGCCTTGTTACGGAAGATGGCTGTCCGGAGGTGTACCGCCTCTGGCTGCGGGTACATCCGACCTACCTGCATGAGGATACCATGGGGATTTGCGATGGCGGCAGTTATATGTGGCACGGACGCAAATTCCGTACGGCAGGTGTCTATTATGACAGCCTTAAGACGGTGCATGGCTGCGACAGCATATTTGTGCTCCGTCTGTCGGTATGGCCGGTCTATCTTTCTGCCGAAAAGGCGGAGGTCTGCGCGCCGCAGCGCTATGTGTGGCGCGGACGTGTCCTGTCCGAGAGCGGGCTCTATACGGACAGCCTCACAACCTGGAGGGGGTGCGACAGTGTCTTCAGTCTCCAGCTGACCGTGCATCCGTCCTACCTGATTGAGGAAAACCGGCAGATCTGCAACGGCAGCACCTATGAATGGCGTGGACGCAAACTTACAGTTTCCGGTTCCTATACCGACAGTCTGAAAACGAAAAACGGCTGCGACAGTGTGTTCCGGATCCGGCTGCAGGTCAATCCCGTTTACCTGTTCGCCGATACGGTGGTAATCTGCGGGAATGATAATTTCCTGTGGCACGGACGGCGCATCCGCCAGTCCGGGGTCTATACCGACAGCCTGAAAACCATGATGGGGTGTGACAGCATCTTCGTCTTGTCGCTTACCATGCTGCCGACCTACCATTTTGCGGATACGGTCGACCTTTGCGGAGAGGAGACCTATGACTGGCGTGGTCGGCATCTGGTTCAGCCTGGATACTATACCGACAGCCTGCGTACGATAGCCGGCTGCGACAGTGTGTACAGCCTCTGCGTGCGGGTGCATTCAATCCAGATGACCAACGACTTCGCGGTGATTTGCGAAAACGAACACTACAAGTGGAACGGACACATACTTACTGTCAAGGGACGTTACATCGATACCCTCAAGAGCCAGTACGGCTGTGACAGTATTGTGCGCTTCTTCCTGTATACTAATCCGCTGTATCTCTTTGCCGACACAGTTGACCACTGTGACACCGGCGTATACACCTGGAGAGGAAGGGCATTGAGGACAAATGGCTGCTACACGGACAGCTTCAAGACAGAATATGGTTGCGACAGCGTATACCTGCTGGAGCTGCGGATACGTCCGCTCTTCTTCAAGGAGGAGCAGAAGACCATCTGCTCCAACGAACCTTACCTGTGGCATGGCCGCAACCTTGCCGTCAGCGGACTCTATTACGACAGCCTGCACAGCCAGTACGGCTGCGACAGCGTGTATGCGCTCCGTCTGACTGTCAATCCCGCATATCTTACGGAGGATACGGTATGGATCTGCACAGGAACCTCCCACATGTGGCGCGGGAAAAAATATTCCTCCGCCGGAATCTATACCGACAGCCTGAAGACCATCCACGGTTGCGACAGCGTTTTCCGCCTTACATTAAATTTGTATCCAATATACCATTTTGCCGATACGGCCGCCATTTGTCAGGGCGGTTCCTATGCATGGCACGGACGCAGGCTCCAAAAGGAGGGTGTCTATTATGACAGCCTTAAGACGGTGAATGGTTGCGACAGCATATTCAGACTGGCGCTCGCGGTCAATCCTGTGTACCGTTTCAACGATACTGTAGAGATTTGTCAGGGCGCGGTGCATGTGTGGCGTGGTAAAAAGTTTGCTGCCACGGGTATCTACACTGACAGCCTGAAAACCATCCATGGATGTGACAGCATTTTCCGCCTGTCGCTGAAGGTGAATCAGGTCTACCTCTATTCCGACACCATCGGCATCTGCCAGGGTGAACGGCATGTCTGGCGTGGGCGCAAGCTTACGGACGGCGGTATTTATCATGACAGCCTGAAGACAGTCCACGGTTGCGACAGCGTTTTCCGTCTGGTGCTCCATGTCTATCCGATCTACCTGAAGGACGAAAAGCAGGATCTGTGCAGCGGTGAGCGCTTCCAGTGGCGCGGACGGATGCTGCAGGCAGGAGGCGTCTATACGGACAGCCTGAAGACAATCCACGGCTGCGACAGCGTTTTCCGCCTGACTCTTATGGTATATCCTGTATATCGCTTTGCCGACACGGTCGGGATCTGCCAGGGCGAGCGGCACAACTGGCGCGGACATTCCTATATGGCTTCCGGCTTGTATACTGACAGCCTGAAGACGGTTCATGGCTGCGACAGCGTATATCTGCTCCAGCTGCAGGTCAATCCTGTCTATTTTGTGGCCGACACCATCCGTATCTGCGACAACCGGCAGGTGGTGTGGCACGGACAGAAGCTGTCCGTTTCCGGCACCTATTATGACAGCCTTAAGACGGTTTCCGGCTGTGACAGCGTTTTCCGTCTTACCCTTACCGTGTATCCCACGTTTGTAATGGATGACACTCTGGCGGTTTGTGCGGATGCCCTGCCGTACACGTGGCATGGGTATGAGCTTTCCGTTGAAGGGGACTACACCGACAGCCTCCTCACAGTACATGGCTGCGACAGTATATGCAGGCTCCGGCTCATTGTGAATCCGGTCTACTCGCATTCGTTTGCCGACACCATTTGCGAGGGTACTCCTTACAACCGTTACGGTTTTGTGCTCTCCGCCGATTCCACGACCGGTGTGCCGCAACTGCTGCTGACCGACTCGCTGCGCAGTGCGGAGGGTTGTGACAGTGTGGTCACGCTGGCGCTGCAAATCCGCCAGCTTCCGAAGGAGATGTCCCAGATACATGGTGACACGCTCGTCCCCAATTCAGGTACATTCATGTATTATACCGATACGGTTCCCGGCATTGACCGTTACGAGTGGCAGGTCATACCTAACAACATTGTCATGACACCTTCCCAGACCAAGGTCTGGCTGGAGTTCGACAAGTCGGTCGCCGGTTGGGACACGCTGGTTCTGATTGGTCACCACTTGTGCGGACAAACTTCACCGCAATATCTGCCGATACATGTCACCATCGGACTCTCCGTGAAGGAGAGCGATGTTCCGGAGGGTGTGCGGCTCTATCCGAATCCGGCATATGGCGAGGTCCACATTGAATTGGCGTCGTTTGAAAATTGGGGCAAATCCCGCTGGATGTTGTGCGACATGCAGGGCAGGGTGCTGGACGGCGGTTCCGTTGAAGGGATGCTGACCACTGTAAGTATGGCCGCATACCCAAGAGGCGTGTATGTCATCCGTCTCCTGTCCGAAGAGGGACGTTCGTGCAGCCTCAAGGTTATAAAATATTAATTACTTGTATGATGTGCAACAAATCCGTGTTGATTTGAAAAAAAAGCGTAAAAGAATGTAAAGGTATTGATTTCTTTAGTACTTTTGCACACATTTTTTTGGAGATAAAGATAAATTAGTGTACGATGAAAGCTGAGTTAATGAAATTGGCTGAAGACCAATTGGTTGAAAAGAAAAATCACCCTGTTTTCAAGGCGGGTGACACCGTGACGGTGAACTACAGAATTGTCGAAGGAAACAAGGAAAGGCTGCAAGCATACCAGGGTGTGGTGCTGCAACGCGCAGGAAGCGGCATTACGGAAACCTTTACCGTTCGCAAAATGTCAAACGGTATCGGTGTGGAGCGTATTTTCCCTGTGCATTCCCCCTTTATTGAAAGCATTGTGGTGAACAAGCACGGTCTGGTCCGTCGCGCGCGCATATTCTATCTGCGCCAGCTGACCGGCAAAAAGGCCCGTATTAAAGAAAAAAGATCCTAACATTTCTAACCACTGTGTGATATGGCGACAACAGCAGATTTCAAAAACGGATTGTGCATAGAAATGGACGGCAGCGTATGGAGCGTTGTCGAGTTCCTGCATGTGAAACCTGGAAAAGGAGCCGCCTTCGTGCGTTCCAAATTGAAAAACCTCAAGACAGGCCGTACTTTGGAGCATACTTTCCCTGCGGGCGTCAAGATTGATCTGGCCCGTGTGGAGCGCCGCCCGTACCAGTTCGTGTACAAGGAGGATGAGAACACCTATTATTTCATGCATACCGAAACCTTCGAACAGATACCCATCCAGAAGGAGATGATCAGTAATCCCGGGCTGTTGAAGGAGGGACAGGAGGTGGAGATTATGTACCATGTTGATACCGACTCCCCGCTTACCTGCGAACTGCCTCCCTTCGTTGACATGGAGGTCACCTATACCGAGCCGGGTGTCAAGGGCGATACCGCCACCAACACTCTCAAGCGTGCCACTGTGGAGACAGGTGCCGAAGTGATGGTCCCCCTGTTTATTGAAACAGGTGAGAAGATAAAGGTGGACACCCGTACAAACCGTTATTCAGAACGCGTAAAATAAATGTCATGAAATTACCTCGGCCGATTTCTGTAGACGAGATGATCTCCATTGTTGGGGGTGGCATTAGGGTTGTAGGCGATGTTCAGCGAAAAATAGAGGGAATTAATGAGATTCATGCTGTAGAACCCGGTGATGTCACTTTTGTCGATCATCCCAAATATTATGATTCGGTACTGAAAGGCAATGCGACATTTGTCTTTATTGACAAGGTTCCGGAAGAATCTTATGGAAAGACACTTCTGGTGTGTGAGGATCCCTATACGCCGTACATTGCACTTGTCCGGCATTTCCGCCAGTTTGAACCGCAGAATGTCAGTATCCATCCCTCCGCAATAATCGGGGAGGGGACTGTGATCCAACCTGGGGTTTTCATCGGTCCGGAAGTCCGCATCGGTAAGAATTGCATTATCCACGCCAACGTGAGCATTTATGACCATACCACTATCGGTGACCATGTGGTAATCCATGCCAACAGTGTCATCGGTGCAGATGCCTTTTATTTCAAGCATCGCACCGAACGTTGGGACAAGCTTGATTCCTGTGGCTCTGTTGTTATCGGAGACCGGGTGGAGATTGGGGCTCTCTGCACAATCGACAAAGGTGTCTCTTCTCCCACCACCATCGGGGAGGGCTGCAAGTTTGACAACCATATTCAGGTCGGGCATGACACCACCATCGGCAAGAATTGTCTGATCGGTTGCCACACCTCCATTGCAGGCACCACTGTGATTGAGGACAACTGCCTGATTTGGGCTCATGCGGCGATCAACAAAGGTCTGGTTGTGCGCAAGGGCACCACAGTGCTGGCCACTTCCGCGGTCGACAAGTCCACCAAGGAGGGCAGTGTGCTGTTCGGTGTGCCCGCCATTGACGCGAACACCAAATGGCGTGAACTTGTATCCTTACGGTTGCTGCCTGCCTGGATGCAGAAGATTGAGGAGAAACTCAAATAAAAAAAGTCGCCAATCGGCGACTTTTTTTATTGTATGTCCAGATGGTGTCCCATTCTATCCTGTTTTGTCTTAAGGTATTTCCTGTTGTAGTCGTTCGGCTTTATAATCAGCGGTACTGTCTCTGTGATGGTCAGTCCGTAGCCTTCCAGTCCGCTCCGTTTGACCGGATTGTTGGTGATCAGACGCATCTGTGTCACGCCAAGGTCCCGCAATATCTGTGCACCGATGCCGTAGTCCCGTTCGTCCGGTTTGAAGCCGAGCCTGATGTTGGCATCGACCGTGTCTAACCCCTGCTCCTGCAGGTGATAGGCTTTCAATTTGTTGATCAGGCCGATTCCTCTTCCTTCCTGGCTCATGTAGACTATCAGCCCCTTGCCTTCCTCTTCAACCATCTGCATGGCGCGGTGCAGCTGGTCGCCGCAGTCGCACTTGCAGCTGCCGAAGATGTCGCCGGTGGCGCAGCTTGAATGCACACGTACAAGCACGGGTTCATTCTCCTTCCATTCGCCCTTTTTCAATACAAGGTGTGTCACATTGTTGTCCAGCTGGGTGTAGGCGATGAGCCGGAAGCTGCCCCATTCGGTGGGCAGGAAGACATCCTCCTCCTTGCGTACCATGGTCTCGTGGGCCATGCGGTAGGCAATCAGGTCCTTGATGGTGATGATTTTCAGCTGGTATTTTTTTGCCACCTCAACCAGTTGCGGCAGCCTCGCCATGGTGCCGTCATCGTTAATGATTTCAATCAGCGCGCCGCAGGGACGCAGTCCCGCCAGACGGGCCAGATCGACAGCGGCTTCGGTGTGTCCTGCCCTGACAATCACGCCTCCGTTTCGTGCACGCAACGGGTTGATGTGTCCGGGTCTGCCCAAATCTGAAGGCTGGGTCGCAGGGTCTGCCAGTGCACGGATGGTCATGGCGCGGTCATGCATTGAGACCCCGGTTGTGCAGCCGTTGCCCAACAGATCCACCGTAACGGTGAATGGGGTGCCGAGCAGTGAGGTGTTGTCATGCACCTGCATGTCCAGATTCAGCTCCTTGCATCGGTCTTCTGTGACTGGGGCGCAAAGAACGCCGCGCCCGTTTTTCAGCATGAAGTTGACATGTTCCGGCGTGATTTTCTCCGCCGCCATTATGAAATCGCCCTCATTTTCGCGATCCTCATCATCAATGACGATTACAAAATTCCCTTTTTTGAACTCCTCAATCGCCTCTTCAATAGTATTCAATTTGAATTCCATAATATTTTCTGCTTAATTATTCAAAACGCGGAATACGTCGCCATATTGCATGTGGGGCAAAAAAATAATACGGAATCTGTTTGTGTCCGAAAAATGATTACTTTTGCATATTGTTTTAAATATGTCTGACAAGAATTTTACGGGTCGTTTGCGTCTCCTCCCACATGTTGGGGCGCTGTACGCCATGTTGATGGCTGCGGTACTGCTGCTGCTCTGCCTGCGCAGCCGCTTCCCGCGTGCCGCAGGTTATTACCTTATGCCGGAGGTGGCAGGTCCATACCTGCCACTGCTGCTGTCGGGCGTTGCGGTGCTTGGTGTGCTGTATCTCTTTTGTTTTTTTCTGTTCCGCAATGTGCGGCGGTGCAAGGCTGCTGCAATCGTGACCGGACTGCTTTTCCTGCTTATACAGTTGTTCCTGATATATGGCTACTATTTTGAAACAGATTGGGATGTCCAACAGCTGGTCGGTGCGGCGCGCGCCTCGGCTGCAGGGGACGTGGAGACGTTGCAAGGCTACTCCTGGTATTTCAGCGAATGTCCCAACAATCTGTTTCTGACCGGAATCTTTGCGCTGGTTTTCAGAGTGTGCGGACTGTTCGGCCTGCATGGGCTCTTTCCGCTGCTTGCGCTGCAGTGCCTGTCGGGAACGGTGGTCTCCTGGATGCTTTTCCAGACGCTGTCCCGTGCATGTGATGCGCCGACCGCCTTTTTCGGACAGCTGCTTTTTCTGCTTTTTGTCGGTTTGTCACCTTGGTTTTCCATCCCATATTCTGATACGGCGAGCCTCATCTTCATTATGGGGATGGTGTGGTTTGCAATGACTTCCGTGCTGTCGCGGAGGCCGCGGCTCAAGTGGTTCCTGCTTGCTTTACTGGCCGGAGTCGGATATGCGGTCAAGCCGCAGACTCTGCTTGTCTTCATCGCACTGCTGCCGTTCTGCTGGCCGCGTTCCGGGAATAAGGTTGTTTTCAGTCTGCGCGGCAAGAAACGTTCCGCAGCGCTGCCGCTTCTTCTGGCAGGTTTTGTTTCGGCCTGCCTGCTGGCTGCCGCCGTCGGCAAATCCACCGGTGTTCCCTGTCACAAGGAACATGCCTTCGGCATGACGCACTATCTGCTGATCGGCATGAACAGCCGGACCATGGGGGATTATGCTCCGGAGGATGCGG
>JAEEGG010025718.1_pt1 | contig 11309 bp, 5 predicted proteins | sample 9134161 | NCBI WGS metagenome assembly JAEEGG01 (sample SAMN16246543, study PRJNA631951) | gut metagenome | biome: gut microbiome; feature: rumen; material: CR-attached | host: Bos | place: Iran: Karaj | collected 2018-10
GTGGAACATGATTACGGATCCTTTCGCGTTTCCGTCCGGAACAGCGAAAAATGAGCCATACAAATCGAATCCGTCAAAAGACTTTATGTAAACATCTTCATAATCCTGAGAAAGAAACCATTCCATCGAAGCGTTTATAAAATCCTTGTGCTCATGAAGGTATTCTGTGTCATTAAGAGGATGCGGCGGCTCATCGTGCCTGTCAAAATTTGGCTTGAAAAGGAAAAAATATATCCCAAAGCACAAAAAAAGCAATAATGCAACTACAATAATCAAAATAGTCAAAAAAATAGCCATAACTTCTCCCTGCTATACGCTTTCTTACTCTGCGAGCTCTGCTTTCCAGCGCAGACGGAAAATTCCGTCGTTGTAGCTGGAACTTATTATCCTAAATGATTTTATCTCTGAGGTGTTTTGCGCATGCTCGCCGATACATGGGCACACATCGTAGTCACCAACATGGACAAGCCGCAAATAATCCCCTGCTTCCTCCGGCAAACGCGAAAGGTCGAACAAACTCGCCGCATCTTCGCGCTTTACTATTTCCGTTGTAACAGGCAGATTCATCTGAATAACTTCGTTCACTTTTGCTTCGACAGCTTTGAGCTGTTCTTCTGTTGGAACGCTTTCCGCCTCAAAATGATAGTCGCATTTCGATTTTCGCTGCTCAATGTGCGCGCTGAATGCCCTTCCGCAGTGAAACATGTTGTCCATCGTCCTGTTAAGGATATGCTCCGTTGTGTGGACAGGAGCACAATAATCTTTGTTCGGTTTGTTAAGAATCGGTTCTTCCATATAATCAGTATAGCCGCAACGTCATTTTGTGTCACGCAAAAGTTAGAGTAAGAGGAAGATGGCAGTCTCCGACGTTCACGCCTAGGGAGCGACCCTACGCGTTGCCAGCGTAGCGTTTCAATGAACTCCGCTCTTACTTTTTTTTTCTGTAAATTTAGCCAAAATTTAGACAACACATGATAGAATAAACATTAGCCCGCGTTCGTCAGGAGGAAATAAATGAAATCCGTGAAGAAACTTTTTTTGTCTGTTGTATTCGCGCTTATTGCTGCCGCAGCTTTCACTCAGACTATCAGGAACGGCGTCCTTACGATTGCCAATGGCACTACAGTAATAAAGAGCCGGGAATATTACGGCAACACGGAGATAAAAAAAGTCATAATTCCTTCAACTGTTACGAAAATAGAAGGGCTTGCCTTTCACAGCTGTTCGAACCTTACAGAAATCGACATTCCTTCCTCAGTAAAAACGATAGGAAACGCGGCTTTCCAGAACTGTACTTCGCTTACAAAAGTCACGCTTCACGAAGGGCTTACGAACATTAGCTACAGGCTTTTCAAAAACACCGGTATCACGGAAATCACGATTCCATCGAGCGTAACTGATATCGGAACAGAAGCTTTAAACGACTGCAAGAACCTTACCACAATCAAAGTTGACCGCTACTCCTATGCGCACGAGTTTTATAGCAAACGTAAAGAACTTGCATTTACGGACAACAGACCAAAGCAAACGAAAGAGCAGTGGCTTGCAAGCGTGACAAGAGACGTTATTGATGATGAAGTTCTTTACATAAAGCCCGGCACGACGAAAATAAACGGCGATGCTTATATATACGCAAGCAACTTTACAAAAGTCGTTATACCGCCTACAGTTACGGAAATAGGGGCGCAGGCGTTTTTCGGCACGAAAGTCCGCGAAGTTACGATTCCGGGAAGCGTAAAAGTCATAAAAAGTTCTGCGTTTTATTGCTCGCAGCTTGAAAAAGCCATACTTGAAGAGGGCGTTGAACAAATAGATCAGTTCGCTTTTAACACCTACGGAAAGCTTTATATCTATGTGCCGGAATCCGTCAATTCGATTGCGCAGAAAAACGGCATTACAAACGGAGAAGCGGTCTGGACAGTCGTTCAGGGAAGCTACGCCGAAGAGTACGTAAACGGTAAATGCACGTACAATATTGACTTCACAAAGCCTTATTCCGCTTATTCTGGAAGCAAAGTAGAGATAATCAGCATAGCGCAGGATGTTCCACAGGATTATTTCAAGAATTGCCCGAATCTTACACAAGTCGATATAGGACCTGATGTTTCAAAAATTGTTTCAGGCACGTTCGCAAAAAACGTGACGCTCCGTGCAAAACGCAACACTTACGCAGATGAATGGTGCAAACAAAACGGATATTACCTGAGCGGAGTTCTTGCCGACATCAGCATATACACAAAAGACCGCTCAAAGCAGATTACAGAAGACTTCACGCGTATTCTGTGCGACGATGATTCTTATATAAACTGGACTTCGTACAGCTTTAACACGCATAAGCCGCTTAAGCTTGAGGAAATAGACGGAAAGCTCGTCCTTACGTCGTTCATGCTGAAAGCGTGCCAGAACGTTACGGTTACAGCCCCGAACGGAAATGCGCTTATAAAAAACAAGACGATTCAGCCGCTTACGCGCACGGTGCTTTGCGACTTCGATTATAATACGGACAGCGTAGAAAACTACACACTCACCACAACTGACGCTTTTTACAAGAGACTTGTCTCAATCCCGACAAATTGGAATATCTCGTTCAGTGGCTTTATTCCGCGCGCGTCTACAAAAGAACAAAGAATAGCCGAGCCGATGACTCCTACCTATGCACGCGAATGGATTGCCCTTGTATATGACATGGCTTATGTTTTAGGGCTTCCAGAATACGACGAGCGTTGTTATAAGGCTGTTGAGAACAAAGAACTTGTGACAAACCAGGCGCGAACTGAGTTCATGACGAAAGAACAGATGGAAAAACTCATAAAAAAGGCAAGGGACTGGTCGCTCGTTTTAGGAAGAGACAACCTTGCTGGAAGTGGTGGAGGAACTACGCTTACACTGATTGGTGGATGGATTTTAGGAGTTTCAACATCAACCTCATGGACTAACGCACATGCTTTCTGGCATGAATTCTCGCACTGCATGGGCTATTCACACGAAGCTGGCAATATGTGCAATATGGAACTGCCTGCACCATGGGGCGAACAGTGCTGGCCTTCCATTGCAAGCAAGCTTTATGTTGATGAACTAAAAAAAGGGAACCCACCATATATTGAGGGAAAACCTCTCTTTAACTCGAACCTTTTCTCAAAAGCCGGGCTTAAGCCGGTTGATCCCGAAGACGATGTGATTGAAAACGACACGCTCTATATAGCAGACTCTATGCCTTTCCTTGATTCGCATAGTAATCAGACAGATTTTACAAAGGTTGTATTCTCAAATTCTGTACAAGTTATAAAAAAATCTGCACTTTATGGCACAGCGGTTCAAGAAATCACGATTCCTACTACCGTCAAAGAAATCGAAAGCCTTGCGTTCCACAGCAGTAATCTTTCAAAAATCGTTATTCCCGATAGCGTAAAATCGATAGGTGATGCAGCTTTCCAAAACTGTTCGTCGCTGAAAACTGCCAAAATAGGAAGCGGGCTTAGAGAGCTTAATATGCGGCTTTTCAAGGGTTCTGCTCTTAAAGAAATAACGATTCCGAGCAATATCAAGGTTATTGGAAATGAAGCGTTCCAAGACTGCAAGAATCTTAGAAAAGTCGTTATTGAAAACGGCGTACAAAAAATAGGCGATAATGCTTTCAACGGTACAGCCATTGAAGAAATTGAAGTTCCAGCAAGTGTTACAGAATTCGGCAAAAATATAACGGCAAGCCACGTTGTCTGGATTGTTAAGCTTGGAACAGCGGCTTACGATTACGCTTTCAACAACAAATACACAATTAAATTACAACAGGACGACTTAACGAAGATTGGTACAGAAATTGTGGCACAAAGCAAAAACGCAGAATCTGCCCCGACGGACAAGTGGCAAACAAAAACCTTTACATCAAGCGAAGTGCGCCGCAAGTGGGATTTCTCGACAGCATTGGACGGAAGCAGCAAATACATAGTGACGTTCACATACACAAGCGGAGAAAGTATGCTTTGTATGAAAGACGCGCTTTTTACGGCTGACGGCAAAGCTGTTGCATACTTCCCGGAACAGCGCACGGCAGGAAACAGTCCGCGCCGGATTGTGTATGAGATTGATGTTCCGACCGGAACAAAAAAACTTGAGCTTTACGCGCTTGCAAGACGTTCCGGCAATGGCACTTCAAACGGAACGGTTGTCATAGAGTCACTTGCAGGCAAACTGAAGAATATTATGGCAGAAATTACGGATGCGGCAACCGCGCCTACCTATAATTGGAGCAAAGGCGACTTTACGCAGAACGACACACGCCGCCGCTGGGATTTCTCCAGTTCGCTTAATGTGTATACAGGAAATAGTTCAGGTACAAGAACGAACGGCTCTGGTGCCACAGAATACACCGTGACGTTCACTTTCACTACAGGAAACCACAAACTGTGCCTTTCTGACGTAGTTTTCACAGCAGACGGTAAGCCTGTCGCGTATTTCTCGCAGCAGCGAACAGCAAGTTCAAGTCCGCGTAAAGTCGTTTATGAAATAAGCGTACCGAACGGCACGAAGAAGCTCGAAATGTTCGCGCTTGCAAAGACCAGCGGCGGCAATGACAGCAACGGCACAATTGTAGTGTTCCCTAAAGACGACGGAACAAAAGAATGGAACATAGCCCGCGTTATTGAAGAATCAAAAGGCGCGGTTGCCGCACCATCAGACATGTGGGACAGAACAACCGTTTACATGAATGAGACTCGGCGACTGTGGGATTTCTCTTCAGCACTTAAAGGAAATGCCGGTGGAAAATATTATGTTACATTCCGTTACGGTAAAGGTGATAATATCCTTTGTCTTTCTGACATAGTTTTCACAGCTGACGGCAAGTCTATCGCTTACTTCCCGGATATGTGCAGAGCAGGCTCAGAACAGCGGCAGATTGTGTATGAGATAGACGTTCCAGCTAGGACAAAGAAACTTGAAATGATTGGAATTACATCATTAACAGGAAGCGCGTCTTTCAACGGAACAATCAGCGTAGAATCACTTTCAGACATGACATCACGGATTATTTCAGAGGGAAAAAATGCCGCGGCCGCACCATTAGACACATGGGCGGGCAAAACTTTTACGAACGAGTATACTCTGCGTAAATGGGATTTTTCCAGTTACCTGAACGGTGGTGGCAATTACACAGTGACTATGAAAAGTACAGGTGGAGACAATTTCTTTTATCTGTACAACGTTGTGTTTATCGCCGATGGAAAGCTTGTCGGATTCTACCCGGCAACGCGTAAGTACAGCATGAGCCATTGTGAGGCAGATTATACGGTAGAAGTTCCGGCCGGAAGCAAAAAGCTTGAAATGTTCGGATATATCAAAGGCAGTGCATCCGGCACGGTTACAGTCACGAAAAAATAGAAAAGCTCCGCTGGCAAGGCGAGGGGACGTTTGCTTATTTCTTCTGATTTACGTAGTAATAATCGTAGAACCAGTAAAGTCTTGTTGAAAGAGTATGCTCATCATCGTAAGGCAAACGTCCTTGGAGCTTTAACTGGCGTGCGATGAACGAAAGTTCTTCTTCATAAACAGTAAGAAGTCCGTTCACCTCTGTCGTGTTTCCACAGAAATTCGAGTCGTGCTCGTATCCCATGTTATGCATCATCTCGTGGGCAATGATTTCAAACCAGTTGTGATGCTGATAGAAGTCGCTCCTAAGAATCTGGCGGGTGCCTACCGAAACCCAGTCTTCGGCGCGATAATGACGGCCAATAAAAGGCTCGTCCAAACCGAGAAGGGAACCGTCAAATGTTCCGACGCTGCCTAAGCCAACTGTTGTCGCATTGCTGCGTGCATCGAGTGCACCAAGCTGAATGCTGTAATCTATGACTTGTCTGAAAGTTTTTCTGACTTCAGTATCGAAGAGGAATGTTTGGTTCATATCGTCAGACCAGGCACCTGTGAAGAACCGCTTTTTTGAAGTAAGGAAATAGCCTTCAAATTCGTTGCTTCCCATTACGTAAGCCATTTGTGTCATGAGAGAAATCCATTCACGGCATTGTGGGGCTCTCATCACAATCCAGTTGCCTTCACCGCCCATTTGACGGAATTGCGTAAATGTTAAGTCCCAGTTTACAGGAAGCTCGCTCAGGCTTTTGTAAAAGTCATCGTCGGCGGTTACTGTGTATGTTGCTTTTGTATCGACGTTGCTCATGTTTTTTGCGATGACGTATCGCGCCAACGGCTGTATCTTGTTGTATTGGGCGATGACTGTTTCTTTGCCGTTCGCATCCTGCTTTTTTATAGTCACATTTTTGCACGGATAAAGCATATAGCTTGTTAGTTCAAGACTATTCTCAACAACATTGAGCATAAGCGGGTGTGTTACATTGAAGCGGTATTTGGCGATGTCATCAATGGTGTCGCTGTTGCAAAGGATGCGCGTAAAATCGTTTTCGTTTATCGCAATGCTTTTATCCTTTGTGTACGTAGAAAGGTCGGCAAGTGCCTCGCAAAGATAGTAGCCGTTCTGTTTAGCCCACTGCTCGGCGTAGCTTCCGCGTGGCATACGGATTTTTGACGCGCTGTTGAAAGCGTTTTTGCCTATGCTTTTAATTGTGTCGGAAAGATCGATGAGCGGTACCGGGCATTTTTGAAACGCGCCGGCAGAAATAGTTTCCGCTTTGCCAACTCCGATGTAAGTAAGGTTTTTGCATATAACATCGACAGGCTGCACAACTGTGTTCTCGTTGTAAATCAATTCTGTGATTGTGTCGGCGTTCTGCTCATCAATTCCGATAATCTCGACCTTATAGCCATATTCTGTGGCAAGGCGATGTGCCTCACTTCCGGCATAGCAGCGGAAAACTGTTATGTTGTTATCGCCCCAAAAAAGACTGCTAACATCTTTTATGTAACGAAGCGATTTTGGCACTGTGACTGATTCTAGCTTGGGGCAGTCGTAGAAAGCGTATTCACCAAGGACTTCTACGCCTTCTTCCATGACGACTTCTTTAAGGACTCGGCATCTTGCGAAAGACCATTCGGCAACTTCTTTTACATTACCAGGGATTGTGACTTTTTGAAGCCGCGTGTTCACTTGGAAAGTTGCGGGGCTTATTTTTCTTATGGAAGATGGGAATTCTATCGCAGTGAAAGATGTGTTCTGCATATATCCCGCTTCTTTTGTGGCTATCTGGCCTTCGCCGATTTTAAGCACACCGCTGGAAATAACGTCTTTTTGTGCGGAAAAAGCTGCTGTCGCGCCATTCACTGTGATGTTTCCGTTTGAGTTTGTACCTCCGTCCGTTCGCCCCATAGCTTTTAACGTGAGTGACTTAGGAATGGTGTTCAACGTGAACGTGTATTCCGCGTTTTTTGGCTTTGACCCAGCTGATTTTTCGGCGCTATCATTTAGGACAGTCTTGCTGTCTGCCGTGATAACAACATCTTTTAAACAGAGTTTTTTGCCGCCGCTTGTGTATGTAAACGTTATTGTGTTGCTCCCAGCTTTGAACGCGTTTGCCGGAAAACTCCATTCATAGGGCTGCCATTCAGTTGTGAAGTCGTTCTTTTTCCAGCCTGTAATGTCCATGCAGTATTTTGGAGCTAAGGCGGCGGCGTTTTCTACGTTGATAGCGGGCTTTGTGGCGTTTGCCGCATTTGTTGTGTTTGCTGCTTGCGACGCTTCCTGATGAACATTCACGCGCCCGAAAAAGGAACTTGTCGATAAAAGAGTGTCGTACTGTGTGTTTTTGCCAAGCGTCACATCTGTAATCGCTGTGTTCGCGAATGCCCTGGAACCTATGAATTTAACGCTTTCCGGTATTTTTGTGATATTAAGCTTATTACAGTCGTAAAAAGCGGCGGCTCCTATAGTTTCGAGCGATTCGGGAAGATTAATTTCTGTCAAGTTCGTCATGTCGCAAAATGCATATGGCTCTATCTCTTTTACACTGTTAGGCAGGATGATTTTCGTTATTGAAGTGTTTCCTCGCGCGATTGCGGGCGATACGACTGTAACGCCATCTTTGATAGTAAGAACACCATTTTTTATGGTGAATGTTCCTTCTACGGCATATCCGTTTTCAATGCAGAAGTCTTTTTGTGCTTGTGTCGCGCATGAAATCATACAGTATTTAAGCAATGCGCCACGCTCTATTTTCGTTACGCTTGTCGGGAGGATGATTCTTTCTGCTCCAAGTTCGTCAGAAAGACACCATCGGGGAAGTGTTGAAACGCCTTTGTTAATTTTGATGGTTGTTCCTTGTCTTGTATAAAGCTTTTGAGTGGCGTCGGTCGATGACGCGGCGGTCGCGGTCTGTATAGTCAGTGCAAAAAAAGCGGTCGCTGAAAATAAAATGGCAAAAAACTTCTTCATGCGCGTTTCTCCTAAAATAAGCATTATATTCTATCATGTTTTTTCTAAATTTTTGCTTAATTGTGTGGAAAATTTTCGCGAAAGGGATGCGAATTGCGGGTCTATTCCCTAATCTGTCACAAAAGGGTATACTAAATTGTTATTATGATAATTTTACGCGTATAAGGTTTATATAGAGCGATGCGCGTTTTGGAGGTTTTATGGAAGTCCGTGTCCGTTATGCTCCTTCCCCGACAGGAATGCAGCACATTGGCGGTGTAAGAACCGCGCTTTTCAATTATCTTTATGCCCGCAGTCAGGGCGGAAAATTCATACTTCGTCTTGAAGATACAGACCGTACACGCTACGGTGAAGAATATGTCCAAAATCTCTATGATACGCTTGCTTGGCTTGGCATAGAGTGGGATGAGGGCGGCCCGAAGGGCGGTGAATACGGTCCTTACGTTCAGTCAGAGCGTTTTGAGCTTTACAAAAAATACGCGCAGGAGCTTGTTGATAAAGGACAGGCTTACTACTGCTTCTGTGATGAGGAGCGGCTTGAAAGAATCCGCGCGCTTCAGACAAAAAACAAGATGGCTCCCGGCTACGACCGCAACTGCCGCCATCTTACGCCAGAGGAAGTTAAGGCGAATCTTGACGCTGGAAAGCCTTATGTTATCCGCCTGAAGGTTCCGATGGAAGGCGTTACGCGCTTTCACGACGCGCTTCTTGGCGACATCGAGTGGAAAAACGAGGATGTAAGCCCGGATCCAGTTCTTCTTAAGAGCGACGGTTTCCCGACGTATCATCTTGCGAACATCGTTGATGACCATTTTATGAAGATTAGTCACGTTATGCGCGCTCAGGAGTGGATTCCGTCTACGCCGATGCACGTTATAATGTACAAGGCTTTCGGCTGGGATTATCCTGAGTTCTGCCACCTTCCTATGGTTATGGGAAAAGACGGACAGAAGCTTTCAAAGCGCCACGGAGCTACATCCGTTAACGAATTCCGCGCGCGTGGCTATGTACCGAAGGCTCTTATAAACTACGTCGCAATGCTCGGCTGCTCTTACGAGGACGGCCGCGATATATACGAGCTTGCTGATTTTGAGAAGCTTTTCAAACTGGAGCATTTGAACAAGGCTCCGGCTGTTTTTGACTATAAGAAGCTTGAATGGTACAACGGCCAGTATATCCGCGCCATGAGTGATGAGGAGCTTTTCAAATGGACACTTCCGTTCATCACGGGAACAGGCGACGCAGCCATTCCGATAAACGCGAGTGAGGAATTCCCGGCACCGCATGTCGGCCCATCTTATTCCGGCATCGCTTTTGACAAGGACGGAAAGCTTTGCATCGCACCGGAAGCTGTTGCAGCAGGCGCCGCTGAGCTCAGCGATGCGGAAATCCGCGAGAAGCTTATGGCACTTATGCCGCTTATCAAAGAAAGACTTCACTTTCTTACGGACGCGGCGGAGATGGTCGGCTTTTTGTTTAAGAACGTCGCCGTTCCGCCTGTCGCGGACATTATCCCGAAGAAACTTGATGCCGCAAAAACGAAAGAAGTCTTGGAGAAATCTAAGGAGTTCATTAAAGCGCTGCCGGGCATCCCTGAGCATGAGCAGCAGGAAGAGCTTGCGCGCAAGATGGCAGAGGAACTTGGCATTAAGCTTGGTGACTTTATGATGCCTATCCGCATGGCTGTTACTGGAAGCCGCGTTTCGCCGCCGCTGATGGGGTCTATCCTTGCGCTTGGCGTGGACAAGGCTCTGGAGCGCACCGAGCGCACTCTGAAGGAGTTTTAATATGAAAAAAAGTCTTTTTGCGTTGCTCGCACTTCTTTTGTGCGTTGCGATGTTCTTCACTTCTTGTGCTACAAAGCCGGAAGTCGTAACTCCAGTAACTCCTGTTGAACCAGGCACGACCGAGCCGATAACGCCGGAGCAGATCGAACCAGTTCTGCCCGCCGAACCGGAGTTCGTCCCCGCGACGCTCACAAAAACGGACAGCCGCATGTTGTGGCGCATCGACGGAACAGACAAAAACGGAAATCCGTCAGTCGTGTACGTGCTCGGAACTTTTCACTTTGCGACCGATGAAATTTATCCGCTCAGCGACGAGATTGTTGACGCATGGAACAGTGCGGACAGACTTGTTGCAGAGATTTCCTCCGATGACCAGATTCGTTTTACGAACGAAATTCTTCCCGCAATGCTCGAAGAGTCACAGAAACTTGCGGTCGGCAGAAACGTAATTGACGAGCTTTCACCCGATAACAGGCTTTTTTTCTATAACTCCTTCACACCGGAGCAGCGCGATCTTTTCAACTCATTTGAGCCGTGGTACCTGGGCCTTAGTTGCTCAAGCGGTATTGTAATGGCTATGGGAATGGACCCGCAGAGCGGAATTGATAACGTTCTTTTTGAGATGGCTCAGGATGCTGGCAGACCGATAGAAGGACTTGACCCTATCGAAGTTCAGGTGAATATCCTGCGTTTCGGCGATTGGGACGAACAGCTTGTCGTTGCGGAGCAGAGTGTCGCCGAGCTTGTGAACATAGAAAAAACATACGAGAACATTTTGTCGCTTTATATGGCGTATGTTGATGATGAGCCAGAAGTGATTGAGGCTTTGGTTGACGGCGAGGAGCAGGAAGAGCTCGGCGAGGACGTTGACCCGGTTCTTATCCGCTATGCGAACACCGTTTACGCAGAAAGAAACGAAGCGTGGTCAGAGAAAATCCGTGACTACATCATTGAAGGTGGCACGACATTCGTTTACGGCGGCAGCGCGCATTGGTGCAGCCAGAATTCCGTCTTCAACATCATGAAAGAAAAGAACTATATAAAATAAGGGTAGGAAATGGAGTAGGGGGCGGTCGCCCCCTCGCTTCCAAGTCCTCGCTTGCCGTGCTGTCGCGCGGCTCGCTCCGGTCTTGTCCGCTACCCCATCTCCTACGGGGGAAACAGCTCGCGTTTTTCCCCTTAAAAAC
>JAEEGG010025721.1_pt1 | contig 11308 bp, 9 predicted proteins | sample 9134161 | NCBI WGS metagenome assembly JAEEGG01 (sample SAMN16246543, study PRJNA631951) | gut metagenome | biome: gut microbiome; feature: rumen; material: CR-attached | host: Bos | place: Iran: Karaj | collected 2018-10
AGTTAAGAAAAAGGTGTAAAGATGGTAATTGAACCGATGATCCGCAGCAATATGTGCGTGAATGCCCACCCCCAAGGCTGCGCTATGGATGTGAAACGCCAAAGTGAATACGTACAAAAGAAGCGCGCTGAACGTGGAACTCAGAAAGATGCTCCGAAGACGGTTCTTGTGCTTGGTTGCTCGACAGGTTATGGACTTGCTAGCCGAATTTCTGCAGCCTTTGAATTTGGTGCTGCAACAATCGGCGTGTCGTTTGAAAAAGAAGGTACTGATGAACCTCGTCAGAAACCGGGTACGCCTGGCTGGTACAACAACATGGCTTTTGACAAGTTCGCTCATGAAGCGGGCCTTGAAACGGTAACGTTTAACGGCGATGCATTCTCCCACGAAATGCGCAAGAACGTGATTGACACCTTGAACAAGATGGGTCGTAAGGTTGATTTGCTGGTGTACAGCGTGGCATCGAGCGTGCGCGTAGATCCGGACAACGGAACGCTTTACCGCAGCGTATTGAAGCCGATTGGCGAAACCTTCTCGGGCGCAACGATTGACTGCATGACCGGTAAAATCAGCACGATTAGCGCAGAGCCCGCCAACGAAGAAGAAATGGCGAATACCGTGAAGGTGATGGGCGGCGAAGATTGGGCTCTTTGGATTCGTCAGCTCAAGGCTGCAGGCGTGCTTGCCGAAGGCGTGAAGACTGTTGCCTATTCCTACATTGGCCCGGCTTTATCGCATGCGATTTACCGTGACGGTACGATTGGTGGCGCCAAGAAGCACCTGGAAGCAACCGCTAGGGAACTTGACGCAGAACTCCAGAAGGAATTGAAGGGCGAAGCTTATGTGTCCGTCAATAAGGGCTTGGTCACGCGCTCCAGTGCCGTGATTCCCATTATTCCGCTGTACCTTTCGGTGCTTTTCAAGGTGATGAAGGAACAGGGAACTCATGAGGGTTGCATCGAACAGATGGAACGCCTGATGAACGAACGCCTTTACACGGGTAGCGCTGTTCCGACGGATGAAAACCATCTGATTCGCATTGACGATTGGGAACTTGACCCGAAGGTACAAGAAGAAGTGAACAAGCGCATGGCTACCATCACTCAGGAAAATCTGGCTCAGGTGGGGGACTTGGAAGGCTACCGTCACGATTTCTTGGCCACGAACGGCTTTGATATCGAAGGTGTGGATTACACCGCTGATGTGAAGAGCATGATGACGATTTAATTTGCGTTTTATGTTGTGAAGCTAAAAAAGGCGCGGGTAAAACCGCGTCTTTTTTATAGGGCGAAAACCCGCTTGATTTCATCCACTTTCGTGGTGGCGGTGAGAGCAAGTCGTAGTAGTACGGCGGCTTTTTGCGGCGGCAAGCGGCCGGCACAGATGCGGCCTGGCGCAAGGGATTCGTTGAGTGTCACGAGCCCGTGGTGGATTCGGGTCGAAACGACCACGGGGATGTCGATTTTTTCGAGGGCTCGGGCCCAGGCGATACTGAATTCGCCAGCGCCGGCGCCTGCAATCACGAGACCGTCGGAGACGCAGGCCGCGTATTCTAGAATTTTCGGGTTCGCATCTACGGTAAAGTAGACCACGTTGACGCGGGGGAGGCTTTCGAGCTTGGAGACGTCAAAGAAGTTCTGTTCCTTGAGGGCGTTCCAGTTAGAGCCTTCGCCGGGAGCGCTTACGCCCATCGCGTTAATCGCCGAGGCAGAGCACTTTTGAACGCTCCGGGCGTCGAAAAGTTCGCCCGCAAAATACACCCACACCAAGTTCGCCGGCGGGTCGTCGTCGACCGCGAAGCCGGCTGCCGCACGCACGGCGCCCAGCAAGTTCTCGGGACCGTCGGGATTCATGGCGGTAGCGGGCTTCATGGAGCCTGTAAAGATGACCGCCTTTTCGCACTTGACCGTAAGGCTTACGAAGTAGGCCGTTTCATCCATGGTGTCGGTGCCGTGGGTGACGACGATGCCGTCCACTGAATCGTCGGTCTGTAAATCGGCGATGCGATTTGAAAGCTTAATCCACAGCTTGTCCGTCATGTCGTCGGAATTCACGTTGCAAATCTGTTCGGCGGTAATTTCGGCATACTCCGAAAGTTCCGGCACGGACGCTACCAAGTCCGCGGCAGAAATCTGCCCAGACACGTAGCCCGTATTTTTGCCGGGTTCACCGACACCTGCAATAGTGCCGCCAGTAGCAAGAATCACGATGTGTTTTTTCTTTGCCATAGAAAGCCTCCGCTATTTCACTTCGTCGAGCAACTGTTGCGCCGTGACGCCGTAGTATTTTTTGAGGGCTTCGTCGTTGCCGAGGGTGCGCATGTCTTGAATGAATTTTCTGAAGTGCACCAGGTCTGCGTTGCGGGCCAAAAGGCGTTCTACCATGGCTTGAGAATACCAATAAAGTTTTACAGCGGCTCCGGTGTTGTTTTCGTTTATGAACGGGGTCGTGAGCGCTTCGATGTTGGGTGCCTCGGTGTCGGGCCTTGCCATACCTGTACGGGAGGCGTCGATTACTTGAGCGATACCCTCGTTCACCCACAGCGGAACATGATGTCGGGTCATGGCGCGGATAAAGGCGTGGGTGAGTTCGTGGAAGAACATAGGGCGGTAAATTTCGCGATAAGCCATCACGTTTACGGGAATGCGAAGCTTGCCGTCGAATACGGCGCCGACCCATTCGGGGCGGGGGCCAATACCTTGGTACTGTGACGATTCGTAAAGAACCAAACTCATCTTGTTTTCGGGGTGGAAATCAAACAGATGACAGAGCGAATCGTAAGCGACCTCTAGTACCGCCAAAGCTTCCATAATGTCTTTGCGGGCGGGGCGACCTTCGAATTCCACGCGGAAGTGCATGGAACGTTCCAAACCCAGAGTCTCTATTTCGCGAATCAGGGATTCGCTTTTCTGCTTCAGGTAATCCATGTCGGCGTTGCTGAATTTTCGGGACTGTATATAGGCAATGCAGTCTTCGTAGCGTTCCTGCTCAAAGAGAATTCCTGCCAAGTGCAGTTGCAGATTTTGGTCGTCAGGCGTTTCTTTGAGGAGCGCACGCACATTCTTTTCGGCGCAATTCCATTCGGCCATTTCCAAGCATTCATTGGTTTCGATAATCAGGGCTTCATGCTTTTCAAAAGCCTCTTTGGCCGCCGATTGTTGCATGTACCAGCGAATCCCAACGAGTAAGACGACTACGCCTATGACTATTGTGACGATGTTTTTCAAAGCCTTACCGCCGTTTCGTTAGAAGAAGTTTTTCCACCACCGGCTTTTTTGAACCTTTCGCGGATTAATTGCAGGTCGTGCTGGTAGGGATTGCGCTTAAAGTCTTCGAATGCCCAGGCGGTGGGGTGGAATTGCCCTTTTGCATAGGTGAGGAGCATGTCGAGCCAAACGCCTTTGCCAGCGTAAAGCTTAAAGGGGCCGCGCTTGTAGCTGGGGAGTACAACCTTGTCCAAGTCCATGTAGCCGATGTCGATGTTCACGCGACGGGACTCGGGGTTGTCTGCCATAGCCATGGTGAGTTCCAGCGCATTGCTGCGTTCTTTTTCTTCGGCAATGGTTTCGGGTGGAATAGTCTTTTCAAAAGAGATGACACCGCGGTATAGGCCTTCTCCCATTTCGGGGGTGTAATAGGGCGTCTTGTCGAAGGCGAAAAGTTTGCCTTTGTGGCGGATTTTGCCCCAAGTGCGTTCCAACGCGTCGATTACTTCGGGGAGCCATTCGGCACCGGGTTGCAAAACAAAAGCCAAAAGTTGGGCGTTTTCAGAAAATTGGGAAGACTTCATAAAAATCAATGGGGATAAATCATCAGTGACTTGCGGATGATTTCAAGTTGCTGTTTGCTAAAGGAGAGTTCCTTGCCATTTACGATGGTGGGGAACATGTAGTTGCTAGCATCTGGGCAGTTGCTTAGGTCAGAATTCGATGCGTTGCTAGAAACATAAATCCTAGGCAAGGCTGCGTTAATATCTGTTTTTGAAACTTTCAACAAGGCCCTGCGTGTTTTGCCGTTACAACGGGGGGTGTCGTCAAGCCCGTCTTCTATGTTTGAATAGTCCCCAAAATCGTAATTGTCTATAATATATTCGATGTCTGCAATGGTGGTGGTGGTGTGCCTAAGTCCAAAGAAATGTCCTGTTTCGTGCAATGCTGTTTCAACGATATCTTTCATAGATATTGCTTCTTCTCCGTAGGGGGCCTTGACATGGGTGCCCAATACGACGGTGCTTCCGATTCCCTTCCCGAGATTCCCGCTGAACAGGTTTGAATAGCCTAAAACGCCTTCGTCGTTGATATAGTGCACGAATACGATGTCAAGTGCGTTTTCGATACCGGGCCATCCGCCTAGCTCAGATAAAAAGTGGTCTTTGGACGAGTAGCCTGCAAGCCAGGGCTCGTTGGCGGGGTATTTTTTACCTAGGGTGGGGTGCTTTGCGGCGTGGTTAATGTAGATGGTGTCTATAGTTACCGAGGTGTACTGTTTTCGGAATTCTTTCAGCAAATTTGAGGCCAGTTCGTCAATGGTGAAATCCTCAATTTCTTGCTCGATATTGCCGACCAGAATCATGTTGATCGAAAAATGGTCCGAGTAGGCTCCGTCTCCTGTAAGCCGGATGTTTGAGACTCGCCCTTTATAATAGGTCTCGTCTAGTTCGAGGGATGTAGCCCAATCTGTTTGGGCATTTTCTTCGCACATGAAGGAATAGACATATCGGCCATGATCAATGGTGGGCTCTATGGATCGAACTTTGTATGGGTACCATTCTGTTTGGTCTTCGCTCAATACCAGTCTAAAGAGTTGTAACGTGGGGGCTTCAAAATTAGGGTCTACATCAAAAGACAACTGATAGGTGGCCTGAGGGTGAACTATTAGCGTAATGCCATGGGCGAGATAGGCGGCTGCAGAATCGTTTTGCGCCTGATCGTTGGGGAATAGCTTGCGAAAATAAAGGTTGGTGTTGTCGGGATAAAGGGTGTATTCTGTGGAATCATCCTCTGCACAGCCTGCAAAGAATAGGACAATATTCAAAAAAAACAGTACACAAAATTTTTTACAAAAAATTTTCATAAAAACGAGCTCCGAAGTGCCAAAAAAAGCGTGTATAGAATAGGGACTCTTTTTAAGGCTTCATAACTATGAAATCTAGTAAAAAAAATAAAAATTCGACCGATTTGCAAAACCTTCTCACCCCGCTCATGGGAAAACCTGCGTTGTTGAGCGCCATAGTGGTAATTGGGACTGTTGCGTGTTTAGATGAACCGGCATATGCTTACGTTCTCTTGCCTGTCTTGGCGCTATGTACTCATGTGTTTCAACGGGCTTTGCAGTGGGTGGTGCTGGTTAGCCTTGTTTTGGGAATTGTAATACATGAATATTCGAGGGAAATCGCCGTAGAAAATCCGCCTGCAGTAGAAGCGTGCGGAATTGTAGAAAGTTCTCAGCACAAGAAAAGCGGCATGGCCGTTGTGATTCGGTCGATGCAGTCCTTGGCGGGGGAACCTTTGGCTGCTTCCAGGATACGTTTGACGGAAAAGCGGAATTTGCCGCGATACCCCATGCCGGGCGATTCTCTTTGCTACGAGGCGTCTTTCTATCCGGTCTTGCCGCCTATGGTGCCGGGGGCTTTTGATACCCGGGGGTGGCTTAAGTCCCAGGGGCTTGTGGCTTATGGAAAATTTATTCATTGGACGGTTTACGGTGAAACATGGGTGCCGGAGCGAAGTTTTTTTCAATTCCGCAAATGGATCGGGTCGCGATTTAGCGAATATTTGGATCCTTCGGAGACGGGGTTGTTGCTTGGGCTCTTGGCGGGAGATAGAAGTGGAATTCCCGATGCATTGCGAAGCGACTTTCAGCGTTCGGGACTTGTGCATGTGCTAGCCATTAGCGGATTTCATGTGGTGCTCTTGGCTGGAATGTTGATGATATTCCTGAAGGCGACGGGGCTCCCGCACCGGGTGGTGCGAATTTTGGCAATCGTTTTGTTATTCCTGTACATTCCGGTGACGGGAGGCTCGCCGGCCGTAAGGCGGGCGGTGCTTATGTTCGCCGTGCCGCAGGTAGGAGCGTTGTTCCAAAGGCCGGCAAATACCTTGAACAGTTTGGGCGTTGCGCTTTTGTTCATTGTGATTCCTGAGCCGTCGGTTATTTGGAATCCGGGGTTTCAGCTTTCGGTGGCGGCTACCATGGGAATTTTGATTGGCGGCTTTTGGAACCCCCTAAAGCAGTTGCCTGAAGAAATTCAGAAGAACAAGTGGTGGGCTCGCTTGCAATCGCTAGTGGTGGAACCGACTTATGTGACCTTGTGCGCCACGCTTTCCACATCGCCTTTCTTGATTCACCATTTCAAGACGCTTTCGCCATTTGCATGGCTTGGTAACATCGTGGTGGTGCCTGCAATTTCGATGGGAATGCAGGCGGGGCTGTTTGCGCTTCTTTCGCCATTGGATTTTCTGCGGGAACATTTTTGCTATGCGGCGCGGTTCTTTTTAAGGCTTGCCTCCTTGTTGACGCGGTTGCTGTCGGCTTCTTCGCAAGCTTCCGTTACAGTAGGTCCATTTGATCCGTGGGTACTTTTGCTGGGAGGTTTCTTGATAGTGGTGTTTCCAATTTTTGCCAAGAACCGCATTGCCAGGCGCTTTTCGTTGTGCTGTATGTTGCTGTTTGCGGCAATCTTTGCCTATAAGGGGTATGGTGCGGTAATAAAGCCTAGCTGGAAAATGACCACCATTGATGTGGGACAAGGGGATAGCCACTTGATTACTACGCCTTCGGGAGCGCACATTTTGGTGGATGCCGGCGATACGAAACGGCAGGATTCCGGAAAAGACATTGTGGTTCCGTATTTGCACCATATAGGGGTGTCTAGCCTTGATGCCTTAATCGTTACCCATGCCGATCAAGACCATTTTGGTGGGGCATATTCAATAATCAAGACGTTTCCGGTCAAGGAACTTTGGATTACCGATTGCGCAAGAATTGACGAAAAGGAAAATTGGCAGAAGATTATTGCCGAAGCGTACCGACGTAACATCTTGATTCGGGATATCCATCGCGGCTTTTTATACAGGGAACGGCTTTTTGAAATCAGTGTTGTTCACCCCGAAACGAGACGTTGCATAGATGCAAATACCCAGAGTATTACCTTCCGGGCAAAGGGCCTGGGACATTCCGCCCTGCTGACGGGGGATCTGACGGTACAGGGTGAAAAGGAAATCATGAAAACGAATGCTTATTTGCAGAGCGATGTGCTGAAGCTGGGGCATCATGGTTCGAAAACTTCAAGCGGAAGGAGCTTTTTGAAAAGGGTAGACCCGAAGTTGGCGATTGTTTCAAGTGGCCGTAAAAATCGATTTAGGCACCCGAGTAAACAGGTGATTCAAAGACTGGATTCTTTGGAGATTCCCTATTTGAATACAGCTGAAAAAGGAACGATTGATATTATCTTTCGTTCCGATACAATGCTGGTCAATACGATGTTAAGGTAATTACAGCGCCGTTATCACGTAGAGGGCGATGCTCTTTTGATCGTTGTTGTCTTCTTGCATGATGCCGATATCGAACTCTACACGTACGCGAGTTGCACCAAAGGCGGCTTCCATCTTGGGAATAATGTCCACCATGAAGTCGTCTCTTAAATGGCCTGCACTTCCGCTAGAGGTGATTTCGATGAGGCACAAGAAGCTACGGCCGAAGTGGAGGGTGGGGGAGGTTCCCAATGAGAATTTTACATAGCCATCTTCTCCGGTAACGCCTTCCAAAAAGCCGGCGCGAGCTTCGTAGAAGTTAGAGAAATTGCTTGCAATGTAGACATCCTTACCGTAGGTCAATACCACGGCACTTCCATTGTTGCGGTTTAGCCCGAAATAACCGTCAATTTCGATAAAACGACCTGCGCCCATACGGTATCTGCCACCCAGGTCAATGGAGGCTTCCATGTTGTCCAGCTTATTGTAGGTGTACATGTCAACCTTGGCGCCAAGTTCCCATTCTTTGCTCAAGGCTCCCATAATATTGATGGGGAAGAGCACGTTATCGCCAAAGTCGGAACGGAGACCTACGCCGGCAGCGAACTTAGGCGAGGGGCGGGCTTCGGGGCCGAAGGTGTAGCGCATGTTCCAAATACGGTCCAAGGCGAAAACATTTTGGACGCAAAGGCTTATTAACACAAAAATAATGAAATGGGGGATTTTCATGAGCCTCAATTTAGCTAAATTTTAGGCGCAAAAAAGAAGAGGATATCATGATTGATCCGCGTCCAGAGCTTTCTAAACTTTCTGATTACGTTCCCGGTAAATCCATGGATGAAATCCGTGCGAAGTACGGGCTTACGAATGTCGTTAAATTGGCTTCGAATGAAAACCCGCTCGGTGCTTCCCCGAAGGCGGTCGAAGCCTACCACGAAATCGCGGACGCTTTGCACTTGTACCCGCGCGGGGACGCTCCCAAGCTGATTAACGCCATCGCTGATTTTTACGGCGTGAACGCCAACCAGATTGTTATCGGTAACGGTTCCGACGAAATCATCGACATGGTGGGCAAGGCCTTCATCCGTCAGGGTGACAATTGTGTGGGTATTACTCCGACGTTCTCGGTCTATAAGTTTACCACCCTTTCGAACGGCGCCGACTTTATCGGTGTCGGTGTGGGCGACCAAAAGACTCCGCTTTCGGAACTTCTGAAGGCCATCAACGACAAGACTCGCGTGGTCTTTATCTGCAGCCCGAACAATCCGACTGGCGTTTACTATAACAAGTCTGAAATTCTTGAATTCTTGGAAAAGGTGCCGAGCAATGTGCTGGTGTTCCTTGACCAGGCCTATTCCGAATTTGCAACCGCCGAAGATTACCCGGTGCTTCTCGACATGCTCGACAAGTACAAGAATCTGTTTATCAACCGTACTTTCAGCAAGATTTACGGTCTCGCAGGCCTCCGCATTGGTTACGCCATGGCGAATGCCGAAGTGATTAAGGCCATGTGGAAAATCAAGCCGCCCTTCGATGTGAACCAGGCTGCCCAAGTGGCTGCAATCGCCGCTCTTTCCGACAAGGAACACGTCAAGAAGACTCTCGAACTCAACGCCGCAGGCATCGCTTACTTGAAGCCTGAATTCGAAGCGCTTGGCTTCAAGGTGTTGCCGACTCAGGGCAACTTCATTTGCGTGCACATTGGTGCGAAGGCGAAGGACTTGGTGCTGTTCCTCGAGCAGAATGGCATGATTGTTCGCGGACTCACAAGCTTTGGTTTGCCTGAACACATCCGCGTGACTCTCGGCAAGCGCGAAGAAAACGAACTCCTGGTCAGCCTCGTCAAAAAGTGGAAGGCGGAAAATTAATCGCCGGAGGTGTTATGGCAGCGACTGCTGAAAATCAAGAGCTTTTGAAAATTGCGCTTAAGGCCGCAGACCTTGCCCAAGAAAATATCATGAAGTATTTTCAGGCAAGCGTAGGCGTGGAATGGAAAAAGGATAATACGCCTGTGACCGTCGCCGACAAAAGCACCGAAGAAATTGCACGCAAGTTCTGGGAAAAGGAAACTCCGGGCTTTGGTGTAATTGGCGAAGAATTCGGAATCGAAAATCCCGATGCCGAATACCAGTGGGTGATTGACCCGATTGATGGCACCAAGGCCTTCATTCATGGCGTGCCGTTGTTCGGAACCCTGATTGCGTTGTATCGCAAGGGCACGCCGATTGCGAGCCTCATTCGCATTCCAGCCATGAATACGGCGGTGTGGGCGGTCAAAGATGGCGGCGCATTCCTCGACGGTAAGCCGGTGAATTGCTCCAAAGTTGCGACTCTTTCGGAATCTCTAGTGCTTTCGGGCACCGTGAATACCATGGAAACCGCAGGCTATGGCGAAAAGTATGCTGCCGTACGTCGCGCAGCCAAACTGCATCGCGGCTGGGGAGATTGCTATGGTTACTACCTGGTTGCCGCCGGCCGTGCCGAACTGATGATTGACCCTGTAGTGTCGCTGTGGGACATTGCTCCGTATCCGCTCCTGTTCAAGGAGGCGGGCGGCAAGTTCAGCACCATCGACGGCATTACGGATCTTTTCGATGCAAGCGGCAAGCCTGTTGCCCCGATTTACGAAGGCTATACGAGCATGGCTTCGAATGGTGTGATTCACGACGAAGTCGCGAAAATCATGTCTGCCAAATAAAACGCTAATCAAAAGACATTAAAAAATGACCCGCATCGTTTAGGATGCAGGTCATTTTTTGTTAGGGAGGGATGATTGGAGGAGAATTTTACTTCACCGTGAACGCGGTTCCGTCGTAGTCGATAACTACGGGCTTTGCCGCACTCACTTCGCCAGCAAGGATTGCGTGGCTCAGCGGGCGTTCCACGTTCCTTTCCAGATAACGCTGGATCGGACGTGCACCGAATTCCGGCTGGTAGGCACCGTCGGCAATCGCCTCGAGCGCCTTGTCGGTCAGGGTCAACTGCAAATCCTGACGGGCGGCGCGTTCGGCGAGTCCCTTGAATTTCAGCTTCACGATGTCCTTGATCTGCGGCTTCGTGAGGCTCTGGAACACCAGCACTTCGTCCAAGCGGTTCAAGAATTCCGGCCTGAAGAATCCGCGGAGTTCCGGCTCGATTTCCTTCAAGGTCACGGGCTTTGCATCACCCGCGCGGTTCTGGAAATGAGCAGCGCCCAGGTTCGAGGTCATCAGAATCAAGGTGTTCTTGAAGTTCACGGTACGGCCCTTGCCATCGGTCAGTCGACCGTCGTCAAGCACCTGCAACAGCGTGTTGAACACATCGGGGTGAGCCTTCTCGATTTCGTCCAGCAGAATCACGCAGTACGGATGCGTACGCACGGCTTCGGTCAGCTGGCCGCCTTCTTCGTAGCCCACGTATCCCGGAGGCGCACCAATCAAACGGCTCACGCTGTGCTTTTCCATGTATTCGCTCATGTCGATACGCACGAGTGCATTCTCGTCGTCGAACAGTTCCACGGCAAGCGCCTTCGCAAGTTCCGTCTTGCCGACACCCGTCGGGCCCAAGAACAAGAAGCTACCAATCGGCGCATTCTCGCGGCTAAGACCGCTACGGTTACGCAGAATCGCTTCCGAAACCGCCTCGACGGCTTCGTCCTGGCCAATCACGCGGGCATGCAGGCGTTCGTCCAGGTGCAACAACTTGGCCTTTTCGCCTTCGCAAAGTTTGGTCACCGGAATTCCCGTCCAGCGGCTCACCACGAGGGCAATGGTTTCTTCCGTCACCTCTTCGCTCAAGTCGCCGTCGCTGGCGGACTTCTTGATTTCTTCCGTCTTCGCGGCGATTTCCTTTTCGAG
>JAEEGG010025728.1_pt1 | contig 11307 bp, 12 predicted proteins | sample 9134161 | NCBI WGS metagenome assembly JAEEGG01 (sample SAMN16246543, study PRJNA631951) | gut metagenome | biome: gut microbiome; feature: rumen; material: CR-attached | host: Bos | place: Iran: Karaj | collected 2018-10
ATTGGATTGTATGGTGTTGTGCTACGCCTTTCTTCATTGCCCTAATCAGTAAAGGACGAACCATCAAGAATATGGTCCTCGGAACATACGGATGGGGTCTGGCTGGTACATTTATGTCTTTTATTATCATTGGTAACTATGGACTTGCCCAGGAGTTGAAACATGGTGTGAGTATCTCGGGTTTTATTGCTGAAGGAGGCAGTATGTACGATGCTATCCTCAAGATATTTGATACGCTGCCGTTATCTATTGTTGCTTTGGTTATGTTAGTCATAACAATGATTGCATTCTACAGCACCACACTTGATGGTATTACATATGTGACCTCTTCTTATTCGTATAAACACCTTTCCGCAGAACAGGAGCCAGATCGTAAAGTCCGTACATTCTGGAGTGTGTTGCTAATTCTTTTCCCGATAGCCCTTCTGTTTGCTGAAAATTCATTATATAGCATTCAGTCGGTTACGATAATCGCCGCATTCCCCGTAGTTATGCTGTCTATATTGTGTACGATTTCATTCTTTAAGGATGCCAATAAGTATTTAAATATGAATGAGCGCCTATGAAAAAACTTAGTATAGAGGATGTAAAGCAGATTCAGATACAGATTTTAAGAGTTTTTGCTTCTTATTGTGATCATAAAGGATTAAAATACTTTTTAGCCTATGGCACGCTAATAGGAGCAATACGTCACCATGGTTATATCCCATGGGATGATGATATTGATGTTATTATGCCACGTCCTGATTATGAGCACTTTGTTAATAGTTTTAAAAATGAAAGGTATAAGGTATTCTGTCCTGAAAACGACTCAAAATGTCCATTCCCTTATGCGAAATTGTTCGATAATAGGACGATTATTAAAGAGTGTACTGATATTCGGTATTCCATTGGTTTAAATATTGATATATTTGTTTTAGATGGATTGCCCAGTGATCAGTCTAAGGCCATTAGACATATTAAGAACTGTTCTTTTTGGCATAATATTATTGATATCAAGAAGATTTCGCTAAATCGGGATCGCAAATTTAGCAGAAATGCTATTCTTTTCTTGCTGAAGTTATCAGTGTCCCCAATTCATTATACAAGATGTATAAGGCGACTTTTAACATTATGTAAAAAATACTCTTATCAGAATTGCTCTTATTGTTCTGATTTATCATATTCTGGAGCACTTCGTCTTGATAAAACCTTATTCGCCGAAGGAATGAAAGGAGTATTTGAAGGCGATATCTATACTATACCTGTAGGCTACGATAGTTGGCTAAACGAAGTTTATGGTGACTATATGCAACTCCCACCCGAGGAGAAACGTATGACGCATCATGCTTTCGAGGCTTATTTAAAACAAGAAATAGGTTAATGAGTGCATAATAGACTTCTTCAAATAAATATAACAGCTAATTGGGGTAGCACAGGCAGGATAGCTGAGGCAATAGGAGCCGCGACGATTACTCGAGGGTGGGATAGTTATATTGCCTACGGAAGGTGGAGCAATCCATCGCAGTCTCATCTTATCAAGATAGGCGGTCGCTGGGATAAGTATTTCCATTTTGCTGAACAACGAATCAGAGACAATGAAGGGTTGTGTTCCAGGGATGCTACAAGGAGGCTTATTCAGCAAATCGAAGATATCAATCCCGATGTGGTTCAACTACATAACATTCACGACCATTATCTGAATTACCATCTGCTGTTTGAATATCTAAACCAGACAAATATCAAGGTGGTTTGGACATTCCACGATTGTTGGGCTTTCACAGGACATTGTTTCCATTTCGTTACAAAAGGTTGTATTAAGTGGAAAACAAAAGGTTGCTCCTATTGCCCGATGAAAAATGTGTTGCCTAAGTCATTTCTTGATAGGTCAAGAGAGAACTATGAACTCAAGAAACGTTTGTTTAGTGGATGTAAGAACCTGACTATTGTGCCTTGTTCAGATTGGATGGCGGATTTTGTGCGTGAGTCTTTCCTAAAGGATAAACGGATCGCAGTTATCAAAAATGGAGTTGACTTGAATGTATTTAGGCCATTGGTGAGAAAGGGTGACAAGGGGAGATTAAGCATATTGGCGGTCTCGAGTATCTGGAATAAAGAGAAAGGACTGTATGATATTTACCGTTTAAGAGAACTTATTCCAAGAGAATATGCCATAACCATAGTTGGCCTCACTGCCAAGCAAATTAGGCAATTGCCTGTTGGAATCAAAGGAATTGAGCGGACACAAAATGTCAATGAATTGGTGAGGTTATACTCCGATGCAGATGTGTTTATAAACCCAACTTATGCAGATACATTCCCGACAGTTAATCTCGAAGCATTAGCTTGTGGAACTCCTGTTTTAACTTATCGAACGGGAGGATCGCCAGAAGCCGTGACAGAAGAAACGGGATGGGTAGTTGAACAAGGTGACGTAGAAGGAATGGCCACCATAGTCAATAGTTTGGAGAAGAGAGTTAAGAGTGTTGATGACGAAAAGCGTAAGGCCTGTCGATTACGTGCGGAGCAAGAGTTTGATAAAGAGAAGTGTTTTGAAAAGTATATAGGTTTATATGAAGAGTTGGTGACGGAATAGTTAATTTTTAGGTTTATGAATAGTCCTGTTGATCTCCACCATTTCATCCTGACTCGTTTTAACCTTTTGATTTGGAAAAAGGATAAGGAAAGGAATACAGTAAGACCAGATAAATGGCTTGATTATCGGTTTTACCTTTTCAAAAGTATTGCTTACCATCTATAGCCAACCTGAGTTGTAATGAATACGTGTGGATTGTGCTCTTTGACAGTAAGGCGCCAGACTGGTACAAAGCAAGGATAAAAGAATTGCAATTGAAATGTCCGCGGATGCCCCTTGTTTTTGTGGAACCGCAGAAAGGTAGTTACTTTGCGGAGATTTTAAAAAAAAGAAGTGTCGGAGTGCGTTCATCGAATGGTACAAGATTCCCGAAGAGAAATAAGAGTGCTAACGACTTATTTAGACAACGACGATGCTGTGGACTTATATTTTGTAGAGGATATTCGGCAGCGAGCAGCGGCAGTCCCCGATGGAACATTTATTAACTACACTCACGGTTATCAATTCTTCACCGGCTATAACTACATGATGCGAGTGCATTACCCTAGGAATCACTTCATCAGCGTAGTAGAGAAGGGAGATTCTACTACTTTGAAAACTATTTATGGATATGGGAGTCACTACTATATCGACAGAATTAAAGGTGTTAGGATAGAAAACGTGGAGAACTGTCCAATGTGGTGTGAGGTGATTCACGAGAAGAATATGGGCAATGATGCCTATTCCTTATTCGGAACAAAGATGGTAAGAGATGAATCTTTAATGAAATCGTCTTTTGGCATACAACAAGAAGTGTCTTATGGGGCAGGGATTATTGCGCCTATTTCCACGGTATGTGAAACTTTGTTTAGGAGGGTCGGATATAAGTTGTTCGGACGGAAGTGGTAAGTGGTTTCTGACAAGTTCTATTCGGTAAAAGGAGTGATTGATTTTGAATGAAACGAGTACTGATACATAGTTTGATTTTCAGCCCTGATGGTGTTTCGACAGCATATCTGTATAATGATATTGCTTTGAAACTCCAGGATTGGGGATATGAAGTAGTGGTATTGACGACCACTCCACATTTCAACATAGTGCCGGAGCAAGTGGAAAAGCAACCAATGCGATGGAAGGTATGGGGACTCTGTAAGGAAAGTAGTTTCCATGGGATGAAAGTGCTGCATGTGCCACAAAAGAAGTTTAAGAGCACGGTGTTACGCCTGCTGGGTTTCGTGTATTGGCACATCGTTTCCTTCTTTATTGGCTTGGGTATAAGGCACGTTGACTTGATTCTCTCTCCTTCTCCGCCACTGACTATCGGCTGGCTGAATCTTGGACTGGCCAAGTTGAAAGGCTGCAAGGTGGTGTATAACGTGCAGGAGATCTATCCTGATATTTTGAAACTGAAAGGCGGGTTTGTCTTGAAGTTCCTGCAGTGGATGGAGAAGAAGGTGTACAACGGATCGGATGCTGTGACTACGATCGATAAGGTTTTCTATGATACCATCGTGCCGAGATTCAAGGACGATAGCAAGTTACATATCATTCCGAACTTTGTGGATACGGATCTTTATCGCCAGGTAGAATGGGAAGGGATGCTGGATAGTTCATTGTTCCCCAAGAGTGACAGTATCAAATTGCTCTATGCTGGTAATATCGGCCTTGCGCAGTCCTGGGAACCGTTGATTGCTCTGTCCGAAAAGACCCGGGATTTGAATGTTGAGTATATTGTGATTGGTGAAGGTGCTAAGCGGGGATATGTTGAGGAAGAGATAAAGAAACGTGGCTTGGAGAAGTTGCATTTGCTTCCTTACCAGCCTCGGGAACTGATGCCGGCGATTCTGTCGTATTCAGATGCGTCGTTTATCTTTATGGCGCCGGAATCAGACACGGATGGATTCCCGTCCAAGGTTTATACGATTATGGCATGCGAACGGCCTTTGCTGGTACTGTCCGGAGAGAGCACACCAATCGTTAACTTCTTGAAAGACAAAGGATGTGCTAAATTGATTACTGAGCAGGACTTTGACAAGAAAGTGGATGAGATGGTGGCATGGGTGGGTTCTGTAACCAAGGATGATCTGGCTCAGATGGGCAAACACGGACTTCATGTCATAGAAGAACAATATACGAAGGAGAAGGTGACTGACATGTATGTTGACTTAATCGATACGTTGACGAAATGAAGATTCTGATTACAGGCATTCACGGCTTTGTGGGCAGCAATCTCGTTGCAGCCCTGAAGGAGAACCATACTATCTATGGGTTGGATATCATTTCTCCGATTAAGGATGGTGTTTCCTATACATACGGTTGGGATGACCTGGATATCGGAATGGTGCCTGATGTGGATGCCATCATCCATCTTGCCGGCAAGGCACATGATACTAAGAACCAGGCGGATGCCGAAGTTTATTTCAATGTCAATACCGGGTTGACGGAGAGAATCTACAACTATTTCCTGCACTCATCCGCTCGGAAGTTCATCTTCTTCAGCACGGCTAAAGCGGCGGCTGACAAGGTAGAAGGCGTGCTTACAGAGGAGGTGACACCAGCACCGGTAGGGCCATATGGCGAGAGCAAGATCAAGGCGGAGGAGTATATCCTATCGCATCTGAATCCGGAGAAGCAGGTGTATATCATGCGTCCGTGTATGATTCATGGTCCTGGCAACAAGGGCAACCTGAATCTTCTGTACAACATGGTGAAAAAGGGAATTCCCTGGCCGCTGGGAGCCTATGAGAACCGACGGACATTTACGAGCATTGACAATGTCTCCTTCGTGATATCCGGACTTCTGACGAAAGACGTACCCTCGGGTATCTATAATATGGGAGATGACGAGGCGCTGTCAACGAATGAATTGATAGAGATTATCTGTTCCTCTTTAGGAAAGAAGGCGCATATTTGGCGGCTTCCGAAGGGACTGATGAACGGCTTGGCAAAAGTGGGCGGTTGGCTTCATCTTCCGCTGAATCCTGAGCGTCTGAGGAAACTGACGGAGAACTACGTGTCTTCCAATGCGAAGATTAAGGCCGCTCTCGGAATTGAACAGATGCCGGTTCGGGCCAAAGATGGGCTAAGGAAAACACTGTCATCTTTCTCTGGAAAGACGGTTTAAAAATGACTTCCATCCAGCACTTCATCCTCACTCGCTTCAACGTCCTGCTTTGGCGTCAGGACAAGAGTGGGAATGCGGTAAGGACTCGTGAATGGCTGGAGAACCGGTGAGAACTTTTTGAGAAGTACTGTCTCCATTCCATTGCCCACCAGACATGTAAGGATTTCCAGTGGATTGTTTTGTTCGACGACAAAACGCCTGAAGAGTTCCGGAAAAGGATTCGAGACTATCAGGTCCAGTGTCCTCAGTTGTTTCCCGTCTTTGTCGCTCCCGAGGATGGACGGGATTTCGGAAAGATTTTCCGGTCGGTAGTATTAGAGCATTTGAGCGGAAGGCGAGTCATTACTACATACCTGGATAATGACGACGCGCTAGATATTCACTTTGTAGAAGATCTGCAAAAACGGGCGTCAGGCCTGGCTGATGGGACTTTCGTTTATTATACGAATGGGTATCAGTACTTTACGGAATTTGGCCTTTTGCTCAGAATCAATTACAGGAGAAATCATTTCGTGAGCGTCATCGAAACCGGGACGGCTGAAACCGTGAAAACGATTTTCGGATATGGGAGTCATTATTACATCGATAAGATTCCAGGTGCCGCCATCAAATATGTGGAAGACCGGCCGCTATGGTGTGAGGTAATCCATCCACGCAATATGGGAAATGATGCATATTTCCTTTTGGGAGCGAAAATGATGCGAGACGAGCAGATTCTACGGAGGGATTTCAACATTGACGAGACCACCTGTCACGGATTGGCGCTGTATGCCTTTCGATTCATTCCACGATTTGTCGTCGTGTTCTTCCGGCGCATCAAGTATTTCCTTTTTGGACGCAAGTGGTAGAAACTAAATCAAGATGACTGTTTTCACCTATGTGGCGATTGCCATTCTGCTGCTCATCGCAGAACTGGCCTATTTTAATATTGCCGACCATTTCAACATCATCGACAAACCCAATGAGCGGAGTTCCCATACGAAGGTCGTTCTTCGTGGAGGGGGGATTATCTTCCTGATCGGTGCATGGATTTGGAGTGCCTTCTTCGGCTTCCAGTATCCGTGGTTTTTGGCTGCAGTTACCCTCGCTGCGGGTGTTAGTTTCGTGGATGATGTCCATTCGTTGCCGGATTCGGTGCGGCTGGTGGTGCAGTTTATTGCGATGGGGTTGATGTTCTATCAACTGGACATGATTCATGCGAACCTATTGTGGGCGGTGATTCTGGCGTTGATCGTGTGTGTCGGGGCAACGAACATTTACAACTTCATGGACGGTATTAATGGGATTACGGCCGGGTATTCGTTGGCTGTGTTGATTCCGCTATTGTTGCTAAGTTTAACGGATGAATTCGTTGAGACCTCCTTTATCCTTGTGACGATTCTTTCTGTCCTCGTGTTCAGTTATTTCAACTTCCGGCCGAAGAACAAGGCGAAGTGCTTTGCGGGAGATGTGGGAAGTGTCGGAATTGCTTTTATTCTTTTATTCATGATCGGTTGTCTTATCATGAAAACGAGAGATATCACCTGGCTTGTCTTCTTAGTCGTTTACGGCGTTGACGGCTGCTGCACGATTGTTCATCGGATTATGCTACATGAGCATCTTGGGGAAGCGCATCGGAAGCATGCGTATCAAATTATGGCGAATGAGTTGGGGATGAGCCATGTGGCGGTTTCGTTGCTATATATGGCCATTCAGTTGGTGATTTCGCTCGTGATGGTATATCTGATTCCGAACACGGTGGTTGCCCATTGGGTTTATCTGATAGTGGTAATCTTGGTTCTGGTGGCAGCGTATGTGCTGTTCATGAAAAAGTATTACCACCTCCATGAGGAGTATCTGAAGCGTCTGCAGACGAAATGACGATCGAACAGGAATTCCTGCTGAACTTGGTCCGGGCAGCCGTTGTCGGACGCACGGATTTTGCGATGCCGGCATCCGTCGATTGGGCGGTCTTGATTGAAGAAGCCAGTCGGCAGAATGTATCAGTTATTGCGAGCGATGGCCTGCAGAAACTGTTCGACGTCGGGGTATATTCGGTTTCGGGAGACAAAGAGGAGCGGCGAACGAAGGCCAAGTGGTTTGCCAAGACAATGAAGTATGAGCAGCGGTACGCTAACCAGCTTACCGCGGCGAAGAAAATGGGGGAGTGGTTTGCCTCCGCTGGAATTCAGACGGTCATTCTGAAAGGATTTACGGTTTCGGAGTGCTATCCCATCCCGGCACATCGGTATAGTGCGGACTTGGACTGTTTCTTGATTAAGGATGGAGAGCATCTGAGGGCTTATGAACTGGGAAACCGGGTGATGGAAGATCACGGTATGAAGGTCGACCGATCTTTCTATAAGAACAGTTCCTTTGATTACGCCGGCCTACATGTCGAGAATCATCAGTTCTGCACGCCTTTCCGTGGGAATAAGACCCTGCGTAGATTTGAGAAGAAACTGCAAAGGCTGATTTTGGCTGGGCCTTTGTCACCCTTTGAAGATACGGGACTGCTGATGCCCCCCGCGCTTGCCTCGGCCTTGTTCCTGACGGAACATGCCTATGCGCATTTCCTTCATGAAGGGCTGAATCTTCGGCATATTCTGGACTGGGCGTTGTTCCATCGAAGGCATCAGGCCGATGTGGACTGGACGATGTTTGAACAGTATGTCGATGAGTTCGGTTTCAGGCGGTTTTATGATGCGTTTACGCACCTGTGCGAGTATGTGTTAGGAGGGCGGGATGAATCCTCGCTCACGGCTCCTGAACGGCGGATGATGGATTGCGTATGGGCCGGCTTGGATTTACATGATGATGTCAAGAGCTTTGCCGGGAAACTGAAATTGGCAGGAAACACCCTACGGGCAGGGTGGAAATATCGGGAATTTGCACCGATTTCCATGGCGAAAGCATTGGCGATTCAGGTAAAAGGGTTCTTGTTTGAGAGAAACCCGGTACTCTATTGACATGTTTTTCCCGACTTTACAGACATACATTCGCGGAATGCTCTCCAGTATCCCCTGGGCCCACTGGACTGTCATCGGCATCTTGTCGTTGGTGGTAATCCTCCTGGCCCGGAAAAAGACATCGGGGTATGTGGCCTTTGCCTTGGGCATTTCGGCTTTCATCGGCCTGTTTCTGTTGGATTCGGCGGTCCTGATCCGATATTTCGGTTTTTACCCGCATTGTTCCGGATCTGATTTCAAAGTGGACCTCAACCGCATTTTTCATAGCAGCGGATTAAGCCGGGTTGAAGTTTTCTCCAATTTCGCCGTCTATGTCCCCTTCGGTTTTTTCCTCTCCGAACACCTGACGGCAACTAACCGGTGTCGTGTCTGGCCACGGCTCTCACTTGTGACACTGGCCGCTTTCGGGCTTTCGCTCTGTATCGAGAGCCTCCAGGTGATTTTGCGTGTAGGCTTTTTCGAGTTGACGGATTTGGTGTTGAATACGGTGGGGGGAGGAGTTGGGGCTTTGATGAGTGTGGGGTGGAGGCCATTTATGGGAGAAGGGTCACACTCGTTCGCCTCAAAGAAGCATACCAATACTTAAGATTGTTGAACTTGATGGTGAGGCGTTATTTTTGTAGAACATTATTCTTTGTATAGCAATTGTATACGTGACACTAATAGAATCTTAATTCGAATATGATGATAAGTGTAGCAAAAGCAGCTTCCTATATTTTTCATCGATATATGGAAGAAAACAGGATTTGCATTGATGAGATGAAGTTAAATAAGTTGCTTTATTTGGCTCAACGTGAATCGATTATTATTACTGGCGAACCTATGTTTTCGGCGCCTTTTGAGGCGTGGAAATACGGACCTGTCATTGTAGAGATACGTGACTTGTATCGCCATGGTGCGCTAAATGAAACTCTTTCTGAGGCTGAGCTTGCTGAATATCAACCAGTATTTGACTATGTTTTCAAGCATTATGCAAATAAAGACTCTTGGAATTTAAGTATCCTAACTCATAGCGAATCATCTTGGAAGAATGCTCGAAAAGGTTTATCACCCGAGGATCATGGCTCAACTCAGTTGAGTCTGACTGACATACGTCAAGATGCTGAGATGATAAAGTTGCGAAGATTTTTCTTTGATCAGGTTGTTCCTAATCTTTCTATGGCTTCTCCAAAATGATTATTACAGACGAACAGAAAAAGAGACTCTCTTCGTTGAAATCAGAGAGGATTAGAGATGTGGACGAGTCGCTTGTGCGGTCAATAAAGGGAGTTATTATAGATGGACAAGAGTCCAGAATAGCCACTCTGTTTAAGTCGAAGAAGAATATGGATGACGACATTCATAACACTGTGGCTTCTTATGTGGTGATTTCACCAGAAAACATGGTGTTAGGGTTTTACTCATTACGATGCGGAGAGCTATATAGGCAGATTGATTTGAAAAAGATGAAACTGTGTGCGGAAGCCTGGGAAGGACTGAAGACGCTTAAAGCAAATCCAGCATTGAGCCCAGCGGAGCAAAAACCTTATCTTAGCGCTATAAAATGCGCAATATCCGCAGGGGTTTCGTCTCCTAACGAGTGGAAGCATTTTTACATGAAAAAGGCTTTGTATTTGGGAGACAAACGGGATTGGTCAGGCAGTAATATTGAACAGGTCTCCGAAGTGTTGCCGGGTATCGAACTACAGTATTTTGGAATTAACGAGAATGCTAAGGGGAGGTGGAGTTCCTATGGTATTCCACATCGGATGGGCGAGACTTTGTTTTGGCAGTGTGTAGTAAGAAAGATTGAAGAAATAATCTATCAAGTAGGATGTGAATATATCTACCTCTTTGCTGCAGACAATAAACCCGATGGAAACCTTGTTGGCTATTACGATACAGTTCTTCATTTTGAGAAGAACTCAGATTTGAATGCCAATAAGCCTCATTTTGACTATAAATGTAGGTTTATGTGTCAGAGAATAGATACACTATGTCAGAACAAAGAGTATTTCTTTGAGCATCTTAATTCTTCACTGTAATTATTCATGTTGAAAGTCAATGGGTGCAGAGCGTTGATGATAGTGTTACCATTGACGGTTTCACTTTCGTGAGAAAGAAACGTTCTGAAAGAGGCCTATGGCTCCATTCTCTTACACTTGCTTTATATAATAAGGCAAAATGTTGGTAAGGATTTGTGAATCAATTATGTTTGAGCACCTTTTTTGATTATATGTTTCGGTGCGATGATGGCTTCTGTTGCCATTGTTTGTAAGCACGTTCTCTAATCGGTCTTTTCTCCATTTGTTTCTGCCCGTTGCAACGACAAGAGAGACTCCGGGTCAAGCTCGGAATGAGGAAGAAGAGGCAGGGTCCGGTGCTTCGATAAGCTCAGCAACCGGCCCTTTAATGCCAAATTATGCTTATCTTTATATAATTAATTGATTTCTCCACGCGCTTCACTTGGTCGAAATGACAGAATAATAACAGCAATCTATATGAGTTTATTCAAAGACAAAACCCTGTTAATCACAGGTGGTACAGGTAGCTTCGGCAATGCGGTTTTGAACCGCTTTTTGAAAACAGACATCGGCGAAATCCGCATCTTCTCCCGCGACGAGAAGAAGCAGGATGACATGCGGCACGACTTCCAGGTGCGGATGCCGGAGGAGGCGAACAAGATTAAGTTCTATATCGGC
>JAEEGG010025734.1_pt1 | contig 11305 bp, 5 predicted proteins | sample 9134161 | NCBI WGS metagenome assembly JAEEGG01 (sample SAMN16246543, study PRJNA631951) | gut metagenome | biome: gut microbiome; feature: rumen; material: CR-attached | host: Bos | place: Iran: Karaj | collected 2018-10
CTCTTACTGAAAATCAAATTAATGTTCGAGTTGTCGGTATACTGCTTAAGTCTGAGCAGAGTCGGAACTGCAAGATTTGTTCTATGATCCGGTGCCGGCATAGGAATGTTATTTTCCTTCATGGCAACTTTCATCACGTACTCTGTTGCGGCAAATGTCAGCAGAGCTACCGAGAGGATCCACATAAGAGTCTTGATCCTGTGAGGTGTTTTCAGGTAGATGGCATCAAGAAATATTTTCGGATCCTTCGAAAGTTTCCACGTTCTCTCTATGGTTGAGTGACGCTTGTAGGTAGAAAGAAGTTCTGCCATGGTCCACTGCCGTTCTGTATCAGTAGTGGCAATTACAAACTGTATCTCTTCCTCTGCTTTCCTGCTGATGTAGTCTTCACTTATGCTCACTTTACCAGTGACTTCTACTCCGGTAACTGCCATTGATGCATCATCCTTCGGACGCCCTTTGCCTTTATGCTTTTTTATCTCAGTGTATAGGATGTCGGAAATGACACAGGCTCTGCATGACTTCTTTAATTTTTCAACAGCCCGTTCTGCATCTTCCCGGCATGCTGTCGGGTGCGTTTTCAATTCTTTCAGAGCTGCAGAGATCTTAGACAATTCCTTTTCTGCTCGTCGCATTATCGTTTCTCTTTTGCTTTCCTTACGCTCAAGATTTTTGATCAGCAGAACCTTAACCGGAATATCCCCTATTTTCTGGATCTCTCCCCAGCAGCCATAGTTCTGATCTTCCTCGTCAGTCTCATAAACTTTAGTCAAATCAGACTCTTTGGTTTCGTTAATCATCTGTGTCACAAACTCGTAGGTGTCGGGAACTCTCGTGACTATAAAGATTTTCTTATCGGCACACGCTAATATATCCGGAATGCACAGGGCACTGTCACCAACCAGATATTTCAGATCGTTAAACTGTTCTCTAATCATAGGCAACTCTGCCGCTACAACATCCAGAAATGACGTCTTATCAGACATGTTTCCGCTTACCGCTTTAGTGAAAGCAGGCATCCGGCCCGTTCCATCTGTCAGTCCAAGAAGACAGATCTGAGGAGGTTTCTGGTGGTGATCTCTGGAATACCCACGTGCTATCTCCATTTCACAGATATCTTCTGATTTAGCCTTGCCGTCGTAAGAAAAACTGGTGCTGTCCAGATGAACTTCTGATACTGTTACTCCTGTCTTTTTGCATGCTGCCGACGCCAGTTTGACAAAAAGTCTGTCCGGCTCTGAATCAAAAATAATGTCAAGGTAACGACCCAGCATTTCACGACTCAGATCCTTTGCCTCTATATCAAGATTCAGCAGAACATTGACTGGAATGTTTGCAAAGAATTCAGATGTTCCATACAGAGTCTGATACGGGGCATGAAGCATCTGCATAACAAGAGCCTTGGTTATGGCCCCGGTGTTTACCGCTGCATGTGAGTCGTTATTGCCGGCCCATTCATCAATAATTTCCTCTAATCCAAGATAATCAAAGGTACCTGCCACAATACCGGAAAAACCAATCTGAGTTACCGTTTCATCAATCGGTTTAAGAAACGAGTCTGGAACGGCCGCCTGATTTTTGCTTTCTTCAGTTTTCTGAGCAAGAAAACGACGAAACCAGTTGTCAGTGGCTGGAAGAGGTTTTGATTTTACAGTAGAGACTCGATTCATAATTTTTCCCTGCAGAACACGTGATGGCAGCATACTACAGGGGAAATAGACAAAGTGCATAACGAATTTTTGGGAATTTGCAAAGTAGTCAGCAAATCATTTTTTGAGGTAAAAGGCACAACTTAAAATCAACAGATAGTAAAATAAACCAAATCGGGGGTGCATTATGGAACTATCAGTCAATAACAGAGAAACGGGACAGACCAAATCTGCAACAGCTCCATCAAATGAAATAAACATTGAAGAAAAAGCGTCTGTTCAGACGTCCGGCAAATCATATCTCGGAGTTAATATCCAGGACGTTAAAACACTGCTGGCATCTCTTGCACAGAGTCAGGGGCGTGTACCCCAGGCCGTATCCGATAAACAGCAAAAACTCAGCAGACATCTGGAATCAATCGAAAAGAGAAATGCAAAACCGGTAAAAGAAACCGGCGGTGAATCATCAGGAAGACTGCTGAGTTCACTGATCACCAGAATCATCGGAAAATACCCTGAAATCAACCGGGAAATCAGCAATGCACTGGTAAAGGAAGATCTGTCGTCACAATCCGGGGATAAGCTGTCTGCGGAAATTTCCCGAAACATTGCAAACATGCCAAAACTTCTGCAGTCAGATACCACTGCTGGCAAAGCTCTGCTGGAATTTGTAGCTCAGGCAGTTGTAGCAAAACTTGACGAAAAAACACTGTCCGAAAACTGGAAAAAGCAGATTGGAGACAACAATCTTGCGGTAATAAAAAACACAAATCCACGCGAACAGCAGGAAATATCCCGTGTTCTTGATGACTCTGTAAAGTTCATATACAAAAATCAAAGCGGTCAGTTAAAAGCCAATACCGGCGTGAGTCTGCTTAATTCTCTTACAGGAAATGTACCGGGTGAAATTCGCTCATCAACGCATAATATACAGGTAAGACCTACAGATCCTTCGAAAGTCACATACCTTAATATGTTTACGCAGATTGCAAACACCAAAAGCAATCCGGAAGTAACTACCGAACTGCTGCAAAAAATAAACAACATAATAATCAAAGCAGCCCAGATCGCCATAGAATCCAACCTGATAGAGCCTCCGACAGACAAGTTAAGTCAGATTATAGAAGAGGAGGATTTTTCTCTTCAAGATCTGAAATTTGTAAATAACCTCATTACAAAAGCAGCATCGGGGATCAGCAATCAGCCAGTAAGCAAATCAGTACTGATACACTCCTCTGAGTTAAATCTCGCCCAGAAAAGTGTATCTGCGGCGGCCAAAGAGTTAACCGAAGGAGAAATTAATGCTGAAATTAATCGTCACATGGATGTAATCCATAACAGCAACGATCTTAAGATCATAGAATCGACACTTCAAAAAATCAATGAACTGAACAAACAGCTGGCTGATCTAAAGGCCAGAACTGTAATTGCCGAAGCAACCAAACCGGATGCAGTTCAAAAAGCAAATGAAACAGGCATAAAAACGGATTCCAATGATGTCTTAACAGCAAAAACAGAAACAACAGCAGACGCAAAAAGTTCAGTTCTTCGAAGCAGTCAACCATTATCATCCTTATCTGAAGCTGATCATTTTTCCAAACAAAACGCTGCAGAAAAAACAGATAATTCTTCAGGCAGACTGTCTGATCAAATCAGGCAGGGTATTCAAAAGCAGGACAGCAATCAGATCAGTCAGACGAAACTGAATGCTTCCACAGTTGATCCGGACAGAATCAGCAAAACTGATCAGCAGGTAATGCAGGGTGGCAGGCAGCCTTTCACTTCCGGTGAAACTCAGCAAATGCCGCGTCAAAGCAGCGAACCTGCCGCACTCCAGCAGCCGGCAAGGCAGGCATTCACTGCCGGTGAAGCACCGCAGATGCCGCGTCAGAGCAGCGATCCTGCCGGACTCCAGCAACCGTCAAGGCAGGCATTCACTTCCGGTGAAGCACCACAGGTGCCACGCCAGAGCAGCGAAACGACTGGACTCAACCAGCCGACAAGGCAGGTATTCACTTCCGTTGAAGCTCAGCAAATGCCTCGTCAGAGTAGCGAACCTGCCGGACTCCATCAGTCGGCAAGACTGTCTTTTGCCTCCGGTGAAGTTCCGCAAATGCCTCGTCAGAGTAGCGAAGCAACCGCACTTCAGCAACCTGCCAAACAGAATCTCACATCCGGTGATCTCCAAATGCCTCGTCAGAGCAGCGAAGCTACCGGACTCAACCAGCCGGCAAGGCAGGTATTCATTTCCGATGAAGCCCCACAGATGCAGAGTCAGAGCAACGAACCTGCCGCACCCCAGCAACCTGCAAAGTTGAATTTATCATCAGGAGAATCTTCACAGTCAATCAGGCAAAACCAGGGGAATGCACTATCACAAAGACCGTCAGCAGAAACACAGCAGAATGATCCGGTAAATCGAAATTCCGATGATGCAATAAAATCAGCACAAGGATCAGTTGCTCAGGAATCTGTACCTTCAGCCAAAAACAGGACTCTCCCACCAGGTTCATCAGATTCAGGCCAACAGAATTCTGTTGATTTAAGAGTCCGTCAGCAGACAGATGCGAGAACTGACGGCAGAACTGTTCCTGCAGGTTCTGTGGCAAAGGATATAAGAACATCATCTGGAAATAATCAATCTGATACCGGAATTTCTTCAAACGAACGGATGAGAGAAAGTGTATCTTCAAAAACGGACAATGCCTTTGCTCATGGCTCGTCAGGGACCTCAAGATCTGATCGTTATGCTGAAACAAATGTCAGCATTTCATCCCAGCCGCTTGTCGGTTCACAGAGAAGAAGCGAAATTTCAAAGGAAGCAAATGCAGTATCCCAGAGACAGACAAACGAAGGTTCCGAGGAGATCAGCAGATCTCAAACTGCAAAGGAAGATACTGCTGTTTCTGTGGAAAAACAGGAAAAAATTAATATATTCAGAAGGATAACAAATTTTTTCAACCCTTCCGGACACAGGAATCAGCATCAGGCAAAAAGCTCTGAGACATCAGGATCTTCTGCCGCAACAGAGGTTTCATCAAAAAGAAATCAGACATCATTCCCAACCGTTTCGGAGGATCCTACTCCAAAGGCGATCAAACAATTTAAAAATATTCAAAGCACCATTCAGACTGCAAACCTTACAAATAACAGTCTGTCAGGTATTCAGAATTCCGGTCTTTCCGAAATGATGGCGGATCTTGAAAACGAGAACATCAGTTCCGCATTTATACCTGCAACAAGGCATATCAGTTCAATATTTTCACAGAGTCTCGCCTCTACACCGGCTATTCTCCAGTGGCTAAATTATGTTGATAACCCTCTTTCCGGAAACAACAATTTTTCCCGAGGACTGAGAGCATGGGCTACCATGCTGGTAACAATCAGAATGAAGCAGTTCGGCATGGAGGCCTCATCGCCACAAAATCCTCAGCATAAAAAACTTCACGATCTGCAGGAAAAGGCCAGGGTGGACGACAGTGAACAATGGCCACAGAATTTTCTCAAGCATCTGACAGAGCACATAGACAAAATGCATCAAAACCAGATGCAGAGAAACGATCCTCTGTGGACTAATTATGTACCGCTGCCTACTCCGCCTCAGAATGTCAAGGAAAACTGTATGAGTTTCTCAAGAAAGAAATCTGAAGGAAAAAAAGACAGTCTGGAGCTAAGTTTCTATTTTGAAATAAAGAATCTGGGACCTGTAGGCATCAAGGTAAACTACGCCAAACCTGACATTTCGGTCAAAGCCACTGCAGAAACCTATGAGGGATACAGCAAAGTAAGAGAAACAATGCATTTTCTTGAAGATCGGTTTAAACAGCTTAATCTGAACTGCCATGATTTCAACTGTACCAAAGGTACCGTTTCTCATCCTAATCCTGCGGAAGAAAACTCTAAAACAGTATCTATGGAAAACAGCGGTGACGGACTTAATCTGAGGATTTGAGATGGAAGACAAAAGAGTAATAAACATAAACTACAACGAAGATCACAACGTTCCGGAAATCGTTCAGAAAGCATCAGGACTTGAGGCAAATGACATAATTGACATGGCCAGAGAAGCAGGGATCTACATTCATGAGGATCCCGTGCTGTTCAGTCATCTTGATGAAATTCCGGAGGGCTCGTCAATACCGCAGGAGCTGTACGCAATCATGGCTGAAATACTTGCCTATTCATATGTACTCCAGGGTAAAACGCCCGAACAGTGGCGTCGTCCTGACGGAACAGTGGCAATTAACAGAAAGGCCTGATCTTTCACGTGTACCGGAGTAATCCAGAGCTGAAAATATGTCCTGTCAGAGTTTCATGCCGTGATTTCTGTATCCCCGGCTTCTTCTAATTTGACAGGCTCGTATAAAAGGTATCATCCTGCAGGAAACAACATTTACCAGCGCTTTTACCATTCTGAACTGTAAATTTTCCTGAATATCATTACCGTGAACTCCAGCTCCGGTACTGCAGGACGGCAAAACGCGGTATACTTTACAGTTGAAGTGGTTAATGAACATCAGGTTTGATTAAAAGGTCAATCACCGTATCTTTTCAGTTTTCAGATTACAGGAATAAACAAATGAAATTACTACTCACGGTACTTCTTGCAGGATCTGCTGTTTTAGTTTCAGGATGCGACAGAAACACAAGCCAGGACATGCTGATCCAGTGCCAGAAGGCGAATATTACAAAAGCCAGCACAGAGATGAATCCAGGCAAATTCAAACAGCTCTATGATGAATGCAAGGCATTTGTCGATGCCCAGAAGAATCTGTGTGCCTACGCCACGGAGGAGGAACGCCTCATGAGAAACAACTATGAGGCAAGTCTGAATGAAGAGGCTCTGAAGGGTTTCAAGGAGATCTGCGGCGGAAACTTTTTTGATGCCAAAGATGTGGTAGATGGCATTAGTAACATGACTGACAAAATAGGAAGCGGTGTAAACACCGTGATCGACAGTGTAAACAGCACTGCAGATTCCATATCGAAAAAATTCAGTTCTTCAGATGAAAAAAACTCTGCTGAAATCGAAGAGCATTCAGTTTCAGAAAAGAACTGAAAAACTCTTCGTTCAGGAAATCAGATTATACAAAGGATCAGTCTGTTTTAATCTGACAGTCTGATCCGTAAACAACTGAAACAGCAGTATAGCCCTCATCCTCCACTGCCTTCTTCAGTATTTCCTCACTGATTCTTTTATGAAGCTTCAGTTCTGCTGTTCCCTTCTCATGACTGAGATCCGCTCTTATCACGCCTTCGACTCTTTCCAAAGCTTTTTTCACATGTTCCTCACAGTGACAGCACATCATTCCTTCTATCTTCATGATGCATAGAACAGTACTCTTGTCAGAATTCCCTTCACAAACCGCGGCACAATGATGGATTTCAGGACAAACAATTCCTGACTGCACTGCTTTTTCTTCTTCCTGAGTCTGCATTCCCAATTCTGGTCCGGAACCTGCAACAGCATGGATCTCTTTTTCGATCAGCTTAAGTCTCAAAGCATTCATCACGACACAGAAGCTCGACATGCTCATGGCAAAAGCTGCCACAACAGGACTAAGCTGCCACCCGAGCCAGTGGCTGAAAACTCCCGCAGCAATAGGGATTGCCGCAAGATTGTAACAGAAGGCCCAGAAAAAATTTTCATGGATGTTTCTGAGCGTCAGTCTGCTGATCCTTACTGCTGCATATACATCCGACACGCGATTGTGGATCAGAATAATATCTGCACTGTCAGCTGCTATGTCCGTACCTGATCGCATAACCATGCCGATATCACTGACAGCAAGAGCAGGAGCATCATTGATACCGTCACCCACCATTGCGGTAACACCGGATTTCCTCATTTCCCGTATCTTTTCCGCCTTTGCTGCAGGATCTATGCCTGCAGCGATTTCATCAGCACCGACAGATCTGCCGATAACTGAAGCTGTGACAGCATTATCGCCGGTCAGCATAACAACTCTTATACCGCAGTTTCTTAATAAAGCGACTCCTTTTACTGAATCAGGTCTCAGAGTATCGGCAACAGCCATCACTCCAAGAAGTCTGCTGTCCTCGGCAAAGAAAACGGCAGTCTTGCCCTGCCCTGCAAATTCTTCACATTTTGCCCGCACATCCACAGGGAGTCCTGCATATTTTTCAATAAAGACAGCACTGCCGCCAGAAACAAATTTTCCATTGACTATCCCGGTAATGCCGTTGCCGGGAAAGATTTTAAATTCCGAAACAGCTGAAGCGGAGATCCCGTATTCAACTTCCAAACCCCTGACAGCTCTGGCTACAGGATGTTCACTGTAATGTTCAACTGAACATGAAACCTGCAGAAAGTAATTCAGTTCTGTACTGCCGCAAAGGAGAATATCCGTAACAGCCATTTTTCCGCAGGTAACAGTCCCTGTTTTATCAAGAGCCACCTGGGAAATTGTGCATGTTTTTTCTAGAGCCTCGGCATTTTTAAAGATAATTCCGCAGCGTGCGGCAACACCGGTTCCAACCATTACTGACACAGGAGTTGCAAGACCGAGAGCACAAGGACAGCTGATCACAAGAACAGACACTGCATAGGAAAGAGCGACCCCGGGATCAGAACCAAGAATCATCCAGATCGTAAAAGTCACAAGAGAAACCAGCATAACGGCAGGAACAAAAAAACCGGCTATTCTGTCCGCCGCTCTGGCGACAGGAGCCTTTGTTTCAGCAGCATATCTGACCATGCCGATCAGTTTTGCAAATGCGGTATCGGAACCTGTGTTCACCGCCCTGCATTTAAGAACACCGTTGAAATTAACCGATGCCGCGGAAACAGAATCTCCGCAGTGCTTGTCAACAGGAACACTCTCACCGGTAAGAAAAGATTCATCGGCACTGCTGACACCATCAATCACAATTCCATCTGCCGGGAAAACCTCTCCTGGACGAACAATAAAAATATCATCAGACTTAAGTTCATCAGCAGGTATTTCTACTTCAGATTCTCCCCGAACCGCAACCGCAAGTTTCGGTGACATACTCTGCATTGCTCTTACCGCTGAGATCGTTTTGTACTTTGCCCTGGATTCAAGCATTTTGCCAAAAGTGACAAGAGTCAGGATCATGGCTGCAGCTTCAAAATACATGCACTCCCCGTAATACTCAGAACCGGACACAGAGAAGTCATGAAGAAAGATTCGGCAGCTCCACAGCAGAGATGCTGATGATCCAAGAGAAACAAGGGTATCCATATTGGGAGAGAATGAGAGTAGACTTTTAAATCCCCGCACAAAATAAATTCTGTTGATCAAGACTACAGCAAGAGTGAGAGACAGTTCAATCAGATAGGTGAACATGGGACTGTCAGTTGTCAGCGGGGGAGCCGGAAGATTTAAAAGAGGGACACCCATGGAAAGATAAACAAGCGGAAGAAGAGCTGCCAGAGAGAAAACGAATTTCTTAAATAAAATTCTGTATTCAGAATCTTCATCCTCAGTTTCATTTTCACCGCATCCACTGTCTCTTCCGTTTATTACATCAGCACCATAACCTGCTTTCCTCACCGCAGCGACAATAGTATCAGGTTCGGCTCTGCCATCTATCATCATTGTTCCTGACAGAAAGTTGACTGAGCAGGAATCTACACCTTTAAGATTTGATACGACCTTTTCAACTTTTAAACTGCATGCCGTACAATTCATTCCGGTGACTCTGAATAAAATCATGGATATATCCTTTAACAGAAAGACGGAGTTTCTGATACTCCCCCAAGAAGACAAACTGACGCTCAGACTTTAAGCATGAAAAATGATCCTGAGCGTATTTTTGCAAAAGACCTGCTAAAAATTATCTCAGAAACCTCCGCAATCTGATAGGATCAATTTGCAGGGGCTTTGACCTGTGTGTCATGCGGATTTTGAATTTCGCTCAGTGTGTAGTTCTCTAAGCATCAGGGAGTGTCCTTTGTGCTTCTTCAATGAGTCCGGTGTTTCTGCGTAAACAATGCGGAATCATCAGATGTAATGATTATTCTGTTAAGCCTCTGCACCCAATTCTGTAAAGCAAACCTTTTATTTTTCTGCTCACGCCGGACCATGTCCAAACACTGAAGATCAGATCTCCAACTTTCTCATCGAAAACCAGAAATCAGACATTCACCTGCGGTAATCAGACAGTGTCGAGGCGGAATCACAGTGATTTTGAAATTTACAGAATCAAAGACAGGAAGCACAAGTGGTGCAGGAACGTTAACATATCTATAGCAACCGAAAATTCAGCCAAAAAAGCACTGTAAACAGCACTTGTTTCAATCGAATAAGAAGATTATAAAACCTGCTGATGCCGTTTCCGGACACCAAAGTTCCTGCATTCTCATTATACATCTAATAAGGAGTCTTTATACAGTGTCCGCAGGGCGAACGCATCAGAAATTACTAAACAAAACCTAAAGAACAGGCTATGCATTCCATTGCAACGTCAGGATCATGGCAGCGTTTCTGCAGGATATTGAGACTAAGCAGTTCTTTCTCCTTTTTATTGTTCCACAGCCAATACCTGTAATTTTCCAGATATGCTAAAGCCAGTTTATTCAGAGCACTGCGATTGGCAATATAGTTGGGATTATTCGCCTGCATTCTGTCCTGATTGTATCTCATATCATGACACAAGTGCATTCTTATCTGCTGAATCAGACCATATCCAGACTGCTGAAAAATCAGACTTTAACGAGCTGATAGAAAAGGTGAGAGACCATTTGTGACCACTGACAAAAGATGCAGATATCACTGATCCCAAAATCAGACATCAAAAAAAGATCTTTTGTAGTCTCCTAAACACTTGCTGAATGTGCAAAGGAACACTGGGGTATCACCGCCTTTCACTAAATTTGCAGACCAATGCATACAGGGAACAGTTTCCATCCTGGGAATTACTGGCTCAGGCATACTCTTAAAAGGCATAAAGATATCGAGTTCCTTACGTAAGGTAACAAAATTTGGATAAATATTATTGAGCTAACACAGTACCAAATAACATGGCAAACGCTCATGTTCCCAAGAGGTTGGCCAAATTAGACTTACTTACAGATCAGTAGTCATGAGATCAGGAAGTTTTTTCAATAGATCCGGATATACCGTATTCCATGTAGAGTTTTTCCCTGTATTCCTCATCTTCAACAACCCGTCTTATATCATCCATCTTTCCAACGGAAAGCAGTTTTTCCATCAGAGAACTGAATTTCTTTTCACCTTCCTCAAGTCCTTCCTGACGTCCCTCTTCCTTCCATTCATTTTTGAATAATTCCATTGTTCTTTTTTCGTCATATTCTCTTAAGCACATACCTGTTACCTCCGCTCTGTTTTTCTCAAGAAATTTTCTTATTTCAGACTCTTTCGGCAGAGCCTCAATCGCCTTGCTGACTGCATTGCTGATAGCTTCTTCACCTGAATTTACTTTATCATGCTCTTCCTTAAGATTTTTTCTGACTTCAGCGACAAACATGGCGTATTCGCTTAACTGAAGGCACTTTTCCATCAGTTCACTGTTTCTTCCATAGTTTATGTTAAGCATGGTGACATTGACTTCTATGTCTGCCTGTACATTATCAGCGAAAGACTTCGAGAGAGAAAGAACTGTTTTATCTTCAGTCTGCTGCGAACCGTCATAAAAACAAACCAGTTTCG
>JAEEGG010025737.1_pt1 | contig 11304 bp, 6 predicted proteins | sample 9134161 | NCBI WGS metagenome assembly JAEEGG01 (sample SAMN16246543, study PRJNA631951) | gut metagenome | biome: gut microbiome; feature: rumen; material: CR-attached | host: Bos | place: Iran: Karaj | collected 2018-10
ACAACCCCTGGAGAGGTGGGTGAGTGGCTGAAACCACCGGTTTGCTAAACCGACGTACGTCTCAAGCGTACCACGAGTTCGAATCTCGTCCTCTCCGCAAAAATCCCTTACAGAGCGTTCTGTGAGGGATTTTTCGTAAATAGTGGCCCAAAAAATGTCCCAAAAATCGAAAATCTAAACTAAAAAAAGGTGCTCGCAGGTCGGCACCTTTCGGAGAAGGAAAAAAGGAAAGGGATTATAGGGACTTCACCTCTTCCCAAAGAGATTATTCTCGTTCTTTCTGCGAAGTTATTTATCAATGACATCTATCGTCCCAGGTCTGACATGATTCAAATAGTAATCTTTTGTCATCCATCCGGGACAACCAGTTTTGTCGGATTTATAATTGGTACAGCCAAGGAAGGGTTCTGCTTTATCTTTTCCCCTTTTGACGATGAGGTAGCCATCGCTGCAGCGATCACATTTCAGAATTGGCAATATGCCCCCACGCAGGTCATTGGTCATAAAGTCGCACAATTCCGGCTCGTTAGTACAGATCCATAGTCGCAGTCCAAAATCCCTCTTGTATTTGTACTGCATCGGATAGCCACAAACCGGACAACGTTTCATCACTGAAATAACTGGCTCAGCAGTCTTATCAATATCCAGTTCTCCATTCACTTTGATACCCGGGTAGTCCTGGACCAGTTCAGCAATAAAGCGGGAAGGGCGGTTCTGGGGAACCACAATGTAAACACGGTTCTTGGTACGCGTCATAGCAACATAGAAAAGACGGCGCTCTTCAGCGTATTCAATAGCTCTATCGCTATGAATCACCAGTTGCATCACCGGATCATCCTCAATCATAGATGGGAATCCGTACGTACCATTGGTTGCATTGATGATAATCACGTTGTCAAAGCCCAAACCCTTGGAACGATGAGCCGTTAGGAAGGTGATATCCACATCAGGGAAGGCCATAGATTTCACTTCTCCTGTCTTTTCATTGTAGATATACCGACCTGTTCTGGCAAGGTTGGAAGCATCGAACCCATAGCGACCAATCAGCAGAATGGAAGAGTTGGCTGGTTTGCCTTCGGCTTTGTTCGCCTCGACAATCTGCCCAATTACCTTGTCTATCGCAGTGGCTTGTTGCTGTAACTTGCCGCTCTTACCATCGGAATCCTTCTTATCCGCCTCTTCGGAATAAGCTTCAACTACAAACGGCATCTCAATATGCTTTGGACTCTCCAGATGCTTCTTGATCTGTGATGTGTTCTTCTGGATGAAGTTGCCGGCAACATCAATAACCTCCTGGGAGTTGCGGTAGGTACGCGTGATCAAGAGCTCTTCACCATAGCCCATAATCTCCGAAAACTTGGTGAACAATGAGATGTCCGAACCGGCATACGCAAATATGGACTGCCAGTCGTCGCCCACAGCAATAATCTTGGCGTCGCTTATTTCAGATAGCTCCTTTGCCAGGTTGAAACGCTGCCGAGAGATGTCCTGGTACTCATCAATAATGATATACTTGTAGTCCAGGTGAGCACCCTTGTCACGTTGCTGCTTCAGAATCTTCGCGGAGTCATTTATCATATCCTCGAAGTCCACCGCATTGGCATCATCCAGCTTCTGAGTGTATTCCATGTAGCACTGACGACAAACATCCAAAAAGAGCTGTGTCCGGACGTTATTGGACTGGTTCCGCATATCTCGGAACATGTCCATGGAATAACCGTTGGCTTTGAAATTATGGATAAACTGGCAAATGAGTTTAACCAGCTTAGCTATATACTTATTTTCCTCGGTGGAGACGATCTTCTCATAAACCTCCTGGGGGTCACGTGGCTCCAGAGTGATGCCTCTCTTCTCAAGTTTTTGCCTAAGGTCCTCCACAATCGATCGACCGTCCTTGTATTTGGAGAAGGTGAAAACCAGATCTGTCCCGTGGTCTTTGTGGAACTTGACCTTCCTTTTTATCCACCACTTGTATTTCTCCAGCTGCTCCGTAGTGTACCGGCTATGGGTACCGTCTTCCGTAATGCCGAAGTGCTCGATGTAAATGGTCTTGCCGTTCTGAGTGATGGTGAAATCCGGTGTGTAAGCCCGGTGTGAATTCGGGAAACTGTACGGATACGGATTCTCGTATATGTAGTCAATTTTGTTTAGGTAGAGGAAGTTGGCTATAACTACCTCCTCAGAAGACCGAAGGGTCTCGTAGTTAATCGTAATGGCCTTCTTAGTCCGCTTATTGATAATTTGCTGACTATCTTCCGACAGGATGTTTTTCATTGTCGAAAAGTCAGACTTGGACATATAGCTGAAAAACGAGGCCATATCCTCGCCCGTGTAAGGGGCGTCAAAGTATGTTCCGAAAAGGAGGATGAGTTTCTCCACCATTTCGGGCTTCTTCAGAACGTCATTCTTCAGGTAGTCCGTAATGACGCTCCACATGAAGCCTTCGTCTTTAATATTACGCTTCTTGGCGTCATTCTCGCGCAGAATTGTGTATCCAGTCCTGTGAAATGTTGATACCGGACACTTGATATGGAGCGCCTTGACAATCTTGTCTTCAAGTTCTCCGACGGCCTTATTTGTGAAGGAGATGACCAAAATGTCTTCCGGATTCACGCCTTTCTTCTCCACCAGATATTTAACCTTGGCGGCCATTGTGGTGGTCTTGCCAGCACCGGCACCAGCGACAACAAGCGTATAATCCTCATCAGAGAGCACTACTTTCCGTTGCTCAGCATCTAAGGAGATAGCTGGATCAACCTGCGACAGAATGGTGTCCAAGTATTCCTTATCAGACTCCAGATGTTTGGAAAGGAATTTATCGTTGTGTTTTTTGATGAGGCTGGGAGACTTCTTTAGGTTCTCCAACTCTTTGAAAAGCGCAAGGGCTTTCTTGATTCGTTCTTCATCCAAGCCGTTCTTCTCGCAGTACATGCCCAGAAGATTGGCGGTCTGGAGATTGAGGAAAAAGGTCTTGATGTCTGCGTACTCCTCAACAATGGGTTTGTAATCGCTGCGGGCGATATACTTGTCTTCGTTCAGCAAGCGCATCAGAGCACCACCGAAAGCCAGTAAACGATCAAATTCAGGCGTAGAGGCCGGTGTTGCCGAGGATTGCTCGGTAACTCCAGGTTTTGTCCCAAATATGCGGCTGAGGAGGGACATATCTATTCTTTAGTAAGCGCTTGTCCGAATTCTTTAATGGTTTCCTCACTGTCTCGGCCGGAGATAGACTTTCCTGTTGCTTTCTCAATGCGATTAAGCAATTTAATGGCACGGTCCACGAAGTACGCGTCAAAGTCATCTGTAGCAAGGAGGTTATAGTCCACCTTGTGAGAGGTGATGGCGCTGACAACCTGTTCGTCGGATAGGCCTTTATTCTTCATAGTCTTAATGTACTCGCTGGGAGCGCGGCCACCAATGGAACGATTCGTAGAGGCGTAGATGGGCGTTTTATTGACTACGGAGTTCCATTTACGCATCGGCAGATCCACGCCTTCGCAGTAAGCCTGCGGGAAGATGTGGTGAATGTCCGTGTCTTCGTCAAGATATGAAGCAATATCCATCTTATTGCCGCTCATAAAGTCCAGCGGTGAATCCTGCATTATCATCGCCATGACTCCCTTGTATGCGGCACTATTACGTGTCTGCATAGACAATAGACGTGTAGGTTGGAAGTTGGAGCGGGTAACGGTATCGGGCTGCTCTCCTGAACTAATCCATTTGAAGATGTCTGCAATATCAAGAGCAAAACGAGCTTCATTTGCACCGCCGTAGAGTTCGCCAAATACTCCGCACCAATACCATTTAGCGAGAAGGTCAATATTCTGTCCGAGCATTAGCGGTCGTTTCTCCTTCAACTCGCTATCGAATGCAAAGATGGCGGCAAGTGGAATCAGTTGCGTAGAGTAAGGGAGGTCTCGCTCACTGTATATACCTTGATGGGATAGAAAAGCCGCTGCTGACTCAAATCCGGCAACAAGGGCGTCGTGATTGGCTTTGTAATCTTCCAGATTCAGGCGTAAGATGTCGCGTTTTTTGCAGGACACAGCACCTTCATCTGCAAGGCTTTTCTTATATGTAACAAGCAGTGTCATAGCTGCCAGGAAGTTCGCCCCGGTGATGTCCTTAAGGACGGTCAACTTCTTGTCGGAGAATTGCTTCTTGGTAGCATTCCAGTCCGCACGGAGGTCATATTCATCGGCAGCAAAGGTAGCCGTAACGAGTTCAAAAACTGTTAAAGGGACACCTCCGGTATTGACGTTCTCGAAGATTTGGCATACCGCTTCTTTGGGCGTATCCTTCGTTAACTGGATAACCGGCATCTGATAGTCTTGAATCGGGCGCAGAATCTTCTGGGAGAAATCTCTGAACAGCAATCGATGCACGGAGTCATTCTGGAAATGCTCCTCCATACCGAAACGCCAGTCGTCAATCTCATTAGGGGAGAATACCAAGTTAAGCGGAAACATCAGATGCTCAAACTCATTCTCCTGCGTCGAAAGATCCAGAACAACGGTACGGCCGATGTCGGATAGGATCTGTTTCTTATCGGATATGGACACGATGGCATCAAGTCTATCGGCCTCTGGGTCAAGGCATTTTTCAATGTCAAGATAGTAATATCGGAAAATAGTCTTATCACGATTCGTATCAAGGCGGGTCTCTACGGCTTTCTTGCACATGAACACCTGATAGAGTGTAGTAAGGCGTTGCTGGCCATCAAGTACGAGCCAATCTGGAGATACGTCTTCGGTGCATTTGACCCCGGTGAACCGGCGGCATTTAAAGCGAACGGAATCGCCGTGTCCTTCAAGGAACATCGCGGCACCCATTGGAAAACCGGATGTAATGCTCTCAATAAGTTTGCAAATCTTGGTGTCATCCCATACCCAACTGCGCTGAAATTCGGGGAGTTGTGCTTTACCCTGGCCAACCCACGTCAGGAGTTCGCTGAGTTTCTTATCATGTGATTCGACAGCCATACTTATTCTTTAATAAAGATTGGTGCACTCTTTTTTAACAGAAAGAAGAACATCGCATTTCATCTTCAAAACTATAAAGATACTCTTTTTATTGCCCAAATCACAATCAAAAAGAAAAAAGTATGGTTTACGGTTACATCAGAGTCAGCAGCGACAAACAGACTGTTGAAAATCAAAGGTTTGAAATCAATAACTTCTGCTCGCGGGAGGCGATGAGCATTGACGGGTGGATTGAGGAGACCATCAGCGGGACAAAGAATTACAGCAAGCGGGAACTAGGGAAGCTCCTGAACCGGGTGCAGAAGGATGATTTGATTATATGCGCCGAGTTATCCCGGCTGGGGCGCAATCTGTTTATGATTATGGAGATCCTGAACATCTGCATGACAAAGGAGTGCCGGGTATGGACCATCAAGGACAATTACAGGCTGGGCGAAGATATTCAGAGCAAGGTGCTGGCTTTTGCTTTTGGCCTATCAGCGGAAATAGAGCGCAACCTTATCAGCCAGCGGACTAAGGAGGCTTTGGCGAGAAAGAAAGCAGAGGGCGTTGTCCTGGGACGGCCTGTCGGGCGCAAGACTGGCGAAGATAAGTACAAGCTCTATCCCAAGCGAACGCTCATCGTTGAACTGCTCCAAGCCGGGGTGTCGCAGCGGAAGATTGCGAAGATCTGCAAGGTGGACCGGAATACCCTTGGGCGGTACATCCATTCGTTTCTGAAATTATAGGAGCGATTATGTGCAGACACACGCCGTCCTTTCCCGCTTCTCTTCATCAGAATCCTGGTCCATTCTTTCCGATATAGAGCGCTCCATCAAAGCAAAGATTGAAGCCATCGGTACGCCTCTGAAAGATTGGGACAGTCAGATCAATTATGGCGTCAAGACTGGTTTCAACGACGCTTTCATCATCGATTCGGCCAAGCGGAACGAGATTCTGGACGCTTGCCAGACCGAGGATGAGCGCCAGCTGACGGCGGAAATCATTCGACCGATATTGAGGGGCCGCGACATCAAGCGTTATGACTATGAGTTTGCCGACCAATACATTATTGCAACCTTCCCGTCACGGCAGTATAACATTGATGATTATCAGGCACTTCGCGAGTTTCTACTATCTTTCGGGATGGAGCGTCTGGAGCAGACCGGGAAAGAGTATAACATCAATGGGGAGAAGGTCAAGGCCCGCAAGAAAACCAACAACAAGTGGTTTGAGACACAAGATAGCATAAGCTATTGGGACGATTTATCAAAGACAAAGATTGTCTGGATAGAGCTTTCGGATGAGTCCAAGTTCGCGATATGTGAGAATCTGGTACCGCTAAATACCGTTTTTTTCCTAACAGGGGCTCATCTTCATCATATCCTTGGACTTCTCAATTCAAAGCTGGTCCATTGGTATTTTACAACCTGCCTGGGAACATCCTCCGGAGTTGGGACAAACCGCTGGCTCAAATATACGATTGAGCAATTGCCTCTTGTGCCATACTCAGATGACAAATTGAGCCAACTGGTCATAGATAGGCTCTCTCCTGAGACCAACACCGACAAATGTGAAGAGCAGATAGATGCTTTAATCTGTGAGTTGTACGGGCTTTCTCCGGATGAGATGTCGTTTATTATCGGTAGTTGTTGACGATATACTCCCTTTCAGCAGGATTAAGGCCGTAGAGGTCAAAGATGATATTGTCAATCTCATCATCCAACTCGCTTGAAGGGTTGGTGATAAACCGCCTTACCAGGTCACTGAAAGACTCGTAACTATCGTCAATGACAGGTACTCTTACAGGCTCTACTGCTTGAACGCTGATTAGCAGATCCCCGGTTCCCGTTCTGGGTGCCCCATTCAAAAGATAGTGCCCCATAGAGGAGTTCAGCACGCAGCAGAGATATGGTATGTGTTTCCCTGTCGCAAAGCAAGTGCTGTCGAGGCCAAAGACCCCTTTCTCGTCATATGAGAACCGTATAATGGAGCCTACTCGTTTCCAGATTATTTTTGGCCGTGAAAAATCGTCCAAATAAGCGCAGTTACGAAGGTTATAGGCCGTCTCTCCCTGATCAGCACGTGGCTCTATCTTATCCCAATAATAATCAAGATGTTGCTTGATGGCGGGATAATCTTCAATATGGATGCGTTCTACCTCTCCACGGATGCCATTATGCGTGTTTATCAACCATAAATCAGCCCAGTCATAGCCGTATCTACGAATATCCCGGCCACGGAGAATCGGTCGTATAAGTTCGGCCGTTCTTTCCCTTTCATCTTCATCCACGCAGTTTGCCAGAATCTCATTACGCTTTTCAGAAGAGATGATGAAGGCATCATTATACCCAGTGAGAATACCCCTGTAAATCTGTACATCCCACTCCCGAAGGGGTACACCAACGGTTTCCACCTTCTGTTTTATGCTCCGCTCTATGTCACTCAATATAGACCAAGATTCGTTTCCAAACGTGCATTTCAAGCAATTTGTCTGCACATAATCGCTCAATTTCTCAACCTCAAAATCGTCTTTCTTTATAGAGCACGCGGTAGTCTCATGCTGAGTGTTGGACTTGATGACGGAAAGGATGTTTACATCTACGGTGGCGGAATCAAACACCTTATATCCAGCGAAATCTATCAGTAAGAATGGCTGATACTGGCTTGTCAGCATTACACGCAGAGCTTTACCATAGGCCGACTTCATCCAGCCGTTTGAGGTGATGAACGACAACAGCGCTCCGGGCTTCAGCAGTTTCATCCCCATCTCGTAGAAAAGGCAGTAGATGTCACCGGTGCGCTCGTAGGTCTCGTAGCTCATCTTCTGGAGAGCGTCTGCATCGGCTCCCATTTTCTGGAGCTGGATATACGGCGGGTTGCCAATTACGCAGTCGAAGCCGACGAAGCGGCCATCTTCGTCCAGGACTTCCGGGAACTCGATGCGCCATTCAAAGGCGCCGAGAAAAATCTTGTTATCCCTGATTTCGTCCACCTCGGCCTGTATCTTGGCAATCCTAGCCTGCAGGTCCTTGGCCTGTTTATTGCGCTGGGTCTGCTCTTTTTTGCTGATTTCAAAGAGCTGGGGCGCCAGAAGGTTGTCCAGATCGCCTTTCAGTTTATTCAGGCTAACCACCTTGGGATCTTTCAGGCTAATCTGAGTACGGAGGTTCCCCTTGATCTGACGCAGGTAGTCTTCCAGGTCGCGTTTCTCCTCCTTGCTATGGGCGTTCTTGTAGTCGCTCACAGCCTTGCGGTAGGCACCGATAGAGATGCCGTTCTTGCGGAGGATTTCGGAGATGTCTTGCCCCAGGTCGAAGCGGTGCAGGAGCGAGTTGCCCACCTTGATGTTAATGTCGATGTTGGGCAGGGTTTCCAGCTCTGTGTAGTCGCTCTCCTTGGTGTAGTAGGCGTTTTTCAGCAGCTCTATCCACAGGCGGAGGCGGCAGATATTGACGGCGTTGGGATTGAGGTCCACGCCAAACAGGCAGTTTTCGATGATTTTGCGCTTCTCGTTGAAGAGGGTTTCCTGTATGCGCTGACTCTCCTGGTTGCCCGGTATGTAGCTTACAGGATTGCCATCCTCGTCGGACACAAGGAGTTCATCGTTTTCAACATCAATGCTATAGTCTTGTTTCTTGATGCGCTTGCCGGAGCCGTCGATAAGGATGCCGAGGTCATATTTGGTGCGGATAACTTCATTGAGAACTGACACCAGGAAGTGACCGGAGCCTACAGCCGGATCGCAAATGCGAAGGGAATCGACTATGGCGTTAGCCTGGGCATAGTCCTCGATGTCCTTGTTTTTCAGGGCCTCGTAGTCCTTGCAGGACCAGCCCATCTCCTCATTGAAGCGGCAAACGACGGTCTGCTGGATGGCCTCGCGGCTCATATACATCGTGACGGCGCCGGGGGTGAATACGGAACCGTCACGGTGGCCGTTGATTTTCTCGAAGATGAGGCCCAGCACAGAAGCATTGATAAGGGTCTTGGCCTGTTCCTGCACTTCCTCGGTGCCCTCACTGGCAAAGTCATAGGCATCCAGGAACTCCAACAGGTAGCGGAGCGTCGGAAGTTTGGCATAGCGCGGTTTCTGGCCGTCTTTAAGCACCGTGCCGCTGAACAGGGGCAGTTCGCTGTTGTCCAGGCTGCTGATGCGGATGGTCTGGCGCTCCAGCTGGCTAATTTCAAAGAGAGAGCTATTAAGGTAAGGGACTTTGCCGTATTTGGTGTTGACGCTCTCGGAGCGATCGGCAATGCGCTTGGCAAGAACCTGGAAGAAGAGTTTGTTGAGCTCGTCGTAATCCGGGATGACGAACGGGCGCATAAATGCGTAGCTCTGGTCTCCCTTGTGATATTTGACCAGCTGGGCCTCCAAGAGTTTGAGGAAGAGGACGCGGTTCACCCAGCCGATAGTAAGCGCCAGGGCGACACCGAACAACTGCTCCTGTCGGTTTTTCCCAAAGGAATAACGCTCTTTTACGTTGTCCAGCCAGTCCTCGCTGTCGAGAATGGTGATGGCGTTTTCCAGAATGGAGGCCTGGTTGCGCTCTCCTTCCTTGCGGCGGGTGATGATGTGCTTGTTGCTGTCCTTCTCCACCACTTCCTCCAGTCCGATAATGTAAAGCAGCTCGCTATAGAACTTAGTGTTGAGGGAGTTACTGTCGTTTTGGAAGCGCTTTTTCAGCAAGTGCTCCGGGCTGAAGAACTTGAAGAGTTCGATGAGGCGCTTGTCGTTTCCGGTATCGAGGAAGGGCTTGTATTTGCGGATGTCGAACCAGGTATAGGTAATCTGGTCCAGGACCTTGGCGATGAAGTCGGCGGCGATTTCCTTGTAGAAAAAGTCGGTTTTTTCCGAGGTAAGGGCGCCGTCATTGAATTCCTCGAAGCGCTTGATGAGCTTTTTGTTGGAGTAGAAAAGGCGCTCAAACTCCTGGGCATCAAAGACGAAATACTCGTAGATATTGGTGACAATCAGCTGCTTGAGCTGGATGTTCTTGTTGGTATGGCGCTCGCGGAGGTAGTAAAGCAGGAGTTCCTGTAGGGCCTTGCGATTGAGGTCCTCCCGGGTAATCATCTCGCCTACATTGGTGGGTTTCTTTACCTCGATGATGACACCCACGGGAGCCTCGATGTTGCCGCCCAAATGGATGGCGCAGTCAATATCGCCGTTCGGGGAAACCTTGTAACACTGGCCGTAGAAGGTGAGCTTCAGGAAGTCCATCAGATCGCCTTTGAGTTTTTCTTCCGTGTTGATGACGGAAATCTGCTCGTAATAGTTACGCAGTTGGGCCTTGAAGCCGTCAAAGACAAGCCGGTCCACGGGGACCTGCCGATATGCCTTATTCAAGGACTTGGCGATGGTTAATTCGGCCATAGTATTTGGTTTCAGAGGAATAGAAAGTCAAATTTACGCATTTTTATTGATTTTGGTGGTCTGTTATTCCAGGAAAGGACGCAGTCCATTGTGAGTTATTTATTTGAAATACAGAGACAACCGATAGTTTTTGTAACTTTGTAATAAATGATAATGAGTTTTGGCCATGATCGTCCCCGCAGATTACCAGAAACTAAATCCCCTCCCGGAAGATCCCGAAGGATGTGTTTCCTATGGAAAACAAACAGAGAACGCTCTCTGTATGGTCTCCATCTATCCTATCGACCCAGAAGATGCGATGAATTTCAATGATAAGAAGACGCTGATCGACGGGATTCATCATACCCTTGCCGAAAACCAGGCGCTCATCGAGGTCGAGAACGGACGGCGGATTAGTGGTTTTCCGTACATCTATAGCATTGTCAAGACGAACAACGGAGAAGAAGAGGGCGTTGGGTACACCCTCGTTCTGGATTTCCTTCTTCGCCCAAACAGTTCCGTGATTCGTGTTCAGGGCTATTTTCAAGAATATGGGATTACCGGGCACAGGGACGCCACCATCTTCGCACACCTCAGTCAGGAAGATAAGGGGTTCTCAGAAGATAAGTGGTTCTTTGATCCCTATGATCCGAATTCCAAGGCTTCCTACAAGATGAACTTGTCGGAGTTGGAAGAGTATGATGACCTGTTTCCGGACCATCCTCTTTCTCAATGCCGTATGCTAATCCGGCATTATAAAGAGAACTTCTAAATAGCCCTTACCGTTTTCTCCCTCTGTCTTTCTTCTTCGTTCCGTCCCAGTTGGTAAGATCATCGTTGGAGCCACTGCCGCCACCCCCGACGCTGACACCACCTTTTCCGCCGGCAGCGAGCAATAGAGTTGCAACTATCTCCTTCGGGACGATTATCTCGTCACAGAACTGTTCGGTACGGGTCTCAGCCAGATCACAGCTGGATTGATACGTT
>JAEEGG010025740.1_pt1 | contig 11304 bp, 13 predicted proteins | sample 9134161 | NCBI WGS metagenome assembly JAEEGG01 (sample SAMN16246543, study PRJNA631951) | gut metagenome | biome: gut microbiome; feature: rumen; material: CR-attached | host: Bos | place: Iran: Karaj | collected 2018-10
TTGTATTTATCCATTCTCATACAATCACCTTACTCTCAATATTATATTATCAAAATTATTAAAAAAAGTAAAATAAAAAAGGGATAATTCCCTTTTTAAAAACGATTAAAGATTTGTTGATCATTAATATTGCTACTATAACTTCTTGGTTGTCCACCAGCAGGTCTTTGATACATACCATTTTTAGGTGGTTGTGGTTGCATTGGACCGGGTTGTGGCATATTATTTTGTGGCATAGGTCCACGATTATAATTTTGATTCATAGGTTGTTGTGGCATATTATTATTCATACCTTGTTGAGGCATTGGTTGATTATTTTGTGGTGGCAATGGATTCATTCCCATATTCATTGCTTGAACAGGTCTATTATTTTGTTGTTGTTGCATTGCTTCATTAGCTTCTTCTTTAACTTCTTTATAAGCTTCTCTATTTTCTTTAGTATTACCGATCATAATACCAGGTACTTTTTCTTGTAAAATAGTTAAAATATCATCTTCTCTTTTATGAGCAAAGAAAACTTCTTTTACGCCACGTTTGGTTTTAATTACGATATCTTGAGTACCATTAGCCATTTGAACAGCTGCTTGTGTTGCTGCAATTGCACCGGTAATTAAAGCTCCAGCTAAACCACCTGTATTAACTGATGCACTTGTTTGAGGATGTTCTTGTGGATAAGCCATTGCAATCTCTGAATAAGGGAAAACAAAGCGATTACTACCATATTTAACAACATGATTTCTTGTAAAGAAAATTTCGGCATCTTTAAGTAGCATACAATCTGTACCATATAACTCTTGTTTAATAATGTTATAATCAACTACTGGATATTTACCAGCTTTAATTAATTTAAATAATCCTATTGGAAGGAATATTACTCCTAATGCAATACCTAAAATTAAGAATGCTGTTCTACTATCTTCTTCCATAACAAAATATAGTACTAATCCAAGTATTAAGAAGAAACCTCCAATAATTAAGAAAATAAAACTTGAAGTTTTAGATCCATTACCTTTTGCAAGTTTAGGTAGATTTTTTTCAATAATTGCGTAAGTTTCATTTTTATCTACTTCATTGTTAACAAATGTTGATTGATTTTGTACTGGTACTTCATTTTGATTATTAACCATATTTGGTGTTATTCCCGTAAAACTTCCCTGATTATTTTGCTCTTGCATATTATTTTGTTGCATATTTGGAACAAATTGATTACCATTGTTCATATTTTGATTATTATAATTATTGTAATTATTATTCATATCTCACCTACCATATCAATTATATAATAAAAAAAAAATAATACGCAATAAATTATTAAAAAAACTTCTTTTTTTATGATATAATGTATTTAGTTTACAAAGGAGGTAGTAAAATGAAAGTAGTAGTAAATCATAATAATTGTATTGGATGTGGAGCTTGTGAAAGTATCTGTCCAGAAGTATTCCAAATTAACGATGAAGGATTATCATCAGTTATAGGTAAAGAAGAAGATTTTAATAATTTTAAAGATGAAATTCAAGACGCTGTTGACTCTTGTCCAACAAGTGCAATTGAATATGGAGCTGAAGAAGTTTCTGAAGAAGTTTCTGAAGAAGTTTCTGAAGAAGCAAATGAAGAATAAGTAGCAATACTTATTTTTTTATTGTAATAATCATAAAATAAACATAAAAAAGAAGATAATTGATAATTAATTATCTTCTTTTTTTATTTTCATTATTAAAGTTAATTTCATTTAATACAAGAAGAAGTCCATATTTAGGAAGTTTATCTGCAACATTAAGTACTTCTTTAATTGGCGTTTCAGATACAACATATGGTAGATTAAAATAAGCTGCTTCTCCATTATCCGCAACAAATCCTGTAAATACTTCACGAAATCTCGTTTTGCCATTTTCATTTATTTTTTCAAAAATATATTTTTGTCCAGTCGTTTCAACCATTGGACCATTAGTAGTAACTCTATTAGATACAAATTCAAGATTTGCAACTACTAAATTATCACTATCAAATAAATCAGACATGATATAACCTTGAGTTTCAAAATTTAACTTTTCTTTTTTTTCTTCTTGCTTTCCTTCTAAACGTTTTTTATTTTTTCCAAACACTTTGTTCCTCCGATGATTTATTATAAAGATATTGAAAAAAATTAAAAGATTTTTTACATTATTTAAACAAAATAAAAACTCGATTAAATCGAGTTTTCCTTTTAACCTGGTGGCTCCTAGTGGAATCGAACCACCGACACAGGGATTTTCAGTCCCTTGCTCTACCGACTGAGCTAAAGAGCCATATGGCGGTCTGTACGGGATTCGGACCCGTGATCTTCTGCGTGACAGGCAGACGTGGTAGGCCACTGCACTAACAGACCAAAATGGTTGCGGGGGAAGGATTTGAACCAACGACCTCTGGGTTATGAGCCCAACGAGCTACCAGACTGCTCTACCCCGCGATATCAAATATATAAATTAAAGTGGCGGAGGAAAAGGGATTCGAACCCCTGCGCCGCGTTAACGACCTCCCGGTTTTCAAGACCGGTCCCTTCAACCAGACTTGGGTATTCCTCCAAAAGATTGGTGCCTAAGGTCGGACTTGAACCGACACGAGGGTTTATTCTCGCAGGATTTTAAGTCCTGTGCGTCTACCTATTCCGCCACTCAGGCAACAAAATGGTGACCCGTTGGAGATTCGAACTCCAGACCCTTTGATTAAAAGTCAAATGCTCTACCGGCTGAGCTAACGGATCATATAACTAAAAGTGGCTGCCTCGGTTAGATTCGAACTAACGCATGAAAGAGTCAAAGTCTTTTGCCTTACCACTTGGCTACGAGGCAATTTAAGTGGTGGAGGGAGGTGGATTTGAACCACCGAACCCGAAGGAACAGATTTACAGTCTGCCGCGTTTGGCCACTTCGCTATCCCTCCAAAAAATGGTGCCGAAACCAGGACTTGAACCCGGAACCTACTGATTACAAGTCAGTTGCTCTACCAATTGAGCCATTTCGGCATAAAAAAATAAATGGTGGGCGATATAGGACTCGAACCTATGACCCCTTGCTTGTAAGGCAAGTGCTCTAACCAACTGAGCTAATCGCCCAAATTCACATGGACGTCATTAAATATATCATTTTAAGCCGTCCTTGTCAACTAAATAAATTAACTTTTTTCACTTTTTACCTTTAAAATGGCATCATTTATCCAATTATCCAAATTATCTTCCAATATTTTAAAACCACTACCTGTTTCTTCAATAAGGCTTCGTTTTCTTTTATTTATTCGATAATTGATATTTTTGATACTTAATTTAACATGACATTCGTTATCATCAACTTCTAATATTTTTACCTTAATAGTTTCTCCTACCTTGACAAAATTATTGATATCACGTACATAATTATCACTTATCTCAGATATATGAATTAAACCACTATAATATTCATCAAGACTTACAAAGATACCATATTCGGTTATTCCTGTAACTAGTCCTTCAACAATATCATCTTGCTTATACTTTGTCATAACCCACTTCCTTTTGAAATTATAACATATTAAAAGTTTGATTTAAAGTCTCTAAACACTTTTTCTTTGATATTATCTATTTCTTCTTTATAAGGAGCTTTTTCGTTTACATAAGGTGTTTCAAGTATTCTTGGAATATTAGAAAGTCTTTCATTATAAATAACCTTTATTAAATTATCAAAACCAATTGTACCATATCCAATATTCTCATGACGATCTTTATGAGATCCTAGAGGATTTTTACTATCATTAATATGAATACATTTTATTTTATCTAAACCAATTTCTTTATCAAATTCATCTAAATATTTATCGAAATCTGCTATATCATAACCCGCATCATTCAAATGACAAGTATCAAGACAAACACCAATACGGTCTTTATTATTAACACCATCAATAATCATTTTGATTTCTTCAATGGTTCTACCTAATTCCGTTCCCTTACCTGCCATTGTTTCAAGAAGAATATTACATTCTCCTTTATCAAGAATTTGATTAAGTCCACGAATGATATTATGAATACCAGTATCTATTCCAAGTCCAACATGACTACCTGGATGTAAAACCATATTTTTAATACCTAAAGTATCACAACGTTCTACTTCTTGTATTAAAAAGTTAACAGAGAATTTAAATTTATCAGGATCACTATCATTTGCTAGATTAATAATATATGGTGCATGAACAATAACTTTAGAGAAATCAATATGATTTTCTTTCATAACATTTAAAGCTTCTAAAGTTAATCCATCATTAATAGGATATCTAGCTGTATTTTGAGGTGCTCCTGTATAAAACATAAATGTATTTGCACCATAACTTAGAGCTTCCTCTAAACTTCCTAATAATTGTTTATCTTTACTAAAACCAACATGTGAACCAATAATTAACATAATAAACTCCTTTTCTTTATTATAACAAAAAAAGGTAACTTTCGTTACCTTTATTTTAGTCACCTATTCCTGCTTTAGCTTCACCATAGAAAATACTTGTTTCTTTTGAATCATCAACTTTTTCACGAGATCCTTGTAAATATGTATCCGCATAGTCTGTTGATAAACAAATTTCGTAAGCATAATTACCATCACTGCCTCTAGTAACTTTTACCCATGAAACTTTGTTTGCACCACACTCTAAATCAACTGGATCTGTACCTGAAGTAGGAGTAACTCTATAAACACCAGAGCCTATCTTATTTCCTACTGTAGGTTTTGTAACACCAGTTCCATCACTATCATAGTATACATATTTTCCACCAAATGGTGCATCTATACCACCTCTATCTACGATAGACTTGTTCCATACATAAGTGCCTGGATATAGTTCATATGATGTTTGTAATTGAGTTTGAACACCTTCAATTAACATTTGTGCTGTTGTTCTCATTGAACTTCTTCTAGAGTTATCGATTACTGGACCAATGTTAGTTGCAGCGATAGCCATTAAGATAGCTAAAATTACGATAACGGCTAACAATTCAACCAATGTGAAACCTTTTCTATTCATTTTCTTCATATTTTTTTACCATTCCTTTCTATTATCAATATATCATTATTTAAAAATGACGTCAACATTATTAAACACTTTTTATAAGTCTTTTACAGCGGACCTATTTAGTCTTTCTTCAGGCACGCAGTTATCAGATCCTGAATCTGATTTTACAACCTTTTTAGTACCTTTTAAGTAAACACAATAACCCGAATTTTTAGTATATTTTACATATGACTCAACACGATCATAGTTACCACCATCAGGGTCAGGATTAATACTATTTTTTGTATCTAAAATAGACATCTGATATTTTTTAAAATCAACATCAGTATTTGCTCGAAATTCACGATCAGCAGCTACAGCATTTTTAGCTAATGATATTAATCTTTGAGCATCATTTATGATATGATCTTTTTTATTGTTATCCATTAAACTTATTACATTAGGAATTGCAATTCCACCAATTATAGCAATAATAGCAAGAACAGCTAATAATTCTACTAATGTAAATCCTTTATTATTCATTTTCATTTTCTACCCTCGCTAATTTCTTTAATGCATCACAAGCTGCATTTTGACAAGCATCTTTTTTGCTCTTTCCTACTCCTCTTCCATATATTACACCATCAATTCTTACTTCAACAGTAAACTCTTTATCATGTGGTGGACCAGATTCATCAACTAAATCATAAACCAAACTTCTTCGATCTGTTTGAACTGCCTCTTGTAAAATTGATTTATAATCATTTAAGAATCCTGTTTTGTTACTATTAACAACATAAGGAGCAATAATTTTAATTATGACACTTTTTACTTCATCAAATCCTTTATCTAAATATATGGCTCCCATTAATGCTTCAAAAGTATCAGCAACAATAGCTTTTTTAATTTCTCCTAATTCACCATGACCTACTTTAATGAACTGAATTATATCCATATTAGTCATATATTCAAAAAGAGCATTTTCACAAACAAAGTTAGCTCTCCACTTTGTCATTTCTCCTTCTTCTTCTTCAAAGTTTCGATACAAGTAATCACTCATTACCAGTTCCAAAACTGCATCACCTAAGAATTCTAATCTTTCATAGTCTGTTTTATTCTTATGTTCATTAGCATATGAAGAATGAGAAAATGCAATATCATAAAGTTTTAGATTATTAGGAATAATTCCCAAAGACTCTAGTTTCTCTTTCATATACCCTCCTTTATCATTATATCAAAACCCATTTAAAAAGTATATTTAAACTTGTTAAAAATAATAATTAATAGTAAAATACTTATAGGTGTTACATGAAAAAAATATTAATCAAATTAATTAAATGGTATCAAAAAACAAGTTTTTCATCACATAGTAATTGCAAGTATATACCAACATGTTCTAATTATGCTCTTTCTGTTATTAACACCTTTGGAAGTTTTAAAGGAAGTTTATTAACAATAAAGAGATTACTTAAATGTAACCCATGGAGTAAAGGTGGTATTGATCTTCCACCAATTAAGGAGAAATAATATGAAATATAAATATTTATTAATTTTACCAATCATTTTATTAGTAACAGGATGTAACTTATTTAAAAGAGATTCAATGGAAAATATCTCAATTATTACATCAAATTACCCTCTTGAATATACGATACGAGCTTTATACGGAGATAATGCTTTAATAACATCTATATATCCAGATGGTGTTAATGTTGATGAATATAAATTTACTAAAAAGCAAGATAAAGATAATAGTAAAAAAGATTTATTTATCTATATAGGTAATTCTAATGATTCAGAACAAGCTGTTACTTATGTAAAGAATAATGATGATATCAAATTAATTAATGCTACTCTTGGTATGAAATATAACTATGGTATTGAAGAACTATGGTTAAATCCATCAAATATGTTAATGATCGCTCAAAATATCAAAAATGATTTAGATGAATTTATAACCAATAGTTATTTAATAAAAGAAATTTCTGATAATTATAATAAATTAAAAATAGAATTATCTGAATTAGATGCAGAAATTAAACTTACTATTGAAAATGCACCTAATAAAACAATCTTCGTTAATGATAATTCATTAAAATTCTTAGAAAAATATGGATTAACAATTTATGTTTTAGATAAAGATTTAGATATTTATGAAAAGAATTTAAATATCTTTAAAAACAATATTGAAACAGGTAAAGTTAAAAATGTCTTTGTTCTTGAATATACCGAACTTCCTCTTGAAGTACAACAGTTAGTTGAAGATAAAAAAGTAAGTAAAGAAATATATAAGAATTTAAAAAATATTACAGAAGAAGATCGTAATAATGAAAAAGATTATTTAGACTTATCAAGAGAAAACTTAGAAACATTAAAAAAGGAACTTTATTAGTTCCTTTTTTCTATACCATCAATTATATAATCTTCACTCTTATGAGGTTCTGTACGTAATAAATCTCGATAATCTTGTTGACGTAATACTTCATATAATACGATTGCACAACAATTAGATAAATTAAGAGCTCGAACATTACTAGTCATAGGTATTCGCATACAATGATCTAAATCTTCTTTTAAGATTTCTCTTGGAATACCTGTTGATTCTTTACCAAAAATTAAATATATTTCTTCATCTTGATTACTATAATCAAAACTAGTATGAGGTTTTTTACCATATCTTGTGAAATAATAATAAGTTCCCTCATTCTTTGATTTAAAATCATCCCAGTTTTTATATACGTGATATTCAAGTTTATCGATATAGTTAACACCACTTCTTTTAATACTTTTTTCATCTAGTGAAAAACCTAATGGTTCTATTAAATGAAGGCGTGTATTAGTAGCTACACAAGTTCTCATAATATTACCAGTATTCATAGGTATTTCGGGTTCATATAAAACAATATTTAACATAAAATCACCACAAGAAATTATACAAAATAAAAAGATAAAAAGCAAACTACTTTCTATCTAATTCTTCAATATATTTTTTTAATTGTCTTGAATTGTTACCTAAAATTATTTTTAATTGATTATCAATCTCAACAATACCTTTAGCACCTAAAGCTTGTATAGCTTCTTTATCAGCTTTTGATACATCACGAAGAGTTACAACAAACCTCGATAAGTTTAATTGTCTATCAATAATGTTATCAATACCTCCTAAAGCATCTACTAATTTATTAACTTTTAAGTGTGCATCTTTTCGCATTGATTTTAAGATTGCAAGTAAAATAATTAATAAGACAACACCTATTACAATATATTTCCACCACATTTTTAATCACCATAGTAATTATAACTAAATAATAAATAATTGTAAAGAAAAAGGATTATATTATAATTCTTTATTAGCATCATATAAATTCATAAAACGTTGATATAACTTATCACATGCATCTTTATCCATAGGAGGAATTTTATCACATGCATAAGGAATTCCCATTCTTTTATACTTCTCTTCACCAAGTTTATGATATGGTAAGAATTCTATTTTTTCGATATTATTTATTTTTTTAATGTAGTTATTTAATTTTACGATATAATCATCTGTATCTGTTATTCCCGGTACTACTACTTGACGAAGCCACATCTTTTTATTATTTCTATTACAAGCATTAATAAAGTTTTCAACTTCATCTAAGTTTCTTCTTGTAATCTTTCTATAACCTTCACTATCAACATGTTTAATATCTAAAATAACTAAATCAACGTAATTAAGTAATTCATCATAATTACCAAGACCAACACCCGCAGTATCAAGCGCAATATTGATGTTTTTTTCTTTTAACATTTTACATAAAGGTATCAAGAAATCAATATGAAGAAGGGGTTCTCCACCAGAAAATGTTACTCCACCAGTATCTCCAAAATATTCTTTATTACGAATAATTTTATTAAATAACTCAGAAACTTCCATATTATCGTCGCCTCTAACCCATGTTTCAGGATTATGACAATAAATACATCTTAGATTACATCCATTAAAGAATACTACAGTACGAATTCCAGGACCATCAACCGTTCCAAAGGATTCAATACTATTAATACTTGCCATCATAATTTAGTATGGAAAGTTCTCGCGATAACTTCCTCTTGTTGTTTTCTTGTTAATCGATTAAATCTAACTGAATAACCAGAAACACGAATAGTAAGAAGTGGATACTTCTCTGGATTGTTCATGGCATCAATTAATGTTTCACGATTTAGTACATTAACATTTAAATGATGAGCTCCTTTTCTAAAGTAACCTGTTAATAACATTACTAGGTTATTAATTCTTGTAGGCATATCAGTTCCTAAAGAATCAGGAACAATGGAGAATGTATTAGAGATACCATCTTTACAGCAATGAGCATAATCAAGTTTAGCAACAGAGTTAAGTGATGCCACAGCACCATTTTCATCTCTTCCATGCATTGGATTAGCTCCTGGTGCAAATGGTTCTCCTTTCTTTCTTCCGTCTGGTGTACTACCAGTCTTTGTTCCATAAACAACATTAGATGTAATTGTTAATACACTCATGGTAGGTTCAGCATCACGATAACATTTATATTTCTTTAGTTCATTAAAGAAATGACTTGTTAATTCTTGAGCAATAGAATCTACTCTATCATCATCATTTCCATATTTAGGGAAATCTCCTTCAATTATGAAATCGGTTGTAATACCATTTTCATCACGAACTGGTTTAACTTTAGCATATTTAATAGCAGATAAAGAGTCAACAGCAACAGAAAGTCCTGCAACGCCATAAGCCATATAACGATGAACATCAGTATCATGTAGAGCCATTAATCCTGCTTCATAAGCATATTTATCATGCATATAATGAATGATATTCATAGCATCAGAATAGATATCTGCAACTCTTGATAATACATGGAAATAATTTTGTTTAACTTTATCATAATTAAGTACTTCATCAGTATCTTTAGGAATATCAGGAATTACTAGTTCATTCTTCATCTCATCAACGCCACCATTAATAGCTAGTAATAATGACTTAGCAAGATTACAACGAGCACCAAAGAATTGCATATCTTTACCCATTCTCATTGCTGATACACAACAAGCAATAGCATAATCATCACCATAAATTGGTCTCATTAAATCATCATTTTCATATTGAACAGCGTCTGTTTCGATACTTACTTTTGCACAATACTCTTTAAATGGTTTTGGTAAGTGTTCACTCCATAAAATAGTCATATTAGGTTCTGGAGATGTATCTAAGTTTTCTAATGTATGAACAATACGATAACTTGTTTTAGTAACCATATGTTCCATCTTATTATTAACACCACCAACAGAACATGTAACCCATGTTGGATCACCTGAGAATAATTCGTCATATTCAGGAGTTCTTAGGTGTCTTACTAATCTTAATTTAATTACAAATTGATCAATAATCTCTTGAGCTTCTTCTTCAGTTAAAACACCATTTTTAATATCTCTTTCAAAGTAGATATCAAAGAAAGCATCAACACGACCTAAACTCATTGCGGCACCATTATTTTCTTTAACACCTGCAAGGTATCCAAAATATGTCCATTGTACAGCTTCTCGAGCATTTTTTGCTGGTTTACTAATATCAAAGCCATACTTAAGAGCCATCTTTTTCATTTCGCCTAAAGCCTTATATTGCATTGATATTTCTTCACGAATTCTAATTAAATCATCAGTCATTAAACCTTTATAATCATTAGTCCATTCATCAGCTTTTGCTTTTTGTAAATAATCGATACCATACAAAGCAATACGTCTAAAGTCACCAATAATTCTTCCACGACCATATGCATCAGGAAGTCCTGTTAACAAGCCAACATGTCTTGCTTGTCTAATTTCTGGTGTGTAAGCATCAAAAACTCCTTGATTATGTGTTTTTCGATATTCATTAAAGAATTTATCAACATTCTCATCTAACTTATATCCATAAGCTTCAAGTTCTTGATATACCATACGGATACCACCATATGGATTAACCATTCTTTTAAGTGGAGCATCTGTCTGTAATCCAACGATTACATTATCATCTTCACTAATATATCCTGCATCAAAAGAATTAATTCCTGACATATGAACAGTATCAATATCAAGAACATGTTTCTTTAATTCTTCTTTTAATAGTTCTTGGCATTTATTCCATACTCTACTCGATTTATCGGAAACACCCTTAAGAAAACTTGCATCGCCATCATAAGGATGATAATTCTCTTGTATAAAGTTTTCAACATTTATTGATTCATTCCAAAGCCCTTCTTTAAAATCTTGCCATTCTTCTTTCATCTTTCCCTCCGTATTATATTTCCATTG